>Ga0114129_10010786_pt1 | contig 13022 bp, 9 predicted proteins | sample RhiMetdeltSRZDD1_FD_80071 | JGI IMG/M metagenome (GOLD analysis project Ga0114129, IMG submission 80071) | Populus rhizosphere microbial communities from Tennessee, USA - Rhizosphere MetaG P. deltoides SRZDD1 (version 2) (version 2) | ecosystem: Host-associated > Plants > Roots > Rhizosphere >...
CATGATGCGCTCGTCGTGGGTGAGCTCGACGAGCGCCGCGCGCAGCTCCGCCTGCTTGTCCTTGGACCAGCGCGAGACGAGCGTCTCGCGCGCGGTCGCCATCGCCATTCGGGCTCGCAGGCTGACGTCGCTCTCGAACCAGTCGCGTGTCGTGCGGTGCACGATCACGGACGCACCCCAGGTCAGGATGCCGAGCCCGAAGATGAGGGCGAGCAGGAAGCGAACAGCTCGCATCAACCCATTGGACCACAGAGGTGCCGCGACACCAAGGCGCGCGGGCTGTGGCCGGCCGGAGCGAGCCTCAGAGGTGGGAAGAGCCGTCCGATTCCGGGCGCGCGCGCGCCGCAATCCGTTCCTCGAGCAGGCGGCGCAGCAGCGGGCCCGAGCCGACGCCGACGGCGATCGCCAGGGCCAGCATCACCGTGCCCACCACGATCGCGAAGGCGGTGAGCACGATCGGCCGCGCGAGACCGACGTGATCGAGCGCCATCGCGGCGACGATCGTGAACATCAGGAAGTGGACGACCGCGCCGACCAACCGCGCGTAGGGCCAGCCGGCGTTCACCGCGGCGAGCAGCACGACCCGCTTCAGCACGTTTGCGAGGACCAGTCCCACCACGAGGATCAGGAGCGCGCCGACCACGCGCGGCACCATCAGGCCGATCTCGAAGCGCATCGCCTCCAGCGTCTTGAAGCCGAGCGCGTCGACGCCGGCGAGCATGAAGCCGAGGAACAGCAGCCAGAACACGGCGGAGGCGGCCAGGCGCTCGGCCGGCGGCAGCTCGGCCTTGCGCAGAATCTCCGCGGTACCCGTCCGCTCCGCAAGGCGCGCGACGCGCAGCCAGCCGAGGACCCTCGCGGTGATCGTGCGAGCGAGCGCGGCGATCAGCCAGCCGACCGCCACGACGCTCAGCATCGCGAGCAGGCGCGGGATCACGAGCCGGAGCCCCTCCACGTATCCGCTCCAGGTTTCGCGCAGCGTGAGGAGAATCGCTTCCGCCATGGTCTACCTCGTGTGAGCGGTCCAGAGCGCCACGAGCTCGCTCCGCGACCGTTCGAATTGGAGGCACAGGGCCTCGAGCCTTTCCTCCGCCACGGAGGGATCTTGCCCCGCAACCTCCGTCAAGAACGACGCCACCCGCCCCAGGTAGACCGGCACCGCGGCGCGCAAGAGGTGGTCGCGCGAGATCAGCGCGTGGCGGTGAGCGACCGCGAGCTCCCGGGTCACCGCCACCCACAGCTCGTCGGGGATGTGCACCGTGCCGTCTGGCGCCGGCGTCGCGCGGAGCGCCTCGAACGTGGCCGGTTGCAGCGCCCCCTCGAGGATGGGGCCGAGCGCGCTCAGGCCTTCGCGGAAGAGGGCGGCGTAGCCCGCGGCGTCCGCGCCCGCAGCCGGCTCCGGGGGGGTATCCGCGAGTGCGGCTCGAACCACCGGCGTCCCGTGGACACGAGCCGTCCAGCGCTCTTCCTGCAGTCGCAGGCAGGTGAAGAGCGCATCGAGCACCTGCGGCACGAGCTCGGCCACGGCCGGCCGGGGCCGGGCGGTGAGCCGGCGCGGGCCGAGCCCGACTTCGATCACGCGTCCTATGCCGTGCGCCGCCATGCCGGAGATCCAGAGGTCGATCGCGGGACGCAGCTCATCGCTCTGCCAGGCGCGGTCCTCGAGGCAGCGCGCCGCGAAGCGGCCCGAGCACGCGAACTCGCCCGCCAGCGGCTCCTGCAGCGCCAGACCGTAGGCGGCGCGAAACAGCGGCCGCACCACCTGGGTGACGAGCGGCCCGTCCAAGGGATGACGCACGTAGGCTGGTGAGACGAACTCGGCGTCGCTCGCGAGCGCCGCCCGCGCGAGGAGGGCGACCGATTCCGGGGTCACGCTGGCGATCTCGGGGTCGAGGACGACGACTGCCTTGGCCTGGAGCAGGTCGGCGGCGGCGAAGACGGTGCGGAGCGCGGCCGCCTTGCCGGGCACCCCGTGATAGGTCTTGCTGATGCGGTGGCGCGTGCGCAGGCTCTGCGAGGCGAGCAAGGTCGCCCGCTCGATGATCGAGGCGTCCCGAACGATGTCGGGCGTCGTGTCGGTCGAGCCTCCATCCACGTTCACCAGCACCGTGCGCTCGCGGGCGAGCTCGCGGTTGAAGGCGACGTGGGCCGCGCGCACCACCGAGCCGACGTTGTCGGAATGGTTGAGCGTGGGCAGCCCGACCAGCACGTCCACCTGGCCCACGGCCATCAGCTCGGACAGGAGCTCGTCGGAGAGGATCGTGCTCACAGCCAGCGCAGCTTGAACCAGAAGAAGTCGTAGGGGCCGAGCGTCATCACGTAGGGCCGCTCGCGGATCCTTGGAAACAGGCTGCGCCCGAACATCTCGATCGGGATGGCGCCGGCCAGCATCGGGAGGTCCAGCTCGACGGCCTGGGCCGTCCCCGACAGGTTGTTGACGACCAGCACCTTCTCGGAATCGAGGCTGCGCACATAGGCGAGCACCCGGTGGTTCGCCGGTTTCAGGAACTCGATCGCGCCCCGCCCGAAGACCCGGGTCGAGCGCCGCACCTGGAGGATGCGCTTCATCCAGTTCAGGAGCGAGTTCTCCTGCCGGCTCTGGCTCTCCACGTTCACCGCCTGGAAGCCGTAGACGGGGTTCGAGATCAGCGGCTGGTAGAGCCGCTCCGGATCGGCGTGGGAGAAGCCGCCGTTCCAGCCTCCCGTCCACTGCATCGGCGTCCTCACGCCGTTCCTGTCTCCGAGATAGACGTTGTCGCCCATCCCGATCTCGTCGCCGTAGTAGAGCACGGGGCTGCCGGGCAGGGACAAGAGCAGCGCGTTCATGAGCTCGACGCGGCGGCGGTCGCCATCGAGCAGCGGCGCCAGCCGGCGGCGGATCCCCAGGTTGATGCGAGCCACCGGATCGCGCGCGTACTCCTCGTACATGTAGTCGCGCTCGGCGTCCGTCACCATCTCGAGCGTGAGCTCGTCGTGGTTGCGGAGGAACAGGCCCCATTGGCACGCGGCGGGGATCTCCGGCGTTCGTTCGATGATCTCGACGAGCGGCTTCCGGTCCTCGAGCCGCAGCGCCATGAACATCCGCGGCATCAGCGGGAAGTGGAAGGCCATGTGGAACAGGTCGCCGTCGCCGAAGTACGGCCGCACGTCCTCCGGCCACATGTTCGCCTCGGCGAGCAGCATCCGGCCCGGGAACTCCACGTCCATCCGCCGTCTGAGCTCGCGCACGATCGCGTGGGTCTCGGGAAGGTTCTCGCAGCTCGTGCCTTCCCGCTCCACCAGGTAGGGCACGGCGTCCACGCGAAAGCCGTCGACCCCGAGCTCGAGCCAGAAGCGCATCGCCTGCCAGATCTCTTCCTGCACCGCCGGGTTGTCGAAATTGAGGTCGGGCTGGTGGGAGAAGAAGCGATGCCAGTAGTAGGCCTTCGAGACGGGATCCCAGGCCCAGTTCGACAGCTCGGTGTCACGGAAGATGATCCGCACGCCGCGGTAGCGGTCGTCGGTGTCGCTCCAGACGTAATAGTCGCGTTTCGGGCTGTCGGGCGAGGAGCGCGCTTCCTTGAACCAGGGATGCTGGTCGGAGGTGTGGTTGATCACGAGCTCGGTGATCACCTTGAGCCCCCGCTCGTGGGCCGCGCCCAGGAACGCCTTGAAGTCGCCGAGGTCACCGAACTGGGGGTGGATGGCGCAGTAGTCCGAGATGTCGTAGCCGTCGTCCCGAAACGGCGACGGGTACATGGGCAGCAGCCAGATGCAGTCGATGCCCAGGCCCTTGAGATGGTCGAGCCGGGTCATCAGGCCCGCGAAGTCACCCATGCCGTCCGCGTTGGCGTCGCTGTATGCCTTGACGTGCAATTCGTAGAAGACGGCGCCCTTGTACCAGAGGTCGTCGCTCATGGCCCTCCCGATGGTAACGCGAGGGCCGGGGTCAGGCGATCTCGAGCCAGCGGAACCAGACCGGGTGATTGGCTGTGTACCACTCGAGCACCTCGCGGATCGCGCGCTTGCGCGGGGCGGAGATCACGAGGTCGTCGATGCGCTCGAAGTGGACGCGAATCCGGTGGTCGCGGGTGTACTCGAGCGCCTGCGAGCACAAGGTCTGCAGCTCGTTGCGGATGCGGCCGGAGTCGGAGATCTTGACCGCGCGAGTACGGTAGCTCTCGCCGGCCATGAACCGCTCCAGAAGCGGGCTGAAGACGAGCCGGGTCTGCTCGAAGCTCTCGAGGAAACGGAATTTGAACGAGACGCGCTGGCGGCCGCCGCCGGCCGCGAGCTGCGTCGTCACGCGCCAGGTGTCGTCGTCGACCTGCTCGACGCCGGGAAGCCCCGAGTAGGGGTCGGGGCCCAGGTAGCCTACGGTGGCCAGCACGCTCCAGGTCTTCTCCGGAAAGAAGTCGTCCGCGTGCAAGGTGCGTCGGCCGAGCGGCAGGTGTGCCTGCGCCATCTCCCGTAGCGAGCCGCGATAGAGCGCGACGCGCTCCTCTGTGAGCAGGGCGCCTCCGAAGAGCCGGCCGAGTTGGGATTCGAAGTCGTGCGCCTCCGGGTCCAGCCGCCCCAGCCGTTGCTCGCGCTCCAGCGGCAGCTCGAAGAGCGGTGAGAAGAGCGCGAGCGAGACCTCCACGTCCAGGGCTTGCGCGAGGCTCGCCGCTTGCACCGCCTCGGCCGAGGCCGCATAGCCGTCGCACAGGAAGACGTGGGGCAAGCCGTCCCCGTCCTTCCAGGTCCCGACCAGATAGGTGGGAGCGTAGGTTCCCGACTCCGTGAATGCGGGCCGTCCGCTCGGGCAGATCCAGCCGTCCTCCACCAGGTGCACGCCGAGCTCACGCCACTCCTTCCAAAGCGCCCCGAGACGCTGCTCGCGGCTCTTGCCGCCGAGGGTCCAGACGTGGATGTGCTCACGCCTGATGCCGGGCAAAGTCGACTCGATCGCCTCGACTAGGCGGTTTCGCGGAGTGAGCAGGTCGACGCGAATCGATTGCTCCTCGGCGCCCTCGACCACGGAGCGCGGCAAGGTGAGGGCACCCATGTAGGCCTCGTAAGGCTTGGTGATGGCCATGGGCTGGTCGAAGAGGTGGAGCACCGCCATCGGCCCGAGCTCTTCGCCCTTGGCGAAGCGTGACGTGTTCTCGAGCGTGTCCACCGCGGCGCCCCAGATCGTCAGGCCCCGCTCGCGCATCTTCCTGTAGAAGCCGGCCCAGCCGTATCCGGGATCGTTGAGCAGGCGCTGCACGCGCGCGTCGATGAACTTCGCAACGCCGGGGCGGGCGTAGACGCGGCCGAAGCCAAGCAACGGGTTGGCGCCCATTTCGGGCGTCTCGCCCGCCTTGGGCATGAGGCCCTCGCCGAGCGAGACCATGATCGCGTGGTTCTCAGGCAGGCCGCGCGAGAAGTGCCAGAGCGACTCGCTCATCACGTAGGCGGAGACGGCGTCGGCGTCCTTCTTGACCTCGTTGAGGGTCTGCTTGTCCTGGCCGCGTCCGTCGCCGAAGCGTCCGAAGAGACGTGTCCCGAGCGCCGTGAGGCCCGCCGTCATCGCGAGGCAGCGGCGCAGCCTCCCCGGGACGAAGCAGAGCTCGTCGAAGCCCCGCTCGGGATCGCCGTTCAGCCACTCGACCTCGACCTCCTCGAGCCAGAGATGGAAGCGCAGCAGCAGCGGGCGCGTGTCGAACGCCCACTGAGCGATCAGGTCTCGTCTGGAGGGGGCGGGCATCTCGGTGTCGAGGGCGGGGCCGTGTGCGAAGCATATCGCAGCCAGGCGTGCCGAGCCGCTTGGGACCGCGCGAGGACGCGGGCCTCCGGCGTCTTGCCCGACCGAGGACGCGGAAGGGCGTCACCCGCGGCAGAGACCGTGCTACCGCTCGGCGATGTGCAGGCCTCCGTTCGTCGTCGTGAGCCGGATCAGCTGCCCGCCGCGGCCCAGGTCGGCCGCGATCCGGCCGCCGTGCCGCTTCGCGGGCCGAGCGCTCGTGAGCTCGCTGTGGACGCCGCCGTTCACGGTGCTCGCCTCGAGCCGCGCATTGTAGTCCTCCGGAATCTCTAGGTGAACGCCGCCGTTGGTGGTGCTGAGGTCGAGCCCTTCGCCCCGCCACTCGCTTCCCGCGAGCTCCAGGTGGACGCCGCCGTTCACCGTCTCGCCCTGGACGTGACCGCCTACCTGGTCGAGGTGGAGACCGCCGTTGATCGAGTGCAGCTCCAGGTCGCCCTCGAGGTTCGAGACGTGCAGGCCCCCGTTGTCGGCCTGGAGGCGCAGCGCCTGGGCCCGCGGCACGTCGAGCTTGAAGCTCGCGTACCAGCTCTGGCCGCGCTGCGGCCTTGGGCCCGCCGCCTGGACGGTGCCGGCGGTCTCCACTTGCACCTGGCTCGCCAGCGCGCGCGCGTCGGCCTCCGCCGCGGCCGTGGCTACGATCTTGACGCGCAGGCGCACCTCGTTGCGGTCCCAGCCGCGCACTTCGACACCACCGTTCGGGCGTGCGTCCACGGAAATCAGCCCGGAAGCGGCGAGTGTCGTCTCGCGGACTTCGCAGTGGCGGGCACGCTCGCGCCCGTTACCGTCCTCGCGGCACCACTGATCGTCCTGGGCGACACGCCGCTCCGCCGCCTGCGACGGGCCCGCGGCGAGTACGGCCAGCAGCAGAACTTTGAAGCTCGTGGAACACATGGGATCCCCCTCGGTGTTCTAGACGTTCGGCAGGGGCCGAAGGTTGGCAATCGGTACTAAAATGGCCAGGTTCCCGATGCAGCGAGGGGTGATCAACGAGATTCGGCCGGCCGCCGTTTTGGCCGGGGCGCTCCTCGCCGTCGCCGCACCCTCGAGCGGCTCCGACTTCGAGCGCGACGTCGGTCCGGTTTTCCTGGAGCATTGCGTCTCGTGCCATGGGCCAGAGCGGCAGGAGAGCTTGCTGCGGCTGGACAGCTACAGCCAGGCGCTGCGGGGCGGGTTGTCGGGAGAGGTGATCCTCCCCGGCCGTAGCGGCGAGAGCCCGCTGATCCAGCACCTGACCGGCCAGGCGAAGCCGCGTATGCCGCACAAGAAACCAGCGCTCGACGCCACGCTCGTCGCCCGCATCGCGGCCTGGATCGACGCCGGGGCGACGGGCCAGGGTGGCGCGCTCGCAGCCGCAGGGCCGGCGACGCATTGGTCTTATCGCAAGCCGAGCCGACCAGAGCTACCCGCGGTCCGCGACAACGCCTGGCCCAAGAGCCCCCTCGACGCCTTCGTGCTCGCGCGGCTCGAGAAGGAAGGGCTCGCGCCCAGTCCAGAAGCCTCGCGCGAGACGCTCGTGCGCCGGTTGAGCCTCGACCTGATCGGCCTGCCGCCGACGCCCGTGGAGATCGATGCCTTTCTGAACGACCCGAGCCCGGGGGCCTACGCGACGGTGGTCGAGCGCCTGCTGGCCTCGCCGCGCTACGGCGAGCGCTGGGCGAGGCCCTGGCTCGACCTGGCGCGCTACGCCGACACCAACGGCTACGAGAAGGACCAGCGGCGCACGGCCTGGAAATACCGCGACTGGGTGATCGACGCCTTCAACCGAGACGTGCCGTTTCGCGACTTCACGATCGAGCAGCTCGCCGGCGACATGTTGAAGGATGCGAGCGTCGCGCAGCGCATCGCCACCGGCTTCCACCGCAACACCCAGCTCAACCAGGAAGGCGGCATCGACGTAGAGGAGCAGCGCTTCGAAACCCTGGTCGATCGCGCCGCTACCACGGGCACGGTATGGCTCGGCAGCACGATCGGCTGCGCCCAGTGCCACAACCACAAGTTCGATCCCATCTCGCAGAAGGACTACTACCGCTTCCTGGCCTTCTTCGACAACGGGGAATACGGCGTTCACGGCATGGACGGCGAAGAGATCGTCGACCGCTGGATCCACGAACCCGAGCTCGAGCTCGCGACGCCCGCCGAGGCCGAGCATCGCGAGGCACTGCGGCGCGAGGCCAAGGCGCTGCGGGCCGAGATCGCGAGCCGCGACCTCGACACCGAGATCGCGGCCTTCGAGCGCGAGATCGCGGGCAGCGCGCCCGCGTTCACGCCGCTCCGGCCGCGGAGCTTCAAAGCGGCGAGCGGAGCCACGGCCGAGACGCTCGCGGACCGCTCGCTGCGGGTTTCCGGCAAGGCCGAGGAGAAGGACAGCTACACGCTCATCTTGCGAGCGCCGCTCTCGGAGATCACCGCCTTCCGCCTCGAGGCGCTGCCCGACGCCTCGCTCCCGCGGCAGGGGCCGGGGCGCTCGAAATCGGGCACCTTCGTCGTGACGTCCTTCTCCTTGAGCGCGGGCGGGCGCCGGCTGCCGCTCGCGCGAGCAGCGGCCGACTACAACGAGAACGGACGTTCGGCCGCTCTCGTGCTCGACGCACACGCCAAGACGGGCTGGGGTGTGACGGACGAGGCCGAGGCCGGTCGCACACACTTCCTGGTCGTGGTGCCGCGGCGGCCGCTGCCGGCCGCAACCACGGCGCGGACGCTCCGGCTCACACTCGAGTTCCAGTCCGGCGGTTCCGAGCCGGTGAGCCTCGGCCGCTTTCGCGTCTCGGCTACGACGGCGCGGCGTCCATTCGCGGGGCTGCCCGTGCCGGAAGAGGTGCAGAAGCTCGTGAGCACGCCCGCGAGCGAGCGCTCGGCGGAGCAGCAGCAGGCGCTGCGAAAGTGGTTTCGACCGCTCGCTCGCTCGCTGGACCCGGCCCGCGAGCGTATCCGCGCGATCGACGTCGAGCTCGACGAGATGAAGATCGTGACCGCGCTCGTAATGCAGGAGCGCGCGGGCTTCGAGCGCCCGTCGACGCTCCTGCGCAACAAGGGCAGCTTCATGAATCCGGGCGAGCGCGTCTTTGCCGCGCTGCCGGCCGTGTTCGGTACGATCCCCGACGAGCAGCCGGCGAACCGGCTCGGCCTCGCGCGCTGGCTGGTGAGCGACGACAACCCGCTCACGGCTCGGGTCACCGTGAACCGGCTGTGGGAGACGCTCTTCGGTCGCGGGCTGGTCGCGACGGTCGAGGACTTCGGGACCCAGGGCGAGCCGCCGACCCACCCCGAGCTGCTCGACTGGCTGGCGGTCGAGTTCATGGAGCGCGGCTGGAGCCAGAAGGCGATCCTGCGCGAGATCGTGAGCTCGGCCACCTACCGCCAAAGCTCCGCCGCGAGTGCGTCGCTTCACGAGCGCGACCCCGACAACCGCTTCCTGGCGCGCGGCGCGCGCTATCGGATCGAGGCCGAGATGGTGCGCGACGTGGCCCTCGCCGCAGCGGGACTGCTGAGCCCGAAGCTCGGCGGTCCGAGCGTCTACCCGCCTCAGCCCGAGGGCGTCTGGAACGTGCCCTACAGCGAGATGCAGTGGGAGACGAGCAGCGGCGAGGACCTCTACCGCCGGAGCCTCTATACCTTCTACCGGCGCAGCTCCCCCTACCCGAGCCTCGTCGGCTTCGACGCGCCCAGCCGCGAGCAGTGCACGGTGCGGCGCGTGCGCACCAACACGCCGCTGCAGGCGCTCACGACGCTCAACGATCCCGTGTTCATGGAGGCGGCGCACGCCCTCGCACGGCGGATGGCGAACGAGGGCGGCTCGGAGCCCCGCAGCCGGATCGCTCACGGCTATCGGCTGTGCACCGCTGAGCGGCCGTCGCCCGCGGACCTTCAGGCGCTCGAAGCCCTCTACGCCCGCGAGCAGGCGCGGGTCCCCATCGACCCCGCGTCGGCCGACGCGGCTGCGCTCACGACCGTGGCGAGCGTGCTGCTCAACCTCGACGCCACGCTCACGAGAGAATAAGTGATGCTGCGCGAGAGGACGAGGCGCCATTTCTTCCGCGAGACGGGCTTCGGGATCGGCTCGCTCGCGCTCTTGCACCTGCTCGACGAGCGCCTGTTCGCCGCCCCCAGCCAGGCGTCCTCCCCGTTCGAGGTGAAGCCGCCCCACTTCAAACCGAAAGCGAAGAACGTCATCTTCCTGTTCATGGCCGGCGCGCCCTCGCAGGTCGACCTCCTCGACCCGAAGCCCAAGCTGCAGCAACACAACGGCGAGGCGATTCCCGAGGAGCTGGTGAAGGGCGAGCGCTTCGCCTTCATAGTGGGCACGCCACGCCTGCTCGGGTCGCCATATAGCTTCGAACCCGCCGGCGCGGCGGGGATCGAGGTATCGGAGCTGCTCCCACACTTCAAGACGATCACGGACAAGGTGGCCGTGGTGCGCTCGCTCCACACCACTCAGTTCAACCACGCGCCCGCGCAGATCTTCATGAACACGGGCCACCAGACCGTGGGTCGGCCATCGATGGGGTCGTGGTTGAGCTACGGCCTCGGCAGCGAGAACCACGACCTGCCGGCATTCGTGGTGCTGATCTCGGGTGAGAACAACCCCGACGGCGGAAAGAGCTGCTGGGGCAGCGGCTTCCTGCCGACGGTGTACCAGGGCGTCGAGCTTCGGAACGCGGGCGATCCGGTGCTATTCCTGAGCGACGGGCCCGGGGTGACGCGCGAGGTAAGGCGCGACTCGCTCGACGTGTTGCGCGAGCTCAATTCACGCCGCTTCGAGGCGACCGGCGATCCCGAGATCCTGACCCGCATCGAGGCGTACGAGCTCGCGTACCGGATGCAGACGAGCGTCCCAGAGTTTGCGGACCTCGCCCACGAGCCCGCTGCCGTCCACGAGCTCTACGGCACCGCACCCGGCGAGGTATCGTTCTCGAACAATTGCCTGCTGGCGCGGCGGCTCGTCGAGCGCGGAGTGCGCTTCGTCCAGCTCTACCACCGCGGCTGGGACCACCACGGCACCGGCACCGGCGACGACCTCGTGCACCGGCTGCCGAAGCTGTGCCGCGAGGTGGACCAGGGGGCCGCGGCGCTCGTCAAGGACCTCGACCAGCGTGGCCTCCTCGACGAGACGCTCGTCGTGTGGGGCGGCGAGTTCGGTCGAACCCCGATGATCGAGGCACGCAACAAGTCGAAGTTCCTCGGGCGTGACCACCACCCGCGTGCGTTCACGGTGTGGCTCGCAGGCGGCGGCATCCGGGGCGGGATGGTGCTGGGGGCGACCGACGAGCTCGGCTACAACCCGGTCGAGGACCCCGTGGACGTCCACGACCTGCACGCGACGATGCTGCATCTCCTGGGTCTCGACCACACCAAGCTCACTTATCGTTTCCAGGGTCGGCCGTACCGCCTGACCGACGTCTCGGGCAACGTGCTCACGAAGCTCCTGGCGTGATTCCCGTAGCCGCCCGCGGTGTCTGACGCAGCGGGGCCGGCGTTTGCTGGCGCCCGGGCCGTTCAAGCGTAGACGGACGCCTGCAGGCCCGCCGCGCGGGCCGCTGCCGCGATTGCCTCGAGCCGCTCGGGGGCGAGCGGCCCGATGCGCGGGTCCGCGGGCTTGCGCGCCACGGTATACACCTGCACGTGGTCGATGCGACCGCCCGCGGCGACGATCTCACGCATCCGCTCGACCCAGGCCGCGATCTCGGCGTCGTCTGGCCCCAGGCCGTCCTTCGTCAGCAGCATGGCCTGGATCACGATCGGCCGTTCGCGCGCGACGAGCAGCAGGTTGTCGAGGATGCGGCGGAAAGGCAGGCGTGTGCCGTCCACGACCTGGAAGTAGGCCTCGCTGCCCGCGTCGAGCTTGCACCACAGCTCGTCGAACTCGGCGAGGCCCGCGCGCACGCTCTGCTTGTGAAAGAGCGTCGCGTTCGTCAGCAGCCGCAGCGGTACGCCGGGGGCGAGCCGGTCGCGCAGCTCGCGGACGGCGCGTGCGGCGGCGGGAAACTCAGGCGGCGTCGTCGGCTCTCCGTCGCCCGCAAAGGCGATGTCGGCCAGGCGCCGGAACTCCTGGGCCACGCTGTCGAAGGGCGGCAGCGTCCAGAGATCGCCCCTGGCGCGGTCGAGCAGCAGCTCCAGCTCCGAGACGAGCGCTGTTACGTCGATCCGCGACGGCCCGCCGGGAGTCGTCCGGTCCACCTGGCAGTAGGGACAGTCGAAGTTGCAGACCTTGTCGGGGTTCAGGTTGACGCCGATCGAGAGCCCGCGTGCGCGCCGCGAAACGACCGCGTACACGTAACGGTTGGTGTCCAGGTCGCGGCGGTGGTCCCGGAAGTCGAGGCGGCGAGCCACGGGCTCAATCGTAGCGGAGGGGTGCGTCCCGAAGGGCGTCTCGTCCGTAATGAGAGTAGAAAAGGCCGCAGCGGGAGGCAGAAGCGGTGGATCCTGACCGGGACGACGCCGCTCGACTGCGAAGGGGTGACAGCGACGGGCTCAGCGGGCTGATGCAGAGGCACCAGGACCGCCTGTTCCGCTACCTGCTGCGGCTTACGGGAGACGAGCCGATGGCCGAGGACGTGTTCCAGCAGACGTGGCTGCAGGTGGCCGAGCGCATCTCGCGCTACGACGCCGGCCGGCCCTTCGCGCCCTGGCTCTTCCGCGTGGCCCGCAACCTCGCGCTCGACCAGCTGCGCCGGATCCGGCCCGAGAGCCTCGATCTGGCGGACGAGCCCGCCGCCCCGGCTGGAACCGCCGACCCGCTTGCGCGCGCCGTGGCGCTGGAGCGCAGCGGGCGGCTCTTGGGCGCGGTTGCGGCGCTCGCGCCGCTCGACCGCGAGGTGCTCGCGCTGCGGTTCGAGACCGAGCTCGAGCTAAAGGAGCTGGCCGAGACCTTGGGCGTGCCGCTGCCGACGGCCAAGGCACGGCTGTATCGCGCGCTGGCACGGCTGCGCGAGCGGCTGATCGCGAAAGCACCCGCGGAGGACTGGCGATGAGCGCGCACGTGAGCGAGCTTTTGCCGCTCGCGGCCGCGGGAGCGCTCGACTCGCACGAGCACGCGCAGGTCGCCCGTCACCTCGGGGAGTGCGAGGCCTGCGCACGCGAGGCGGCGGCGTGGAACCGGCTGGCGACGGGGCTTTCGGAACTGAAGGCGCCCCGCCCCTCGCACGCGCTCGTGGCGCGTACCGTGGAGGCCGTCGAGGCTCGCCTTGCCGCACGAGCGGAGCGCGCATGGAATCGGGCGGCGCTGGGCTTCCTGATCGCATTCGCCTGGACCTTGGCG
>Ga0114129_10010787_pt1 | contig 13022 bp, 10 predicted proteins | sample RhiMetdeltSRZDD1_FD_80071 | JGI IMG/M metagenome (GOLD analysis project Ga0114129, IMG submission 80071) | Populus rhizosphere microbial communities from Tennessee, USA - Rhizosphere MetaG P. deltoides SRZDD1 (version 2) (version 2) | ecosystem: Host-associated > Plants > Roots > Rhizosphere >...
CGGTTTCGAGTCGTGGTTTCTTCGTTTGGTAATGCGTTTGCCAGGCTTGCCTTTCGTCTGCCCATTACCGATTATACAAATGGCTTTCGTGCGGTTAAGACCAGTCTTGCCAAACAATTCGACCTAGAAGAAAATCATTTTCCGATTCTGGTAGAGGAAATGTGGCAGGCCAAGCTCTTTGCCAAAAGCTATGCGGAAGTGAGCTATTCCCTTACTACCCGCCAAAGTGCTGAAGACTCAAAATTCAAATATGATTATCAAGTTTATGCACGCTATCTAAAGTTCTGTATTTTGGCACTGCTGAATATCCATAAATCCAGAATCTACAAAGAACCTAAGGAAGAGATTTGATGATCGATACAAACCGAAATCTTTGCAGAGCATGCGGACACGCTGGGCTTGAATTCCTGTTGGATTTAGGGCCTCAGCCATTAGCAGGGGGGTTTCTATCGCGTGACGAGAATGCGGAACTTCATGAACGAACCTATCCACTCCCTATCCATATATGCCGGAACTGTGGTTTGGTGCAAAGCACGTTTGTGATCCCCGCCGATAGTCTATTCGTAAATTATTTCTTTTCATCCAGTACCGTCGATTATTTAGTCCAACATTTTTTGGATTATGCAGCTTGGATCAAAGAAAAACTCGATCCGCACTCTGTTGTCGAATTTGGCTGCAACGACGGGATCCTATTGGAACCATTAGAAAAACTGGGGATCCGAACTTGTGGGGTTGATATTTCGCACAATATCACAGACCTTGCGCGCAAAAAAGGTCTGAATGTTATGACAGCTTATTTTGATATAGATGTAGCCAAGCAGATTCGTCAGGAATTTGGAGCAGTAGATGTAGTTACGGGAAGCAATGCGTTTCCTCACAATGACCATCCTGAGGAAATCCTGCTTGCGGCCCAAGAAGTCCTAAATGATTCTGGGCACATTTGTCTTGAAGTCATGTATTCTGGCAGTTTGCTGGAACAGTTGCAATGGGATTCAATGTACCATGAACATCTGTCCTATTTCTGTCTTTCAACTCTCGAAGTGTTACTCAATCGTTTTAGTTTTCACACGGTCCATGCTGAAATTGTGCCGATGCATGCTGGCTCCCTTCGAATTGTGGCAGCTAAAGACCCAAATGAAAAACCAGATGCTTCTGTGGAAATTCTTTTGTCCGGGGAAAAGGCACTGGGGCTCACTACTGTTGAAACCTGGCAAAAATTTTCCAGGGCCACCCAACGACAGATACATGTCGTCAAAGAAACTCTGGAGAATCTGGGAAAAGATAAGCGTATTTGGGGGTACGGAGCGGCCGGGCGCGCGACAATGTGGGTGAACGCCTGTAAAATGAATTATCTGGAAGCGATCGTGGACGCCAGCCCATTGCGGGCAGGAAGGCTAATGCCAGGGACACACACTCCGATTGTCTTTCCGGATGCTTTACGCGTAAATCCTCCAGATTTTATTCTTGTAACTGCCTGGAACTATTTCGATACCATCAGAAGTAAAGAGGCTTGGTACGATGGGATCTGGATCGTGCCTGCACCTTCCCTGCGTTTCCTATGATTCCGGCCGCGAGTTTCTTGGGAAAGAATGACTAATTTAAGAAATTAAGATTTGAGGAGAATTTTCGAGCATGCCAAAGAAAAAGATTGTTACTGTCCATGGGATTCGTCCCGATCTCATCCGTATGAGCATCATTCTAAAAAAGTTCTTTGAAACAGATGAATTTGACGTTGTTTTCATTTGGTCGGGACAGCATTATTCTGATAATCTTAAGGATGTATTTTTCAGGGAGTTAGATGTTCCACGTCCCACGATGGAGTTGAATGCAGGAGGCGACACGGATGCACAGACGGTTTCGTCCATTATTTCAAAATTGACGCCCGTCTTGGAGGAGATAAAGCCAGAAGCTGTGTGCTTCCTTGGGGACACAAATACGGTGATGGGCTGCCTTGCAGCAGCGATGCTCAACATTCCAATTGTTCACATCGAAGGCTGCATGCGCTCTTATGACTGGCGAATGCCAGAAGAAAAGTATCGAACAACGATAGACCATCTTTCCGATGTGATCTACACCTATTTTGATGAATATAAACAGCAAGGCATCGCGGAAGGACTAAATCCAAAGAATATCGTGGTGATACAGAATTTGCTGGTTGATGTTTTGGATGAGTACTATTTCAAACGGAAGAAGTTTTATGACGAAATGGCCACCAGCGCATTCTTTCAGGAGCATAATATAGAAAAAGGCGAATATTATCTGATGACCTGTCATCGCCGTGAAAACGTTCATAACAGATCTTCTTTTGAGAATATCCTCAAGCTGATTGCGGCGACGGATCGGAAAATCTACTTTCCTGCCAGCTACCGTACGCAGAAAGTGCTCAGAGAATATCAGTTGGGTGTACCGGAAAATGTCATTATGGTGGACCCTATCGGGTATAACGAAATGCTCACCTTGATGCTAAATTCACGGGGTGTCATCACGGATTCCGGCTCAGTCGTGGAAGAGACTGCCGTTTTGCAAATTCCCGCCATTCAAATGCGTAAATCCACCGAGCGTCCTCAAGTGTATGATTGCGGCTCAGCAGTCAAGTTTGACCCAGCAGAACCCTCAAAATATCCTTTTGATGTGGTTTATCAAAAACTGGAAAGCCTGCATGGAAAGACCTGGAACCATAATTTGGGTGATGGCAAGGCCTCCCAGCGAGTTGTGGACGATTTATCTCAGCGATTGCAAAGTGGTCAATTGAAGGGACACCGTCCCGAAGATTACCATCTCGACATACGAAGGAGTTATATTGAGGATGGACTCTTAACGATGTCCAAGATTTGACCGGCAAGTCCGTTGATAACTCTATGAATGAAAAAAAAACCTTAAACCGCTTCGCCTACGTCGATACACTTCGAGGTCTGGCGGCACTGTATGTGCTTTTCTATCATCTGGCCTTGCTCCCCAATCCGGATCTTGAGGTTCCGTATTGGGCAAAACGTATTGTGCTCTCAGGAGGAACCGGCGTCACTCTGTTTTTTGTAGTGAGCGCATTTACATTGTGTTACTCAATGCGTGCGCGCAGCAATGGTCCAGATTATATCTATGGATTCTACGTGCGACGCATATTCCGAATTGTGCCGCTCTTTTATGTTTGGGTGGTTATTAGTCTTATTCGCGACGCGTACCTATACGGTGCAAAGCGTTCCCTGGTCGATGTCCTGCTGAGCTCTTTTTTCGTCTTTAATCTAATTCCAGGAAAAGAAGCTGGGTTTGTCTGGGCCAGCTGGACATTAGGCGTAGAGATGCTGTTCTACATGATCTTTCCCCTGGTCTTTCGTTTTGTTACTGATTATCGCCGGGCGTTGTCCCTTTTTCTCATAACAATTGTTACTTCTAGTGCCTTCGAATACATTCTGGTGTATCTACAACTACCCGATGTACAGCTTCACAGATACTACCACTTTAGCTTCCTCCATCAACTACCGATTTTTGCAGCGGGCGTGCTGGCCTTTTATTTATATGAAGGCTTTATAAAAGATAAACAAATAGATAGTTCTTGGGGAATTGTATTACTGGGAATGTTTTTATTTATTTATACTGCTCTCCTGGGCGGAAAATTAAATGTAGTTATGGATTCCCTCTACTGGCAGGCGATCGCTTATGGCTGTCTTTTGCTTGGTCTGTCGATTTTTCCGTGGAGGCTTGTTGTTAACAAGTTTACTGGCTTTCTTGGCTTAATTAGTTACTCGTTTTATCTAAGCCATACGACAGTCATTACAGTATTTAGACCTCTTTATTCGAATTTCTACTCCCTTGAAATTCCAACAACCTTCCGGTTCTTTTTCAGTGCAGCCACCACAGTGGCAGTTGTCATTCTTATCTCTTACATCTCTTATAAATTAATTGAAGAGCCAGGAATGAATCTGGGACGCTTACTCATTCGCAAAAGGAATGCCTCAATTCGCCAAGCCGCTCCAGTGAGTCCTGTAGAAACCAAATTGCTTAAGGAAAATCCGCCTTCTGCAGAGTAAATTGCTTATACATATTTGTGTTAGGGTGACATTTACGCCACAACAGCCTCCTGCACCCAAGAATTGACGGTGGAAGCGATCAAATGCCTTACGTTTATTGAGTATGCCGGTCATATTCTGGTTTACAATGGAACGCATCAGAATCAACTCCTTTTCGAGCCAGTTATGATCCTCCACCTATTTCCATTGATATTTTGGGCAATTCTCGCAACCCTGGTAGTCACTCCCATCGCCATTCGAGCGGCAATTCGTTTTCAACTGATTGATCACCCCAACACATCGCCACACAAAATCCATCAGCGGCCGGTACCGAAGGCCGGTGGCTTAGCAATTAGCTTTGTCATACTTTTCATAAACCTTCTCAGTGGGAATCTCCTCTCAAGCACCATTCGCACAATCTTGCTTGCTGCCATAATTATCTTTCTTTTTGGCCTTTGGGATGACACTCATCGCTTGTCCCCCAGGTGGAAACTCGTGGGGCAGATCCTTGCAACGATTCTCCTTATTTCGCAGGGTGTGCACATACGAATGCTGGGCAGTCTGACCATGCTGAATATGGCACTCACTCTGCTCTGGACAATTGGAATTACAAATGCATTCAACCTGGTCGATAGTATGGACGGATTAGCCATTGGACTGGCTGCGATTGCTTCCGCGTTTTTCATGCTCGTTACAATCGATGCGGGTCAACCAACACTGTCGCTCTTGAGCGCAATCCTCTTAGGCTGTTCGATTGGCATGTTATATTTCAATACCCTGCCTGCTCATACATTTCTTGGCGATTCCGGAGCACAATTTCTCGGTTTTACCCTCGCTGCGCTGGCGATAGCCTACACGCCTCCCGGTCTCCCCCAGCCGTCCTCCTGGTTTGTACCCATTCTCCTCCTCAGCGTTCCGATTTTTGACACCACCCTTGTGGTAATCTCCCGCCTCAGGCAAAAGAAGGCGGTGTATCAGGCAGGGTTGGATCATACATATCACCGTTTGATAAACTTGGGCTTACCTTCTTCTCGTGCTGTGCTAACCATGCATCTGTTTGCTATCGTCAGTGGTTGCCTGGCTTTCATGGCATTGCCGCTGCCTCCGTTGTGGGCGAATGCTATCTTCATTTCGGCACTGTTAGTAGGATTGCTTCTGCTTTTTTGGTTGGAAAAAAAAGAATCTCACTAATGCCCGCATCGCCTCTGATTTCTGTGATCATTGTTTCCTGGAACAGTGCTGAACATTTACCGCGTTGTCTGGAGAGTCTGATACTGCAAACGGTACAGCAGTTCGAGATCATTTTGATCGATAATGGATCGATGGATCGAGGGGCAGAGGGACTGGAACAGAAATATCCAAAACTTGATCTACGGGTAGAGCGCCTTCCATCAAATCTGGGTTTTGCCGCGGCGAATAATATAGGTGCACGTCACGCACGCGGGAGATGGATTGCTCTTCTTAATGCCGACGCCTTCCCCGATCCCGATTGGCTGGAAGCCCTGCTCCAAGCAGCGGAAACTAACCAGGAATTCACCTTTTTTGCATCTCGCCAGCTTCAAGCACATGCTCCAGAGTTCTTGGATGGTGCGGGGGACGCGTATCACATCAGTGGATTGGGCTGGAGGCGCTACTATAACCTTCGATCTGAAAACCGCGCCCTTCATGCCGAGGAGGTATTCAGTCCGTGTGGTGCTGCGGCACTCTATTTGCGAGACGACTTTTGGCAGGCAGGTGGGCTCGATGAGGATTACTTCTCCTATTTTGAGGATGTAGACCTGGGGTTTCGCCTACGTCTGAACGGAAAAAAATGCTTGTACGTGCCCAGGGCTGTAGTACGGCATGTGGGATCCGCAAGCACGAAAAAAAGAAGCAGTTTTTCTGTCTATTATGGCTACCGAAATATGATATGGACGTTTGTAAAAGATATGCCAGGAATTCTCTTTTGGCTGTGTCTACCCGTCCACATTGGCACGATATTATTTTTTATCTTATACTTAACCGTGCGAGATCGAAATAGTGTGGTTTGGCGTGCAGTTTTTGATGCTCTATCGGGATTGCCCGAGATTGCGGCAAAACGACGGATCATCCAACAAAATCGAAAGGTCAGACCACAGGACCTCAAATACATCCTATCAACAGGTTTGTTGGAGCCATATCTGGAATTCATCAAACGAAACGGAAGAAAATGAAGGAAATAGGAATTTGTACTGTTACCCACAATTCAAAGGAAAAAGTGCTAGCGTGCCTTTCTTCACTTTTCGAACAAACCCCAGATCTGGAAACTGTTGATATCGTTGTCGTAGATAACAATTCGCTGGATGGGACCGTTGATGAAATCCGCGATCAATTTCCCAAAGTCCGTCTCCTTGTAAATGATCATAATTGTGGTTTTTCAAAAGCCGTCAACCAGGGATTGAGAGTACTTGAGGCGCGCTATTACGTCTTGCTCAACCCTGATACTCTTGTGCGCGATCAGGCTCTGATTCGACTGGCAAAATTCATGGACGAGAATCCGCAGGTGGGGATTTGTGCCCCCCGCGTATTGAATCAGGATGGCACTGTGCAGTATCAGGCCCGACGGGGTGAAGCACGCCCCTGGGACGTATTTTCCTATTTTTCCGGCCTATCGAAGCTCTTTCCAAACGATCCTCGGTTTTCAGGATATCTGCTGACTCACATGGACAATACGAAAGTCAGTGAAGTACAGGCGGTATCAGGCTCTTGTATGATGATCAGGAAGGAAGTGATTGCTCAGATTGGATATTTGGATGAGCGTTATTTTGCCTACCAGGAAGATACCGATTACTGCTTTCAAGCACGAAGAGCTGGGTGGAAGGTCTATTATGTCCCTCAAGCAGAGGTGATTCATTACGGAGGGCAGGGTGGCTCCAATATTAATCCTTACTTTAGCTCCTACCATTGGCATCGTTCTTATTTCTTATACTATCAGAAAAATCTTGCCAAAGATTATCCCTTTTGGTTCCACCCACTCTACTATCTGGCGATGCTGCTTAAGTTTCTGGTTGCACTCATAGGACTGATCTTTGGCAAAGAGAAGGTCGTCGGTACACGCAAACCCTGACAGAATTAATCATCCCGTAAGCAAAAGTGTTCCGATGCAGGCAGCGCTCCGGGATAAAGGTGGGATAAAATAAGTCTGTTAAGATCCTCAAACGAACCCATGCAGAAACTCAAAGAGTCCTGGAATTTTTTTTTAGTCTATAGTTCGTTCCTTGCCATCCTTGCAATCTTTGTCTTAGGTGGGATGCTCTTATCGCCATCGGAGCCTGAAAACAGCTTATTCCTAGGACTTTCTCTGCCTCGCCTCATTTTGGCATCTGGTTTGTTCATCGCGTTGCTCTTCTCTACTTACCTGGTCATCAGGGCACGAACAGATCGCAGGTGGGCAGAGCAGACATCTGAGCGGTGGTTTGGAAAGAGTCGCCTTGGCGTGGCAATCTCCTGGGTAGCCGGAATTGGTCTCGGGCTTGGATGGATGGGCTGCTTTCTCCCCTTCTACCGGGCCGGTATTTTAGCAATTCATTGGCAGCGTATCCGTCCGCTGATGGTATTCATCCTGCTTGCCAGCGCGGCCACATTGGCAATGGCGGTTCTCAGGCGAAGCGATTTCTTAAATCCGGATTTGAAACGTGCAAAGCTTTACAAATCCAGCCTGCTATTATTTCTCCCAAGTATCTTGCTGTTCGGTATCATGCTATGTACGGACTTTGGTGTCTCTGCACCAGAGGACTACTGGTATGGAGCCGGGGTTCCGATCCTAGTATCTCAATTGATGACCGCGCTAGTGGGCGGCATTATCTTTTTGCAGGCGGAACAGGTATGGAGATTCAAGCGCTTTGATCTGGTTATTTTCCTAACCATTTTCCTTGTGACGGCCGTTATGTGGGCTCGTGAACCGCTGGAAAAGAGCTTTTTATTCATCGGCCCTTATGCTCCTAACCGGGAGTTATATCCATTTGCAGATGGGGCTCTGTACGATACAGCCAGCCAGTTTGCGTTGATCGGTCAAAATTACCTGTTTTACAACGGGCTATTCTTTGAGCGAGCCCTTTACGCAAGCTTTTTGGTCTTCCTGCATTCTCTGTTCGGTCAGGATTATGAACTTTTGATGGCCGCTCAGGCGGCCATCTTTGCCGTCTTCCCTGCGCTCGTCTACCTGATTGGACGATCTCTTGACACCCGCCCTATCGGCTTTACCGCGGCGCTCGTTGCGATGTTCCGCGGGGCAAATTCCATTGCAGCCAGTAACATGATCGATATGGCAAATCCCAAGATGATGTTGACTGATTTTCCAACGGCTATTGGAGTGGCTCTGATTGTTTTGCTTATTTGTCACTGGTTGAAAAAACCGCTTGAGAGCTGGCATTATGCTTTATGGATTGGTGGGGTCATTGGGCTGTCGCTCATGCTAAGGACCAATGCCCTTGTATTTCTCTTACTTGTCCCTCTCCTGGCGATTCTTTTCTTCCCGTTCCAGTGGAAAACATGGCTCGTGAGTTCCTTGCTTGTCCTGCTCGCCGTAGTGGCAATCACTCTACCCTGGGAACTTCGGAATCTATCTCTGGGCGGCAAGATGTACAGCTCCCTGATAACCAAATTCCAGGATGTGATCCAACGACGGTACCAATCACCCCTACCACCTGAAAGTTCGGTCCCCAAGCCAAACGTCCTGTCTTCTGTTTTGCTAAAACAAACGCAAGCCTTACTGGAAGTTTATGAACCTGGTGGATTGGCCCAGGAAACTTCCTGTAATACAGTTGTTTGCTTTGTGACTAACCACTTTCTTCATAATATACTGACATCCATTTTGGTTTTACCGACATCTCCAGTCTTCGACGATTTACGCCATACAGTAAGAGAAAGTTATCCGTTCTGGCAACCGGACTGGGATGGATCGTTTACACCCATATCCATCTTCTTCTTTGCGCTAAATATGTTTTTTATTGTATTAGGAATCATAGTTGCCTGGAAACAACACCGCTTGATCGGGCTTGTGCCGATTGCGATTTTTGTTTTTTATAATGTGTCCAATGGTTTTGCGCGCACCTCAGGTGGAAGGTATATTGTCCCCATCGATTGGATTGTTACGATTTATTTCCTGATCGGTGTCTTTCAGGTAATTATCGTATTTGCAGCTACTTTAGGATTCATATGGACTCTTTTCCCAGAGCCTGGGCAACAGAATGTTCCGGGGGAAAGCTCTGCAAGAAGCAATTTACTGAGAGGTCTGGGTATCCTGGCGATCCTGTTTGGTGCGGGATTCCTCATTCCCTTTGCGGAGACCTTGCATACAAGCCGCTACCAAAACTTTGATGTTTCACAGGCTCTTGCTGAGCATGAGTCACAGATCTTCAGCGCCGGGTTGAGTATCGAGGAAATCAATTCGTTTCTTGGAAATCCAAATGCTGAAATTTTCGTGGGGCGGGCCTTATATCCCCGCTACTATGTGGAGTTCCAGGGGGAGGTACACTTTTATCCTGTTGTCGTCATGGGCTTTCCTCGTACCACATTTACGCTGATCGGTCCTGACGGGGAAAAGGGCATTGTCCTTCCGGGTCAAAAACCGGATTATTTCCCCCACGCAGTGGATACCTTGGTTCTTGGATGCAAAGAACAACTCTATGTGGATGCACTGGCTGTGATCATTCTGGATGAAAAAGGGAAGGTCTATACCCGCAGCCCTGCCTCGCCTTTGCAGTGTCCATTAAAACAGCCGATTTGCGACAACAACCATAACTGTTACTAAAAGGTTATCAGCCTCAAAGCCTGACAATCTAGATTTGGCGGATTAATACCCGCTCCACCAGGCATGAGTTGCTCATCCCTTGAGCGACCCGGCTAGCAAGCCGCGCAGGAAGTAGCGACCGAGGAAAATGTAGACCAGGAGAGTCGGAAGCGCAGCGAGCAGGGAACCTGCCATCTGAACATTCCAGGCAATGATCTGGCTGCCCGCCATGTTATTGAGTGCTACCGTGATGGGCCATTGCCTATTCCCGGTCAGCACGACAGCAAACAAAAAGTCATTCCAGGCGGAGGTGAATTGCCAGATCAGGACCACAACAAAACTTGGGATGGACAGAGGCAGCAGAATATGGCGGTAAATCCCAAGCATACTGGCGCCATCGATCTTGGCGGCTTCCAGCAATTCATCTGGCAATCCGGCATAGTAGTTCCGGAATGTAAGAGTGGTGATGGGAATTCCATAGATAATATGCGCCAGCGCAAGACCTGGGAGTCCCGTAATGCCAATGGCATTCATGAACTGCACGAGCGGGATCAGAATGCTCTGATAGGGGATGAACATCCCAAACAAAATGAGGGGAAAGATCACGTCTGCGCCGCGGAATTTCCACTTGGCAAGGATATATCCGTTCAGCGAACCAAGCGCGGAGGAGAGAAGAGCGGAGGGAATCACCATCAGGAAACTATTGCCAAGCGATGGCGCCAGCTTGGAAAATGCTTCGATGTAGTTATCAAAAGCAATCCCGCGCGGCAGATTCCACATCGTTTTGAGATCGATTTCGTCGAAGGCTTTGAACCCGGTGACCAGCATGACATACATGGGAAGCAAATAGAAAATCGCCATGGCAATCAGGGGGATATACAGCCAGTTCCTGGAGAGGCGGAGCCTGCTCATGTCTGTGCCTCCGTCTTCAGAGTGTAGCGAATATAAGGAATGATCAACACCGCGACGCTAATCAACAGAAGGATTCCTATTGCTGCACCACGTGCGTAAAAGAGCCCGTCGAAGGTGGCCTGCCACATGTAAATGGCTGGCACATCCAGCGCCAGTTGTTTCCCGGCAATCGCAATGATCAGATCGAACACCTTGAGAGACGTGTGTCCCAGGATGATCAGGGCGGAAAGGGTAACCGGTGCGAGGAGCGGAAGCATAATGCGCCGGTAGATTTGAAACTCGCTCGCGCCGTCGATCCGTGCGGCTTCCTTCAGCTCGTGTGGTATGGCGCGCAGACCCGCCAGATAAAGTGCCATCGTGTACCCGGACATCTGCCAGATTGCCGCGAGGGCGATCGCTGCCATCCCCCACTTGGGTGTGGTATGCCAGGCATTGACCCACGAATCCAGGCCCAAATAAGTAAACAACAAATTGAATCCGCTCATGCGCGAGCCCATGGCCGGGTTCATCAACCAGCGCCAGACTACCCCGGTCACGATATAGGAAATCGCCATGGGGAAAAGAAAAAGACTGCGGAAGAAACCTTCCCCTCGCAACCCCTGATCGAGCATAACCGCCAGCAAAAATCCAAGAATTAGGCACCCTACAACAAACACGACTGTAAAAAGTAACGTATTCCGAATATCCACCGCAAAGCGTGGATCATGAAAGAGGTCGATGTAGTTTTTCAGTCCATTCCACGTATAATCCGCATTTAGGCCCTTCCATTTGCTCAGTGAGACACGCACCGACCAAGCGATAAATCCATAAATAAAAATCAATACCGCTATGATGGATGGTGAGATAAGCAATATAGATAGATAGCGGTCTTTGTCTCTGAGCATAGGGACCTCTTATGATTCAACGAGCTGTCAGGTCTTCACTGGAAATGTCGAAACTTGATTTCGATACTATGTGTTGAGGCTCCGCCTGCGCGGAGCCTCAACGATTCTAACACTGAGACTTACTTGCAAGGACCCGAACTAGCGCAAGCGGCGACAAGCGCGGCCTGGAAGTTATCCACATTCTTATCGGCCACGAACAAGCCGAGAGCGGTATCGATCTCTGTCTTCCAGGAGTCATTGGCGACAACACCATGCGTGAGGGAACCCACAACAGTGTCGCTTGACCAATCGTCCATGGCGGATTGCAGATATTCACCAAACAGCGACTTGTCACAGTCTGTACGGGCGCAGATCGAACCCTTGACCGGGTTGAATGCTTCCTGTCCTTCCTTGGAGCCAGCGACCGTGAGCCAGGCCGTCGCGCCATCAGGATCCGGCGCGCCCACGGCGAGCGTAAAGGAGTCAGAAAGGAACTGGAATACGCCATCGCTGCCCGGGGTGGGAGCCCAGCCATAATCGGTGTTGGGAGTCTTGCCCAACTCGCGGAAGTAGCCTTCTGCCCAATCCCCCATGACATTGAAGGCCGCGTCACCATTGACGACGAGTTGGGAGGCATCCTGCCAGGTAAGCGAAGTATAGTCAGTATTGACATAGGTCAACGCCTTGGAGAAGTTTTCCAAAGCGGTCTTCACTTCGGCGCTGCCCGAATTGGTGGTCCCGTCGCACAGGCCGTTATACGTGTCGTGGCCGAGCGTGCCGAGCAGAACGGTTTCCAGCAAGTGCATCTGGGTCCACTGTTCGCCAAGGGCCAGGCAGGTCTTATCGGCTGCCATAATCGTATCGCAGGCAGCGAAAAGCTCATCCCAGGTGGTAGGAACTTCGACACCCGCTTCCTCCAAAACAGCCGGGTTGTACCAGAGGACATTGGCGCGGTGGATATTGACAGGAACCGAGTAGATATTGCCATCCTGCGAGATCAACGGGATGAGCGTCTCCGGCATGACATCCAGCCAGCCTTCCTGCTCGTACAGGTCGTTGAGGGGCTCGATCTGGCTACCAGCGACATAGGTACCAATCAGCTCCTGACCTGCATGTCCCTGCCAGCTATCCGGGGGATCGCCAGACTGCAGGCGGGTTGCCAGAACAGCGCGTGCATTCGTACCCGCACCACCGGCGACCGCAGCGTTAACAAACTCGATGTCAGGATATTTTTCATTGAACACTTTGGTCATGGCTTCCAGACCAGCAGCTTCACCGCCACCTGTCCACCATGAGAACACCTCTACCTGTCCGCTAGTGGCAGGAGCTTCGGTCGCTGCGGGGGCTTCCGTTGCGGGTGCCTCCGTGGGAGCTTCGGTCATTGGTGCTTCTGTCGCTGCAGGCTCGGTCGCGGCAGGTTCCGTCGCAGCCGGCGCTTCCGTTGGAGCCGAACCACATGCCGAGAGCACCAGCATTGTGACGATTAGAACAGCC
>Ga0114129_10010788_pt1 | contig 13020 bp, 14 predicted proteins | sample RhiMetdeltSRZDD1_FD_80071 | JGI IMG/M metagenome (GOLD analysis project Ga0114129, IMG submission 80071) | Populus rhizosphere microbial communities from Tennessee, USA - Rhizosphere MetaG P. deltoides SRZDD1 (version 2) (version 2) | ecosystem: Host-associated > Plants > Roots > Rhizosphere >...
CGTGGGCCCGAAAGGCGCGTTGCAGGTGTACGGCACCGGTGAGCGCAGCGATTTCGATCGCAGGAGAGTGTGATGGCTGGCATCGACTATCTCGAGCGGATCCCGAACAACGTCGAGCTCGCGGGAAACCGTCGGCTGCAGCGCGCGCTCGAGGATTGGCAGCCGAAGTTCCTCGAGTGGTGGAAGGACATGGGCCCCGACGGCTTCCAGGCGCGCGACGTCTATCTGCGCACCGCGATCAGCGTCGACGCCAAGGGTTGGGCGCAGTTCGGCTACGTCCGGATGCCCGAATACCGCTGGGGCATTTTCCTGGCGGAGCCCGAGCCCGGGCGCACGATCGCCTTCGGCGATCACAAGGGCGATCCGGCGTGGCAGGACGTGCCCGGCGAGTATCGCGGAACACTGCGACGCCTCATCGTGACCCAGGGCGACACCGAGCCCGCGTCTGTCGAGCAGCAGCGTCACCTCGGCGGCACCTGTCCCTCGCTCTACGACCTGCGCAACATCTTCCAGGTCAACGTCGAGGAAGGCCGCCATCTGTGGGCGATGGTGTACCTGCTCCAGGCGCATTTCGGTCGCGACGGACGCGAGGAGGCGGAGGCGTTGTTGCAGCGCCGCTCGGGCGACCGCGATCGGCCGCGGATCCTCGGCGCCTTCAACGAGCGCACGCCCGACTGGCTCTCGTATCTCATGTTCACCTTCTTCACCGACCGCGACGGCAAGTACCAGCTCGCGAGCCTCGCGGAAAGCGGCTTCGATCCGCTGTCACGCACGTGCCGGTTCATGCTGACGGAGGAAGCCCACCACCTGTTCATCGGCGAGACCGGCGTCGCGCGCGTGGTGCAGCGCACCTGCGAGCTGATGCGCCAGCACCGGACCGACGACGTGCGCAAGTACGGCGCGCTCGACCTGGCGCTGCTGCAGCGCTATCTGAACTTCCACTATTCGGTGTCGCTCGACCTGTTCGGCTCGGAGATCTCGACCAACGCCGCGAACTTCTACACGCTGGGGCTCAAGGGCCGGTTCGAGGAGACCAAGAAGACCGACGATCATCTGCTCAAGAGCTCCACGTACCGCATCGCGACTGTGGAGGGCGATCGCATCATCGAGGCCGAGCAGCCCGCGCTGCAGGCGCTCAACGAGCGGCTGCGCGACGACTACATCGTCGATTGCCAGCGCGGCGTCGATCGCTGGAACAAGATCATCCGCGACCACGGCATCGACGTCGAGCTGCGGCTGCCGCATCGCGGCTTCCATCGCGCCATCGGCACCTTCGCGGACGTGCGGGTGTCCCCGGACGGGAGGCTGCTGAGCCAGGCGGAGTGGGACGCACACAAGCACGAGTGGCTGCCGACGCAGGCCGACGAAGCCTACGTGCAGAGCCTCATGAAGCCGGTAACGGAGCCGGGGAAGTTCGCAAGCTGGATCGCGCCGCCGGCGCGCGGGATCAACGGCCAGCCGGTGGATTTCGAGTACGTGAAATAGAACGGTGACTGCCCACGGGTGAATGAGGGGGTTTGGGGGAAGCCGTAGGGGTCCCCCAATCAAAAATAAAACCACGAGCGCCCCGGAGAGACCGGGGCGCTCGCCAGTGGTGCGACGCGAGAGAGTGTCCGCGTTACATCCGACGCTGATCGATGTAGCTGTCGCCGCCGCGGGTCATCGCTACGATGGCGAGGATGACGACGAGCAGCAGCGCGGCGGCGATGAGCACGGCCGCCGTGGGCGACAGCCCGAAGATCGTCGTACGCTCGGACACGACCGAGCGCGGCAGCGCGGAGCCGCTGTCGTCACGGCCGGTGTCGCTCTTGGTGGTGGTGCTGGTACTCGAGCTGGAGCGATCCGAGCTCACGCTGCCCGAGACGCTGCCTCCGGGCGTGCTGAGCGTACCGGCCGCGCTGCCGCCGCCGGCCGGGGCGGGCGTGCTGCCGGGCTGCCCCTGGGACGCGGGAGCGGATGTCGAGCTCGATGACGACGACTGGGCGATCACGTCGGAGACGGGCGCGACGAGCAGCGCCACACCCAGCAGAGCGGCAAACAAGGCTTTCATAACCGCACCTCCTCGGGGAGCTGGCAGCAAGGCCAGTGCCACCGAGAGGACGAGAACGGAAGGAGTCGCGCGCATGAGCACCTGGGAGACGCTGCCCGCGCACTTCAACGTCGCGACCTGGTTCGTCGATCGCAACGTCGCCGAAGGGCGAGGGGCGGCCCCCGCGTTTCATTACGAAGACCGAACCCTCACGTATGCGGACGTCCACGAGCTGGTCAATCGCACCGGCAACGCGCTCCGCGAGCTCGGAATCCAGATGGAAGACCGCGTGCTCGTCCTCTGTCAGGACGCGCCGGAATTCCTCGGCGCTTTCTGGGGCGCGATCAAGATCGGCGCGATCCCGATCCCGGTGAACACGCTCATGCGCGGGGCGGACTATCTCTACTTCCTGCGCGACAGCCGCGCGAAGGCCGCGGTGATCTCCGCGCCCCTCATGGCCGAAGCCGGTCCCGTGCTGTCGCAGGCGCCGCACCTGCGCCACGTGCTCGTGGCCGGCGGCAAGCCGGGTGCGTACCTGTCGTACGAGGAGCGCATCGCGAATGCGTCCGCGTCGCTCGCCGCCGCCGAGACGTCGAAGGATGACGCCGCGTTCTGGCTCTATTCCTCCGGCTCGACCGGTTTTCCGAAGGGCGCGGTGCACCTGCATCACGACATGGTGGTCTGCTACGAGACCTACGCCGCGCAGGTGCTGAAGATGCGGCCCGACGACAAGGTGTTCTCGGCGGCCAAGCTGTTCTTCGCCTACGGCCTCGGCAACGCGGGCTATTTTCCGATGGGCGCCGGGGCGCAGAGCGTGCTCTATCCGCACCGGCCGACGCCCGATGCCGTCTTCGAAGTCATCGCGCGCCATCGTCCGACGCTGTTCTTCGGCATCCCGACGCTCTACGCGGCGATGCTCGCGATCAAGGAGGCGGAGAAGCGCTGGGACGTCTCGTCGCTGCGGCTGTGTGTGTCGGCGGGCGAGGCGCTGCCCGAAGAGCTCTACAACCGCTGGCGCGAGCGGTTCGGCGTCGAGATCATCGACGGCATCGGCACGACCGAGATTCTCCACATCTTTCTGTCCAATCGTCCCAGCGCATCACGCCCCGGCTCGACGGGCCTCCCCGTGCCTGGCTACGAGGCGATCGTCGTCGACGACGACGGACGGCCGATCAAGCAGGGCGAGATCGGCAACCTGCGCGTCAAGGGCGACTCGATCATGGCCTACTACTGGAACAAGCACGAGAAGACGAAGGAGACGCTGCACGGCTCTTGGATCCAGACCGGCGACAAGTACTGGCAGGACGCCGACGGTTACTTCTGGTTCGCCGGCCGCGCCGACGACATGCTGAAGGTCGGCGGCATCTGGGTCTCGCCGGTGGAGGTCGAAGCGACGCTGATCAAGCACCCGGCCGTGCTCGAGGCCGCCGTCGTCGGCCACGAGGACACCGACCGGCTCGTGAAGCCCAAGGCGTACGTCGTGCTCAAGGATCCGGCCGGCAGCGGCAGCGGGCTCGCCGATGAGCTGAAGGGCTTCGTGAAGGACAAGATCGCGCCCTACAAATATCCGCGCTGGATCGAGTTCGTCACCGAGCTGCCGAAGACCGCGACCGGGAAGATCCAGCGCTTCAAGCTGCGCACCTGATCGCGTGTTCGACGCCACCCTCGAGACGCTGAACCCCGCGCGCCTTCGCGAGCATCAGTGGCGGCGGCTGCGCGCGCTGATCGACGCGATCTACGAGACGCCCGGCAACGGCTTCTGGCGCGCGGCGTGGGCGCGCGCCGGTGTCCGCGCTCCCGCCGACATTGCGAGCTGGGACGATTTTCAACGCCTGCCGTGCTCGACCAAGCGCGATCTCGTCGAGGACCAGGCGGCGCATCCGCCGTTCGGCACCAACCTGACCTATCCGCTCGAGCGCTACGTGCGCGTGCACCAGACCTCGGGAACGACCGGCGTCCCGGTGCGGTGGCTCGACACGCAGGCCTCGTGGGAGTGGTGGGCGCATTGCTGGCGCTTCGTGCTCGCCGGCGCCGACCTGGGCCCCGGCGATCGCGTCTACTTCCCGTTCTCGTTCGGGCTCTTCATCGGCTTCTGGGCCGGCTTCGAGGGCGCCCGGGCGCTGGGGGCGCTCGCCATTCCTGGCGGCGGCGCCGACTCGATGGCGCGTCTGGCGGCGATGCAGGCGCTGGGCGCCACCGCGCTCGTGTGCACGCCGTCCTACGCGCTGCACCTGGCGCAAACGGCACGCGAGCGCGGCGTCGACGTCGCCGCGCTGCCCGTGCGCGTGACGGTGCACGCGGGCGAGCCGGGCGCCGGCATTCCAGCAGTACGGGCGCGCATCGAGGAGAGCTGGAGCGCGCGGGCCTTCGACCACGCGGGCATGACCGAGATGGGCGCCTACGGGTACGAGTGCGCGGCCCAGACGGGCCTGCACGTGAACGAGTCGGAGTTCATCTGCGAAGTGCTCGATCCCGCCACCGGAGCGCCGGCGCGTGAGGGCGAGCTGGTGCTGACGAATCTCGGACGGCTGGGCTCTCCCGTCATCCGTTATCGCACCGGCGATCGCGTGCGCGTCGCCGACGCGCCATGCGCGTGCGGCCGCACATTCCGGCGGCTCGAGGGCGGCATCCTCGGTCGCCTCGACGACATGCTCATCCTTCGCGGCGTGAACGTGTTTCCCTCGGCCGTCGAGGGCATCGTGCGTCGCTTCGCGGCGGTGGAGGAGTTTCAGATCGAGGTCTTCCGCGCGGGCGAGCTCGACGAGGCGCGCATCCTGGTGGAAGTGGGTGCGACCGACGGCGCCGCCGTGTGCGCGGCGCTGCAGGAGGCGCTGCGCGCCGGCCTCGGCCTGCGACTGCCGGTGACGCTGGCGGCCCCGCAAAGCCTGCCGAGGTTCGAGCTCAAGGCGCGGCGCGTGGTGCGGCGCTAGGCGTGAACGACCGCGAGAAGCTCCCTCGGGAACGTCTCGAGAGTTGTCGCTATACGCTGTCGAAAAACACCGCCAGCCACACCGTCGGCCCTGAGGGATCCGTCCACTCCACGCGATGCCGAACGTGCGCGCGCAGCAGCAGGTGATCGCCGACGCCGAGCGCGCGGTCCTCCGCCTCGCCCTCGATGCGCACGCGCGCCCGGCCCCGCAGGATCAGCACCCACTCGTCGCGCGCCTGGTCGTACCACTCGCCGGGCGGCGTCGCATGGCCCACGGACACGATGCGCTCGATCCGGACCGCCGGCGTGTCGAGGAGAACGTCGACGCGCTCGGCCGCCAGCGCGCGCGGAATGTCGTCGAAGAGATTGTGCGAGGCGGTCATCACGTCAGATCCTCGATGATCGCCCGGTGCGCGGGCCAGCCGGGGAGCAGCGTCGTGCGATCGGCGAGCTCGAAATCGTCGAACTCGAAGCCCGGCGCCACCGTGCCGCCCATCAGCGCGTAGCCGGCGCCGCCGCCGGCGACGCGGGCGCCGTACCAGGCGCCTGCGGGAATCGTGAGCTGCGGCTCGCCGTCGCCACCGAGTCGCAGCTGACGCGCGGTCCCCGGAGCGTCCAGCACCCATAGCGTCACCGCGTCGCCGGCGTAGTGATGCCACACCTCATCGGATTTGATCCGATGCAGCGCCGAGCGCTCCCCGGCAACCAGCAGATAGTAGATGGCGGTGCTGAACACGCGCGCGCCGCCGAACCGCGCCGGGAGCGCCGCCGCCTCGATGCGCTCGGTCGAGCGATACGTCTCGCGATACCACCCGCCCTCGGGATGAGGCAGAAGCGCGAGCCGCTCGATCCATTCCCGCGCGGTCGCGGGCGCCGTCACTGCTGCTGTTGCTGCTGGGCCTGCTCCTCCGCCGCCGAGGGACTCGCCGCAGCGGGCTGTCGCGTGGGCGCCGTCGCGAACGTGCGCAGGTCGATCGTGCGCACGTCGTCGCGGGCGCGCGGGAGCGCCGTGTCCGCGACCGCCCGCGTGTAGACCTCGGCCGTCAACGTCTCGCGCGCGGCGCCGCGATAGATCCCCTTGTTCGGCGGCACGTCGTCGTAATGGCGCCCGTGGCCCACCACGACATAGCGCTCGTCGACGGCGCGACCGTGCGTCGGATCGAACGCTACCCAGCCGGCCGACGGCGCATGGAACTCGACCCACGCGTGGCTCTGCGAGGACTCGCGCTTCTTGCGGTCGACGTGCAGATAGCCGCTCACGTAGCGGCACGGAATCGCGCTCAGACGCAGCCAGCCGAGCATCAGGTGCGCGAAGTCCTGGCACACGCCCTTGCCGAGCTTCAGAAAGTCTTCCGTCGTCGAGTCGTATCGCGTGACGTCCTTCCGGTACTCGAAGCGCCCACGCAGCGCCCGACCCATCGTGAGCACCTGCTCGCCCAGCGGCGCGTTCTTCGGCAGCGCCAGCGCGTCATGAGACGCGCGCAGCGCCGGCGTGAGCCGCACCGGGCCGTCGCAGGCGAGAAAGTCCAGCAGCGCGTAGGGGAAGTCGTGGGACGCGGCGGGCGGGCCGAGATCGCCGAGCGCCACCGCCGCCGCGCGGGTCTCCACCAGCGAAGACGCTTTCACCTCGATGCGCTCGTGGAACTTGGTGATCGTGAAGTGATGCGTGACGTTGTCGTTCCAGTCCACGTAGCGGTAGACGCGCGTGCGCGGACCCACCGCGAGACCGAAGCCGAGCACGGTCTGCGCCGGGGTGGTCTTGGGCTGCACGCGCAGCTCGAGAAACGACTCGCTGATGTAGCCGTCGTACGCGAAGGCGAAGGCGTGCTCGATCTCCAGCCGCATGGTCAGGACACGAAGTACTGCGCGCTGATCGCCTCGTGCGTCTGCGTCACCGCGTCCACCACGCGGTCGAGAAACGCCGACGACGCGCGGCGCGCCGAGCGCGCGTCGTCGTACGACAAATCGGCGTGCAGCTTGCCGGCCAGCCGTGCCGCGGTCGAGAGCTCGCCGCCGGCCGTGATGCGCTCCAGGCATTCCTTCACGGCGGCGCTCGAGGCGCGCAGGGAGCGCGGCGAGTGGGCGTCGGACAGGAGGAACGCGACGACGAGGTCGCCTTCCATCGCCGCGCCGCGCGCGCGACGATAGTTCTCGAGCGACGAGACGCTGCGCAGCAGCGTTCGCCACTGCGTGTAATAGAGCGGCTGGTCGGGGCGGGCCGCGGTGAGGCCGGGAAGCTTGGCGCGCAGGATGAGCGCGGTACGGTAGATCCGCTCGAGCGCCTCGCCGAGCTTGAGGAAGTGCCAGGCCTCGTCACGCGCGAACGTGCTGTCGATCGCGCCCACGATGCCGAACAGCCCCTTATGGGTCGATGCCAGCGCGTCGCGCAGGCCGGTGACATCGGGGCGCCGCTCGCCATAGGCCTCCACCGCGTGAAACGTCTCGTTGATCGACATGAACGCCTCGACGGTGAGCGCCTCCCGCACCGCCCGCGCGTTCTCACGCGCCTTGCGCAGCGAGTAGTGGACGGAGTACGGATTCTTGCCGTCCACGAAGAACGCCGTCAGATAGGGCAGCGACAGCGGAGCGAACGCCGACACGGTGCTCGTGAGCTCGGCCAAGGGCAGGATGGCGAGCAGGTCCTTCCATGCGGCCTCGGAGAGATCCTCGGCGAACCCGTGAGTCTCGGTGGCGAAGTCGTCGGTCACCAGCAGGAGCCGCGTGATGTTCTCTGCGCGCTCGAGATAGCGGCCCATCCAGTACACGGCGTCGGCGACGCGCGAGAGCATCAGCCGCCGCCTCGACGCGGGGCGAGCACCCAGGTGTCCTTGCTGCCTCCGCCCTGCGAGGAGTTCACGACGTAGGAGCCCTTGCGCAAGGCCACACGCGTGAGGCCGCCGGGCAGCACGCTGACGCGGTCGCCGTACAGGATGAACGGCCGCAGGTCGATCCGTCGCGGCTCGAAGCCTCCGTCGACGTAGGTCGGGTGCGTCGACAGGTCGACGAGCGGCTGCCCGATGTAGTTTCCCGGCTCCTGGCGCATGCGGCCAACGTACGCGTCGATCTCGGCGCGCGTCGAGAACGGGCCCATGAGCATGTTGTAGCCGCCCGAATCCCCCGTCGTTTTGATCACCAGCTCGGCGGCGTGGTCGCACATGAACGTGAAGTCGTCGCGGCGGAGGCCGAGGTATGTCGGCACCTGCCCGAGCCGCGGCTCCTCGCCGAGGTAATACTTGATGAGCTGCGGCATGAAGGCATACACCGACTTGTCGTCGGCGACGCCCGCGCCGGGCGCGTTCGCGATCGCCACGTTGCCCTGCCGATACGCGTTGAGCAGGCCCGGAATGCCGAGCAGGCTGTCACGCCGGAACACCAGCGGATCGAGGAAGTCCTCGTCGATCCGCCGGTAGACGACGTCGACGCGCTGGCGCCCGCGCGTCGTGCGCATGAACACGGAGTTATCCTCGACGACGAGGTCGCGCCCCTCGACCAGCGTGGTGCCCATCTCGCGCGCCAGGAACGAGTGCTCGAAGAACGCGGAGTTGTGGATGCCGGGCGACAGCACGACGGCGACGGGGTCTTCGGCGCCCCGCCCGGCCGAGTGCAGCAGCGCGTCGAGCAGGAGGTTCGGATAGTCCTTGATGGGCCGCACCGGATACGCGCCGAAGAGCTCGGGGAACACGCGCGTCATGAGGTTGCGGTTCTCGAGCACGTAGGAGACGCCGCTGGGGCAGCGACAGTTGTCCTCGAGCACCAGGAACTCGCCTCGGCCGTCGCGAATGATGTCGGTGCCCACGACGTGCGTGTAGACGCCGCGGGGCGGCCGCACGCCGATCAGCTCGCGCTTGTACTCCTTGCGCGACAGGAGCAGGGCGGGCGGCAGAATCTGATCCTTGAGGCACTTCTGCTCGCCGTAGACGTCGGCGATGAAGAGGTTGAGCGCGGTGACCCGCTGCACGAGACCGGCCTCGAGCCGCTCCCACTCGCGCGCGGTGACGACGCGCGGCACGAAGTCGAAGGGAAAAATGCGCTCGAGCCCTTCCTTTTCCCCGTATACCGTGAAGGTGATGCCCTGATCCACCAGCGCGAGCTTCTGCAGGCGCTCGCGGCGGCTAACCTCACCCTGGGTGAAGGACTCCAGCACGCCGACGATGCCTCGATAGTGGGCACGCGCCGTGCCTTCGTGATCGAAGGCCTCGTCGAACGCAGCGCCGCCGTCGTACGCCCATTTCACGGCCGAGAGAATAACATTCCGCGGTAAACCGCCGGCCCCGCCCGTCCGTAGAGAGGGAGAGGAGAGCATTGCCTTGTCAATCCGGAACGCCTCTGGTAGTGAGGACGGGCATGCCGACGCCGGGGGCGGATCTCATCCGGGCCATGGCCGCAGGTGATCGCGACGCGTTCGCGCGCTTCTACGATCGGTACGCGCCGCTCGTGTTTCCGCTCGTGCTGCGCATCGTCCGCGACCCGGCCGATGCGGCGGACGTGCTTCAAGATACGTTCTGGGAGGTGTGGCGCGGCGCTTCCACCTACGACCCCGCGCGAGGCACGCCCGAGGCGTGGATCGTCATGCGGGCGCGGGCCCGCGCGATCGACCGCGTGCGCGCGGTGCGCCGGCGCGGGGAGACGTTCGTCGCGCCGATCGACGAGGGCACGGCGGCCGCGCCCGCGGGTCCGGGTAGCGATGCGGCCGCCCGCGCCGAGCAGCGCCAGCTCGTCGCCTCGGCGCTGACGGTCTTGCCGCAGCCGCAGCGCGAGGTCATCGAGCTCGCGTACTATGCCGGGCTCACGCAGAGCGAGATCGCCGAGCGTCTCGAGCAGCCGCTCGGCACTGTGAAGACGCGCATCCGCATGGCGCTCGCGCGGCTGCGCGAGGTGACGCACGCATGACCCACGAGCCCTTCGAGACTCTCGCGCCCGTGTACGCCCTCGGCGCCCTCGATGGCGATGACCTCGCCATCTTCGAGGCGCACCTGCCGACGTGCTCGGCGTGCCAGGCGAGCGTCCGCGACGCGCAGGAGACGCTTGCGCGCGTGACGCTGTCGATGCCGCCGCAGGCGCCGCCGGCGGCAGCGCGCGCCGCGCTCGTCGGCCGCGTGGCGGAGCGTAGCCGGGTGCGCTCGCCCGGCTGGCTTCGCTGGGCGGCGGCGACGGCGGTGGCGGCCGCGGCGGCGGCGATGTTCGTGGGCACCTGGGTGGCCGTGCGCTACGAGGCGCGTCTGGGTCAGATGGCCCGCGAGACGGCGGCCGTCAGAGAGGGCCTCGCGCGTAACGAGGCCGCTCTGCAAGAGCAGGTCGCGTTCTACCGCGGCGCCGTCGAGATGCTGCGCGATCCGGCGACACGCGTGGTGGATCTGCGCGGACAGGGGCCGGCGTCGGCCGCGAGCGGCCGAATGCTCTGGAACGACGCGAGCGGCGGCCAGCTGTTCGTGGCCGGGCTCACGCCCGCACCCGCCGGCAAGACGTACGAGCTGTGGACCATCGCGGATGCGGCGCCGAAGCCGGCCGGACTGTTCGCCGTGGACGCGCAGGGGCGCGCCGTACACCGCGTGGCCGCCGAGCGCGGCGTCAAGGTCTTTGCCGTCTCGCTCGAGCCCGAGGGCGGGGTGCCCGCGCCGACCGGCCCGATCGTGCTCGCGTCGAAGTGACGCGACCGGCTCGGCGCCGCGCTCACGTGTGAACTTTCGGTGACATTAGATCCCGCGCGTTCTTGCGCGGCGCGCCGGGATCGCGCTATCGTGGCACATGCTCGCGATGTGCGAGACGCCCGCTGCATACCGCAAACCCCGGCTTCTCGACCGTGTCCGCGAGGCGATTCGCGCGCGGCACTATAGTCGCGAAACCGAGAAGGCATACGTCGCGTGGATCAAGCGGTACATCTTCTTTCACGGCAAACGTCATCCGGACGAGATGGGCGGCCCCGAGGTCACGCGCTTTCTGACGTCGCTCGCAGTCGACTCGCATGTCGCGTCGTCTACGCAGAACCAGGCCCTCAATGCCCTGCTGTTTCTCTATCGCGTCGTGCTCGAACAGGAGCTGCCCTGGTTGAACGAGGTCGTGCGCGCCAAGCGCCCGCAACGGCTCCCCGTCGTCCTGACACGCGACGAGGTTTCCGCCGTCCTCGATCGGCTCGATGGGGTGCCGCAGCTGATGACACTGCTGCTCTACGGCGCGGGACTCCGACTGCTCGAGTGCGCCGAGCTTCGCGTCAAGGACGTCGACTTCGCTCGCAGCCAGATCGTCGTCCGCGGGGGCAAGGGCGCCAAGGACCGTGTGACCGTGCTCCCCGCAGTGGTCCGCGCGAGATTACTATGGCACCTCGACGCCACACGTCGGCAACACCAGGAGGACCTGCGGCGCGGCGCCGGCTGGGTCGAGCTTCCGATGGCGCTGGCTCGAAAATACCCGAATGCCGGCCGCGAATGGCCCTGGCAATGGCTCTTCCCTGCCACGCGGATTTATGTCGATCGCATCACGGGTCAGCGCCGCCGCCATCACTTGCACGAGTCCGTCGTCCAGCGCGCGGTCAAGCGCGCGCTGCGCCAAGCGGGTGTGGCCAAGCACGCTAGCTGCCACACGTTCCGCCACTCGTTTGCGACCCATCTGCTCGAATCCGGACACGACATCCGCACCGTCCAGGAGCTGCTCGGCCACCGCGACGTCAGCACGACGATGATCTACACGCACGTCCTGAACCGTGGCCCCGCCGGCATCCAGAGCCCGGCGGACCGGCTATCGACGCCGACACCGGCGGATATACGGCAAGGCCTCGCAGCGTATCCAGACGATCATCAGGCCTTCGATGAACGATAAAGCGTTCGGCGGTCGGCGAAATCGTCGCTTCTCGGCCTGGCGCGTCTTCGTTGCTACCCAGCAGCGGCCGCGGCATGTGCGGTGCTATACGGATCTGGGTAATAAGAGTTAGGCCGCATGGATACCGAGGAACTGAAGAGACTCATCGTGGCAAACGCCGCGGAGATCGTTCGGCTACATGCCCGGGTTCACGAAACAGAGCGCCATCGGAGTGACGGCACGCGAGCTCGGGCGGAGTGGACTGCCGCTTGTGCCGAGTTTCATGCTCGCTACAACGACCTCGCCTTTCCCGGAGGGTATCATGGCGCGTCGGCGCGAATTGTTGCAGGCGATCCCACATCGGTGGAAGCCGCTATCTGCTTCCTGGAACTTCGCCCCTACTTTTTCCGCTCGGGGTACATGTACAAGGAGCTACTGCGAAAGATCAAGCGCGCTCCGTTGTCTCTAGAGCAAGAGCAGCGCTTCCAAGTGGTATTAGAGCGCCAGGCGCTTTGGCGCACGCAACAAGCCAAGAAGAATGCGTCCTAACCACCAGGTCGAGCCGACCGCCCAACAGCTGCGCTGTTGGGTACCCGCCGCGCAATGCGCGGCGGCGGCGGCGGCTCACCTGGAACGTTATACGGACTGAGAAGTGATCATGGAATACGACACTACCAAGCTGGATGAGGGCGTCCTGGCGCTGCTCTACTTCAACGCCCACACCGACCATGGCGTCACGCGGGCGTGGAAGGGGTTCGACTGGGACACGTTGGATCGGCTGCACGCCCAGGGTTTCATCTCAGATCCCAAGTCGAAGGCCAAACTCGGTCGTCTTGAGCGAAGAAGGGGCGCGGAGGGCGGAGGAGTTGTTAGGAGGTACTTTGCCAAAGCCGTATAACCGGCCGCTTCAGCCGGCGGCGTTCGCGGGCCACGGCAGTCAACCGTCGGCGACGCCACGGCTGAGCGCCTGATCCGTTATCCGGACAAGATGAAATGACTACCCGACTCGTCACGCAATCCGGGATCAACCGGCTACTCCGGCCCGCTGCTCTGAGCGTGATTCTTGCGCTGAGCCCCCTCCTCAACGTGCTGTGCGGTGTCGGGGCGCAGCCAGCGCCAAAGGTCTACCGGATTGGCTATCTCAGCTACTTAGGGTGCTCGGAAGATCCATTCTTCAGGGACGCATTCCGCCAAGGCCTGCGTGATCTGGGCTACATCGAGGGCCGCAACGTCGCCATTGAATGTCGCGGTGCGCCTGGACAACCCGATA
>Ga0114129_10010789_pt1 | contig 13019 bp, 17 predicted proteins | sample RhiMetdeltSRZDD1_FD_80071 | JGI IMG/M metagenome (GOLD analysis project Ga0114129, IMG submission 80071) | Populus rhizosphere microbial communities from Tennessee, USA - Rhizosphere MetaG P. deltoides SRZDD1 (version 2) (version 2) | ecosystem: Host-associated > Plants > Roots > Rhizosphere >...
TGAAGACTTCGATTTTTCTTGCGTTGTGCGCAATCACATCCAGCAGGACCATGTCTTCTGCGCCGAAGCTGCAAGCGAAGGCAGTGGGTGAGTGGCTGAGTTCGATTTCCTTGAGATAGGAAACCAGCTCGCCTGTCTTTTGTGCGAGACCCGTCACAACTTCTAACCTCCAACAATGCAGCTGATGCCCATGACGAGGAGCACGCCTGCGAGAATACGTTGCATCATCACTTCGGGTAATCGGCTGCTGACAGCGCTGCCGATATAGATTCCTGGAATCGAGCCGACCAACAAGCCAACCAACAACCGGTAATCGATGTTTCCGAGTTGAAGATGGCCAAGTCCAGCGACCGTTACGAGAGGGATCGCGTGCGCCAGATCCGACCCGACGACCTCCGCACCGCGAATCTTTGAATAGAGAAGCATTAGAGCCGCAACTCCAATTGCGCCGGCCCCGACGGATGTCAGAGTTACCATCACCCCCAGAACAATTCCCACGACAGTTGCCAACCGGTTCGCCGTCCGTTCCTGGATTTCGAGCATCTTGCCGCCCGCGGCGAGAATGTGTTTCCGCAATATGACGGCCGCCGCGGTGCCGACCAGTGATAATCCAAGCAGCGGGAGAACGATACTGTCCAACGGTTTTCCATGAGCTTTGAACTGATTCATCGCAATAATCGTCGTGATGGATGCCGGCAGACTGCCCGCCGCCATGCGTCCGACAATTCGCCAATTGACGTTGCCGCGCATGCCGTGGGCGACAACGCCACTGATCTTCGTCAGTGACGCGAAAATGAGATCAGTTCCGATTGCGATATCTAAGGGAACCTTGAACAGGAACACCAGAGTCGGGGTCATCAGGGACCCGCCCCCGACACCGGTAAGCCCGACGATGAGTCCGACCAGAAGTCCAACAACCGGGTATAAAGACTGCAAGTGCATTGGCGTTCAAAAAAAAAGACCCGCTTGTTTCAGCAGGCCCCATAAACCAACGGATGACGCAATGTCGATCAATCCGACGGCGAGGCACCTCCTCGGCAACAACAACAGCAGCTCTCGGGATTAAATGGCGACTGAATTGATCGGATTAAACGCATCACAAATACAACAGCTAGTAACTGATTGCAAATGTTGTTTATAGACTATCTTGACGATTTGAATCAACTATAATCTCCGGGTTGGACGAATACCTTGAAGCAAAGGAGCATGACCATGAGAGGGAAAGCCCTACTGAATCTATTGATTGTGTTGATTTCTCTTTGTCTGTTGAGCGGAGGAGCTCTTAGCCAGGAAAAGAGCACCGGAAAAAAGGCCCAACCGGCTACGAAGGCTCAGAAGTCGGAACCCAAGACGGAAAAAAAGACGAACCCAATTGATATCAATTCCGCGACGAAGCAGGAACTGATGACTATTCCAGGTATCGGTGACGCCTATTCGCAGAAAATTATTGAAGGCCGTCCGTATCGCGCGAAGAACGAACTAGTGCAGAAGAAAATTATCCCGCAGGCCACGTACGACAAGATCGCGGACCAGATCATCGCAAAGCAGAGTGCTGGAGGAGAGAAGAAAGCTACGACAGAGAAGAAAGCTCCAACAGAGAAGAAAGCTCCCACCAAGAAATAGTGCACCCAAAGATCTGACCAATGCTCAATTCTGAATTCCCATCCGATAAGAATTGAGAATCGAGCATTGGAGATCTTTGGGTGCAGGAATCGTCCAATTTCAAATTCCTTTCTGATGGATGCGTCAGTATGTTGGTGTCCTAAGTTAGGAGGGGAATTCGACTGACCTGCGACCGTTCGGCAACATCTCTCACCGCCGGGGCGGAGCGGGGTTCGGGAGCATCTGGGCGTCCCACTTCTTATATTGCGTTCGAATGTTTTCAAAAACGTCTGGATGTTTGGTCCGGAGTTCCGCCTTTTCTCCCGGATCGACGGACAGGTCAAACAGGTGCTCGTTCGCGCCCTCGCGCAGATATTTCCACTTTCCCATTCGAGCCGCATTCTGAGTTCTTAGCCGCCAGAAAAGCGTTCGATCATGGGTTGTGTCGCCTTTAAGAACAGGCATCAGATCCTCGCCTTCCAGCGAGTACTGTGGGTCAGGTTTTGCGCCGGCCAGCGCAACGATGGTTGCCGTCCAGTCCATGGTGATAGCCACCTGGCTCGTTGTTCTGCCGGACAGGACGACACCAGGCCAGCGTACGATGGCGGGAACTCGAATTCCGCCTTCCCAAAGATTGAACTTCTGAAACGAGAACGGCCAATTGAACGAATAACGCTCGCCACCATTGTCGCTAGTAAAGATCACGAGTGTGTTTCGTTCCAGTCCCGCTGAGGCCAGTGCTTTGAGCACACGCCCGATTCCGGTGTCCATGCTCTTTACCATCTCAGCATATGTACTGAGACTTCCGCCGTCGGTCATCGGCCTATGATCATGGTCAAGTGCTTTATCTGCGGGGCCGTCCCATGGCCAATGCGGGGCATTGTACTGAAGACTCAGAAAGAAAGGACTGCTGCGTTTTCGCGTGATGAAATGTATTGCGCGGTCGGTGAACAAGTCGGTGAGATAGCCCTCGTCCTTCGATGGCTCCAAGTTTTCGTAAAGATCGAATCGTCCCGCATTGTTTTTGTGCGTGAAGTAATCGGCGGAACTTCCGTTGATTCCGAAGAACTCGTCGAAGCCATGGCGGTTCGGTCCGAATTCCGGCAGATTTCCAAGATGCCACTTTCCGATGAGCGCGGTTTCATATCCGGCCGTCTTAACCAGTGTTGCGATCGTCGGATGTTCCGGCGGGATTCCGAGTTGCATGTTCGAGTCGCTCAAGGGCTCTTCGAGTCCCACTGCAAGGTGATGCGGATAACGGCCGGTGATATACGCGGTTCGTGTCGGCGTGCATACCGGTGCCGAGGCGTAGTTATCCGAGAACTTCATTCCCTGTTTGGCGAGGTTGTCCAGAACCGGTGTCTTGTACTCCGGCCGCCCATAGCAGCTCAGATCACCGTAGCCGAGATCATCGGCCAAAATGAACAGGACGTTCGGCCGCGTTGTTTGCGCTGCGCCGGCGCTCGATATCGCAGCGGCGCCTAAAGCTGCGCCGATGAATTCACGTCGCGTAACCCGTTTCCCTGGCATAGTTGGCGATGATTCTAGCATTGATTAATCCTTTTTCCGCCCGATCTGTCTATTCAGATCGAGTGCGCGCACACAAGAAGAACCTTGGAGGTGTTCGATGAAGAGAACAGTAACGAGTCTGTTAGTTGGAGTAGCCTTGTGTGCGGTACCAGCAGTCGCCGGTGCACAGACGATCAATGGAATTGAACATCGAGAGCAGCTTCGAATCCGTCAGGGAATCCGAAGTGGTGAATTGACGCGAACCGAAGCGAGACGCCTTGAAGCGGAGCAAGCCAGAATTCGAGTCGATGAAAGATTCGCTCGAGCCGACGGCAGGCTCACTCCAAAAGAACGTGAGAGGCTTCACAAAGAACTGCGTCACGCCAGCCGCGATATCTACCGCCAGAAGCACGATAATCAGGACCGAAATTAATCCGCTCGAGCTGTAGCGGCGGTCTATGACGCCGCTACACACATCCGGCGCTCGTAGAGCGCCGCTACAGTGGCTACCGGTACAATAGGCGTATGCCACTTATCGGAGCGAACGAACTCAAAAAGAAATTGCTGATCGAAATCGAAGGTCAACCCTATCAGGTGTTGGATGTTTTCTTCGCCACGCCCACTGCGCGTGGCGCGAGCACGATGGTGCGAACCCGTCTGAAGAACTTGTTGAACGGATCAGTGCAGGAAAGAAGTTTCAGAACAAGCGAAAAGTTTGCCGAGCCTGATGTAGAGATCGCAACAGTCGCATTTCTTTATAGCGACGGCGACGGATTTCATTTCATGGATCAGTCGAGCTACGAGCAATTCACGATCAGCGAGGATAGCGTCGGAGACGACAATTACTACTTGAAAGACGGGTTGATTCTCGAAGTCTTCAAATACAACGGACGCGCTGTGTCGTTGCAATTACCTCAATACGTCGAACTGGCGATTGCGGCCACAGAGCCCGGAGTGCGTGGTGACACTGCGTCTGGCGGAGCGACTAAGGTCGCGAAACTGGAGACCGGCCTTGAAGTACGCGTCCCGCTCTTCATGAAGGTCGGAGAAGTTGTACGCGTGAATACACAGACCGGTGAAGTTACAGGTAGAGCTTAACGGAATTGGATCTGTCGTTATAAAATCCCGCTATGTCACTCGTGATCCAACAACGCAAAATGTCCGAGGTCATAATTCTCGATCTGACCGGCAGATTGTGGATTCTCGACCTTCCGCTGCGCGATCTCATGGTCGGCTTGCTGACCGACGGTAATCGTCATTTCGTGCTGAATCTTGGGAGTGTCGAGTACATCGATAGCTCCGGTTTGGGACAGCTCATCACCATCTGGTCATCTGTCCGGAATAAAGGAGGACACATGACCGTTCTGAATCCTACAAAACGAGTGGAGCGCCTGTTTGAGATCACCCGTCTCAACAAAGTCTTTGAAATTCTTCAGAACGAACCCGAAGCGATAGAAATAGCACGCAAAGCCTCCGTGTAAATTGGCCTCTGGAAAGAGCACTATGGGATCTTTAAATCCCCACTACAAGCCATAAAAGAAGCCCCAAAAACGCACAAGAGGCGCAGATTTCTCGCGCATCTTGTGCTTTTTTGTGGCTTGAATTCTTACACGGCGCGCTTGGAATTCAGGTAGGACTGAATGCGCCGGTTGATCTCCTGGCTTCGCTCTCGAAGCAGCCGCGAATACTCTTGCAACTGCACTGACTGTTCGCACAGGAACTTGACGGTCTCGTCGGCAGGACCGTTTTCATTTTCACCATCGTCTGCAGGAAGTGGATCGAGTAACAACATAGAGACCCCCAATTACTGCTCCCATGAAGGCAAGTAGAGAACCACGTTTCTTAAAGCGATCTTTTTAGTTTTTTCAAGCGTTTGCGTTGGGATCTGATGCAGCATACCAGTCAAAAATTACCCTGCGGCGGACAATTTCCCTGAGCAACGATCAGGAAAATCGGTGAAGATGCCATCCACGCCGAGTTCGTGGAGACGCAACATCTCCGCGGGGTCATTCACTGTCCATGCGTGAATGAGCAACGTTGCTGCTCGTGCGGCGGCGATCAGCCGCGGAGTCACAATGTCGCGCCGTGGGTGAATTGCCGTCGCTCGAAGTTCGCATGCGGTTGAGACGAGCTTCCAGCGCCTTGAACTAAGGAGGGCGATCGGAACTTCTGGAGTCATGCAGGGCAACTCTTTCCAGTCGAACGCGGACACGATGACCTGCGATTCAAGACGACGTTCGAGAACAAGCTGTTTCACGTTAGAAGCTATGCCCGGATCTTTTAATTCGATATTGAGCAAGCATCGACCGCCGAATTCGTCGAGAACGTCGGTCAGGAGGGGAATTCGGTCGCCGAATCCGGCGTCGAACTGAACAAGTTCGTCATACGAAAGCTGGCTTACGCGGCCGCTGCCGTTTGTCGTGCGATCAATGCGTTCGTCATGAATGACCACGAGGCGGCCATCGCCGCACCGGCGGACGTCAAACTCGAGGCCGGCTGCCTGGCACTCGAGGGCTTTTCTGAAAGACGTGAAAGTGTTTTCGCCTTGCCGGGGATACCCAGGCGCGCCGCGGTGTCCAAAGACAATCACCATCACAGTTTAATGGTTCTTGCCCGATCGTCGATTCCAATCTCCAATTTCCAATACCCAATACTCTGGAGTACTCTACTCGCATGCCTGACCGAACTTCTGAACTAGAACAGCAGATGGATTCGTTCCGAGGGGAATTCCGGCGAGTACATCAGGAAATCTCGAAAGTCATCGTCGGATACTCCGACATCATCGACGACATTCTGATGGCGATCCTTGGTAAAGGTCACGTGCTGTTGGAAGGCGTACCTGGATTGGGGAAGACGAAGCTGGTCCAGACTCTTAGTGATGCGCTGCACCTTCGTTCTTCTCGAATTCAATTCACGCCAGATTTAATGCCCGCTGACATCGTCGGCACGAATGTCGTACAGGAAAATGAGGCGGGCGATAAGTTTCTCGATTTTCAACCGGGACCAATTTTCGCCAATATCATCCTCGCCGACGAAATTAATCGTGCGACTCCGAAGACACAATCGGCTCTGCTGGAAGCAATGCAAGAGAAGACGGTGACTGTCGGCAAGCAAACCTACAAGCTCGATCAGCCGTTCGTGGTGCTTGCGACATTGAATCCACTCGAACTCGAGGCAACGTATCCGCTGCCGGAAGCCCAGCTGGATCGATTTTTTATCAAATTAAGGATGGAATTTCCGCCGATCGATGACATCCACACAATCCTCGATCGTACGACGTATCTGGAAGAACCGGTCGTCGAGCGTGTGTGGGATGCTGAAAAAATTCTGGAGCTTCGCGACATAGCGCTAGCTGTGCCGATATCTGACGCTGTACAGGACTATGCCATTCGGATCGTGATGGCGACGCAGCCGACTACTGAATTGGCCCACGAACAAACCAAGAAATTCTTGCGGTACGGCGCGAGCCCACGGGGGGCCCAGGCGCTGACCATTGGCGGGAAAGTGCGCGCGCTGTTGAATGGACGATCCGAAGTGGCATACGAAGATATACGTCACGTCGTGATGCCGGCGCTTCGCCATCGCGTCATCCTGAACTTCGAAGGCGAGGCCGAACGGGTCGATCCCGATATCATTCTTAAAGCCATCATCGAGTGGGTGCCTGAGAAACGATAAAAAAGGCGCTAGACGCGATAGACAAGCCGCGGACTAGCGTTAGAATAGCGCGCCGGGGACTTTTGAGGAGTGGTTATGGATTTCAAACTGAGCACCAGACGGGCGGACTCTGTGTTCATTATCGATCTCGCCGGAAAGATCACGGCTGGCGAAGCCTTGACTGCCTTTAGGGAGACTATTCGTGATGAAGTCGCGAAAGGACACACGAAGATTCTGCTGAACCTCAAAGACGTGTCTTACATCGACAGCAGCGGCCTTGGAGAACTAATAATGGCGTTAGGCACCGTGACGCAGATGATCTGCGGGAAATGCGGCGCTACCGTCTTTAAAGACGACGAGGGGAACTGGGATCCTTGTCCGCAATGTGAGAGCCAGGACAGAAAACCATGGGGGCAGTTGAAGCTGAGCAACCCGGGCCGCCAGGTAATGGACCTGCTGCAATTCACGAAGTTGTACACCGTATTCGAAGTGCACGAATCGGAACAAGAGGCGCTATCGAGTTTCAGGTCCCGGTAATTCATCAGGCGCTGAGCCTGCATTTTCCCGCCAATGAGTACGATTCCCAATAAAGTCATTTATTCAATGATTGGCGTCAGCAAGTACTACGACAAAAAGGCTGTCCTAAAAGACATCTATCTGTCGTATTTCTATGGCGCAAAAATCGGCGTGATCGGATTGAATGGGTCCGGAAAAAGCTCTCTGCTCCGGATTCTCGCGGGCGTCGATCAGGAGTTTCAAGGAAAGACTGCAGTGTCTCCCGGCTACACGATTGGGTTCCTCGAGCAGGAGCCCCAACTCGACTCTGCAAAAACGGTGCGGCAGATAGTTGAGGAAGGCGTTCAGCCGATAGTCGACCTGTTGCGGGAGTTCGACAAAATCAATGACAAATTCGCCGAACCAATGACGGACGAGGAGATGTCGGAGTTGCTCGACCGCCAAGGCAAGGTACAGGAGAAACTGGACGCCACCCAAGCATGGGATCTGGATTCTCGCCTTGAAATGGCCATGGATGCGCTTCGATGTCCACCTCCGGAGACGACCATCCAGGTGCTATCGGGCGGGGAGAAGCGGCGTGTCGCACTGTGCCGGCTCTTGCTTCAAAAGCCGGATATCCTTCTTCTGGACGAACCCACCAACCATCTCGATGCTGAATCCGTTGCATGGTTGGAACACCACATCCAGCAATACGAAGGCACAGTTATCGCCGTAACTCACGATCGATATTTTCTCGACAACGTTGCGGGCTGGATTTTGGAACTCGACCGCGGGCATGGCATTCCCTGGGAAGGAAACTATTCATCGTGGCTCGAGCAAAAGAGAGTGCGGCTGGAGCAAGAAGAGAAAACCGAAACTCAGAGGCAGAAAACATTACAGCGCGAACTGGAATGGATTCGCATGTCGCCGAAGGGCCGCCACGCCAAAGGAAAGGCCCGTATCAACTCATATGAAGCATTGCTGAGCAATGAGACGGAACAGCGCGGTCAAGAACTGGAGATTTACATCCCGCCGGGCCCCCGGCTTGGGCAGGTAGTGATCGAAGCGCAGGGTTTGAAAAAAGCATATGGGGACCGCCTGTTGTTCGACGATCTAAACTTTCGATTGCCGCCGGGCGGCATCGTTGGAGTGATCGGGCCAAATGGAGCAGGCAAGACCACGCTGTTCCGGCTGGTCACGGAGCAGGAGAAGCCCGACGCCGGCAGCATCCGTTTAGGCGAGACGGTGAAGCTTGCGTATGTCGATCAGAGCCGGGATGTACTCAGGCCCAACAAGACAGCTTGGGAGGAAATATCAGACGGGTTCGATACCGTACGGCTGGGCTCGCGAGAAGTTCCATCGCGCGCTTATGTGGCACGCTTCAATTTTTCAGGAAGCGACCAGCAGAAGAAGGTGGGAAGCTTATCGGGCGGAGAAAGGAATCGTGTTCACCTTGCGAAAATGCTGAAAGAAGGCGCGAACGTCCTGCTTTTAGATGAACCGACGAATGACCTCGATGTGAACACTTTGCGAGCACTCGAAGAGGCGCTTGAAAATTTTGCCGGATGCGCCGTAGTGATCAGCCATGACCGCTGGTTTCTAGATCGGGTGGCAACTCACATTCTCGCCTTCGAGGGGGACAGCCGTGTGGTTTGGTTTGAGGGAAACTACTCGGATTATGAAACCGATCGTCGATCCCGGCTCGGCGCTGAAGCCGAGCAGCCGCACCGAATCAAATATAGACACCTCACCAGGTGAATTACGGTTGACGCCACAACAGTTTCCCTGCTTTGTCGAAGAAGACGATCGAGGATGCAGGCGCCCTTTCGGCCACGCCATTTTCGTTCACGTGCGAACCGACTAACGTTGTGCTGCCGATGATGGTGCGCTGCTGTCCGGATGGGTCATAGAACACCAGGCTCGGTCCCTCGTTGCTTACGGAAAGATTTGCACGGGTTTTTCCTGCGCTGTCGAACATGACGAGGAAGACCGTCCCGGCGCCGTCTGCGACAAGCGAGGCCCGATCTTTTCCTTTTTCATCAACCAGGACGAAGTGGTGAGAACGTACTTCCGCCTCCACACTTGGCTTTGGTATGGCGTCGCGTTGGGTGAGAGGCCGGCGAAGGAGGCGGAATGGATCCAGTTCGGGTCCGAACTGAGCCATGGCGGTTCCCGCAGTGACCAGAATACCGAACAGGATGGCACTACGCTTCATCCATCGGAACCGCTGTTCGAGTTTATATAAACGGGCTGAAAGCAATTCCACGTCGGTCATTTTTCACCTTCTTCAAGGAATTTCTACCCGATCGGCTGCTTCTACGTCCAACAGAAATGCTCCGTTGTCATTGATTGCGTTGCGTCACGTTTGCGGCAGTTGAATTGCAATCTTCAGAGGACAACTTAACACGGGAGGATCGAGCTAGTGCCTAAGACTGTCACTAATCTGTACATCTATAGTAAGCCGACCATGTGTCTGCACTGCCACCTGGTTGTTGAGATGGTCCACGAGCGCGACGCCGACCCCCAAAAAGGGGCATGGACTTGCCCTCGTTGCGGTCATATCTATCCCTTCCAGCATTGGAAGATCAGGAAGCAAGGGCCTCGAAAGGCTGAAGCTGCCTAACTCTGTAATACAGTGCGAGCTTCCTCGCCCGCACTAAGAGGCAAAGATGTCCAAGTTATTTCTCGTTAATATTCCCTACAACTGTTCTGATCGTGAGTTGCAGGATTGGGTGGAATCTCGCGGTATCGAAACTCGCTCCATTCGGATCGTGCGAGACCTCGTTGCCGGCGTCTCGCCTGCTTTTGGTTATGTGGAACTGAAGGACGATTCGCAAATCCACGAGGCAATATCGGTGCTGAATGGAAAACGGATGCGGAATCAAACGATTCTTGTCAAGGAAGCTCAAGTCCAGGGCGCCGGAGTGAGCCGCGGTATGGAGCGCCGGTCAGCCTAACATGCCGCGATTCAGGATCGGTGACACTGTATTCTTGGATGGCCAGCCGGCAAAGGTCGTGTGGTTGAGCGAGAATGCCAATGAGATCGAACCGATGGACGAGTACATCGTCGAATTCGAAAACAAACAGCGTCAGTTTGCCATTAGCAGTAAGCTAACCGCGCAGAAACCCCAGGCCGTCTACAATCGAGAACACGATCGCGGCGGCTGTCACGATCAAACATACTAGCGCTGCGATCAGGTGGTCCACACGCTCGGGCCGTAACGGGTCCAATAGTTTGGATATTACATACCCGCCGACGAATCCCCCGAGGTGCGCCCAATTGTCGACGCCCCGAAAAAAGAAGCCGAAAATGAATAATGTCACGGCCCACGACTTTGCCTGGTCGCCTACAACGCTGCTGCCGGTCCGGCGCCCATAGTAAACCAGCGCTCCCAATAATCCGAAAATCGGAGCCGAAGCCCCAACAGTAAATCCCGCACCGCCCAGGGCCGGTAGGAAAGCGCCGGCAAGCGTGCTTGCGGTAAAACCCGTAATTCCCGCGATCGTGTAAATGATTATCATGCGACTGGGTCCGTACATTTCCGATGTTGCCGGTGCGAGTTGGCGGATCCCCATCAAGTTGAAAAAAATGTGCAGAAGGCCCGCATGAAGCCAACCCGCCGTAAGCACCGTCCACCATCGGCCGAACGCAAAAACAGGAAGTGCGCCACTCTCGCCGAACAAAAAGAGGGTGCGGCTGCTGGGCGACAGAAAATTAAATAGGCCGCCGGTGCTGATGCCGTTTGGGTCCGAGATCAGCATCAGCATGTATAGAGAAATGCATGCTCCGATCACGAATTGCGTGAATCCGAGATCGCGCCCCAGCCGGTTTAGAAATGGACCAAAGCCCCACAATCCCGGATTCCGTCGCCCGCAGGTAAGGCATTGCTGGTCGTTGACCCCGACAAGCGTTCCGCAGGAGGGGCACACCACTGATCCCCATTTCTGTCTCAACATGAATTCATTATGCGGTCAAACGGGTTAAATGCAGCGCCTGCGAACCAATGTGGCAGTTGCGGTGCGATTAATCGTCAGCGGGCCCACTTCTAAGGGACCGTTTAAACGCTAGACGCCGATATCGCACGGGGAACTGCGAATGGAAATCGCAATGTGAAGACGGCCCCTTTGTCGGGACCCGCACTGGCTGCATGAATCGAGCCGCTGTGCAATTCCACTAAATGCCGGACAATGGTCAAGCCCAGGCCGAGACCTGATCTCATTTTGGGATTGACGTAACTGCCTTGCCTAAAGCGGTCGAATATATACGGAAGGAAATCTGGAGGAATGCCGATGCCGGTATCGGTGACTTGAATTTGAATGTCGTTGCCATCGGCGCGCAGCGAGACATCGATGCGTCCTTCGGACGGAGTGAACTTCACTGCGTTGGACAGCAAATTCCACACGATCTGCTGGAGCCGGTGCGGATCTGCGTTGATCGGAGTCTGAACGTCCTCGAAGTTTGTGATGATTTCGATACCCTTCGCTTCCGCCGAGCCGAGCACAGTCTCGATTGCAGCTTCCACAATCGGGGGAACCTGCGTGGACTTCATCACCAAATGCAGCTTTCCAGCAACGATCCTTGAAGCATCCAGCAGATCTTCGACAATATGCACTTGCGCGTGGGCATTCCGTTCGATCATATCAAGAGCCCGATCGAAGTTCGTTTGACTCAATTTCGCAGTCCTGAGCAAATGGATGCACCCCAGCATTGGCGTCAGTGGCGTTCTCAACTCGTGCGAAACCATTGCGACGAATTCATCCTTGAGTCGATTCGCCTCTTGAGCGTCGCGATACAGCCTGGAATTGTCCATTGCGACCGCCACTGCGTTGGCCAGACCTCCGGCCTGCGTGAGCTCGACCTCACTGAATCCCTGTTTTGGATGCGCAGACATGAACACGACTGCGCCTATCATCCGGTTGCGTGCAACTGCCGGCATGCAGGCATAGATCGATAGATTGCGCCCGTCGGGAAGCGCGAGTTCTTCGGGCTTGATACCCAGACCCTCGGCGACCTCCGGGCTGATGCTCGTGAGCAGTTGAGGATCACCCGTTCGACGGACATATGCAGGACCTGTCTTTGCGTTGATTACGGTGGAGAATACCGATTCCAGCTGTGCCGTCGGGGCAACTGCGACGCGGCGCATTGTTTGCTCGCTCTCGAACAAGTAAACACCGCACCAGTCCGCCAATCCTTTTGTAGCGAGGAGCGCCAGGTTGTCGATTGTAGTTCTTAAATCCCGTGACGTTGCCAGTGTCGAGATGATGTTCAAAAGGAAACGTTCCGAATCCATGACGCGTGGGTATTCGACACTGCTGTCAGAGCCGTGTCAAGCTATACGAATTTGAGGAGAGTTTCTATGGAAATTGGGATGATCGGACTGGGGCGGATGGGCGCGAACATGACTGAACGGTTACAACAGGCCGGTCATCGCGTCGTTGTCCACGACATCAATTCCGCCGCAGTCGAGCGCATGGCGGTGCTGGGGGCAGCGGGCGCTACGTCCATCGAGGGGCTTGTCCGGCAACTGCGGCCACCCCGTGCAATTTGGCTGATGGTCCCGACGGGCACGAAGTAAAGAAGACGCGCTGACGATTCACAGCATATGAATCTTCTTTGCTTCGATATTTCATCCAGTGGTATTACGAGCGGGATCCTCAACGAGAGGCTCGAACCCGGAAGCACCTCACACAATCGCTGGATCGTGGAAACAGACAGCCAAGGCGCAGCCACACTTTCGGCTGAAGGTGTTATTGAACAA
>Ga0114129_10010791_pt1 | contig 13016 bp, 12 predicted proteins | sample RhiMetdeltSRZDD1_FD_80071 | JGI IMG/M metagenome (GOLD analysis project Ga0114129, IMG submission 80071) | Populus rhizosphere microbial communities from Tennessee, USA - Rhizosphere MetaG P. deltoides SRZDD1 (version 2) (version 2) | ecosystem: Host-associated > Plants > Roots > Rhizosphere >...
GCGGCGCTCGTCTACATCGCAGCCTTCGTGCCGGACAAGGGCGAGTCGGTGAACACACTCATTTCAGGCTTTCCGTCGGATGGGCCGCAGCCGCCGATTCTGCCGCCGCAGGATGGGTTTCTCTTGCTCGACCGGGACAAGTTCCACGCTTCATTTGCAGGCGACTTGAGCGCCGAGCAGGCTGCGTTCATGGCTGACTCGCAGGTCCCTTGGGGCGTTGACGCTCTGGGTGGCGAGATCACCGAGGCGGCTTGGCGGAGCAAGCCGAGCTGGTATCTCGTGACGACCGAAGACCGGATGATCCCTCCACCGGCCCAACGCGAGATGTCTGCGCAGGCGGGTTCGACCGTTGTCGAGGTCGACGGCAGCCACTCGATTTACGTGTCGAAGCCGAAAGCCGTTGCCGACTTCGTCGAGAAGGCTGCTTCCCAAGTCGCATCACCTGCGATGGCCTGAGACCACCTAACCGTCGGCCCGCCCGCCGCGACGCTGATCTAGGGCGAGCCGATGGCCGTTAGAAGAACATGACGATGGCGAAGCTATGGTCGCCCGAGCTTGACCTCGTTGGGGTCAGTGGCGAACCGATTGGCTTCGCGCGCACCATCGTCTCCCACGGCGTCGCGGAACTGCCGCCGAACCGCGTCGACCTTGCCGTGTCCTCGAGACCACGCTGCCTGTGACGCGTGGCGCACGCACGGTGCGCATCACGGCACACAAGCGCAAGCTTCGTATCGAAGGCAGCGCCGACCCGAAGCTGACACAGACGGTCGCGCACATGTTCCGGCTCGATGAAGATCTGTCTGGCTTTTACGAGCTCGTGCGCGAGGACGAACTCGCATGGTGCCGCTCGGGGCAGGACGCATGCTTCGAGCTCCAACAGTCTTTGAGGATGTCGTCCAGACGACGTGTACGTTCATATGAATCTTCGACGGGATACGGCTGAGCGCAGCCCTAGAGGCGCAAGGCTCAAACCGATTCCGAAATCCTCGCTGGATGCTGAATTTGGATTGACCGCCGCGGGGCGCAATTCTTCTGTCGTGCGCGACCTCCCGACTGGCACCGTCACCTTTCTTCTCACGGACATCGAGGGCTCTACGCGCCTCCTCCACGACCTCGGCGAACGGTACGCGGACGTTCTCGCTGAGCACAGGCGCACTCTGCGAGAGGCCTTCGGGCGTCACCGGGGCGTCGAGGTCGATACGGAGGGAGACGCTTTCTTTGTCGTCTTCCAGCGAGCATCAGACGGGCTCGCCGCCGCCGCCGAGGCACAGCGCGCCCTCCTCGACACCCCTGTGAAGGTGCGCATGGGACTCCACACCGGCGAACCGCTTGTCGCCGAAGAGGGGTACGTTGGAATCGACGTGCACCGTGCGGCCCGCGTCATGGCAGCCGCCCACGGCGGGCAGGTCCTTGTCTCTCAGCCGACACGCGATCTCCTCGCCAATCAATTCGATTTGCGCGACCTCGGCGAGCACCGGCTGAAGGACCTGGAATCCCCGGAGCGGCTCTACCAACTCGGCGAGGGCGAGTTCCCACCTGTGAAGAGCCTGTATCGGGCCACGTTGCCGGTACCGGTGACACCCTTCCTCGGTCGCGAGCGCGAGCTCGCCGACGTGGTCGCGCTCCTCCGGCGAGACGACGTCCGCCTGCTGACGCTTACCGGTCCAGGAGGAACGGGCAAGACGCGGCTTGCGATCGAAGCAGCGGCCGCGTCTTCGGGACGCTATCCAGACGGAGTCTTCTGGGTGGGGCTGGCGCCGCTTCGGGATGCCACGCTCGTCGTCCCTGCAATGACGCAAGCCGTCGGCGCGACCGATGATCTCGCCGCACACATCGCGGACCGAAGGCTTCTGCTCTTGCTCGATAACTTCGAGCACGTCACGGCCGCAGCGCCAGAGATCTCACACCTGATCGGCTTGTGCCCCCGGCTGGAGGTACTCGCCACGAGCCGCGAGGTGCTCCAGCTGGGCGGCGAGCACGCCTACGCGGTACCGACGCTCGCGGCTGGCGACGCCAGAGAGCTCTTCCTTGCACGGGCGAGCGCTACGGTCGGCGAGGTCGACGATGAGGAGGTCGTGGAACAGCTCTGCGCCCGCCTCGACCATCTACCCCTGGCCATCGAGCTTGCAGCCGCGCGCGCACGGCTACTTTCACCGGCAGAGCTGCTCGACCGCCTCGGGCAACGCCTAGATCTTCTCAAAGGCATGCGTGACGCCGATCCACGCCAGCAGACGCTCCGCGCGACGATCGCTTGGAGCTTCGAGCTTCTGAACGCTCTCGAGAAAACCGTATTCGCGCGGCTGGCCGTCTTCGGCGGCGGATCCACGCTGGAGGCGGCCGAGGCAGTCTGCGACGCCGATCTGGACTCAGTCGCATCGCTCGTGGACAAGAGCCTCATTCGTCGCTCGGCCGATCGCATCTCGATGCTGGAGACGATCCGGCAGTTCGCGCTGGAACAGCTCCGCAAGCAGAGTGACGTTCGCGACCTGCAGCGCAAGCACGCCCTTCACTACCTCGCCCTTGCAGAGCGCGCTGAACCGGATTTAAGGGGCCCCGCCCAGCGGCGATCGCTCGAGCGCCTCGAGCTCGACCACGACAACTTGCGCGCTGCGCTTTCATGGTCCCGGGAGGCCGGTGCCACGGAGGTCGGCCTTCGGCTCGCCGCCGCTCTCTGGCGTTTCTGGCGCATGCACCACCTGACCGAAGGAAGCCGGGTGCTCGAGACGTTTTTGCGGATGGACGAAACCGGTCCAGCGTCGCTGAGGACGCGAGCGCTCCTCGGTGCTTCACGCCTCGCCATGGATGAAGGCGACCTTGAGCGCACGCTCACCCGCGCTGAGGAAGCGCTCACCGCCGCGCGTGCCTCGGGCGCAGCCCGTGAGGTTGCGGCAGCGACGGAGAACCTCGGGTTGATGATGATGGTCACGGGATCGACCGACCGTGCACTCGCGCTGCTGGAGGAGAGCATCGCGCGCTTTCGCACGCTCGGCGATCCCGTCGGGACTGCGGACGCACTCAACAACCTCGCTAACGCACTACTTGCGGCCAATGAGACGGGCAAGGCGGCGGAGTACGGCAAGGAAGCCTTGACGTTGCAGCGCGACGCCGGAAATGCGTTTGGAATGGCGTTCGTCCTCAACACGCTCGGATATGTCGCTCTCCACGAGGGCGACCTCGAACTCGCGAGCTCTCGGCTCGAGGAATCCCTTGTCCTCTTCCAGGAGCTCAGCGACGTCTCTCGCGTCGGGGACAACTTAGAGGGCCTCGCGCACGTCGCGGCCGGACGCGGTGACGATCGCCGCGCCGTCGTACTCTGGTCCGCGGGTGAGTCCTTCCGCGCCGAAGCCGGCAAGCACATGGAGCCGCCGGAGGCAGCGCTCCACGAAGACGCACTCTCTCGCGCTCGCACCCGGATGGGCGAGCCTGCGTTCGCCGTCGCCTGGATCGAGGGCGCCGCACTCACCCCGGAAGACGCCGTTGCCTACGCGCTTCAGTCAAGAACTAACGCGTCACCGGAACAAAACGGTGACCCTGTGCCGAGCAGGTAGGACCACACCGGCTGCCAGCACCCGTGCTAAGCGCATTGGCAAGACTGATGGATATGCGCGTCGCAGAGCTTCTGCTTCGAGGGGCGGGCGGCGAGCCGGTCGACTTCGCGCGCACGATCGTGTCGCACGGCGTCGCGGAGCTGCCGCCGAACCGCGTCGACTTGGCGGGCCGCGCCCTCGAGACGACCCTCCCTGTTCGCGGCGGCGCGCGCAGGGTGCGCATCACCGAACGCGACGGCAGGCTGCGAATCGAGGGCAGCGCCGACCCCAAGTTGAAACGGACGGTCGCGCACATGTTTCGTCTCGACGAAGACCTCTCCGCGTTCTACGAGCTCGTGCGCGAGGACGAATTGTCGTGGTGCGCGCTCGGCGCCGGCCGGATGCTGCGCGCGCCGACCGTGTTCGAGGACGTGGTCAAGACGATCTGCACGACGAACACAGCCTGGTCGGGCACGCGGAAGATGACGGCGGCGCTCGTCGACAATCTCGGCATCGAAGCGCCCGGCGGCGCGCGGACTTTCCCGACGCCGAACGCGATGGCGGAAGCGGACGAGTCGTTCTATCGGGACGTCATCCGAGCGGGATATCGCGGCCCGTACCTGAAGACCCTCGCGGAGGACGTCGCCGAAGGACGCCTCGATCTCGAGGAGCTGAACGACCCGTCGCTCTCGGACCACGAGGTTGCCGAGCGCTTGCTTGCCCTGCCCGGTGTCGGTCCGTATGCGGCGGCGCACGTGATGCTGACGTCGCTCGGCCGCTACTCGCGGCTGGTCCTCGACTCCTGGACGCGGCCGACGTACTACAAACTGGCTGGAGCACGAAGCACCCTGAGAGACGCGACGATCGAACGTCGCTTCAGACGGTACGGCGAGTGGGCCGGCCTCGCGTTCTGGCTCTACCTGACACGCAGCTGGGTCGAGGACGGCCTGCCGGTCTAGAAGCGGGGGTCCCGCGGATCGATTGCTGCGCCTCTTCCTGATGACCGGGCTGGGCGAGTGCGTGAATCGACATCCATTGGGGAGGGACCTCCGGCAGCTCGTCTTCGAGCCGAACAGTGTCGGTACGTGAACGTTGGGCGACAGTTCCTTTACTTCGAGGGGTCGATCGATCAGGGCACGCAGTGGGCGGTCTTCGAACCGAACGACGAACCATTGTGATCTCGTCCTCGCGAGGTGCGTGCGTCTGCCGGGGCGTGACGAGTAGCTCCAGAGCACTCGCGAACACACGGGCGTCGACTGAACAACGCCCTGCCCGGAAGCCTCATCTGCGCTCACATTTCAGGTTGCTAGCCGTCTGTAAGCTCCGCGCCGGAGCGGCCGGGGCTGGTGCCCCAACTGGTCTTCAAAACCGTGGGGATTCGGCCCAACCACGCCCCGCAAGCTCACTGCGCGAGAGTGTGCGCGAGAGTCACGCGCCTGATCCCGGCCTCGTCAGTCTTCCGGCTCGTAGTAGATGTCGTCCAAAAAGTCGATCTCTCTTCCGTCAACGTCCACCGACGGGTCTGCGTACGCAGTGGCCATCGTCATGACGTGCACCCAGTTCTCATCGATCAAAGCACGAGCGTCAGAGATCAGCTGAAGCTTTTGGTCGAAACCGCTCAATGCGGGATACCTCTCCTGCACCGCGGTCCAGCAGTTGTCGTATTGGCTGGATAGCCAGGGCTCAATCTGCTTCGGGTCAGCCTTCTGGCATCGCAGATGAAATCCCGCCTTCGCCGGGCTTATCGCTCGCTGGCGCACTCGCGCTCTGCGAACTGCTCGCCGCCGCTGACCCGAAGCGGTTACGAACGCGCAGCGTTGCGCTGGCTTCAGCGGTTCATCGACGAACGCCTACCACCTCTCACCGAGATCGCGCTTGCCGCCTCCGCGCTCGCAGAGCTGCGTCACGGCAAGCGAGCTGTCGGCGTCGACGCTCTGAAGCGCATCGTGCGGAAGTAGCGGCGCGCAAGAAAAGGGTCGAAGGACCTCCCTTCCTTCTAAAGCCTCCTTCTGTAGTGCCGATAAAGGTCGGGTGCGAACGGGAATTGTGGTCGCGCTTGCCGTGCCACTGCTCCTCGCGGTCAGTGGCCGACTGACCCTGCCGTTCGGGCCGCACAAGCCCGGCTCATTGCCGGGATACCAGCAAGATCAATACCAGCCCGACCAGCCGTCTCGGATATATAAACGGCAAGCGCAACGGAGCCAGGCGACCAATCGATATGCGGCTCGCCCATCGACGGTAGCTCACGATCTGAAGCACTTCACGGTTCACGAGGCCGCACTCCGCCGCTATCACGGCGCGAAGCCGCCGAAAGACGTGTCGTGTCGGCGCTCGCACACACTGGACGGCAGGAACGACCTGCCGGAAGCTTTCACAGCCTCCTACAACTGCACACTCACCTGGTCGAACGGGACGGTGCGGAAATGGTGCGCGTTCTCAAAATACCCGACGCCATTCGTGACGGCCTGGCACCAGACATGCGAAGGAGTCGCACGCGAGCTTTCCGCGCTAACCACGCTAGGCCCACCGCCCTAGCCGGTCGGCCGCAAGTTGTCGTAGTCGGAAGGCAGAGGATCGAGAGCTGAAGGCTGCAGTGCGGCACAACGACCCGGACTACCACGCCACCTTCCTCAATAGCCTCGGCGTAGCGTGCTAAGACGGATCGCTCTCTCCGCGCGAAAGTCGCGCGAAAGTCACTATCGCGTGGGAGCGGTCTAGAGCGGTCTTCAGCGGTCGAGTCGCGCACCGTCAAACCTGCGGAGACTGCAGCGCTATCCCGCACGTCTACTGGCATTTCGGCTCGCCGAACGGTCTGTAAGCTCACCGCCGGAGCGGCTGGGGCTGGTGCCCCAACTGGTCTTCAAAACCAGTACGGCGTCGTAGCCCGACGCTAGGCAGGTTCGACTCCTGTGCCGCTCCGCTGCGTGAACGTGCCGGAAGCATCCATCGAGCAGACCGAGCATGGGCTCGTCCGCACGGGCGAAGGTTGGTTCGTCGTCAACGCGCGCGAGATGCGGTGGTACGAGTCCGAAGGCTGGGGCAAGTTCTCGAACTTCGGCGGCGACATCTTGTTCGACCAGCTCGGAATCGGGCTGACAGTGCTCGGGCCGGGCCAACCGATGTCGATGTACCACTGGGAGAGTGACCAAGAAAACTTCTTGATCCTGTCGGGCACCGCGACGTTGATCGTCGAGGGTCAAGAGCGACCGCTGCGCCAATGGGACCTCGTGCACTGCCCGCCGTACACGGAGCACACGATCGTCGGCGGGCCGTGCGTCGTCTTCAGCGTGGGCTCGCGGGAGCGTCACACCGAGATCGGCCCCGACGGCCGCCGACGCGGACGTGAAGGCGAGAGCGAGTACACGGTCAACGAGACGGCGATCCGGTACCACGCTGGGATCGAGCCCGGCACGTCTCAGGACGACGCATACGCGCGGTTTCCACCGCGAGCACCCGTTAGCTACGGCGGCTGGCTGGACTAGCTCTTCGGCGCCGCGTCCTCGGACGGCTTGCCTGCCCCGGTGGCCACGTGGCCGCAGCTGAGGCAGACGAATGAAGCGGTCGCCGGCAGCGTGACGCCGGCGGGCTCGCCGCAGGCCGGACAGCGATCAAGCTCGTCCGGTTCGAACCAGTGGTGTACCTCGAAGTCGCTCATTACGCCAGGGCGACAATCGTGCGATTACCAGCGCCTTTACGCAATAGGCCGAACGGCCTATTCGAACATGGCTAGTTGCAAGTTTTGGCCCGGCCGCGGGTCACCTTCGTCGAGCCCGGCGCGCTCTGACTGTGGCAGCCGGTCCGCCGGCACGAGCTGCGCCGGGCTCGTCAGCCGCTGAAGCGCCCGATGTAGATCGCGACCAGCGAGCCACCCGGGGCACTGGAGCCGCCGCGCGGAGCCTGGGCGATGACGAGCCCGTCCTTGCTCTGATCCGTCGTCGGCCGGTTCAGGACGAGCACGCGGAAGCCGGCGTCGCGGAGCGCGGTCGCGGCCGCTGCCTGGTCCTGGCCGACGACACTCGGGACGTTCGCCGCCGTTTGTGGATTCGGGCCGGTGGAGACGGCAAGGCGCACCCGCGAGTCGGACTGAGCGGTGGTGCCCGGCGCGGGCGACTGCTTCAAGACACGACCGGCAGGCTGGCTCGACTGCTGGAAGACGATTGTCGCGAAAAGCCGTCGCACGTTCAGGCTCCGCAACGCGGGCGCCGCGGCGAGCCCCGTCACGCGCGGCACGGTGACGCTTCCAGCCGCCGTCGTAGTTGTGCCGACGGTCGTCGTCGTGGTGGTCGTCGTCGTGGACGGCGTGCCCGTCGAGACGTTGAGCGTGACCTTCGAGCCCTTGTCGACTTCCTTTCCTGCCGCCGGCTTCTGGGCGACGACGGTGCCTGCCGGCTTGGCCGAGCCGACGTTGTGGAGGACGGGCTTCAGCCCGACGCCGGTCAGTGCATTCACGGCGGAACCTTGGGTCTGGCCGACCACCTGCGGCACGACGACCGGCTTTGCGCCGCTCGAGACGTTGAGCCTGACGGTCGTCCCGCTCGCGACGGTGACGCCGGCAACTGGGCTCTGATCGACGACGACGCCCTTCGGACGCGTCGACGCAACACGCGTCACTTCACTTTTGAGCCCGGCCGCGGTGAGCCGCGTCTGGGCCTGGCCGATCGGCAGCCCGGTGACGTCGGGGACTCCCTGGCGACCGCTGGAGATGAAGATCGTGACGTTTTGTCCGTGCTTGAGCTGCGTCCCGGCACCCGGGCGTTGCGCGAACACGACATCGGGCGGACGCTTGCTCTGTCCGGTCGTCGGTGAGACGTTCAAATCCTTGTCGCGGATCCGCTGAGCCGCGACGGCGGACCGCAGTCCGATCACGTTCGGCACCGTCGACTTGTCGTCCCCGCGCGTCAACAGCCACCACGCAACCAACCCGCCAATGACGAGCAGCAGGAGCAACAGCAGCCAGAGCCACCAGTACCGCTCACGGGGCGGTGGCGCTTGCTCGACGACATCCTCCGTTGCGGCCGCCGACGGGAGCAGCCGGCTCATCATCTCGTCGATGCGCGCAGCCCGGCCGCGTCGGCCGCGGGCGCGGTCGATCCAATCCAGCCATTCGGTCTGGCGCTCCGGCGGAAGCGCGGCGAAGCGGTCACCCGCCTCAGGGACGCGATCGAGTGCCGCGGCTACGTCAGCAGGAAGTTCACGTCGGGTCGCCACCGCCTGATCAATCCCGCCCCGAGTGACTCCTGAAACTAACCGTCGACGAGAAGCCCGTTCAGCGGGCCAAGCAGACGGCGTGCTCGGCGCGAAACATGCGGGAGCAGGCAGAGCCGATCGGTGACCGGAAGGCCGCGACTGCGCCTGCTCGCCTGCTCCTCAGCCATCGGTTTCCATTGTTCGTCGACGACGCGCGTCGAATCGCCGGCAACGTCGTCGGTGGAACACCCCAGATGCTCCGCCCAGAGCCGTAGACGCAGCTCGCGCGCCAGGGCGGCGTTGCAGGTCACGACGTTCAGCTCGGTGTCGTTGAAGAGGGAATGCTCGTTGAGGTTGGCGGATCCGATCGTGAGCCAGCGGTCGTCGACGATCCCGATCTTCGCGTGGACGTAAACGGGCCTCGGTCTCGCGTCACCGAGGGCGTAGATCGCGCACGCGAGGAAGCGGCCGTGCCCAGCATCCGCCTCCACAAGATCGGCGAGCTCGCCCCGCGTGTCGTCGGCGCCGTCGTTCGGTTTCGCCGGAAGAAGCAGCACCAGGCGGAAATCGTCCGCAGGTGGATGTTCGACCTTGTCCCGAAGGATCTGCGCGATCTCGCTCGACCAGAGGAACTGGTTCTCGAGGTAGATGAGCTTCGTCGCCGAGCGCAGCGCCCGGGTGTACGCCTCGAGAATGCGGAACTCGCCGCGCGGGACGGCATCGTAAACCCGCTCCGGGACCGTGCGAACGACCTGCACCTCGACGTCCCCTGCCGGCGGCTGCACTTCTGGTGACGGGAGCGACTCGCCGGTCACGGAATGCCATCGCTGTCGGAAGTGCGCGGCGACGTCGTGTACGGCAGGGCCGCGCAGGACGCACAACGCGTCGTGCCATCCAATGTCCTTGCGCGCGGGATGGCCGGGACTGTCGAAGCGGTCGCCGCCATACGTCGTAAGGTCGATCCCGCCGACGAACGCAACCCGGTCGTCGACGACGACGATCTTCTCGTGGTGACAGTGCAGCGGCCGTTCATTGGCGTCGGCGGCTGCCTCGATCTTCGTTCCGGCCACAAGACGACGCAGCGCGGAGTCGACGTCCCGGCGGTCCGGATGGAAGAGCGGAAGCGGGGATCCGGCCCACACGAGCACGCGCACGCGAACACGCTCGGCCAGCCGCGCCAGAAGCCGGCTCAGCTCCAAGTTCTCAGGGTTGCGGACGAGCGCAAAATCCGGCGACACAAACCAACCTGCAACGTGGACGTGGGACTCAGCGCGCTCGAGCTGTTCCGCAAGCCGCGGTAACGCGACCGCGCCGTCGACCAGGACCTCCATCGAGCAGCCGGAGCGCGGTGCGGGATCGCCGGCCGCCCAGAGCTGAGTGTCGGGCGGCTGGAGTGCGCGCTCCCAGCCGATCCTGCGTAGGCGGCGGCGGTGGTGCGAACGCACGAGCCTCTCGGCGCCGGCACCAATCGCCTTGTCGACAGCAAAGCGGAGATCCATAGGCAGACTTGGACGCATGTTCGCAGTCGCCCTCGCACCACCGCCTCTGATCTGCCTCGATCCCGGACACGGGACACTCCCGTCGGTCGGTCGCCAGACCGAGCCGATCGGCCCTGGCTCGAGCATTCGCAAGATCAAGGACGGCGGCGGCGCGCCCGGCGAGGCGCCGGTGGCACTCGCTATCGCACTGCGCACGCGCCAGCTCTTGCAGAGCAACGGCTACCGCGTCGCGATGACACGCACCGGACCGACCTACGCGGGCGGCAACATCGCGCGCGCGGAGTTCTGCAATGTGCGCCATGCCGCGCTGATGATCCGGATTCACGCCGACGGCTCTCCGGACTCGTCACAGCACGGAGTCAAGACACTCATTCCGGCACTACACCGCGGGTGGACGGACGACATCTACGCGCGGAGCCTGCGCGCCGGACGCGCCGTGCAGTCGGCAGTCGTGCGCGCAACACAAGCGAAGGACATCGGCATCCTGTTCCGATCCGACCTGACGGGCTTCAACTGGTCGAACGTTCCAGCGATCCTCGTCGAGACCGGCTTCATGACGAATCCCACGGAGGGCCGCCTGCTGCGATCAGCCGCGTACCAGTTGAAGGTCGCGCGCGGGCTCACCGCCGGCGCGCAGGCGTACCTGCTCTCCGGCTAGCTGCAGTCGGCGCACGCTCCGACCAGCACCACTTCGTGCTCGTCGACCGCGTAGCCTAGGCCGCCGGCGACGCGATCGATGGCGCGCTCCAGCCGTGAATCGCTGAACGCTTCGACCTTGCCACAGTCGCGGCAGACGAGATGGTGATGGTGGTCGCCGCCTGCCGGTGCCGGTTCGTACCGCGCCAACCCGTCGCCCGCGTCGACGCGCTTGACCAGCCGAAGGTCGGTCAGCACCTCGAGCGCTCGGTACACGGACGCTATGCCGACCGGGCGCCGCGCACGACGCAGACGATCGTGAATGTCCTGGGCGCTGAGGCAGCAGTCCTGGCGCCCCAGGAGCTCGACGACGGCCGCACGCGCACCCCCGCGGCGATAGCCGGCTCCCTCGAGCGCCGCCAGTGCGTCAGTTGTCCAAGCCATGTGCGTGAGTGTATCTTCCCAAACAGTGATTGCGAGAATCGTTCTCATTATCGTTGCCATGAGTCTGCTTGCCGGGTGCGGTGCCTCGAACACGAGCAACGGCCGGAAGACGGTCGTCGCCGCGTTCTATCCCGTCGCCTACGCCGCCGACCGTGTCGGGGGGAGCGAGTACCACGTTGAGAACCTCACCCCACCGGGCGTCGAGCCGCACGATCTCGAGCTCACAGCTCAGACCGTCGGCCGGATCGAGAGCGCCGACATCGTGCTGTATCTCGGACACGGGTTCCAGCCGGCCGTCGAAGACGCGGCTCGCGCCGCAAAGGGCACGCGCGTCGACGTGCTCGCGGGCCTGCCACTCCACGACTCCGACCCCCATGTGTGGCTCGACCCCGTCCTCTACGAGCGGGTCGTTCGGAAGATCGCGCGCGCCCTCGACCGACCTGCCGGCGCACTGCTCACGCAACTGCACCAGCTCGATGCGCAGTACCGCCGAGGGCTACGTGATTGCAAAAGGGACGAGATCGTCACGAGTCACGAAGCATTCGGATACCTGTCGCAGCGCTACGGACTGAAGCAGGTCGCGATCACCGGCATCACGCCGGAGTCCGAGCCGTCCCCCCAGCGGTTGGCCCAGGTGATCCGGCTGGTGCGGAGGACACATGCCACGACGGTGTTCTTCGAGCGGCTCGTGTCCCCCAGGCTTGCGGACACCGTCGCGCGCGAGGTCGGGGCGCGGACGGCTGTTCTCGATCCGATCGAGAGCGCAGAGAGCGGGCAGACGTACTTCACCTTGATGCGCGCGAACCTCGCAGCGCTCCGGAAGGCGCTCGCGTGTCGCTAGCTCTCCGACTCGACCACGTCTCCTTTGCGTACGCCGCCGGCGTGCCCGTGCTGCGGGACGTGAACCTCGCCGTCGAGCGCGGCGAGTTCGTCGCGATTGCGGGGCCGAACGGCGGCGGGAAGACGACGCTGGTCCGGCTCGTGCTCGGGCTCGAGCAGCCGAGCTCCGGCCACGTGCACGTCGCGCTGCAGCGACGCGGATATCTCCCCCAGCGCGCTCAGACGGCGATCGACGCACCGCTGACCGTGCGGGAGCTCGTGACCGCCGGCCGGGTTCCACGCACTCGCCTGCTCGGGCCACTCAACCGCGGAGATCGCGACGCCGTCCGCGAGGCGATCGCGCGCGTCGGCCTCACCGACCGCGCCGACCGGCGGCTGACGACGCTGTCGGGCGGCCAGCAGCAGCGCGCGTTCATCGCGAAGGCGCTGGCGGGCGAGCCCGAGCTGCTCGCGCTCGACGAGCCGACCACGGGCGTGGACGTCGAGGCGCAGGAGGCGATCGCGGCGCTGCTGCAGCAGCTCGGCGCGGAGCTCGGGATGACGATCCTCTACGTCTCGCACGAATTCGGCGCGATCGAGCACGTGGTCGAGCGGCTCGTCCTCGTCCGCGAGCGGATCGTCTTCGACGGCGAACCCACAGCTCTGCCCGAGCTCTGGCACGACCCCTCGCACACCCATGCTTAGCCACGACTTCATGCGCCTAGCATTCGCCTCCGGCGCCGTCGTCGGCGTGCTCGCCCCGGCCGTCGGGTTCTTCCTCGTCCAACGACGAATGAGCCTAATCGGCGACGGCGCACGTTGCGGGCCGCGGCGACCAGTTCACAGCCGCGCTCGAGGAAAGCGCTGCCCAGCTCGACCGGCACCTGCCGCTGATGGTGGCGAA
>Ga0114129_10010792_pt1 | contig 13015 bp, 7 predicted proteins | sample RhiMetdeltSRZDD1_FD_80071 | JGI IMG/M metagenome (GOLD analysis project Ga0114129, IMG submission 80071) | Populus rhizosphere microbial communities from Tennessee, USA - Rhizosphere MetaG P. deltoides SRZDD1 (version 2) (version 2) | ecosystem: Host-associated > Plants > Roots > Rhizosphere >...
CACGAAGAGGCGTTGCAACCAGGTCTCAGCGCGGTGCCACTGGGTAGCCACAGCCTCCCACAGACGCGCCAGCAGTGGCGGGGCCGCTTCCATATACGTGAGCTGCACGACAGCCCTCTCCGTAGCGTCCTCTGGCATGCCCTGCTCCGCAGCCATGACGAGTTCGAACATCTGCCCTCCGGCGTAGGTGATACGCAGGACATGGTCATCCTCAGCCCACAGCAACTCTGCCAACGGAAAGACTGCCAGCAGCAATTCGCCTGCCTCATCCTGCCCGTAGACCTCGACAGACGACGCGCTCAACGGCACGTCCAACGCAGGACACGGCCCCTGGCGTGGGTCAAAGTGGAGCCGCTCGATGCCATCTACCCGCACCTGCAGCAGCCCGGGGCGGTACTGTCGACGGCGCAGCTGCTGGCGGTGAAAGTCGTCTTGCATGAGGATACGGGCTTCCGGGCTGAGTGGCGGTGGGTGAAAGCGGTCAGACCCGCCGGTGGCCTGGTCGTTATCGGCTGGGAAGGCTGGGACGGCAAGTTTGTCGTAGGGATTATCGCCTGGCATGGTCTGGCTCTCATGTCCTGAGTTGTAGGCTTGGAGGTAGGCGCGGATCACCCGTTCAAGCCCCGCGCAGGCCGGATCAACTATGGCATGTCGGCGTTTCGCCTCCAGTGCGAGGCCCGCTTTCCCTGGCTGCAGCTGCATCTTAAAAAGGTCATGCAGCGCCTGCACGTGCAGCTCAGAACGCCGCAGGTGCGGGATGTCCCATGGCGTCAGTATCTCCAGGGCGTCATAGAGGAGTTCTCGCTCCTGTGGTGTGGGAGGGCTGGTGCACACCTTCTTTTCCCCGTACGGCGGTTGAGACACGATGGACAGAGAGGCAAAGCGCGCGGTAATCCAGTCCAGGAGATAGCCATTGACGCGTCGGACGTTGTCCTCCGTATACAGGGGTAGCACCAGATGGGCGATATGGGAGGGGCGGTATTGATATAGATGGCACCCGAGACCCAGCGCCACATAGTAGGAAGAGCGGTCCATGGTCTTCGCCACGAGCAATTTCACATACCGCACCAGCCGATCGTGCCGCGTCGGGGTATAGACGTTGTACGGAATGGTAGGCCTGGGCTGTTCCTGGTCACACTCCCACCTTTCTGACACGGCATAGATACTCGCCTGCAGACGCGTGGGCGCACTGTCGTAGGGCAGTTTATAGAACGTCTGCGCCTGCTGGGGGGCAGAGTGATGCCGGGCAGTGCGTTGCTGTTGCTGCTTGTGCTGGAGGGTACTCAGTACGGCGAAGCGGTCACACAAGGCCTCCCGCGTAATGCGCACGGCGGTGGGCAGGTGCGGGTGCAAGCAGTACGCCAGGCGAAAGGCTTTAGCAAGGTCTTTATCCGCAGGAAACATCGTCCGTCTTCTGTGCTCTACATGACGCCTTGGATATGGCCATGTCTTGCCGCATTGACAGCCCATTATACCACGCTAGGTGCCTGCTCATCTCTCCCATCCGGGCATGACGCGTGTCACATGTGCCATGTCAGTGACCCAAAGTGATTTCTGAGAACAGACCAAGGGACTGCACACTTGCTAGTACTACCGCGCTGACTGCGTCGCTATGCCGCGGCCACAGCCGATAGCGAGTGTCTGCAATGTCTCTTCTCAGGAGGTTTGGGTATGGCAAGGCCGTCTCTGCAGCGTTCACAACGCGTGGCCCTTACGCTGGTCCTGCTGGCACAGTTCCTCACGCCCCTGGTAGTGTTCAGTATTGGGCCGCTGGCGCCATACCTCCGCCAATCTCTCACCCTGACGCGGGAGCAAATTGGCATCCTCACGGCGCTCTTCTATGCCGGCACCGCCCTCGCCTGTATCCCTGCCGGCTGGGGGGTAGATCGCTGGGGCGTGCGGCGCCTCTTTGTGGTAGCGCAAGTCGTAGGTGGGCTGCCGCTGCTCGCCGTCCCAGTGTTGACGACCTATGACGGGCTCTGCCTGGTGCTGGGCATCGCTGGCGTCGCCTACGGCACCGCGACGGTGGTCTCGAGCAAAGCGATTTATGCCTGGGCGCCTCAGGAGCGACGGGCCACTGCCTTTGGCGCCAAGCTCTTCGCGCTATCCCTGGCTGGAGTCGTGACCAGCACTGTGGTGCCGGCGCTGGTGCTGTGGTTGGCGTGGCCCCTGATCTTCCTGGGTATCGGTGGGCTTGTGCTGGCCAGCGCACTGGCCACCCTGGTGGTATACTGCGAGCCGCCCCACGACAGCGCCCGCCCCACAGCCCCGGCGGACCCTGGGGCCTGGCGTGTCCTGGTCCGCGACGGTCCCTTCTTGCGGCTGGTCACGGTCGGAAGCCTGTTTGGGGGAGCGCAGTTTGCCTTTATCACCTACCTCCCGCTCTTCCTGTACGAGAGCTGGGGTCTGTCACCCCTCCTCGCGGCTGGCATTCTGGCGCAGGCGCAGCTAGTGGCGGCCGGCGGTCGTGTCCTCGTAGGCTGGGTGAGCGACTGCTGGCTGCAGGGCGAACGTCGCGCCTTGCTGCGGTGGCTGGGCGTGCTGGCGGCAGGGGCAGTGCTGAGTCTGCTCCTATTGCCCCGAGGTACGGCATCCCCGCTCCTGATCCTGAGTGTCCTCCTGTACGGGGTGACGGGCTTGAGCTGGGGCACGGCGTATCTCACTCTCGCCTCCGAGTCGTCACGTGAGGCCGTGGGCCTGGGCGTGGGTATCTCCACTGCTGCTCTCTATGCGGGCAGCACACTCACCTCTCCCATCTTCGGGTATGTGACGGACCGGACGGGGTCGTACACACTCGCCTGGGGTATCCTGCTGTGCTGTCTGCTCCTGGGCGTTAGCCAACTGGGGCGCACGCGGCCTATGACCTAGCTAGCGCGCCTTGCCACTGCGGCCTCTGGTCGCAAGCCGAAGAGGGCAGCATGCGGCTGGTCTGTCAATGCTTCTATGAGGGAAGCGGTGTCCTGTTGACACTACGTGGCAGAGTCGGTACAACAGCGCCAGTGTACCTAGAGAGGGCTGGGGTCCCTGGTACAAAAGGGAATGCCGGAACGTTGTGCAGGAGTTTGAAGGAGAACACGGTGAAAGCCTACTGGTCATGGCACAGGGTATGGCGGCGCTCCTGGCACACCGGGGTGGCGTGGGGCGCTGTGCTGGTCGCGGCATTCCTCAACGGCAGTGTGCCAGACGTTGCCCTGGCGGTGCCTCAGTACCACGCCTTGCTCGTTGGCGTGACGCAATACCCTTACCTGCCGCAAGAGTACTGGCTCCACGGACCCGCCAACGACGTCGCCCTCATGCAGGACATGCTGACCAGGAGGTTTTCCTTCTCGTCGGAACGCATCACTGTCCTGGCAGGATGGCCCAGAGAGGAAGCCTTACGCCCGACGCGTGCCAACATCGCCCGGGCCTTCCATCGGCTGGCGGACATGGCCGGCCCTGACGATCAGGTGGTGATCTTCCTGGCCGGTCATGGCAGCCAGCAACCGGCGGACGACGACCCTGATGACCTTGAGCCAGACGGACTCGACGAAATCTTTCTGCCGGCCGACACCGGTAGCTGGACGCATACCGTCGGGCATGTCGAAAATGCCATCGTGGATGACGAGATTCGCATCTGGGTCAGTGCCATTCGTGCCAAGGGGGCGTTTGTCTGGGTGATTGTGGACACCTGCCATGCTGGTACCATGACGCGTGGGGCGCCCCGCGAGCAGGAACGCGAGCGCTCCATTCCTGCCAGCGTCCTCGTACCGGAAGCAGCTCTGGCTGCAGCAGCCCAACGGGCAGCGCAGCGTGGGCGCAGCCGCGGCGCCTCTGGCATGCCTGCCAGCGTGTTGGGCCTCCCCTCGATCGCAGGGGGACTGGTCGCCACCTATGCCACCCAAGCCCATGAAGTAGAGCCAGAGAAATCGTTCCCAGGCAAGGGGAGTCCATGGTATGGTCTGTTCACCTACACCCTCGCTGAGGTGTTGTTGCAGAGCAGCAGCCCGTTGACCTATCGGGAGCTGGTCGAGCGTGTCCATGCCCGCTATCGCAGCACCGGACGCTCTGGTCCTACCCCTCTGATCGAGGGCAGCAGCCTGGATCGAGAAGTTCTCGGACTGCGAGCATGGCCCGAACGTCCCAAAATCCTCCTTGGCCCCCGTGGAGACACCAGAGGCACCTGGCTGCTGGACGCTGGCAGTTTACACGGCGTACGTCCTGGCACGGTGCTGGTGGTCTATCCGCCAGCAGGGACAGCGGACGCGGACCGGCAGGTGGGCCACGTGCGGGTGGTGCAGGTTGAGCCACTCAAAGCCGTGGTTGAGCCCGTGGCGTTCGGTGACCTTCCAGCCCCTGCTGCCGACACACTCGTGCCGCGCTCCCGCTGCCAGGTCGTCTTCGTGGACTACGGCGACCTGCGGCTCACGGTGGCCATACAGATGCAAGCCGATCCCTCCGCAGCGCTGCAGACGCTGGCGCCGGGCCAGGGACCACCCAGCCTCGAAGCCGCCTTCACAGCGCTCATGGCGCAGCCCGGGCATCTGGTCGAGCGCGTGGCTGACCCGGCTGATGCCGCGTGGTACGTGCGAGTCGTGGCGGACGAGGTCTACCTCGTCCCAGCCTCGGGCTGGCACCGTCCTGCGGACCAGGGCGCAGACGCCAGGCCCACTCAGGCCATAGCGCCGCCCCAGTTTGCTCTCGGCCCGGTGGCAGCGGGCGACAAAGTGCAGGCGGCCTTGCAGGAGGCCCTGACCCGCATCGCCCGCGCACAACACCTCCTGAGCCTGACCACAGAGGTTGAGTCGAGCGCCAGTGCGGCGGGTAGGGTCGATGTGCGCCTCGACATGCTGCGCTTCCCAGCACAAGATGCGCCACAGGGCGCTGTGGTGCCGTACGATCAGGGGGGCCGGGTGTTGCGTCCGGGCGAGATTGTGGCGTTTCGGGTGACCAATCCCGTGCCGGCTGAGGTGGACGTCACCCTCCTGTTTATCAGCAGTACCTATGGCATTAAAACGCTCTTTCCGCCCACGGCTGAGCACGGCAATCGCCTCGGTCCAGGTCAGTCTATCGACACGTTACGTTTTCGGGTGCGGCCCCCGGCGGGAACAGACCACGTGGTAGCTATTGCGGTGCGGACGCAGACGAGCACGAGTTCCCTTGATTTTTCCTACCTGGAGCAGCCAGATCTGCCCCAAGCTCGACGCGACAGCCGCGGGGCGCCGGCCCGGAACTCCCCGCTCGGAAGGCTGCTGGAGCGCGCCATGTACGGCGTTGGCCCCACGCGTGGCCTCAGCAGCACAGATCTGCACGGCTATGCCGTGCGCCTGCTGAGCTGGCACACAGTCGTGCCGCAGTAGGGGCGTGGGTGATGGATAGAACTGTCAATAGCACTGAGGCTTGGGTACGCACGTTGATCCCCAGGCATGAGGAGGCGCACACATGCGACAGGGGTACAGTCGAGTCATCGTCATGATGATGGTGGTTGCTGCACTGTCAGTGCCACATGGACAGGCTCAAAACGCTGGGCCATCAGGAGGGGAAGCCCAACGCGAGGTTCTCGAACGTCAGAGCGTAGGGTTGGAGGAGACGCTCAACATCGCTGCGGCCCACACCAGCGCCGGCCGGTTTGCCGAGGGCCAACAGGTGCTGGAGACGGCGCTGGGGGTGTGGTCTACCCCAGAGGCCCAACACGCGCTCCGCCTGGCCCTGGCGGATCTCCACGGGGCCTGGGCGCATCGTCTGACGCAGCGGTTTGCCTACACGGACGCCAGGGCGCAGTATCAGGCTGCCCTCGCGCTCCACCGGGCCGTGGGCGATCAGGCTGGGGAAGGGACCCTGCTGGATCGGCTCGGCACCACACACCGGGTCCAAAGCCAGTACAGGGAGGCAATACCGTATTTTGAGCAGGCCCTGGAGCTGCAGCGTGCGGTCGGAGATCGGATGGGGGAGAGCCACACGCTCACCCACCTTGGGGAGGCGTATTATGGCCTGAGTCAGTACCCGCAGGCCATTGCCGTGTATGAGCAGGCCCTGGGGCTGGCTCGGGAGGGCGGTAATCGTGCGGGAGAAGAGACGCTCCTGGAGCATCTGGGCGCGGTGTATGCAGCGCTGGGGCAGTACGCGCAGGCGCAGGCATACGGTGAAGAGGCCCTGGTCATTGCCCGAGAGGTGGGCAATCGGGCTGGGGAAGGCACGGCGCTGAATACCCTGGGCGATGTACGCATGGGCGTAGCGCAGTATGCGCAGGCGTTCGCCGACTACACCCAGGCCCTGGCGCTGCTGCGCGAGGTGGGAGATCGGGCTGGGGAAAGCCTGGCCCTGACGAATCTCGGGGCCGTGGCCCATACCCGGAGCCAGTACGCGCAGGCCCTGGCATACCACGAGCAAGCCCTGGCGGTCGCGCGCGAGGTGGGAGATCGGGCGGGAGAGGGGACGAGCCTCACCAACGCGGGAACGGCATTCCAGGCCTTGAGCCAGTACCCGCAGGCCATCGCCTCCTACGAGCAGGCCCTGACGATCTGGCGCGAGGTGGGCAGTCGGGCTGAAGAGAGCACAACCCTGGGGAACCTGGGGGTAATATACCTGGCGCTGAGCCAATACCCTCAAGCCATCGCCTCTTTTGAGCAGGCCCTGGCCATTATGCGTAAGGTAGGAATACGGGCAAACGAGGGCAGAGTCCTCGGGAACCTGGGTACGGCCCACCTCGGGCTGAGCCAATACCACCAGGCGATCCCCTACTTCGAGCAGGCGCTGGCGATTGCCCGTGAGGTGGGGAATCGGGCTGGAGAGGTCCTGGCCCTGGCAAACCTCGGGACAGCATATGGCTCTCTGAGCCAATACCGTCAGGCCATCGCCTACTATGAGCAGGCCCTGCTACTGTGGCGTGAGATCGGAGGAGGTCGCGCTGAGGAAGCCACGATGCTCACTAATATGGGTGCTGCGTATCAGGCGCTCAGTCAGTACGAGCAGGCGCTGACCTCTTTCGAGCAGGCGCTGGCGATTGCCCGTGCGGTGAGGGGTCGGGCCGGAGTAGGCGTCGCCCTGTTGAACCTGGGGGTAACGTACCAGGCGCTGAGCCAGTACCGTCAGGCCATCACCTACTTGGAGCAGGCCCGGGAGATTTTACACGAGGTGGGGCGGCAGGCTGAAGAAGGCAAAGCGCTGAATAACCTGGGCGTAGCACACCAGGCTTTGAGTCAGTATGAGCAGGCCATCCCCTACCTGGAGCAGGCCCTGGCGATCGCACGCCAGGTGCAGGATCGGGCCCAAGAAGGGACAGCGCTGAATAACCTGGGCGTAACACACCAGGCTTTGAGTCAACACGAGCAGGCGATCCCCTACTTCGAGCAGGCTCTGGCTATCGCCCGCCAGGTGCACGCTCGGGCCGAAGAAGGCATCGCCCTGATGAATCTCGGGGTGGCCTCGAAAGCCTTGAGCCGGTATGAGCAGGCTCTCGCTTACTACGAACAGTCACGTACGCTCTTGCACGAAACGGAGCGGCGGGCCGAGGAGGGTACCGTCCTCAATAACCTGGGTGAGGTCGCTCTTATACTGAGTCAATACGGGCGGGCGATTGCCTCCCTGGAGCAGGCCCTGGCGATTGCACGCGAGGTAGGGCATCGCGCTGGAGAAGGCCTGGCCCTGACTAACCTGGGCGGAGCGTACTACGCTTTAAGTCAATACGAGCAGGCCATCACCTACCTGGAACAGGCCCTGACCCTCAAGCGCGAGGTAGAAGATCGTCAGGGCGAAGGTCACGTGCTGAATAATCTGGGGATGGCGTATGCGCGTCTGCGTCAGCATGCGCAGGCCAGCGCGGCTCTCGAACAGGCTCTGGAGATCGCACGGCAAGTGCAAGATCGGGCCGGGGAGGCCCCCATCCTGAATAACTTGGGTACCGAGTTGAGTGCCCAGGGCCAGTACGAACGGGCGATGGCCTCCTACGAGCAGGCCCTGACGATTACACACGAGGTGGGAAATCGGGACTCGGAGAGCCTCATCCTGAGTAATCTGGGCGAAGTGCATTACGCTTTGAAGCAATACGAGCAGGCCATCGCCTACCTGGAGCAAGCCCTAGCGCTGGCGCGCGAGGTGGGGACTCGCGCCGGTGAGGCACATGTCCTGACCAACCTCATGTGGCTGTGGAAGCACCAGCAGCATCCCCGGTTGGCGATTTTTTATGGCAAGCAGGCCGTCAACCTCCTGCAGAGCATCCGGGGCGAGGTGCAGACGCTCGACAAGGCCCTCCAACAGCGCTTTCTCACGTCCACAGAAGACGTTTACCGGGTGCTCGCAGACTTGTTGATCACGGCGGGGCGCTTGCCCGAGGCGCAGCAAGTGCTCGATCTCTTGAAAGAGGAAGAATACTTTGACTTTGTGCGTCGCAATGCCCAGGCTGCCAGGCTGCAGCAAGGACAGGCCACAGCAACCCCCGAGGAGGCGCTCTGGCAACAACGCTACGACGCCATTGCGCACCAGCTCACCGCACTTGGACGGGAGTTCAGCGCTCTCAGCGCCAAACGTCCGCGCACTGTGGAAGAAGCAGCGCAGCTCAAGCAGTTATTGGATGATCTCACGGTGGCGAGAGCAAGGTATCTGGCGTTCCTCGATGAGCTAAGAATGGCCCTGGGCGATACACCACGGGCACATGCCGACGTCTCTAAGACCGAAGGGGAACTCTCGGGTGTGATGAAAATGCTGCATCGACTGGGGCCTGGCACGGTACATCTCTACACCGTAGTTACTGATGAGGCCTATCACGTCATTGTCACCACGCCGGACGTGCAGGTCCCTCGGACCTATCCGATCACGGCTGCCGCCCTCAGGTGTAAAGTGTTTGCGCTGCGAGCGGCGCTACAAAACCCCACAATTGATCCCCGACCTCTGGCGCAAGAACTCTATCAGATCCTGCTTGGTCCAGTAGCACAGGATCTGGAAGGCGCCCAGGCCAAGACGCTGCTGTGGGTCCTCGATGACGTCTTACGCTACCTGCCACTCGCGACGTTATATGACGGCACCAAGTATCTCTTCGAACGCTATAGTACCGTCATGATCACGCCGGCCGGTGCGAGCGACCTCGCAGAGGCTCCACGATCCACCTGGCAGGGCCTGGGGTTAGGGGTCTCCAAGGCCTATGACAACTTCCCGGCCCTCACAGCCGTCCTCAAGGAGCTACGCGGCATTATCCGGGACGCTGCGCACGACACCGCTGGCGTCCTGCCTGGCACGATCAAGCTCGATGACGCCTTTACAGCTCAGGCGATGTTCGACGCCTTGCGGCAGTGCGCCCCTGACCAGTGTTATCCCGTGGTACACATTGCCAGTCACTTTCAATTTCGCCCCGGCAACGAAACTGATTCCTTTCTCCTGCTGGGTGATGGCAACCACCTCTCTCTGGCACAACTCAACGCCTCGCCAGCGCAGGTCTTCAGGGGGGTGGAGCTGTTGACCCTGTCGGCCTGTGACACGGCCATGGGTGGTGCCAGGGCCACAGGCAAGGAAGTCGAAGGCTTTGGTACGTTAGCGCAAAAGCAGGGCGCCAGTGCGGTGCTGGCGACGCTCTGGCCCATAGCGGACGACAGTACCAAAGACCTGATGCAGGCTTTTTACCGGCTCAGAGAGAGTCAGCCAGGCGTCACGAAAGTGGAAGCGCTCCGCCAGGCGCAACTGCTACTGCTGCGTGGCCAGGGAGCACCGCCGCAGGGTCCGCAGGTGGCGGCGCTGAGCGCATCACCGGCAGGGAAGACCAATGCTGCCCTCCCGCGGGGGGATCTGGAGCCACTGCAGCAGGCAGAAGGGACCTGTGGCGACGTGGCAAGGCAGCCACGCTTCGTGCCGTCGTCCCAAGCACCGTATGCGCATCCTTACTACTGGGCGCCATTCATTGTGATTGGGAACTGGAAATGAGCCCATCCCTGTGCCTGGCTGGCAGGCGGTCGGGCCGTGTGGGAATGGCCTGGGGATTGCCCCGCAAACGTGGGGGATATGGTGGCAACTGTCTGCGCCTGATGCGCTCGCGCGGGACTATGCATGCATCCTTGAGATCTTATAAGCTTGGAAGGCTCCTATCGACAATCCGCACGCACCTTGGCAGAGGAGATCGCTTATGCCAGAAGTACTGCCATCCAACCTCGAGGGAGGGCTAACCACTGAGGTGTCGCTAACCCCCGAGCGGTTGTGTGCTCTGGGAGGCTCTGACGTTGCCCCAGAGGCTCTAGAGTATTGTCTGCGCCAGGGACTCTGGCAATATCTCCTGGTGGCGCTTGCTCTGGTCAGAGAGTACTTTGCCAGCGTACAGGCGTGTCAGCTACGCCTGGAGCAGGATCCGGAAACGGGGGAAGCGTGGCTGGTGCTGGAGGTGACGCTCCAGCAGGATGTGGATACCCTCCTCGCCGCCTATGATGGGTATACCGATCGGTGGGTTGCACAGGTCCCCTGGCCAGCGCGCGACCAGATCCAGCTCGTGTATAACGTGCGCTGAGCAATGGATCCCCGCGACTTCCACCAACTCGCGTTGCAGCTTGCGCAGAGCACCGACGCTGCAGAGCTGTGCACGGCGATAAGTCGGGCGTATTATGCTACCTATCATGTCGGCGTAGCCCTGCTCGAGACGATGGGTTTTCGCCTCAGCAGAGGTCCCGCAGGACATGGCGAGGTCCGCAATCGCCTCAGTAACAGCGGAGATCCGGAGGTGCTGCGGGTTGGCCACCAGCTTGGCTATTTGCAAAGTCAGCACATAGCCGCCGACTATCGCTTGGATCAGACTAACATCGAAAATCCTAAGAATGCCCAGGCGATTGTCCAGCAGGCCCGCAGGATGATCCAGATCCTCGACGTGTGCTTTGCTGAGCCCAAACGTTCACACATTAGGCGGGCGATTCAAGCGTGGGAACAGAGCATTGCAGGAACGAGAAGGTAAGCCACGTCGGCCCTGGAGCGGCAGCGTGAAGGCGGGGATTGGGCGGGGGAGAGCGCCACGCTGACGCACCTGGGGGAGGCGTACGATGGCCTGAGTCCGTACCGACAGATGCAGGAGCTGATTCATCAGCAGAGTCACAAGGAGAAAGGCTGCGGGTTGTGAGGTTGGACAACGAGGGCATGTTGCCCTTGCATCGACGGGGGACGGAAGGCAGCGTACCCTTGTACCGTGCGGTGCAGCCAATAGAGCTCGCGGATATTCAAGAGTCGGGAAGGTTCGTCAGGGGTCGAAGCAGCATCGAAGGGAAGTATTTCACGACAACGGCGCAGGGAGCAGCTTCGTATGCCAAGCAAGCGTTTTACGGCTTAGGAGACGACGCGTATACACTCGTGAGAACCGCGGTCAGTTCCCAGATATTTTCGGAGCTGGACATTCATACGGTTGACACGAACGTCCCTGCAGTGATCATCGCAGAAGAGGTACTCCCGATGTTGCAACCCGAAATTCTCAACTATTTTCCCATTCCTTGATCCTCTCTGCCAGGAGTGCGAAGAGCCAATGAAAGCGGACGCATACATTCAGGTTCGATTCAAAACGACGGAGGAAGGTGGTCGAAAGTCGGCCGTACGAGGCGACTATTACCCGTGTCCTTTCGCGATTGACGGGGAGCTGTTCGAGTGCCGGTTGTTGCTCGGAGGAGCCTGTCTCGATTTAGGGAAGACCTATGAGCTACCAGTCAAATTCTTCTACCCAGAACATGTCCTGCCGTTGCTCGCCAAAGGCAAGTCGTTCGCCTTATTGGAGGGGAGAGAAGTCGCCACTGGGAGGGTCGTTCGAGTGCTTACGGACGACGACTAGCCCGGGAAAGTGAACGGTCGCCTCCGCCCATGCAGTGAGGTTCGTTCCGGGCCTGAGAGCCGGTGCGCGATAGCCCGGACCATGGAGGTCGAAGGTTTTTCTGAAGCATTGATCCGGGCCTATGATGCGGTACGGCAATTTTTTATGGTGTTGGTGTCAGGCGTTGGCTCAGGCACACAGCTCTGCACGGCTCTGCTGTGTGCCTGCTGCGCTGGCAGGCGGTTGTGACGCTGGAGTGGCGTAGGGACGGCCATTGTTCCCCGCCGTAAGGAGGGTGAGACATGTTCCACAGGTTCCGTCGCGTCATCATCATGCTGATTGTGAGCACGACCCTAGGGATGCCACAGGGGCAAGCGCAGGACACCAGGGCAGCAGCGGAGTCGGCCCGTGCAGCCCTGGAGCTGCAGAGTGCAGGCCTGGAGGAGACGCTCAACATCGCTGCCGCCCACACCAGCGCCGGTCGGTTTGCCGAGGGCCAACAGGTGCTGGAGACGGCGCTGGGGGTGTGGTCTACCCCAGAGGCCCAACACGCACTGCGCCTGGCGCTGGCGGAGATCCACGCGGCCTGGGCGCATAGTCTGACGCAGCGTTTTGCCTATGCCGACGCCAGAGCGCAGTATCAGGCGGCGCTCGCGCTCCGTCGTGCCCTCGGGGATCAGGTGGGGGAAGGAACCCTGCTGGATCGTCTCGGCACCACACACCGGGCCCAGAGCCAGTACAGAGAGGCGATCCCGTACTTTGAGCAGGCCCTGGGGCTGCAGCGTGCAGTCGGAGATCAGACCGGGGAGAGCGCCACACTCACCCACCTGGGGGAGGCATATTATGGCCTGAGTCAATACCCGCAGGCCATTGCCACGTATGAGCAGGCCCTGAGGCTGGCCCGGGAGGGCGGCAATCGGGCTGGGGAAGGGATACTCCTGGAGCATCTGGGTGCCGTGGCTGTAGAACTGGGGCAGTACGCGCAGGCGCAGGCATACGGTGAACAGGCCCTGGTCATTGCCCGGGAGGTGGGCAATCGGGGTGGGGAAGGCATGGCGCTGAATACCTTGGGCGAAGCACACATGGGCGTAGCGCAGTATGCGCAGGCGTTCGCCAACCATACCCAGGCCCTGGCGATCACGCGCGAGGTGGGGGATCGGGATGGAGAAAGTCTGGCTTTGACAAATCTCGGAGTTGTGGCCCGTACCCGGAGCCAGTACGCGCAGGCCCTGGCATACCACGAGCAGGCCCTGGCGATTGCGCGTGAGGTGGGCAATCGGG
>Ga0114129_10010793_pt1 | contig 13013 bp, 8 predicted proteins | sample RhiMetdeltSRZDD1_FD_80071 | JGI IMG/M metagenome (GOLD analysis project Ga0114129, IMG submission 80071) | Populus rhizosphere microbial communities from Tennessee, USA - Rhizosphere MetaG P. deltoides SRZDD1 (version 2) (version 2) | ecosystem: Host-associated > Plants > Roots > Rhizosphere >...
CGATATTTCCTCATGATTCTTGACTCCCACGGTTTGACCAGGTCGCTACCGCTCCCTGTACTGACCCGATCCAAGCGCGCTTCCTACTTTTGCGGCAAAGCCACGGAATGTGAGGTACAACACCACAGAGACACAGAGAACGCAGAGGTCGCATAGAGAAATCCGAGTAGAACACACACGCGCCTGAACTATTGACTCAAAACTGACACTCGCATACTCTATCGCCACCTCTCGGTCCAAAAGTAACAAACCAAGGTGGAACTGATACTCAACTCGTGAGCTGCCCGCTTCTTCTTTTGGCGGCCTCTGACCCAGGTTAGCAACCTCCCAGTGTAGATCTCAATATGAATAGCCTCATCCGCATCAGTGTCGCTTTACTCTGTTTAATGCTCGGCACAACGTCGCGATCATCCGCGGCCCAGTTGGATGTCGTAGTCACCGGAACCATCACGGATCAAACCGGCGCCGTAGTTGTTAGCGCGGAAGTAGTAATGCTGAATCTGGCCAGCGGCACGCAGGCAAAGACAAAGACAGATTTGTCAGGCAAGTATGAACTAACTGGTTTGCCGTTCGGTCCGTACCGGCTTTCGATAACGAGCAAGGGCTTTGCTGTTGCGGCGCGAGTCATCACGTTGCAGCGGAATGGTAGCTATCGAGAAAATTTTTCGCTCGTGCCGGGCGTGATTGAAAGCAGCATCACGGTTACTGCCGCTAAGGGCAACGCGCGCGTCGCGGGTGACACGCCTCAGATGGTTGCGGTGACGAATGCATCGGACATCGAAGAGCGTCGACCTTTATCAGCATCGCGCGCGCTCGAGCGAACACCGAACCTCATCCCCGTCATCGCGAATTCCGCACTTGAAAGACCGCGCTTGCGAGGGCTCGCCTCGAACCGAGTCTTAATCGTTCTCGACGGCGAGCGACTCAACAACATGCGCAGCGATCCGACCTCCGGTGTTTCACCGGCAGTCGTTGCGGTGACCCAGTTGGAATCCGCGGAAGTTCTCAGTGGCGCCGGCTCGAGTTTGTATGGCTCAGACGCGATGGCGGGAGTCGTTAACCTGATAACCGCTGTGCCTTCAAGCGGCGCGGATGGCAATCATTTGGGTCTGCGTTTGAATGGCGACATCTACAGCAACAGTCTTTTCCGTCGCGGTACAACCACGGTCAATTGGAGTCGTCCGAAGTTTGCGTTGCGACTGGATGGTTCTCTCTTCCGTCAAGCGAACTACCATTCCGGCGATCAATCGATCTCACAAGATGAAGTCGTGAAGCTCGGCCGGCTGGTTACGGACATGGGGAACACGGTTGGAAACAGCGTCGCGCGTACTTACGCAGTTTGGAGTTTGCCTGCGGGCGCGGAGATTGCGAATAGCCAGGCGCATGGATTCAATGACCAGATCGATCTGTTGTTTTTTCCGCGCGAGAATCAAAGCCTTCGCTATCGTCAACTGAACAGCCAACACAAGAACCTCGGGTTCTCGTTTATCGCGACTCCATTTGATCCACGTACACAGACCAACAGCTTCCGGCGTTTGGATAAGTATGGTCTACGTTATGAAGCTCGCGAATTGACAGGCTGGCTGCCTCGAATCGCCGCAGGTTTCTACCGGCAGAAATACTCTTTTCCTGACGATACGTTAACCTCGCCGATCGTCCTCGGCAGCAGTTGGACCCTCGCGCCCGATCCGAACAATCCAGCAAATCTCCTGGCTGTCCTTACCGGCAAACGCTCCGAATTCACGGCCGGCAATCTCTCGGAAAACAAGAATTCCATCACGACGTACGCGCTCGACGTGCAAGCCACGTTCGCGCCCGCGCTCCGGACGTTGCTAACCACCGGAATGGGATATTTGCGTGACTCGTCCGCCGATCAATTCTCGCGCACAGATTTCGTTCCGCCTTTTAAAGTCGTAAGCGGCCTCGCCAGCAATCCCGATTCTGTTTATCGAAACTGGGGCTGGTTCAGCCTGCTCGAGCATGACGCTAATCGCTGGCTTCGTCTTACCGGCGGACTGCGCGTCGACAACTGGCGCACCGAAGCACGTGTCACACGCGGCTTCCCGCTTGGCGTTGAATCAACGCTGCTCGATCTCTCATTCGCGAGGCTGGTTGCCAATCCTGGCCCAATTAACACGCAGGGCGCGAGTGAGATCGTCGATCTGGTTAAAGGGATTAAAGGCATAACGACCAGTCGCACAGTCGTTACCGGCAATGCGGGCGTCGTTATTCGTCTGCCGCAAGGCGTCAATCCATACTTTCGCTGGGGGACGAGTTACCGCGAACCGGGAATTACAGAGCGTTACCTCCTGCGCGATTTCGGCGATCCGACGTTCAGTGTGCTTGTAGTTCCGAATACTGCCTTGAAGCCGGAACGCGGCAGGGAGTATGACGCTGGTGTGAAGGTTCAACGCGCGAAGTGGAATGCCTCATTCGGATTCTTCAGGAATGATCTCAAAGATTTCATCGGCTCCGCGTTTGGGCCAGCACTGTTTGTTCCGGCCGATCCGGCGAGAGGTCTGGCTGCGATCTCGCCTTTCTTTCCGTTTCACGGCGTGCTTTACGTGCAGCGGACGAACACTGCACGCGCTCGCATCGAGGGTTTTGAAAGTGCGTATGAGATGAGTTTGCCGTTGGGCCACCTGGGGATGATTACGCCATTCGGCGCGTTGGGCGTGCTCAAAGGGACCAACCTTGCGCCGGATCAGAATACGCTGAAGCTGCTGGCCCAATTCTACAATCGCAGTGATACGCCGATACCTCTGCGCGGCTCAGCGACTGACGCGCCACTGACTAACATTACGCCTTTGCGAACGATAAATGGTCTGCGGTTCGACAACGCGAAACGTACCTGGTTTGTTGAATATGAGAATCGCTACCAGGCGCGCGTCAAGCGTGCCGATCCGTTGGATCTCTCCGCAGCGATTGCGACCGAGTATGGCACTGCGGCGAGTTTGAATTCCTTTATCGTGCAATCACTGCGCGCCGGTTATACGGTACGTCGAGAAAGTTATCGGATGTTGTTTACTATCGGCATCCAGAACCTGACGAATCGTCTTTACTTCGAGCACTTTCAAACGGCACCCGCGCCGGGACGCGCGGTCGTATTCGGCACAACGTTGGAGGTTTTCAACCTTCTGCGGAAATAATCTCGGCGGTTGACCCACCCGCTACCGCAGGTGGTACTGACCCGGCCCACGTCTGACTCATGAAACGCTACCTGTTCATCGTGGCCGCGCTGATGGCCTTCTTCATCACTCTTTTCTTCATTGTCGAAGCGCTCGGCGTTCCGCTCCTCTCGGATCCGACCCCATGGATGAGACATGGCGGAGTCCTGGCAGCGAGCCTCGGCGTCGGGCTGCTGATTGCAGATGTCGTGCTGCCTGTGCCGTCGAGCCTGGTGATGGTGGCGCATGGCGCGCTCTTCGGTGTCGTCGTGGGCACACTTCTTTCGTTGCTCGGCAGCGTGGGCGCGGCATCGTTCGGCTTTGCAATCGGCCGGCGCGGAGGAAAGGTCTTGGAGCGATTAGTGACGCCCGCGGAACGCACACGCGCCGACAATCTACTCACGCGCTGGGGCACGCTTGCGATCATCGTTACGCGCCCGGTTCCACTTCTCGCCGAAACTGTCGCGATCATGGCTGGCGCTTCGCGGATGAGCTGGACCAATGTAGTTGTGGCTTCTCTCGTGGGTTCGCTGCCGCCCGCTTTGCTTTATGCGCTGACTGGAGCCGCAGTCGCTAATTTTCAGAGTACGGCGTTGATGTTCACAGTAGTTCTGGCTGTGGCGGGATTGTTCTGGCTGACCGGACGCCTGCTCGAATCTTTCCTGCTCGCGAAGAATGGAGCTTTGCACGAAAGTCATCCAAGGCATGTATCGTTGCGGCTTCGCCGCCGGATGTGAGGCGAGGCTATGCCTCGCCGCTCAGGGGCTTATTAAGCTATGGGCTGAGCCCCCGGTTCGGCCTTTGGCCTATAGAGTTTTAGTGCAAAGCCCGAACCGGGGGCGCAGCCCATTCAAGAACTAGAGCTAAGCGGCGAGGCATAGCCTCGCCTCACATCCGGCGGCGAAGCCGAAGCGACGAGTTCTAAAGTCACTTCGCGACACAGTAGGAAAGCTATGAAGGATATAAGCAGATACGAGACGAATGAGGTTCAGCAACAGTGGCTGGAATCGGTAATTGCGCAGTTGGATGCGATTGCAGGCACTGTGCATGTGCAGCGAGGTGATGACCTGCACTTGACGGCGGCGCACAACATCCCGCCACACGTCGTCGCAATCGTCGCACATGTGCCACACGGGAAGGGAATGGCAGGTGTTGCCCAGGTGAAGAAGCAACCAGTCCAAACCTGCAACTTGCAAACAGATGACACTGGCAACATTAAGCCGGGCGCTAAAGCCGTTGACGCGCAGGCAGCGATCGCGCTGCCGGTGCTCGACGACACGGGCACGGTGCGCGCGGTCGTAGGAATCGCGTGGTCCAAGGAGGGTGAAATCGGAGAAGACGAAGAGAAGGCCCTGATGAAACTGGCAGCGGCGTTGCCGCAATAGCTAAGACTTAAGGGTATCCCCCAAACCAACTCACAGTGATAAGGAGCCTCTAATGAGCGTACTATCTTTTCCTCGCATCTATTTCAAAGGTTACATGGAATGGGACCCATGCACTTTCAACAACAACGACTGGCCGGACAAGTTCAAGACATACGATGCTACCAACGCAGCTCTGGACTGGACTACCCTGAGTAACTACAACATCACACAACAGAACTTCACCGCCACGTTTCGTCCCTGGGCGATCCAGTTGCAGCCGGATGATCAGGATAAACCAACGGGGGCGCGAGTGCCCGCTGAGTGGAACATGTTCGGCTCGCATAAAGTCGCGTTCGTCCAACACCCGTCGGGGGGCCAGATTACCACCATCACGGGCGGCGACCTTTCATACGGTAACGCGACGCCGGCAACCGATCCCATCCTCGGCAAGACGGTTGGGATCAAGGGAGACAATGGCAATGGCTCGGCATGCCTCGTTGATACAAACCCAACTTCGCCCTGGTCCAGCCAGATCTATTTCGGCCAGTTCCAATTTGGCGACGGGTCCCTCCTCACCACTGGGCAGCGCGTTTACCGGATGCACTCTCGCTGGTTGAATCCGAGTCGTATCTACGGCGCGGGTCAGTCACTAACCTCGCCGGCCGCCAGTATCGGCTGCTGCTTTCAGACAGGTATCCCCAACAATCAGATTACATGGCCGGATGACAAGAGCTCGCCGCTTGTCAACGCGCTCAAAACTGCTGCCGTTCAGCCGGGCGCGCTGGGAATCATGATCCGATTTACAGCCTACGTGAATCTCTATTTCATGAACGGTATTTTCAACGACTCGCCTAAGCAGCCGCGAAATTACGATGACTTGGCGGCTGCGCTGAAGGAAGTATGGGACGCATGGAGGGCGACCGGTCAAACTGCTCAATTCTTTTCCAATCCGTGCTACAGCCACATCGTCGGTGTCATCGGCGTATGGAACCAGGGTGAGCTCGCCAGCGTGCCCGGCGGACGTTGCCTGAATGGGTCCACGGCAGTTACGCCAGTGGTGCCGGCCACGATGAAAGCTGCTCCGCAACCGCTCCTGATTGCCGGCCATGAAGCAAAGCCTGCTGCGACCGCATCGACGGATGATCTTTCGGTTCTGCTGGGCCCAGCCGCGGTTAATGTTAACTATAACGCGAATTTGATTTCCCTGGATTTCAGCGGCGTGATCCCCGAAATGCCGGGACAGTGGCCGAATGATGTCGCGAAAGCCAACTTCAAGGCGCTCACTCTTGGTGTCAAGACGACGAGTGTCCCATTCACCCCGATTGCCACGATCGATTACGACCAATACCAGCAGTCGGCCTACGACGCGAAGGCGGGCATCATCGACATCCCGTTTCCAAACTCTGATACGGGTAAGCTTTTGCAAAATGGCGCGATCGCGATTCGGGTGGAAGGTCAAACAGGACAGACTTACGCGTTGCTGGAACAGCCTTACACTGCGGAAACCGACACTCGCGGCATATACCTTGATGAGAATGAAAATGCGCAATTCAACGTCACCGTTTGTGCGATGGGCTCACCTGTTCTCGGTGTCAAGTTGCTGGTGGCGAAATATGAACCCAGCGAGGTCGGCCTGAGCTTGATCCCGTCAAATAAACCGCAATTGGTGAACATCACAAACGGTGGCCAGGTGACCGTTCCGATTGCGCCAGGTGTGGTGAGCAATGCCGCCCTTTTTGATACCAATCAGAACGGTGTTGCAACTGTCGCTATCGCACCGCAAAGCCCCGGCTTTCCTGTGCTTGCCTTCTTTCCGTATGCCGCCGGCAGCCCGCAACCTACGGTACCCGCTACCTTCAACTTCACTAACGATGCGTTTTTCACCACTATTCGCGTGTTACCTTTTGATGATGAGGTACCGCAGCAGTTTCTTGACCTCTGGGACAGCACGCACGATCCAAACCAGGCGTGGAACTTTATCTATAACCAAATCCTGTATGTCTACGACATGCTTTTCAGTGTTATGTTGAAGCATGTCAACCTTGGCAGTCAGAGCGCCGTAGATAGCAACGCAACAGCGATTTTGAACACAATCCAAAAATCGATGGCCCTGGAGAGCACCGGCGCGATGCCGATTACCCGTGATCTGTCGGAAGGTAAGCGACAGACGCTGCAGCTTTATCTCACGAAGGTTGTCGGTCAATAACTTGAGCAAGGGCCGCCGACGATGCGGATAAAATCCGGATTTAATCCGCGTCATTTGCGGCCAGGAGACGTCAGCTATGAGTCTTTTTAATTACCCTCGTATAAATTTCAAGGGAACGATCCAGATGAACCCCGGCACTGCGAATAACGACGATTACGCGGGCGCCGTCACGTTGCCGAGTTCGTGGGGGCCATTCGCCGGTCAGACGCTCGCGCTGATCGATTCTAAACTCGTTCAGCCGCGCACCTTCGGAATGTCTGATGACGCGTTCATGGCGTGGGTGCAAAAACAGCAACCATTTGACGTTGTCGGCAAGCCGGGTGTGACGAAGAAGATCATTCCCGCGGAATGGAATTACTACGGTGGAATGGATATGAGTATCGTTGCGACGCAGGTCATCGGCGTCCAAACAGCTCCCGGCGAGATCTACTCAGAGCCAAATAGCGGCGTGCCGCTCACGAATTTGTTAGGCGCGAATCTTGCTTTTGCCGGCGGCCATATCACCGACGTCAATTCCGAAGGCTCACCACCGGCGACTCAGTTCTTTATCGACACGGTTACACTCGTCAAAGGTCAACAGACTTTTCTGAGCGGCAGTGCATCCAAGGGCGCGTGTCAGTGGTTGAACTTTTATCGCAACGTGAACCTAACTGCCGATGGCGGTGCAGGCGGTTACGTCTATCACGTCATTCGGAAGAACCAGTCGGGAACGATCATGAATATTCCCGGGTTCGAGAATCCGAATATCATCGGCGCCATTCTTCGCTACTATCTCTTTCGTTTCCAGGCGAGTACCAAAACGAACGAGGAAATCGAAGCCCTTTATGAACGGCAGCAAACGAATCCGGGCACTCTGGAAATCGTCGGAACGATCGCGCCGTTGTATAAAGAGGAGCACATTCTCACGACACCGACCGGAAGATTGATGGTCTGCAATCAAACCCCGATCCCAACGCCGGCCAACACGCAGAATAATGGTTCCAACGGCTTCATCGCGTTGGCCCCTGCTGTGCTGCAAGTGAATCAAAATGTCGTGTCTGCCGATTTCGTTGGAACGTTCCCTGACTTTTATCAAACGCAACCGCAGCCGTCGAATGCTAAGTACGATTTTGGCAACGTGTCCCTCGTCGTTTACAGCGGAACGAACAGCGTCGTAATTGGTGAAGTCAAATACGCTGAGACAGCAACGGGTGATCAGCACGGTTGGATTTTCGACTTTGACATCGCTTCGAATGCCGCGGCTCAACAACTGTTAGGGAATCCGGATGCGAAGTTCAAACTCGTTCATTCAACGTGGGGAGTTGTTCTCGACGAGACAGACTATTACTTTGTTTCCAACCAGCAGGGAATCTATGCAGAGCAATATGAGACGGGAGCAGTTTTTCTAAATCAGGGCACTACTGAACCGGCGACGTTTTCGGTTTTTCATCGCGGGAAAGAGCTGGGTGCGGATGTTTGTCCGGCCGTCACGGTCTGGCAGTATCGATCGATTCCGCTTCAGGATCCCGGCAACGCCGTGCCCATCTCGACGAATCACAAGCCCGGCCACCCAATCGTCGTCGACACCAGCCAACCGGGCAATTTCTTGTTTACATTCTCGATTAACGACGCGGCGAATCCGGGTCCGGCAAACTATCCACCAAAGAGTTACAGCACTTTTATGAATCCGCCATTCCTCACGAATTCGCCGTCAATCAGTCTCCGCATTCTGCCGAATGATGAGGACTTCAGCCAGTATTATGTCGACCCGAATGCTGACAAACTCAAGGCAAATGACCTGCTAACTTTCGACGTGCTTTACGCGAAGGTTCTGCGAACGTACTACTTGCTCTACCCGGTAATGATTCCGTATGTCAGACTCAATTCAGAAGACGATGTGCGCAACCACGCACAGGCCATCCTCGACACAACGGAACAATCGATGTGGATGTCGATCGGCTACATGCCCCGCACTCGCGATATGTCTTCCAGCCGCCTCAATCTCCTACGCGCGTGGTGCCGCAAGTGGATTTAGACATGTATCGCAGCGACAGTTTTTAAATCCCTTTTAGTGTAAAATTCCTTGACCCCTAACAATTGTTCTTAACAGAAAGTGAAAGGCAGGGAACTGTGATGGTCCATGAAATGATCGACGGCACGTTTCGACAAACCAACCTACCGAATGAGTCGGGTGAGTACCTTCTTAAACGCGAGGAGTTGCGCAAAGCGGAAATTGAATTGATGCGACAACGTGAACGCGTTGCCGAGCTGCGCCGCGGACTTCCGAAGGGTGCGACAGTTCAGGATTACGAATTTCTCGAAGGCCCGGCTTTGCTTGATGATGGCGACGAACCGGTGAGAAAGATCCGCATGAGCGAATTGTTCACCGCGCCCGATCGTTCACTCGTGATCTATCACTTCATGTTTGGAAAGAAACAGACCAAAGCATGTCCGATGTGTACTGCCTGGATCGACTGCTGCAACGGCATTGCGCATCATCTGGCCCAGAATCTTGACCTCGCGATTGTCGCTGCCGCCGATCTGCCCACGCTGCGAGCGTACGCCCGGGATCGCGGTTGGAATAAATTGCGCTTGCTGAGCGCCGGCGAAAGCACGTTCAAATACGACTTGGGAAGCGAGGATCGTGAAGGAGGTCAGGACTCGACGATTTCGGTTTTCACTCGAGACAGCGACGGCACGTTGCGCCACTTTTACAGCGGTCATCCATGGTTGGCCGACGACATCAAAGAGCGCGGCATCGACGAGTTGAATCCAATTTGGAATTTTCTTGATCTGACGCCGCAGGGTCGAGGAACGTTTTACGCTTCGTTAGACTACGGCACCAAAGTTCAGGCGGCGAAGCGATGACCAACGGAAGGATAAAGCCTGGGACGCGCAAGCCCCAGGCTTTTCCCTATGTGTTTATCCACTTACCTTCTCAAGCAGATCTCTTTCTATCACGAGCCTGCCCTGATAGCTGATCGTGGTGAGTAAGACGGTAATACGATCGTTATCGTTGCGATCGTGTTCGAAAATACCTTCAAAGTCTCGCAACGGTCCTGCCTTAATCACAACCTTATCACCCTTCTTCAGCTCTCGGCCCATCTTTACAAAACCATCTTCGTCGATGCGATCGTTAATGAGCTGAATAATATCCTCCTCAACTGAAGCGGGCCGGCCTCCGAAACTCACGACATGATTAACGCCGCGCGTAAACGAAATTTTCGCGAGCTGTTTGTCGGCGTTGAATTTAGCGAACATGTATCGCGGGAACAATGGTTTCGTAAGGTATGTCGACGCACCTGTGAACTCATTGCGCCGACGTGTCTTTAACTTCGGGTACAAAGTTTCAACGCCCCAGGCCCTCAAGTTACTGGTCGCGCGTTCTTCCTGATGTGGGTTCGTATGCACAACGTACCATTGAGCAACATCGTTTTCTGCATCACTGTTCATACTCAGACTCCAATTGTTGAAAAGGAGTCGTATGCAAAGTCCCTCGCTTGAATAGACAATGAGACGAAGAGCGCAGTGGTTGGACCACGCTTTAAAAAGCAATTCTCGACTGCGCCATAGAGTGCCCGGGCAGTCGCTCGTCTCTGTATCGGCTAGAGAAATAAAGGTTTTAGCGTGAGAGCATCGTGCATTTTGACTCCTAAGATATTTGAGTCCACACTGCACGTTGCGTTATGATGCAGCCTGTCGAGCGATACACCTTTACGCTAAATGCAGTGAAGGTTGTGTTGTCTGGATGCTCCGTCGTTACTCGCCGGTAATGACGGAGCTTAGCTTTTTACGGTGGTCCTTCCTTTCACTCCGAAATTTACTTTTACTCTCTTACTGCTAACGCGCAAATTAGGGTGATGATCCATTAAATTTAAAATCAACAATCGACGGGTCATCGCCGACGCTTCGTCGAAAGTCCAGGGCGTGGAACTTACTGCAACTAAGACTTATAACCTCGCGAAGTATCCGATCAGTAAATTTTGTTTAAGCTTCTAATCGATTAACGGCGCCTTACGCCCTTCTGGGATGGGGTAAAGAGATTTACATATCAAACGGCAGGGAGACCGTATCAGGAGTTGGATTACCGTAACGTGAGCGGTTAATGATACTCCTTTGTATTCAACTGTCAACAGAAAGAAGTATGTCTTGGCCCTTCGAACGATTACAATTCTCTTTCAGTTTATTGCAAAAAAACTATTATCGTGACCTTGAACAAACTTCCTCTGTGTGTCACCTGTTGGTGACTTATTTCGGTTTTGTTTCCCACAGTACATTTACAATTACCCATCGTCCCCTCCACTTCGCGAGATGCAAGTAGTCGACCCAATCTGAAGCGATGATCTTTGCGCTTGCAGCATTGCCAAAGATGTCCAACACCGTCACGTCCTTTTGTTGTCGCTCTTTAGGGATAGACTTTCCGTCACCAATACGCGCTAACTGCACGAGTGTCATTGCGCTCATCTGACCGAGACTATATCGACCTTTGTCGTCGGTCCGCACAATTCTCTTCGCGAGATCGGGATGTACCGCACGTTCCATGCGCTCGGCATTTCCTTCGTACCAGCCTTCGATGTAATCAAGCGCTGCCTGTTTGATTAATTCGGCATCAGACGCGGTTTGCGTCTTCGTCGGCTGCGACTGCGCATTCGCGTGAACTACTGATACACAAAGAATTACTGTGAAGAGCATTACGAGTTTTTTCATGTTGTTCCTTTCTATTGAGGGTGCGCCAGAATACAACTTTCACTCGCTCAATGACTAGTGTTAAAAACGGGTTGCAGATGACGCGGATAAAATCCGGATTTCAATCCGCGTTTAATCCGCGGCCGGATTCGGTGTTGACAGAGACAACCTCTCATGGCATGCTTACGCCCCCCCGAAGACCGACGACCCGATAGAAGCACCGAGAGATCACTCACTCGGCCTCCATGGCGGTAGCCTGCCACTCGCATTACCCGATTCGGCAACTCATACCGGTTCCCTCATGAGCAGCTTTGCAATTGAAACCCCGGATCATAGATTCGGAGTAAGTGCGCAGTTCGCCACCTTAGTTGACCTGCTTGAATGGAGAGCGAACTTTCAGGCGGAGCGTGTGGCTTACACGTTTCTGGTTGACGGCGAGACGGAAAGAATAAGTCTCAGTTGGGGCGAACTTCATCGCAAAGCGCAGCTCGTCGGTCAGCGACTCACACAGATGGGAGCTGCCGGAAAAACCGTACTGCTGCTCTATCCCTCTGATCTCGAATACGTTGCCGCGTTTTTTGGGTGTCTTTATGCGGGTGCGATTGCAGTTCCGGCTTACCCGCCGCGAATGAATCGCACGTTGCACCGTTTGCAAGCCATCGTGGCTGACTCACAGGCCACGTTTGCGTTGAGCGTCTCGTTCATTCGCGAACGAATTGAGCCTCTCTGCAATCAGTTTCCGAACCTCAAGTCGTTGCAATGGCTGACAACCGACAACCTTACAGACGATGGACGAGATGAGTGGCGCAGTACCTCTCTGACTGGAGATAGTCTCGCGTTTCTGCAATACACCTCTGGGTCTACCAGCCAGCCGAAAGGTGTGATCGTCAATCACGCCAACCTCCTTCACAACCAACAACTGATTCAACAAGCGTTTGGGCAAACGGAGTCATCGATCATCGTTGGCTGGCTGCCGCTCTATCACGACATGGGGTTGATCGGAAACGTGCTGCAAACGCTTTACGTGGGTGCGCGTTGTGTTCTCATGTCGCCGACGACTTTTTTACAGAGCCCATTTAGCTGGTTGCAGGCAATATCGACTTTCAGCGCGACGACCAGCGGTGGACCTAATTTCGCTTACGACCTTTGCGTGCGAAAAGTGAGTGAAGAGCAACGCGCGAAACTCGATCTGAGCAGTTGGAAAGTTGCATTCAACGGCGCGGAACCGATTCGTCCCGCGACACTGAAACGATTTGCAAAGGCCTTCGTCTCGTGCGGCTTCAAGCCCGAAGCTTTTCATCCTTGTTACGGGTTAGCGGAAGCGACTCTCTTTGTTTCAGGAAAGGCGTCGGGCGGACGGCCGAGAGTTGAGACGTTCAGCGCCCTGGAGTTGATCAGAAATCGTGTCGTTAAGTCTGAGGGTAATGGCGTTGAGAACAAGTCGCTGGTGAGTTGTGGTGTTTCTTTCGGCGGGCAGAAGTTGATCATCGTCAACCCGGAGACTCTGACCGAGTGCAGCTCCGGCCAGGTTGGTGAGATTTGGCTGTCTGGTCCAAGTGTCGCCGGGAGCTACTGGAATAATCCGGAAGCGACTGCGCAAACGTTTCGCGC
>Ga0114129_10010794_pt1 | contig 13013 bp, 9 predicted proteins | sample RhiMetdeltSRZDD1_FD_80071 | JGI IMG/M metagenome (GOLD analysis project Ga0114129, IMG submission 80071) | Populus rhizosphere microbial communities from Tennessee, USA - Rhizosphere MetaG P. deltoides SRZDD1 (version 2) (version 2) | ecosystem: Host-associated > Plants > Roots > Rhizosphere >...
AAGCGAGCGCGGGGAAGCCGACCACGTCGCCAACCGCGTAAATATGAGGAAGGGTGGTCTGAAAGTTTTCGTTCACTTGCAACCGGCCGCGCTCATCAGGTTCGATGCCAATCTGTTCGAGGCCGAGGTTTTTGGTGGCGCCGACGCGGCCCGCGGAATACACAAGCAATGGCGAGCGGATTTGCTTTCCGCTCTTGAGTTGAAGCACGGCGGACTTGTCGGTCAATTTGGAAACGCCGACCATCTCTTCGTTGAGGCGCAACGTAACGCCGATATTGCGCATCTGGTATTGCAGCGATTCGATAATCTCGCTATCGACGAATTCGAGCAGCCGGGGTCGCCGCTCGACGAGCACGACCGGAATCCCGAGGGTCGCCAAGATGCAGGCATATTCGCAGCCGATAACTCCGGCGCCGACGATGGTCAGGGATTTTGGCAGCTGTTTTAGGGAAAGCAATCCGTCGCTGTCGATAACGGCTTCGCCGTCAAAGGGAATCTCCGGCGGACGGGCTGCGTCGGTGCCGACGGCAATCACGATATAGTCGGCGGTGTGTTCATTGGATTCGGAATTCTGCTTGATCGCGATGCGGTGCGGGCCGAGCACAGAGGCCGTGCCGATGATGAAGTCAACGCAATTTCTCATCAGTTGGTTTTGGATGACTTCCTGCTCGGCTTTGACCACGTGGTCGCAACGCTGGGCGAGGTCCTCGAAGGTAATGTCCTTTTTGACCCGGTAGCTGGCGCCATACAGATTGCGCTGGCGGAAACCGGAAAGGAACATCACCGCCTCGCGCAATGATTTGCTCGGGATAGTGCCGATGTTGATACAAATGCCACCGGCAACTTTTTTACGTTCGATTATGCCGACTTTCTTACCGACCTTGGCGGCTTGAATCGCCGCCTTCTGGCCGGCCGGGCCGGAGCCGATCACCAACATGTCATAGTGGGCCAAGCTCTTGTCCTCTCTCTTTGGGTAAGATCACAATTGCTGCGCAAGTTTGCTGCTTTTCACTTTTTCGTAGGCCCGAAGTCCAATCGCAACATCCATTATACCAGTTCCCTGGAGTTTAAAGAGAGTGATCTGACGATCATCAGTTCGGCCGTCCACCGCGCCAATCAGGAGGCTGGAGATCTCGTGAACCTTATCCCAGGACGTTACTCGGTCCCTGGCGGCGCGAAAGATATCGCTCTCATTGACGCACAGGGTCTCCTTTGAAGTCACAAAAATCGGGTCGGCGCGACGGATCGTGGTTTCATCGATTTCCTGCCGAGTCCGAGTCTTGTCGCCATTGGCTATTGACGTAATATGGGCACCCTCCTTCAAGCGGCCGCCATCGAAAACTGGCTCTCGCGAATTAGTCGCCGTAATGACGATATCAGCGCTTTCTACCGCCTCCTCAGCGCTAGAGACGGCGGCGACGGGGAGCTCAAGGTCTTGGGTCATCTTTTCAGCGAAGGCCTGCCGGTGCGCAGGCGTCGGGCTGAACACCCAAGCTTGCGTCACGTTTCTGACGGCGGCAACGCCTCTGAGCTGAGCTTGCGCATGGACTGAGCTGCCCAACACGGCTACACAGCTGGAGTTGGCGCGCGCTAAGTACTTGGTCCCAATGGCGCCGGCGGCGCCGGTCCGATACTCGTTGATGGAACAGTCTTGAAACAGGATGAGTGGTTCACCGGTTGTGACGCTATACAAGATCACGGTCTCGTGATGAATGAGCCGATCCAAATCGGTTTGAAGGTAAGCGCCCATGACGCCATTCACTGACCCAGGCAGGAGGCCGAAAATCATCCGGTTTGGATGGTGGATTCTACGCCGCGGCAGGTCAAAGCCACGACCAGCCGCGAGCTCCTTGAGGGTGTTCTCAATTGCCTCGATCATCTCGTGCATCGAGAGGATTTGGTTGATGGGCGTCTCTTTCAAGAAGAGCATGGGCTCAAATAAAAAAGAAATTGTGGTGGGCGGGCTTGTACGGCAGTCGCAAAAGATTTTGCTTCCCAAAGACGGCCGACGATGATGTTACAGAACTCTACCGCGGCGATAGTGAGGGCGTCAACCGCAACGGAGCTCGCGTATGTTACGAAGGCGTGAAGTTGATGCGAGGCGGTTTCACGCCGTGCGTTGACTCAGCCGGTATTCCAACGAGCGCGCGTACCTCGACATGGCGTAGCTGCAAAGCCAGTAGACACACGCAATGAACAGATAGAGCTCGAAAGGGCGGATTTCGCGATTGTTGACGATTTGGGCGGCCTTGGTGAGATCGACGTAGCCGATGATCGACGCCAGTGAGGTGTCCTTCAACAGCACGATGAATTGCGTCACCAAGGCGGGAATCATATTGCGCAAGGCTTGCGGCAAAATTACTTGGCGCATCATGTGGAAGCGGGTCAGTCCCGTGGCGGTAGCCGCCTCGACTTGGCCGCGCGGCACCGATTGAATTCCGGCTCGGACAATTTCAGCCAAATAGGCGGCTTCGAAAATGACGAACGCGGTGAGCGCGACGCTGTATTCGGGAAGCGACTTGCCGACCAGCACGGGAATGATGAACCAAAACCAGAAAATTACCATGACCAGCGGCACGCCGCGAAAGAATTCGATGTAGATCAAGGCGGGCAAATTGATCCACTGCGAGTGAGCCAAACGCGCCAGTCCGATGCATGTGCCTAGGATGAAACCGAAGATGATTGCCGGCAATGCGAGCCGAAGAGTGCCGCCGGCGAAAGCGCCCACTCCGAAAAAGCCCTGGAGGATGAGAAAGTGAAAGTTATTGATGATGACTTGGAAATCCATCTTCAAAGCGCGCTCGTGCCGCCCTGGGCAATGAGGCCGGGGATAGCCACGCGTCGTTCGACTCGCGCCATCAGTCGGGCGATACCGAGACAAAGACCCAGGTAAATGATGGTTCCGGCCGCCAATGCTTCGAAAGCTTTGGCCGTGTAGGTTTCAATTTGGCGTGTTTGAAAAGTCAACTCTGCGACGCCGATGGTCAATGCAACGGAGGAATTTTTTAACAGATTGAGCGTTTCGTTGGTCGCAGGGGGTACAATCAGACGCAAAGCGATCGGCACGATAATCAAACGATAGGCTTGCAGCACGGTGAGTCCCGTCGATAACGCCGCTTCAAACTGGGTCTTGGGAATCGACTGAATACCGGAGCGAATGACCTCAGAAAATCGCGCGCCATGATAGACACCGAGAGCAAAAACGCCGGCCCAGAATTCTGCCCCGTGCTCGAACAACCAGTCTTGCAGCCCCTGCGGAAAGAGCGGCGGCAAACCGAAGTACCAGAAAAACATCCAAACGAGCAAAGGTACATTGCGGAAGAATTCAACATAGGCGGAAGCCATCCAACGCAACGGTAAAATCGGCATTGTGCGCAGCGCGCCGGACAGAATTCCCAGGCTCAGCGCGAGCAACCAGGCGAGCGCGGAGAGGTGCAGAGTGGTGATGAGCCCCTGAAAGAGCCAGGCGCCCGTTTGCCCGCTCCACAGGACGCTCCAGTTGAATTGGTAATCCATCTACAGGCGCGGGCAACTAGGCATCAGCGTAGGCGTGCGTAGGGGCACGGCATGCCGTGCCCCTACTTCGGCACGACCTGCATCTGGAGAAAGCGCTTCGTATCGGGGGACAGCGGGTAGGGGACTTCGCCTTTGGCACCGAACCACTTATCGTAGATCTCAAAGTATAGGCCAGATGCAATGGCGTCCATCAGGCCGACGTTGACGAGCTGGCGAAAATCGGAATCGTTTTTTCTCATGGCCATGCCGTAGGGCTCATAGGAGAAAAATTCACCGACCACGGCCCATTCATCCGGCTTGGGCGCTTTGGCGCGCAGTCCCGCAAGCTGAATGCCATCGTTGGTGTAAGCTTGTACTTGGCCTTGGGCTAGAGCTTGGAAAGCGGCCGGTTGGTCTGGAAATTCGATGAGCTTTGCGTTCGGCACGCGCTCGCGAATAATTTTGGCGTTGGTCGAGCCTTGCTGTGCGGCCACGCGCTTACCCGCGATGGTTTGAATACCTTTGATTGGAGCGCCTTTTTTCACCAGAAACTGGGCGCCGGTGATGAAGAAGGTCAAACTGAAATCGACGCTGTCGCGACGCGACTGCGTATCGGTCATGGTTTCGGCGACCAGATCCACCGCGTTCGAAGTCAATAGCGGGATCCGCGTCGGCGGCGCGGTTTCCTTTTTCTCGATCTTGATTTGCTTATTGAGCTTCTTGTTGAGGGCGGGAACGATCGCTTTCTCAACTAGATCGATGGAGAATCCCACCCACTCATTGTTCTTATTGACGTAAGCGAACGGCGGCGATCCTGTGCGGGTGCCGATGATCAGGGTTCCGCTCTTATCAACTTTTTCCAGCGTGGTTTCGGCTCTGGTGGAGCCGTAAGCGGTAAAGCAAAAGAACAGGCTAAGCCACAGACATGAACGTCGTTTCATCGCACACTCCTCAATGTGAAAGAATTTTACTGAGAAATTGTTGTGCTCTGGGCGACTCCGGCGCCGCAAAGAATTTTTCCGGTTCGTTGACTTCGATGACCCGCCCCTCGTCCATGAAGACGATGCGATGGGCGACGCGCCTGGCGAAGCCCATTTCATGGGTGACCACGACCATGGTCATGCCGTCACGGGCGAGATTGGTCATGACTTCCAGAACTTCATTGATCATTTCCGGATCCAGGGCCGACGTCGGTTCGTCGAATAGCATGATCTTGGGCCTCATCGCCAGCGCGCGCGCGATCGCGACCCGTTGCTGCTGGCCGCCGGAAAGATTCGCCGGAAAAACATGGGCCTTCTCGGGGATGCCCACCCGTTCCAGGAGCTCGACGGCGATTTTCTCCGCTTCGCTCGTCGATAGGCCCTTCACCTTGGTCGGGGCCAAGGTGATATTTCGCAGTACGGTCATGTGCGGGTAAAGATTAAACGACTGGAAGACCATGCCGACATTGGTGCGCAGCCGCGCTGTGTCGAGATGAGTGTCGGACAATGACAAACCATCGACGACGATTTCGCCGGATTGGATGGTTTCGAGCCGATTGATGCAGCGGATCAGAGTACTTTTACCGCTACCGCTCGGGCCGCAGACCACGACGGCCTTTCCCGCATCGATGATGAGATCGATGTCTTTCAGGACGTGCAGCGTGCCGAACCATTTGTTGACCTTGCGAAATTCGATCACGGCTACCGAGGGTCACAGCGTAGATTGCAATTCGCTGGCCGGCATACTATATGAACAAAGGCTTTTTGCAACCACACTTCAATGCACGAGTGCTGAAGCGCAGCGAGGAGTCGCGGCCTCGTCGTGCTTTCGGCAAAGCCCGCTTCCTGCAGATTTGTATTTGAGCTCCTGCGCAGTGGATCGAGAGGTCTTCGCCAGTTGTGATTGTTTATTTGGTAAGGCATGGGGAGGCAGTCGCAGCATCGGAGAACCCGAAGCGCCCCCTCTCTCAAGCGGGACGCGAGGCGGTCGAGCAGGTCGCACGCTTGGCTCGCGAGCGTCAGCTCGAAGTTTCAGCGATCTATCATTCGGGAATTTTGCGCGCGCAAGAGACCGCTGAAATTCTGGCAAAGCATCTGCTCCCGCCATCCGGCGCGAAGGCAATTTCCGGCTTGTTACCGGATGACGATCCCATGGGCGGGAAGGCCGAGTTAGAAGCCGCCGCGGACCCGGTTATGTTAGTCGGACACTTGCCTTACATGGGGCGGCTTGCCGCATTGCTGGTGCGCGGCGACATGGAAGCACCCGTTATCGATTTTCAGCCTGCAGCCATGGTTTGTTGCTCGCGCTTGGCAGCGCAATGGAAAATCGAGTGGCACTTGGCGCCCGGCACAGCGATGACGCGCAGTTGACCGGGGGAGGGCGATAGTCTAAAAAGAAACATGCAAGGTAGGCGCGAAAGGTAGAATCCATGGCATCAGAGAGCTTAACCATTATCGACAACCGGACTGGCAAACAATACGAGATTCCGATCAAAAAGGGTGCCATCAAGGCGACCGACTTGTTCCAAATCAAAATCACTGAAGATGACGGACTCGTCAGCTACGACCCGGGTTTCATGAATACCGCGTCCTGCCAAAGCAGGATTACCTATGTCGACGGTGACAGAGGCATTCTGCGCTATCGTGGCTACCCCATCGAACAGCTCGCCGAGAAAGGCACCTATTTAGAGACCGCCTATTTGATCCTTCATGGCGAGCTGCCGTACAAGTCGCAACTTGCCGCTTGGACTCACAACATCACCCATCACTCGATCATTCACGAAAACATCAAAAAACTCATTGATGTTTTTCGCCATGACGCTCACCCGATGGGAATCTTGGTCAGCACGGTGGGAGCGCTCTCGACGTTTTATCCAGAGGCCAAAAACATCTTCGACGTCGATTTACGTCGAGCCCAAACCTATCGGCTGATCAGCAAGATGCCGACTCTGGCCGCCTTTGCCTATCGGCACAGTCTGGGGTTGCCGTATTCTTATCCCGACAACGATCTGAGCTACACTGGAAATTTTCTCAACATGCTTTTCAAAATGACCGAGCTCAAATATCAGCCACACCCCGTGCTCGAACGGGCGCTTGATGTTCTGTTCATTCTCCACGCCGATCACGAGCAGAACTGTAGCACCAATGCCATGCGCGGCGTGGGCAGCTCGCAGTCCGATCCCTATTCGTCAGTGGCCGCTGCCGCAGCTGCCCTCTACGGGCCGCTGCATGGTGGCGCCAACGAAGCTGTGCTCAGGATGCTTATGGCGATCGGCTCCAGGGACAAAGTGCCAGAATTCATAAAAAAAGTGAAAGGCGGCGAGGGTCGCTTGATGGGGTTCGGCCACCGGGTTTACAAGAACTACGATCCGCGCGCTAAAATTATAAAAAATGTCGCCGATCAAGTTTTCGAGGTTAAAGGGCGCAATCCGCTACTTGATATCGCGCTCGAACTCGAGCGGATCGCGCTATCGGATGACTATTTCATCAAGCGCAAGCTTTATCCGAACGTCGATTTCTATTCGGGGCTGATTTATCAGTCGATGGGACTGCCGATGGACATGTTTCCGGTCTTGTTCGCGATCCCGCGAACCTCGGGCTGGATGGCTCAGTGGGAAGAGATGCTGACCGATCCGGATCAGAAGCTGGCCCGCCCAAAGCAAGTGTATTTGGGCGCAGAGACGCGGGATTACGTGCCGATAGACAAGCGCAGCTAGCCGCATTATTCATACGCGAAGAGAAAGCCTCACACACTGCAGATCGAGGAGTAAGCCTCGGAGCGAGCGGGCACATGAGCGTAAAGGACGCCGACGTGTATGGTGCTTGGCTATAAGCACGTGTTCCTCACTGAGCTACGCTCGTCGCTTAGATATGAAGGCCTCCTCAAGGTACAGACCCATTGCCCGCGACCGGAGAGGCTTGCTCCTCGATCATGTTACCGCGTGAATAATCCGGACTAGATCTTAGCGCAGCCCTCCACGGAGTCCTTCCAAAAAAATTCTTAATTTCTGGCCGATGCTGATCTGCGAAGTTCTCAGTCCGTTGAACTCCATTAACCCACTCACGGTCAGGCCGTAACGCCGGGCGATTGAGAACAGCGTCTCGCCTCTTTTGACTTCGTGGGTGACGACCTGAACCGGTTCCGCTTGTTTCTCCAACGTCTTTTCGTTCGCCTTAGCGAGATAGATCGCTGCCTTTCCCGTCGGTAGTTTTAGCCGAAATCCGATTTCATCAGGCGGCGTGGCATTGCGCAGTAGCGCGGGATTAAGATCGCGCAGTATAAATTCTTCCGTTTCCGTCACCTCGGCCAAGGCGGCGAACGTCATTGGCGCCTGAAGTTCAACTTCCTCATAACTCAAGGGCGGCTCGTACCGGATATCTTCGAAGCCATACTTTTTTGGATCGGTGGCGATCAGCGCAATGGCCACGAACTTCGGAACGAAATTGCGCGTCTCTTCGCTTAGCTTAGCCTTTGCTTTTATGCTCCAAAAATCTTTGGCGCCGCTTTGCTGCAATGCCTTATCGATTGTTCCCGGTCCCGCGTTGTACGCGGCGGTCGCCAAAAACCAGCGGCCATAGTAGGCGTGCAGCTCTTTAAGGTAGGAGGCCGCGGCCCGCGTCGATTTAACCGGATCGCGCCGCTCGTCGACCCACTGGTCAATGCGCAAGCCGTATTGGTGCGCGGTCGTCGCGACAAACTGCCACAGGCCGACGGCGCCGTTGCGGGAGGTTGTGTTGGCGATGAACTGGCTTTCGAGCAAAGCGAGATAGCCAAGCTCTTCCGGCAAGCCTTCATCGTTAAGCACCTTCGCGATCATCGGCATGTATTTGCCAGAGCGCGCCAGCAGGATCTGAAAACTGGCCTTTCCTGTTTGCGAATAATATTTGAGAAAGTGGCGGACCTTTGGATGGTCGACGATTTCCTTGGAAAACTGCAGGCGACGGCGCTCCTTGGGTTGCTCCACTGCTTTGTCCAGATCTTTTTCCAGCAACTCGAGCAATCGATTGTCCGCGCTCAGATCGCGCAAAGCTTGTGCAGAGGGCGATGGATTCGATGATTGCGCTGTTTTCTCTCGACTGTCCGGGGGTTCCCGTTTTTGGTCAGGCGAGGGAGTCAAAATGGTCGGTTTGACTTCGGGCGCGGCTGCCAAAGGCCTCTTCTCTTGAATAATTAGCTGATCGGTGACGGCGCCAGCCGACAAATTCGCCAGCGAGGTATCGATGGTTGCGGGAGAAAAATTATTTTCCGGAGGTTTTGTTTCCGGGATTGGGACCATCGATGTCGCCGTGCGCTGATACGAGCGATCGGCGGAGGAGCATCCCAGAATTCCAGTAACTGCCAACAAAAGGGCAAAATGTTTTTCGTATTTCCGCATCGCGAAAAACTTAAAATTTCGCGGACGATACTAGAATCGCGCCGCTCATGCAAGCGAAATTTTCCGCGGTGGATTCAAATAGATTTCAAACGGCCATGACTCTTGCGGACTATCACAGGTCGCGAAACCATCTTGACGACAAAGTCATGACAGTTCGCAGAGCGGCAGCCGAGGTTTGCTGAGAAGATTCTCAAATAAGTTGATCCATGGGATAGCGCTTTTCCAAGCACGTGCAGTGGAAGGAATCTTTTCGGTTTCCGGCGTCTCTTCGAGCGCCTACGTCGAAGGCCGAGAAAAGCGCGTTCATCGAGGTGCGCGAACTAACGGTGATATCCGCTTGACAATCCGTCGGCAAAGTCACTAGATTCCAAATCGTTTCAGATAGATTTTTGTTTTTGCTGCTCGCTGCTTCAGTGCTTGCTGCGAATTGTGCGGAGGCGGTTATGAAGTCAACGGTGACTGTTCTCGTTTCTTTGGTTTTTTTGGCGTCTGTTTCGCCGCTGGATGCGGCCGAGAGTAGCAAATATCCTTCGCCGAGATTCCCTTCTTACGTCAAACCGCCGAAGTCGATCGATGACATCATGCCATTCGCGCGCGCCGCGGTGCGCCAGACGGGTGGCCGCACACCGTTAGGATTAGTCGAGAAAGGGACATTGATCGGCCTCGTCACCGAGCCCGTTGCGGACGATACGGTGCTGCAAGCGATCGTGCGCGCGTATAAGGAGCGGGGCGTCGAAGCGCGGATCATTTCGGAACACGAGCTTGCGGGCGTTAGCCGTGAGGAAGTTCTCAAAGCGATAAAGGCGAACAAGTGGTACACGTCGGAATTGGGTTTTATGGAGATCAAACCCTGGATCACGCAGCGCTTCGCCGACCCCGAGGTGCCGAAAAAATGGCTGCGCGAGCGGCGACCGGATATCTACAAGGCAATGTTCTCACGTGACGACGAAGTGATTACGCCGGCGCACAAGGAAATGTTCAACAAACTAGCGCAGCGCAACATGGGCGCTTTGCTAGAGAAGTATTTGGACGCTCATCCCGAAATCAAAGGCGTTTTTTGGCGCCGGGGCGGCCGGCCGAACACCCGCAAAGCGATGGGTAAGCAGGGTGAAAAACTCCTGGGCAATTTCATCTTCGACAATCACTGGGAGTTGATGAACAAAGCCGCAAGTTTTCCCGGCGACGTGTGGAAACTGGCCGAAGAGCGCGTCATCGAATCATTCGCCTGGGTTGATCAAGTTCATGTGACCGATCCCGAAGGCACCAACTTCACATTTTCATTGACCGAAAAGGAAGCCGGAGTGTGGGCCGAAGGCGCCTATCAACAAGGGCATCTCTATCTCTATCCGACCCAGGCGACGCGCGGCTTTCCTTATTCGAAAGTCGATTATCCCGCGTGGAGCAAAAACTGGCTTGCGCCGGTGCTGATCAAAGTCAACGGCGTGTTCGCCGGGACCAATAACCACTACGGCGCCTACCCGCGCATCGAAGTGACGGTGAAAGACGGCGTCGTCAAGGAAGTTAAGGGTGGCGGAGTTTACGGCGATCTTTGGCGCGAGTTTTTGAAATATCCGCAAATCAACGAAGCGCAGTATCCATTCATGCCGGAAAAAGGCTACTGGTGGTTGCACGAGGCGGGATTGGGCACCAATCCCAAATTCTTCAAACGACCTGACGAAAATATGGAAGGCAACAATATCTCCGAGCGCAATAACGCCGGCGTGATTCACTGGGGTTTCGGCTTGAACATGCTACACGGGCCCAAGGAAGCGCTGCTGCCGAAGGAGTGGATCGAGTTTACCAAGACGGCGAATTTGCCCGACGATCACGGTTGGCATATTCATAATCTATTCCCGACCTATCGCGTGAAGGTCCGCGGCACGAAGAATACCTGGATCACGGTCATCGACAAGGGAGAGTTGACCGCCTTCAGGAGTCCGGAGATCCGCGCTTTGGCATCGCGCTACGGCGATCCACGCGACGTGCTCAGCGACGATTGGGCGGCGCATCTGCCGGGGATCAACGCGCCAGGCAAGTATGAGGAGTATGCGAAGGACCCGTGGAAAACGATTTCCGGAGTGATCAAGCGTATTCAAAGCGGAAGTTACGAAGGGTTTTATCCGCCGATCAAAGCAAAGCAATGAAAACAGTTCCAGTCGTTCAAGACGTTCAAGGCGTTCCAATCGTTTCAAGAAGGATAAGCCGCCGAAATTGGGGAGATCTGCGATGAGATGTGGTTTCGCTATAGCGATGATCTTACTCGGCAGTTTTCAATTTGCCGGGGCCGCGGAGAGCCAAAAATTTCCTGCGCCGCGTTTCCCTTCCTATTTAAAGCCGCCGAAATCGATCGAGGATGTGATGCCTTTCGCGCGCGCGGCGGTCCGGCAGACCGGCGGTCGCACGCCCCTCGGTTTGGTCGAAAAAGGCGTGGCGGCCCTGATCGTCACGGAAGTCGGCGCCGATCCGATGGTGATGCAGGCGATCAAGCGCGCCTATGAAGAGCGCGGCGTAAAAATTCACATCCTGTCCGAGCATGAGCTATTGAATGTGAACAAAGAAGAAGCGCTCAAAGCGATCAAAGCGACGCGTTGGTACACTTCCGAGCAAGGTTATATGGAGATTCGTCATTGGTTGGACGATCTCTTTATCGAGCCCGAAGTGCCGAAGAAGTGGCTGAAGGAGCGGCGGCCGGATTTATACAACGCCGTCTATTCGAAAGTCGACGAAGTGCCGCAGAAACAACGCGAGCTGGTGAAGCAATTCGATTCGTCAAATGTTGCCGAACGCATGATCAAATATCTGGATCAGCATCCGGACATCAAGGCCGTCTTTTGGCGCCGCGGTGGAAGACCGCGGACGGCCCGTCTACTAAAGGAGCATAGCTCCAAGTTCTTCGGCAACTATATCTTCGACAACCGCTATGAGTTGATGAATAAAGCGTCGACCTTTCCCGGCGACGTGTGGAAACTCGCCGAAGAACGGGTGATCGAGCCGCTCGCCTGGGCCGATCGGATCGAGGCCAGCGATCCCGAAGGCACGCGAATGTCTTTCGAAGTTTCCGAAGAGCATGCGAAAATTTGGGGCTCGGCGGCGTACCTGCAGGGCCACCTGTTTATGTCTCCCTATCAGGCCACTGGCCGCTTCCCGTACTCATCCGTCGATTACCCGGCGCTGCAAAAGACATGGAATGCACCGCTCCAAACCAAGGTCAACGGAGTATTTGCCGGCACCAGCAATCACGCCGGTTCGTTCCCGCGCATCGAAGTCCATGTCAAAGACGGTTATGTTACGGAGGTCAAAGGCGGTGGATTATACGGTGAGCTTTGGCGCGAGTTTTTGAAGTATCCAAAAATCAACGAGCTCAATTATCCCTATCAAGACAAGCCCGGTTATTGGTGGTTTTACGAAGCGGGCTTGGGGACCAATCCCAAATTTTTCAAGCGTCCTGACGAAAATATGCAGGGCAACAATCTGTCGGAACGCAACAACGCCGGCGTGATTCACTGGGGTTTCGGCGGCAGCGTGGTGCATGATCCGGAAAAGCCGGAAGAATCCAAAGCCTGGATCGATTTTCCCAAGCAAAACGGACTGCCGAAGGATCATTGGTGGCACATTCACAACATGTTTCTTACCTACAAAGTTCGGGTGCGCGGCACCAAGAACAGCTGGCTCACTTTGATCGATAGAGGCGAGGTCACTGCCTACCGCAGTCCGGAAGTCCGCGCGCTGGCCTCCCGCTACGGCGATCCCAACGAAGCGCTGAGCGAGGATTGGGTCGCTCACGTTCCGGGCATCAACGCGCCGGGAAAGTATGAGGACTACGCGAAAGACCCATGGAAAACCTTTGCCGAGGTCATGAAAAAAGTTGAAGCGGGCACATACGAGTATTTTTTTCCCGCGAAACAGGCGAAGCGATGAGGATTGACAAGTTCAAGGTTCAAAGTGCTGCAGTGCATGAAAGTAAGTTAGAAAGGCTGCCATGAAAAGTTGGACGATATTGATTGGATTATCGGTCTTGCTTAGTGGGATCTCCTTCACGACGGCGCAGGAAAAAGGGAAATATCCGCCGCCGCGGTTTCCATCTTATGTTCGACCGCCGAAGAATATCGAAGACGTGATGCCCTTCGCGCGCGCGGCGGTGCGCCAGACCGGCGGACGGACG
>Ga0114129_10010795_pt1 | contig 13011 bp, 13 predicted proteins | sample RhiMetdeltSRZDD1_FD_80071 | JGI IMG/M metagenome (GOLD analysis project Ga0114129, IMG submission 80071) | Populus rhizosphere microbial communities from Tennessee, USA - Rhizosphere MetaG P. deltoides SRZDD1 (version 2) (version 2) | ecosystem: Host-associated > Plants > Roots > Rhizosphere >...
GTGGCCGCCATGAACAGCGATCCGCTCATCGCGCACGAGACGCAACCGACCAAGACGGTTGCCGAGTTGGTTCGTTCGGACGAGCGGCTCAAAGAGGCGTTCGCGCTCATCAGATTGCCGCTGCTCATTCTTCATGGGACAGCAGACAAGGCGGCGAAATCGAGCGGGAGCCAGTTCTTCTACGACCGCGCCGGTTCACCGGACAAGACCTTGAAGCTGTATGACGGGTATTTTCACGACCTCCTCAACGATCTCGGCAAGGACACGGTGATGACCGACATCACCTCGTGGATCGACGCGCGCTCGCACGCTGTGTGAGGGGAGAGCGACGGAGAAGACGGCATCGAATCAAGCGCAGTGGCAACGGTCAGGAGGGAATTCATGGGGACGCAGCATTGTGTCTGCGCATTCGCGTTTGTTCTTACACTCGTGACACAGCCCGTCGCGCCCCGCGCGCAGCAGCACACTCCCGACGCGAGGGCGGTGATCGGTGTCCGCACCGCAATCGCGGATGGCGTGTCGTTGCAGTATCTGAGTGCGGGCAGCGGTCCGGCCATCGTACTCCTACACGGCTACGCGGAAACATCGCGCATGTGGCGGCCACTGATCCCGCGCCTCGCGTCGACGCACACCGTGATTGCGCCCGACTTGCCCGGGATCGGCGGATCCGCAATTCCGTCCGATGGCCTGGATATGACACACGCCGCCGCCCGCATCCATGCGCTCGTGAAAAGCCTCGGTGTGAACCAGGCGGTCGTCGTCGGCCACGACATCGGGTTGATGGTGGCCTACGCGTACGCGGCGCAGTTCCCGGCCGAAGTCGAGAGGCTCGTGCTCATGGACGCGTTTCTGCCAGGCGTAGAGGGCTGGGAGGCGATCTACAACAATCCGTCGATCTGGCACTTCCGCTTCAATGGTGCCACGCCGGAGGCGCTGGTTCGCGGTCGAGAGCGGACGTACTTCGAACACTTCTGGAACGATTTCGCCGCAGACAAAACGCACTCGCTTTCCGAGGCCGATCGTCAAGCCTATGCAGCGGCGTACGCGCGCCCCGGCAGGATGCGCGCAGCATGGGCGTACTTTGTGTCGTTTCAGCAGGCTGCTAGAGACTTCGCTCGGCTCTCGCAAACGAAGCTCACGATGCCGGTGTTGTCCATCGGTGGAGAGAAGGCAAACGGCGCCGCCCTTGCCCGGCAGGCGCAACTCGTCGCAACGAACGCCCGATCGATAACGCTGCCGAACACCGGCCACTGGGTGATGGAAGAGAATCCGCAGGCGACGATGGACGCACTCGTCGTGTTTCTGAATACATCTGCCGGGACAACGACGGCTTCGTCAGGGGGCGCTCCGTCGAGGTCGCAGGCATCGACGCCGTTGCTCGCGCCGATGCGATTGACACCCGATGAAGTCCGCGCCAATCAGACCGGCACGGAACAGATCGGCAGCTCGTTCCTCGCCGGCGTGAGCACCAAGGTCCTCGCCGGCGATCCGTCGAAGCCGGCCTTCTACACGATCATCCTATCTGTGCCTGCGAACACCACGATTCCGGCTCATTCCCATCGCGACGATCGAGTGGCGACCGTCGTGTCGGGCACGTGGCAATTCGGATATGGCGATCGATTCGATGCGAAAGCGTTGAAGCGTCTGCCGCCCGGGAGCGTGTACTCGGAGCCCGGCGGTGAAAATCATTTTGCGCGGACGGGTGCTCAGCCTGTGCTCGTGCAGATCACCGGTGTCGGGCCGACGGACACTCGCTACGTCAATCCGTCGGATGGGCCGAAGACCGGCGATCGGTAGCGTCAGTTGCCTGATCAACTCGCCGGGTCGGATTCGCACACTTCCGCAGGGTGCGCTCATGACCGCTTCAGATCAGGCCGTGATGAACGCGAGTAGATCCCGATTGATCTGGTCCTTGTTGACCGTGCACATCCCGTGCGAGAAGCCTGGATATACTTTCAGCGTAGACCCCTTCACGAGCCTTGCGGACAGAATCGCCGACGCGCCAATCGGCACGATCTGATCGTCGTCGCCGTGCATGATTAACGCTGGCCTGTCGATCCTCTTCAGATCCTCAGTAAAATCTGTTTCCGAGAACGCTTTGATGCAGTCGATGACGCCTTTGAAGCCCGCCTGCATGCCCTGCATCCAGAACGCATCGCGTACGCCCTGCGAGACCTTCGCCGCCGGTCGGTTGACGCCATAAAACGGGATCGTCAGATCCTTGAAAAACTGCGAGCGGTCCGCCCGCACGCTCGCCCGCATCGCGTCAAAGGCGTCGATAGGCGTTCCACCGGGGTTCGACGCGGTTTTGAGCATCAACGGCGGCACCGCCCCGATCAACACCGCCTTCGCGACGCGTCTCGTCCCGTGGCGACCGATGTAGCGGGCGACTTCCCCGCCGCCGGTCGAATGGCCCACGTGAATCGCGTCGCGCAAGTCCAGAGACTCCACGAGCGCTGCGAGATCATCCGCGTACGTGTCCATCTCGTTGCCGTTCCACGGCTGGCCGGACCGGCCATGACCGCGGCGATCGTGCGCGATGCAACGGTAGCCGTGGAGGCCAAGGAAGACCATCTGGTCTTCCCACGCATCAGAACTGAGCGGCCACCCGTGGCTGAACACTACCGGCTGCCCGGATCCCCAATCCTTGTAGTAGATCCGCGTACCGTCATTGGTCGTGATCGTGTCCTGCGTTTGCTGACCGGTTGCCGGAGCCTCCATGCGACCTCCTCTTAAACCGCCTGCGCGAGCGGCACGTCGACGACGTGCTCGGCGACGAACCAGACCTGGAGTTCGTTGCCGCGAACGACGGACACGCCGGCAGCCAATGATCACCGCAACGATTTGAACGCCGCTCGGACTTCTTCAGAGAAGAGCTGCGGCTCTTCCCACGCCGCGAAGTGGCCGCCCCTGTCGGCGCCGTGGAAGTAAAAATGAGGTTGGAGTAGGCCCTCTCGGCCCAGCTGCGCGGCGCTTGGTAGATCTCGCCGGGAAACACGGTGAGTCACCGCCTCCCGTACTCCGTGAACACGTAATCTCTCGCCTTCGCTCTCGTGTGGCACGCGACCCCACACTTCGCGTCATTCCGCTGCGGCGGCGTACTCGCCGCGGTGCCGGGCTTGAACGTCTCGGACGCCGTGTCGTATTCGAACACGGCGTATCCCCATCCGCCGCCGTCGGCGAACCGCTTGCTGTCCTTTGCCATGAAGTCCACATTCAGCAGGGTGCCGGGCACCGTCGCATCCGGGAAGAATTCGTTCTGTTTCGGGATCCAGTGGACTTTGGCCATCTTGGCCCCGTCGGGGACGGGTTTGCCGTTGCCGGGAATGCCGGCCCGATACGCGTCGATCATCACGGGATTGCCAAGGATCATCGCGACGACCGGTCCGTTCCGGCTGATGGAGATGGCTTGCCAGTCTTCGTATCCGCGGAACTCCGACATCGCGAGCCCACCCGGCACTTTCACGGCGTACTTGTCCTGCGCGGAAACGGCGAAACCGCCTAAGACGGCGAGCCATACCGCAATGCCAATCGTCAGCACGCTCTTGCGATTCATCACAGCCCCTCCTGCATGACGAACGCTCCTCGTGGTGCGCTCACCTGACGGATTAGACAAGGACAACCGACGCGAATCCATTGGACGTTGGTATCGATCGCTGTGTTCATGTCTGTCGCAGAAACGATCGAGCCGCAGCGGAGGCGCCACCGATACCAACGTATCGGGAATACCATCGTCCAATGGATCTGACTTCCGGGCGCGTGGTGGAATCGCACGCATTCAGGAGGTTGCATGAAAGCACTGACGCTTCTTCTCATCCTGGGCGCCTCAGTCGCTGTCGGATCGGCGGATACATCCAAGCCAACGATCGTTCTCGTCCACGGTGCGTTCGCCGACGGCAGCAGTTGGACAAAGGTGATCCCGATTCTCCAGGCCGACGGCTACACAGTGATCGCCGTACAAAATCCGCTCACATCGTTGGCGGATGACGTCGCCACGACGAAACGGGTCATCGATGCGCAGAAAGGTCCGGTTGTCGTCGTCGGCCATTCCTATGGCGGCGCGGTGATCACCGCCGCAGCCGCCGGCAGTGCACACGTGAAGGCCCTGGTCTACGTTGCTGCATTCGCGCCGGAGGCGGACGAGATCCTCACCGCGCCCGCAGCGAACTTCGCGCCGCCGGCGCTCGGTTCCGCTCTCGTTCCTGATGCCGCGGGCTTTCTCTACGTCGATCGCGCGAAGTTTCACGACGTGATCTGCAGGGATGTGCCGGCCGCGGACGCACAAGTGATTGCGGCGACTCAGAAACCGGTCAGCGGCTCGGTCTTCACCGCCTCGGTTCCGGGGGCTGCGTGGAAAACGATCCCGTCGTGGTACATCGTCTCGTCCGAGGATCAGGCGATCAATCCGGAGCTCGAGCGCTTCTACGCGAAACGCATTGGCGCCACCACGACCGAGATCAAGTCCAGCCACGTAGCATTTCTGTCGCACACGAGGGAAGTGGTGAAGGTGATTGAGGCGGCGGCGACAAGCTCAAAGGTCCGAGCGACTCAGTAGAACGCGGCTTTCCGGAATTTACGTTTTCTTCGAGAGGAGATTCTCATGAGCGCATCGACCACGGCTATGTCGTCGTCCGCCACGGCCATGACCCCGTCAACCAGCGTCTACAGCACCGGCGCGTTCTGGGAACATATGTGGCGAACGAGCGGCCTCCAATTCGTCGGCCTCTTCCTCGTTACGTCGGTGATCTACGGCTATCAACCGCCAGTCAACGCGTCAGGCGACGCGCTCGTCGCGTTCTACACTGGCGAGCGCGTGCGGATCCTGATCGCGGCGGCCTTATCCGGCCTCAACCTGCTCAACCTCCTGTGGTTCGCGGCGGCGCTCAGGAGCACGCTCTCCGATGCGGGGCAGGACGGTTGGGGTGCGGCGGCGACCGCCTCCAGCGCCGCGTTCGGAGCGCTCTCTCTCGTGCAGATCGCCGTGGCGGCGGCCCTCGGGAACTCGATCGCCGGCTCCGGGAATCCCGTGCTCACATCCGGACTGAATGACTTGTCATGGGCGCTTGTCGTGTTGACTTCGTTCCCGCGCGCGATGCTGATCATGTCGGGCGCATTCGGGCTCTGGCGAGCCAGGTTGATCTCCAACTCACTCTTCGCGGCGGGAGTCGCAGCGGTCGTACTCGGAGTGCTGGGCGGCACCACCTGGCTGAGCGGCGGATTCTGGGCGGCCGACGGCGCCTATTCGCGGTTCGTCTCGCCCCTGCTCCTTCTCGTGTGGGTCGTGGTCGTGAGCCGGGTCCTGTTGACCCGCAGTCCGGCAACTCGCGCTGCGTGGTGATGCTGGCGCGGGCGAGCCTGCGCCGCGCTGTCAGGGCTGAGGGCAGAGGGGTAAGGGATAAGGCAAAAACGCAGCCCTCAGCCCTTAGCTCTCAGCCCTTAGCCCTGCCATCATCCCTCGTACTTCTCGACGACCGATGCCGGACGACTGTGCGCGCCGTCTGGATCCTTGCCGAACTCGCGGCGCGCGTCGCGCTGTCGCAGAAGGTCCCAGCACTGATCGAGTTCGACTTGAATCTTTTCAAGACGCACCTGGTCGTGATCCGAAAGGCCGCCCTTGCCGTAGAGCCCCTGCTCTTCGTGAACGAGCGATCGAATTTTGGAGAGGATGTTTTCATCCGATGTGTGCTGTGCCATTCATGCCCTCGCTTCAGCCCTGAGCCCTCAGCCCTTCTCATCCCGCCTGGACGAAATGCTCGGCCAGCGGTGCTTCTTCGACGAGCAGCCGTATCTGCGCCTCGACCTCACGATCGCCGCGCGTGAGGCGTTCGTGCTGCCGCACGTGTTCGGCCCATGATGTCACACAGACGCATCAAATCAAACGCGCGACGCCGGATCCATCAGACGAAGGTATCGACAATCCCTTCGAATGGTTTTTGACGCTCGATTGGCCGGATCTCGAAGGGGCCCGATACCAAAGTCTGATGGACGACGGCGTTTGGGATGTGATTCCGTATCACGCCAGCAATCAAAGGACGGAGGTCACCATGAGCAGCATTCAGACGAGCAGTGAGGGTCCGCCGGCGGCCGCCACCGAAATCGCGAGTGTTCCGACCGTCGACCTGAAGCTCGAGGTCGTCATCATTCCGGTATCAGACGTCGATCGTGCGAAGCGGTTTTACGGAAGCCTGGGCTGGCGACTGGACGCCGATTTCGCTTTCGACAACGGCTTCCGCGTCGTCCAATTCACTCCGCCCGGTTCGGCGTGCTCGATCCAATTCGGCACGAACCTCACGTCGGCTACGCCGGGATCGGCGCAAGACCTCTATCTGGTTGTTTCCGACATCGAGGCCGCCCGTGAAGAGCTGGCCGCCCGCGGTGCAGAACCGAGCGAAGTATTTCATCCTGCGAGTCCGGGGGCGCAGTTTCAGCCCGACGGGAAGAGCGGTCGAGTCAGTGGGCCTGCGCCCGATCATGCCAGCTACCGTTCGTTCGCCACGTTCAGCGATCCAGACGGCAACGGCTGGCTGCTCCAGGAAATCAAGACGCGATTTCCGGGGCGAGGATTGAGCAACGACGTCGCGACCCTGACCGAGCTTCTGCGGGAAGCGGAAAAGCTCCATGGCGAGTACGGACCGCGCGCTGTCGCCCACCACTGGTCCGAGTGGTACGCCGGCTACATCGTCGCGCGCGAGCGCGGAAGCACATCCGACGCTGCCGCCAATGATGCGACGCTGCGCATCAAACCGGCACGCGATCTCGCGCCCGCGTAGAGGAATGTATGCGGCCCGACATCGTTCCCGGAGCGGCGTTTCCCGACTATGAGCTGTCCGATCACCGCGGGAAACACCGCACCCTCTCGGAATTACAGGGAGGCGATCCGCTGGTGCTCGTGCTCTCCCGCGGAAGTTTTTGTCCAAAAGACAGGAGACAGCACGAAGGGCTCTTGCAACTGCACCGCGAGATGCAAGTGGGCTACTGCCGCCTGGTCACGATCTCGACGGACAACCTGCTCGAGACCAATGAATTCCGCTCTGGCGTCGGTGCGCACTGGACGTTTCTGTCGGACCCCGGACGCAAAGTTCAAAAGGATCTCGACATCGCGGAGTACACCGATCCGGATCACAATCCGATGATTCCTCATACGCTGGTGTTCGAGCCCGGCCTGCGGGTCTACAAGATCTACAACGGTTACTGGTTTTTCGGCCGGCCCACCGTCGAGGAGCTGCGTCTCGACTTGCGCGCTGTGCTGCAGCGCTGCCGTCCCGATTGGGACATCACGAGCGAGGCACAGCGAACGGACTGGGCGAAGGGTGACAAGACCAGGTTCTATCCGTACGGGAAGACCCAGGCGCAAGTGCTCGCCGAGCGTGAGTGATCCACGGCTCATGGCTTCCCACCCAATACCTACGTATCGATCAACACCATGGTCCAATGGACCCTCGTGCACGCGGATGGTGCAATCGCACGCGTGAACACGGTTGTTCGCGTGAACAATGCCACGCACCAACTGTCGATCGACTCGCGCGTGACGCTGCTGGATGCGCTGCGCGACGTGCTCGGTCTGTCCGGCACGAAAAAAGGCTGCGATCAGGGCGCGTGCGGCGCGTGCACGGTGATCGTCGACGGTCAACGTGTTCTGTCGTGTCTGACGCTTGCGGCGGCGTGCGAGGGGCAGCACGTCATCACGATTGAAGGCCTCGCCACAGCCGACGACCTTCATCCGATGCAGGAAGCTTTTCTGCACGCCGATGGTTTTCAGTGCGGCTACTGCACGCCCGGCCAGATCCTCTCGGCCATCTGCGCCGTTCAAGAAGTGCACGCCGGCGTCCCAAGCCACGCCACGCCGGACGTTCGACAACCCATCGACGCCGCAACGCTGACAGATGAAGAGATTCGCGAGCGGATGAGCGGCAATGTGTGCCGCTGCGGCGCCTACCCGAACATCGTCTCCGCCGTGCGGCAGGTCCTTTCGAACGAGGTGCCGTGATGCACGAATTCGCTTTCCAGCGTGTGGCAGCCGCTGAGGATGCGGTGAAGGCCGCAGCCGCTCGTCGTGGCGCCATGTTTCTCGCTGGCGGGACAACGCTTGTCGATCTGATGAAAGTCGATGTGCTGACACCTGACACCCTTGTGGATGTCCGCCACATCGGGATGTCGGACATCAACGCAACAGACGACGCGATTGTCGTCGGGGCGACCGTCACCAACAGCCAGCTCGCCTGGCACCCTGTGGTGCGCAATCGCTTTCCGGTGCTGAGCGAAGCGATTCTCTCCGGCGCCACCACACAGATCCGCAATATGGCAACGGTTGCCGGCAACATCCTGCAACGGACGCGGTGCCCGTATTTCAGAGATGTTCACGCATCCTGCAATCGCCGAGAGCCCGGCGCGGGCTGCGATGCGCTCGAGGGTTTCAACCGCGGACACGCGGTCCTCGGAGTCAGCGAACATTGCATTGCCACACATCCATCGGACATGTGCGTGGCGCTGGCCGTTCTCGATGCTGACGTTCACACGGTGCGGGCCGATGGCACCACGCGTTCGATTCCGTTTCGCGAGTTCCACCGTGCGCCCGGCGACACTCCGCACGTCGAAGTGGCGCTGGAGCACGGCGAACTGATCACCCACATCGTCATTCCACCGCTGGCGGCGGCGCGGCGCTCGCACTATCTCAAGGTCAGGGACCGCGCCAGCTACGAGTTCGCGCTGGCATCAGCCGCCGTCGTGCTCGATCTCGACGGCGAGACCATTCGAGCAGCGAGGCTCGGGTTAGGCGGGATTGCGACCAAGCCGTGGCGCGCAATCGATGCCGAGCAGATCCTGCGTGGCCGCAAAGCGAGTGACGAAGCGTTTCGCGACGCCGCCGACATTGCGCTGGCCGGAGCAGTCGGCCGGGAGCACAACCACTTCAAGATCGAGTTGGCGAAGCGCACGATCGTGCGCGCGCTTGTCACCGCGAGAGACAAGAACGGATGAGCATTGCAACCGCCGTTGATGTCGTGGGCACCGCGCGAGATCGCGTGGACGGGCGGCTCAAAGTGATGGGCGCGGCAACGTATCCAATCGACGTTGCCCTGCCTGGGATGGCCTACGCCGTTCTCCTGCAAAGCACGGTGACGAGCGGGCGAATCGGTGATATCGCGGTGGATGCCGCCGAACGTGCACCTGGCGTTCTCGCTGTGATCACGCACCTCAATGCGCCGGCGCTGGCGAGTGGGCCGGTGACCGAGATCGGCCCACAGCCGTTGCCGCCATTCCAGAGCGACGCCGTGCTCCATTATGGCCAACATGTGGCGATGGTCGTCGCCGAGACGATGGAGCACGCGAACGCGGCGGCCGCGTTGATCGAGGTCGCGTATCAGCCTGACGCGCCGGTTCTCGCCTTCGACGACGCGCGAACGTCTCCCGTGTTCCATCCATGGACGCCGGATCACGATCGGGGAGACGTGCGCCGCGCCCTTGCAGCAGCCGACGTGCAGGTCCAACAGACCTATACCACCGCCAGGAATACCAACAACCCGATCGGTCTGTTTGCCACCGTGGCGGTCTGGCACGGCGATGCGCTGACAGTCCACGACACCACGCAATATCCGCATGCCGTGCGCGATACGCTCGCGACCACGTTCGGCATCGATCCGACCGCGGTGCGAGTACTGGTGCCCTTCGTCGGCGGTGCGTTCGGCGCAGGGTTGCGCGCCTGGCCGCACACGACGCTCGCGGCGCTCGCCGCCCGGGTGACGAAGCGGCCGGTCAAGCTCGTGCTGACGCGCGGCCAGATGTTCACCTCCGTCGGTCACCGCCCAAACACCGTCCAGCAGGTGTCGCTCGGCGCGAGTCGAGATGGACGCCTCACCGCGATTCAGCATCTCTCGAGATCGTCGATCGGCATGGCGGACGAGTTGATTAATCTGATTACGCACGGGACGCTCAGCGCCTATGCCTGCCCCAATCTCTCCACGCGCGCAACTCAGGTTCGCCTGAGCATTCCGATACCAGGCTGGATGCGTGCACCCGGCGAAGCCGAGGGCTCGTTCGCCCTGGAGTCAGCCATCGACGAGCTCTCGTACGCGTTGGGCATCGATCCGATCGAGTTGCGGGTGAAGAATCACGCGCACGTGCATCCGGACACTGGCCTGCCCTGGTCGAGCAACGCACTGCTCGAGTGCTATCGGCACGGCGCCGAGCGCTTCGGGTGGTCGGCGCGTCATTCAGAGCCTCGGACGATGCGGAACGGCGGGCACCTCGTCGGGTACGGCGTGGCCCGAGGGGCACTCGGCGCGTATCAGCCCCCATGCAAAGCCATCGCAACGATACGGCGAGACGGGACGGCTTTCGTCCGGAGCGGTGCGGTCGATATAGGCCCGGGCCCGTATACCGTGATGACGATGCTGGCGGCTGACTGCCTTGGCGTGCCGATCGACCGCGTGCAGTTCGGACTGGGTGACAGCTCGCTGCCCAGGGCGCCGCAGGAAGGTGGATCCGGTCTGACCGCCGCCCTCGGCAATGCCGTCCACGCCACCTGCGTCAGCCTCGTCCGCGCGTTGGTGAATCTTGTCAGTGACGACGAGGTGTCGCCCCTCAAGGGGTGTCGTTTGGAAGACATCACGGTTCACAACGGAGGCATTCACATCACCGACGATCCGGCGCGTTTCGAAACATATGCGGACATCCTGGCGCGTCATGGTCTGGACGAGATGACGCTTGAGGGCGAGAGTGCGCCGCCAGGTGAGACCTCGTCGGCCACGATGATCGTCAGGGCCGGTCGCTTCATCCCGTACACAGCGCCCTCAACCGGCATTCGTGCTCACGCCGGTGCATATGCCGCGCACTTCGTCGAGGTCCATGTCGATCCAGATCTCGGAACGATCCGTGTCGCTCGAGTGGTGTCGGCCGTCGATGGCGGCAGGATCCTCAACCCCAAGACGGCCCGCAGTCAGATCATCGGCGGCATCGCGATGGGAATCGGCATGGCGCTGCTGGAGGAGACCGTGTCCGACCGTACCGGCCGCCTGGTGACCACGTCGTTGGCCGAGTATGTCGTGGCAGCGAACGCCGACGTGCGCGACGTGGAGGTGCTGTTTGTCGGACAACCCGATTCAATGACGCCGCTCGGCACCAAGGGCGTCGGGGAGCTCGCCATCACCGGCATGGCGGCCGCGATCGCGAATGCCGTGTATCACGCGACGGGCAGGCGGGTGCGCTCGTTGCCGATCTCTATGGAAAAGGTGCTCGAAACGTGACAAACGCATGCGGTGAAGCAGGCCGCGTGGTGTCATTCGAATGGAGGCCGCGATGACTGAGTACCAGTTTCATTGGTTGCCGTCGGCGACAGCGCCGGCACCGAGCATCACGTTGGAAGCCGAATCAGAGCTCCACGGAGCAGCGCTCGCATTGCAACATTTCATGAAGGAAGGGTGCGACCTTACCGCGCCGCTCGCCCACGTCGACGTCACCGAACCGGATGGACGGAAGCAGACGATACTCGTCGAAGAAGTTCTTGAATGGCTGAACGATCCGCAACAAACGGCGTTCGTCGATCGCGAGGAGCTCGCGCTGCTGCAGCAGCGTCTCACCCGAACGTGATCGACAACGCCTCGACTACCGAGATACGACGACTCACCGGGATCCCAACCCCGGCCGGTTAGCTCGCCCGAGAGCGCCCGCGGTCCAAGTCCTTTCACATCAACGTCACACAGAGATGGGAAATGTTCGGGGCCTTGGACGACACGATGCGCTACTCTGTGCGGACGTGATCGACGCGTCAGGAACGCGTCGCCGCGTGCGGCATGACGAAAGACACCGGAACGTCTCCGGCCGAGGACGTAACGCAACTGCGTGCGTGCGTGAACGATCTGGTCAGCATCATGGGGTTGCCGGCCCGGTGGGCGGGCGAGCCGACTCAGATTGTCAGCACGCTGTCCGACGCGCTCCTCGGTGGGCTGCGCCTCGCGTTCGTGTTCCTGCGGCTGAACGATCGCGAGGGCAGGCCTTCCATTGAGATGTTGCGCGTCGCTGAATCGCTCGAAGGAACGATCCGGGCGCGAGACATCGGCGAGACGATCGCCTCGTCGCTGGGCGACGCACCGCCGAACTGGCCGCCACGCGCGCGCGTTTTTATAGGCGACGTCGATCTATCGCTCGCGTATGTGCTTCTGGGACTCCACGGTGAAATCGGCGTCGTCGTCGCTGGATCTCAGAGGGCCGGGTTCCCGGAACCAACGGAGCGACTCCTCCTCGATGTCGTCGCAGCTCAGGCCGTCATCGGTCTGCAGCAGGCACGCCTGCAGCGCGAGGAAACGCGGCGCGTCGAGGAAAGCCAACGCGAATCGCTCTTGATTGTGGACAGTATCCCCGGGTTGGTCGCGTTGCTGTCGCCGACCGGCTACCTCGAGGTCGTCAATCGCCCGTGGCTCGAGTACTTCGGCCAGACGCTGGAGGAACTGAGACAGTGGGGCACCAATGGCACGGTTCATCCTGAGGATCTGCCTCACGTCGTCGAGGTCTTCACACGCTCGATCACATCCGGCACTCCATATGAAATCGTGCAACGCCTCCGGCGGGGGGATGGCATCTATCGCTGGATTCAGAACAGTGGCTTCCCGCTCCGCGACACGAAAGGACAGATCGTTCGGTGGTGCGTGCTGCTGACGGACATCGACGACCGAAAGCGAGCCGAGGCGGGACTCCGGCAGGCGTACGGTCATCTCGCCGAAGCCCAGCGACTGAGCAAGACGGGCAGCTTCATCACGGATTTGCTGGCGGACCAGCGCGACTGGTCCGAAGAGGCCTTCCGCATCTTCGAGTTCGAACCCGCGACCAGCATCACGCTGCACACGATTCGGGGGCTGGTCCACCCGGAGGACGTGCCCGTGTACGACGCCGCGTACAAGCGCGCCATGGAGGGGGTCGGTTTCGATATGGCCTTCCGCATCATCACCTCGGCTGGGAACGTGAAGCATCTGCACGCCGTTGGCCACGTCATGGAGGAAATCTCGGGTCGACCGGTGTTCA
>Ga0114129_10010797_pt1 | contig 13010 bp, 7 predicted proteins | sample RhiMetdeltSRZDD1_FD_80071 | JGI IMG/M metagenome (GOLD analysis project Ga0114129, IMG submission 80071) | Populus rhizosphere microbial communities from Tennessee, USA - Rhizosphere MetaG P. deltoides SRZDD1 (version 2) (version 2) | ecosystem: Host-associated > Plants > Roots > Rhizosphere >...
CGCCTTCCACGGGCGCGGCTGTAGCGGCAGGGTGAAGTGGAAACGCGAACCCTTCCCGCTCGCGCTGTCGACCCAGATCCTGCCGCCATTCATCCACACGAAGCGGCGTGCGATCGCGAGACCGAGACCCGTCCCTCCGTGACGCCGCCGCGACGATCCATCGGCCTGTCGGAACTCGTCGAAGATGAATGCCTGCGCCTCGGCCGAGATCCCCTCGCCGGTGTCCGTCACGACGACGTCGAGCAGATCGTTGGCGACTGCCGCGCTGATCACGATCTCACCACTCGCGGTGAACTTGATCGCGTTGCCGGTGAGATTCACCAGGATCTGTCGGATCTGGTGCGGGTCCGCCCACGCCCGCGGCAGGGTGGAGTCGACGTCCGAGCGCAACGTCAGGCGCTTCGAGCCGGCTCGCTCCCGGAGCAGGTCGACCACATCGGCAGCGACCGACGCGACGTCGAAGTGTTCCGGTTGGACGTCCATCTGCCCCGCCTCGATCTTCGCGAGGTCGAGCAGGCCATTGATCAGGCCGAGGAGACTCTGCGCGGCCGTGCGCACCCGGCCGAGATCCTGGGATTGGGACTCCGTGAGTGGTCCGTTCAGACCCTCGAGAAGGAAGTCGGTGTAGCCGAGGATCGCATTCATCGGCGTACGCAGCTCGTGGCTCACGTTCGCGATGAACTCGCTCTTCAAGCGGCTGGCCTCCTCAAGCTTCACGTTCGCGCCCCGAAGCTCGGCGAAGAGCGCGTCGTTCCGTCCGTCGCGTACCCTGAGCGCCCCGGCCATCGAGCCGAAGGAGCGCTCCAGCTGGCCGATCTCGTACGGCGATCCAGTTTCGACCGAGGTCGAGAGATCGCCCTCCTCGATACGTCGTGCCGCGCTCGCGAGCCGCGCGAGCGGCATCGTCATCATGCGCGCCGTCCGGTACGAGAACAGCACTGACAGAGCACCAAGGATGAGACCGCCCGCGACGACTGCCGCGGCGATCTGACGCTGTGCATCCTCGAGCGGGGCGAGCGGGAGAAAGACGACGAGCTGCTGTGGATCGTTCGAGTGTGACTGCACGAGCGTGAAGATCGCGGCGTAGCGCCGTCCGTTGACGACGGCCTCGGATCGGTACGGCCCTATCAGAAGGTCCGTTTCGGTCGGCCTCGGCAGCGCCGCGGAGCCGAGACCTGAGAGGGTGGACACAACGGCGTTGCCGTCGACGAGGACGGCGATCTCCGAGTCCGATGCCGCACGCAGCGTCTTGACGAAGCCGTCGTCCAGCAACGAACCGACCTCCACGAAGCCCGGTGGGTTGTCGGGAGTGCCCGACGAGATCGGCGTGATGGCCCGGATCATCAGTCCTCGCGGCTCCGTATAGATCACGTAGGAGAGCTCCGCGCGCGCCTGCGCGCGGACGACGAGCTCGGCCGGAAGCTTGTCGCCGGGGGCGAAGTCCTGCGCGCCGGCGATGATCACGCCGTTCGCATCGGACACGAACGCGAGATCGAGACCGAGACGCGATTTGAGCGGGATCAGCAGCTCGCGCAGACCGCGCGAGTCTCTGGCGACGGTCAGCTCGCGGACGACGGGGAGGGCCGACAATACGGCGCTTCCGCGCGACGCGAGCGTGATGCGGTCGGCGATCCCGCTGGAGGTCGCGTTGGCCACGACCTCGGCTTCGTTGTTGAAGCGGTCGAGCAGCAGCTGTTGCGACACTGCGAACGCGAGCGCGCCGATGACGATGATCGGAAGGATGCCGATGACGAAGCTGCGTGCCAGGAGCGTGCGTCGCAGGCTGGGTTGCAAGAGCGAACTCATCTGGCCGCGGACGCGCCCATGCTAGTTCGCGCTTGCCGCGACCCGCTGCCCCTCGGGGCTGCGCACGAACTCGAGGAACGCCTTGATCCCCGGGCGCAGCTTTGATTCATCCATGGCGAACACGACCAGCAGCGGACGGCCGATCTTGTATGAACCGTTCACGAGGTTCTCGGGCGTCGGCGCCACTCCGTCGATCGAGATCAGCTTGACCGTCGGATCGGTCGAAGCGCGGCGATTGGCGGTGGCCATGCCGATCGACGCTCGGAAAGACCCGACCGACTTCAGGGTCTGCTCGAGCTCGTACACCTCGGTCGCGTCCTTCGCGTACGTCGCCTTTCCGCCGAAGAAGAACTGCTCGAACGAGCTGCGGGTCGCCGCGTTCGCTTCACGGATGAAGACCTTGACGTCAAGGTCCTCGCCGCCCACCTGCTTCCAGTTGGTGAACTCTCCGGCGAAGAGCCGCCTCACCTGATCGCGCGTCAGATCCTTCACAGGATTCGCGGCGTTCACGATCACACATGTGCCGGCGAGCCCGATCCCGACCGCCCTTAGCCTCGTCGCCTCATCGGCCGTGAGAGCTCGGCTGGTGAAGCCGAGGTCCACCGCGCCAGTCGTGACGAGGTTCACCCCCGCGTCGGACCCGACCTCCTCGACCTGCCACGTGACACCGGGATGGAGCTCGGTGAAGCGCGTGGTGAGGGCGGTGACCGCCGCGAGTGCGCCACCTCCACCGCTCGCGCTATAGCGACCGGCGAGCGGGTCGGCAGAAGGCGTCGCGGGCTTTGACGTCCCGCCGCATGCGACGACGAGGGCCGCTAGCGCCACAACGATGCGCAGTTGAGTAAAGGTCATCGTGGTCAGTCTGGTTACACGGTAGGGGCTGGCTCCATACCCCGTTCGGGGGAGGCGGGTCCAACTTTCGTTGGGGTCATCGGCAAGAACCCTGGGATTTGGCCGCTGGCGCCGCTAGCGACCGATACGCGTTCCTGCGCCGGGCGCGCGGTGGTCGTGGCTGTGCGCGGTGGCGTCATGATCGCCGTCTCCGCGGTCTTACCGCGGTTTGGGTGGACCTGCACGAGGCGCGCGTGATTGTGCTCGTGCTGGAGGCGGTGCGAGCGGTGATGGAACTCGCGCATGAGTCCGCCACGACCGTGATGGTCTGTTCGCTCGCGCGCCAGACCCCTCACCGAATCCGGGACGCGAGGCGACGAGGCGATGGATGACGCCGGCCAGGCTCGCGCTGCAGTTCGTCAGGAACGTCTGGCTGCCCGCCCACGTACCACCACGGTGCCCAACCCGCCCAGCGGATGCGACCGTGACGACGGCCGCGTAGGAACAGCCACATGCCGGTGAGCGGCACGGCGAAGATGAGGACGCCGATGAGGTAACCGAGCGCGGACCAAACCGTGCTAATCGAGTCGCTCGTAACCGGGGAGGGTGAGGAACTCGACGAAGTCCTCGGAGAGGGCGACGTCGTCGAAGAGCGAGGCCGCTTCCTCGTAGCGCCCGTTCCCGTAGAGCTCGTCGCCCACGGTCTTGCGGATCTTCGCAAGCTCCTCCTGCTCGACCTTCTTGACGAGCTCGCGCGTCACGGTCACACCCTCCGCGAGCGCCACCCCGTGATGGACCCACTGCCAGACCTGCGAGCGGGAGATCTCGGCGGTCGCCGCGTCCTCCATGAGGTTGTTGATGGCCGCCGCACCGGTCCCGCGCAGCCACGACGCGATGTACTGGATGCCGACGCTGACGTTCGTGCGCAGGCCGGCCTCGGTGATCGTCGCGCCGGGGATCTTCAGGTCGAGGAGCTGCTTGGCCTGACCGACGACCTCGGACCGCTGACGATCGAGCTGGTTCGGCTTGTTGCCGAGCACGCGGTCGAACTCGATCATCGCCGTTTCGACGAGATCGGGGTGCGCGACCCACGTCCCGTCGAAGCCGTCGTTCGCTTCGCGGACCTTGTCGTCGCGCACCTTCGCGAGCGCCGCCTCGGTGACCGCGGGGTCGCGTCGGTTCGGGATGAACGCGGCCATGCCGCCGAGTGCGAAGGCGCCACGACGGTGGCAGGTCTTCACCAGCAGCTCGGTGTACGCGCGCATGAACGGAACGGTCATCGTCACCTGCGCGCGGTCGGGGAGAGTGAACTCGGGTCGGCCGGCGAACTTCTTGATCATGCTGAACATGTAGTCCCAGCGGCCGGCATTGAGCCCGCCCGAATGCTCGCGCAGCTCATAGAGGACCTCGTCCATCTCGAAGGCGAGCGCGATGACCTCCACCAGGACCGTCGCTTTGATGGAACCGCGTGGTACGTGCAGCTGATCCTGCGACCACTTGAAGATCTCGTTCCAGAGGCGCGCCTCGCGGTGGCTCTCCAGCTTCGGGAGATAGAAGTACGGGCCGGTCCCCTTCTCGCGAAGCCGCTTCGCGTTGTGGAAGAAGTACAGGCCGAAGTCGAACAGTGCGCCGGCGACCGGCCGCCCTTCCACGAGGAAGTGCTTCTCGTCGAGGTGCCAGCCGCGCGGACGGACGACCAGGGTCGCCGTCTTCTCGTTGAGCTTGTACACCCGTCCGTCGGGACTTCGGAACTCGATCGTTCCATCGATCGCGTCGATGAGGTTGCGCTGTCCCTCGATCAGGTTGCGCCACGTGGGTGTGTTGGCGTCCTCGAAGTCGGCCATGTACACGGAGGCACCCGAGTTGAGAGCGTTGATGACCATCTTGCGATCGGTCGGACCGGTGATCTCGACCTTGCGCGTCCGGAGATCGGCGGGTACGCGCGCGACCGTCCATTCCGACTCGCGGAGGGGTCGGGAGTCGGGAAGGAAGTCGAGCGCGCCGCCGCGACGGAGGTCGCGCCAGCGCTCCTGCCGCGTCTCGAGCAGACCGATGCGCGTGGGCTCGACCTCCCGGTGCAGTCGGATAAGGAAGTCCTGCGCTTCCTTCGTGAGGAGCTCTGACGCGAGTGCGGCGGTGTCGCGCGCGTCGCTCGGGATCCGAACTTCGACGGACGCGGTCGCCATCGCCCGTATGCTCGCACACGCAGAGATGTCCGCATCGTTCGATCTCGAAGGAAAGCGAGCGCTCGTCACCGGTGGCTCCCGCGGCATGGGTCGGGCGATCGCGCTCGCGCTCGCGGATTCCGGCGCGGACGTGGCTGTCACATCGCGGAACGGGGACGATGCCGAGCCCGTCGCCGTTGCGCTCCGCGCAAAAGGGAGGCGCTCGCTGGCGCTGCTGCTCGAGGTGCGGAACGAGGCCTCGATCCGCGTCTGCTTCGAGCGCATCGACCGCGAGTGGGGCAGCGTCGACATCCTGGTGAACAACGCCGGTACGAACATCCCCCAGGACCTTGGCGCGCTTGACGAGGATTCCTGGGACACCGTCATCGACGTCGACCTCAAGGGCCTCGTCTTCGTCACGCAGGCGGCGGCCGCTCGCATGATCGCCGCCAGCAAGGGTGGGCGGATCGTGAGCATCGCATCGATCTACGGGATCGTCGGTCGGCGGCAGCGCGTCGCGTACAGCGCCGCCAAAGGCGCCGTCGTCAACCTGACGCGCTCGCTCGCCCTCGAGCTCGCGCCGCACGCGATCACGGTCAACGCCGTCGGACCCAGCCTGGTGGAGACGGATCTGACCCGCGAGCGGATGCGCAGGGAGCCCGCGTTCCGCGACGAGGAGGTCGCGCGCACACCGCTCGGACGCCTGGGGACGCCGGAGGACGTGGCCGCCGCGGTCGTCTTCTTCGCGTCGCCCGCCGCCGGCTTCATCACCGGCCAGACGTTGCTCGTGGACGGCGGAACATCCGCGCACTGAGGCGGCGTCGGGCCCGCCGTACTTCGGAACTCCCCCGTGGATATCCCCCGACCGGTGAGGACCCGTTCGGCGCCTGCCCCTCTACAACTGGACTGACGCGCACGCGTGGCGGGGAGGACACTTCGCGGTGGGTGCAGTGGCACAGCGTATGACCGGACTCGAATATGGCTCGGCGTCGATGAGCACCGAGCCGACGCCGCTGGGCGCCGCCCCCGTGACACCTCCGGTCGAGGCCACGATACGCATCCTTCTCAACAGCGTTCCGTTCCTCATGGGCGTCGCCGTCGTTCGCCAGCCTCCCGCGAACGACAGCGCGATCGTGCAGGTCGGCCGCATGCCGTGGCTCCACGATCGCCGTCTCACGACGCTCAATCTTCCCGACGACGCGCTCCCCGCGAACCGCGCACTGACGCTCGACTGGCCGGTCCCGTATCAGGCCGAATGGGTCGGCGCGCCGCCGCGGCTGCTGATCGCCCGTCTCGTCGCGCAGGGCCACACCGTCGGTGTGCTCCTCGGCACGTTCATGACGCGCGAACAGATGGCGCAGCACACGCGCGAAGCACTCGACCTCGCGTGCGAGCTGATCGCGTCGGCGATGGCCGGCGACGCCTTCGCGCCGAGCGCTCCGCACCATCCGGTCGAGGTCGAGCAGTCGTCGGTCTTCACGCCGCCCGCGCCGGTCGCCGCCCCGAGTCCTGTGCCGGAAGGCGACCCGCAGCTCACTCTGGTGTCCGACACGGCGACCGAAGTCGGTACGCCCGAGCCCGATCCACTGCGTACCGAGCCGATGAGCCGGAGCGACAGCGTCGACCTTGTCGTCGAGGAGGTGCGCAAGTCGCTGGACGATGCCGGCGACGCGCGTAGCCTTGGCCGGATCCTGCGCGACGTGATGAACGTCATCACCGACGCCTCGGCCTTCTCGATATCGCTGTTCCACATCGCGCTCTCTGAGGTCGCGTATCGCTACAAGGTCCTCGGCCCCGAGGCGGATGCGTCGGAGCTCGGGCGTCAGAGCGTGGACGACGGACCGAGCTGTTACGCCGCACGGCACGATCGCCGCTGGCACGTCTTCCAGCGCGATCTCGCGATCCGCGATGGCGCGAGCGTCCGTCGCCGTAACGTCGCGGTGCTGCAGATCCCCCTCGTCGGCGCCGGTGAGGTCTTCGGCGTGATCACGGTGCAGACGTTCCGCGAGGAAGGGTTCTCCGACCACGAGCTCCGTCTCATCGCCGCCGTCGCGGAGGTCGCGGCACCGCGCTTCGGACAGGTGCGTCTCTCCGGTCGGTTCCAGCCGCCGTCCAGTGTCGCGTCGTCCATCGACGCCACGACGGTCGTTTCGCCGCCGGCCACGACAGGCCGAGCCGCACCGCAGCAGCGCACGGCGGAGAGCGTCCTCGCCGATCTGCTGCGGCGCTGCGCCGGCGCGGGTTTCGCGACCGCCTTCGTGATGGGCGTCGACCCCGGTGCCGGCGTCCTGCGCGGCGAGCTCGTGAGCGACTCGGACGTCGCGCGCGAGCTCGACTACGCGCTCGGCATCACGACCGGCAAGTTCACGATCCCCGTCGACGAGCGCTACAACGCGGTCGCACGCGCGATGCGTGAAGCGCGCATCGTTCCCGCGCCGACGATCCACGAGATCGCGCAGCCCACGCTCGACTGGCAGGCGTCGCTCGCGCTCGAACGGCTCGCGCGCGGGGGACGCACGATCACGCTGCCGATCGTGGTCGAAGGCGAGCCGGCGGGAGCGCTCGTCCTCGGACCTATGGCCGACGACCCGACATTCAGTGCCATCGAGATGGTCCGCGGTTACGTCGACGATGGGACGCGCGAGCTGGCGGATCTGTGGCGCGCCGAATCACTCTGAATTGCAACGCGCGATCAACCTGAACGCGGAGGACAGGCCCTAGACTCCCGCGCGTGATCGGCGAGGTGACCTTCGGGGTCATCGGCCTTCTGTTCCTGTTCGCGGATCTCCGCACGTTCAGCGCGACGTTCCAGCAGACGTTCTTCGGCGCTCCGAACACCAACCTCGCGGTCGCCGCGATCGCCGTGTTCGCCACGTCGTTCCTCGCTCTCATCGTCGCCGCGCGCCTCGGGCCGCGGCGCGCGGTGGGTCTCAGCGCGGCGATCTTCGGCATCGCCACCTTGCTGCTCACCGCGTCGCGGAGTAACTGGATGGATCTCGCACTGTCGGTCGTGGCGCTCGCCGCGGGCCTGTGGTGGCTCGGTCTGTTCCACAGCTCTCGCGTCGGCGAGGCGCAGCCGGCGCTGGCGCGGGCCTTCCCGATCGCCTTCGTCGCCGATCTCGCGCTTCGCGCCGCGCTGCGCACACAGCCGGTGGTCGATCTTGCGTGGCCCGTCGCCGTGGGCATCGTCCTCGTCGCCGTGCTCGTGTTCGGCGCCGCGGGGATCGCGTCACTCGCTGCCGAGCGCCAGTGGACCGCACCGAGCCTCATCGGCACGCTCGCGCTCATCGGCGCGCCGGCGCTCGTCCTCATCGCCGAGACCGGCGCGACGAACGGCGCGCAGGTCGCCCTCGCGTCCGGCCTCGGTCTCGGCCCGGAACCCGCGCGCGCGACACAGATCGGACAGATCGTGCTCGGCCTGGGCCTCGCCGCGGGTGCGCTCGCGCTAGTGCGCTTCGGTCCGAACCGCCTCATCGGATCGGGCGCGCTCGCGATCGGAGCCGCGGTGCTCTGGGCGCATCTGCCCTTCCTCTCGCTGCTTGGCGGTGCCGTCCTCGCGGCCGGGCTCGTCGTCGCCTCGGCGACGATCCTCGGCGCGCCGCAGGCGCCGGCGCGGTCTCCGGCCGGCAGCGTCCTCGCGCTCTCGCTCGGCTGGCTTCTGTTCGTCGGCGCCGCGTTCGGCTTCTACGCGTTCTTCGCGCTACAGCCCGCGGTCTGGGCGGCGACGGCGGTGCTCGCGCTCGCGACCCTGGTCGCGCCGACGCCCCTCGTCCGCCTGGGCCCGCCGCTCGCGGCCGCGGCGGCGGCGGTCGCCGTCGCCGTGCCGCTGTTCGCGTTCCTCGCCGCGCCCGGGACTCCGGAGCCGCAGCCCCCGAAGGTCACGTTCCGCCTCATGACCTACAACGTGCACCAGGGCTTCAACGCGGGCCAGATCCCGTCGCTCGACGACATCGTCGCGACCATCGCGCACGAATCGCCGGACGTGCTCGTGCTGCAGGAGGTCGTCCGGGGCTGGATGATCGACGAACAGCACGATGTCCTGTCGGTGCTCGCGCAGCGCCTCGAGATGTATTACACGTTCCTGCCGACGATCGGCGACCTCTACGGGAACGCCGTGCTGTCGAAGTATCCGATGGAGGTCACGAAGCGCGTGCCGTACGCACCCGGACCGACGATGCGGAACCAGCCGCGCGGCGCGCTGTTCGTCCGCATCGGCGATCTGCTCGTCGTCGGCACGCATCTCGACCACACCAGCGACGGCACGTTCGTGCGGCAGGATCAGGTGCGCACCATCCTGCGCGAGGTGGGGGACGCGAAAGCCGTTGTCGTCGCCGGTGACCTCAACGCGGAGCCGGGCGACATCGAGATCCGGCTTCTCGATCAGGCCGGATATCAGGACCTCGGCCAGTCGGCGGGTCCGACGACGACCGGCGACGAGCCGCCAAAGCGGATCGACTACGTCTGGGGCATCGGCGTCGTCGGTGCGCAGGCGCACACGACGCCGGAGAACAACCTCTCGTCCGACCATCGCGGCCTCGTGGTCAACATCACCCGCACCGCGCGATGAGCAGCGCACCAGCGGATGGCACGCCGGCGCTGGGCGAGATGCTGCTGCGGGCCAAACCGGCGGACTTCGGACTCGTGCCACCCCCGAGCTACCCCGCGTGTGGGCGCGATGATCGGCGGCGGCGTCATCGGCGGCGGCGGACACGAGTCGGTGCGCACCGCCAACCGCAAGCTGCTCGGCGGCATCGAGAAGCTGTTCCCCGCGTTCGTGGCGCGCGACGCTCCGGTGCCCGTGCTGAAAGGCGCGGTGTCCTTCGCGATCCTGACCTACGAGGGTCTGCCCGTGGCACGCGACACGGAGGAACGCGCGCGGCAGAAGAAGTCTCCGCTCTGGCCCGTTTATTACGTGGGCCAGGAGGTCATCACCGCGCTGCGACTCGCGACGGAGAAGACGTCGGGCCAGTAGACTGGTCGTAGCCGCGGCGCTTCCACCAGCGGCCCGAGGATCGTCATCACGGGATCGTTCGTCCATCTCCACACCCACAGCGAGTACAGCCTTCTCGATGGGCTTTCGCGCGTCTCCGATCTGGTGACACGCGCGAAGGACCTGGGGATGCCGGCGATCGCGCTTACCGATCACGGTGCGCTGTACGGGGCGGTGGACTTCTATGTCGTAGCCAACCAGGCCGGCATCAAACCGATCCTCGGCGTCGAGACGTACGTCGCGCGCACGAATCGCTTCGAGCGCGACCCGCGGCTCGAAGGTCACGGGAAGCCGTTCCACCTCGTTCTCTTGGCGAAGGACTTCACCGGCTACCGCAACCTCGTGTCGCTCGTGACGACCGCGCACCTGGATGGGTACTACTACCGCCCGCGCATGGACAAGGAGATCCTCCGGCAGCACTCGCGGGGTCTCATCGCGCTCTCCGCCTGCTTGCAGGGTGAGCTCGCGCGCGCGATCCAGGACGAGGGGATCGATGCCGCGTGCAAGGTCGCGCTCGAGCATCAGGAGATCTTCGGCGCCGGCAACTATTTCCTCGAGCTCATGCAGCACGGCGTGCCGGAGCAGCAGGCCGTGCTCGAAGGCGTGCGCGAGGTCGCGCGCCGTACAGGCATTCCGCTCGTCGCGACGAACGACATCCACTACGTGCACGCGGACGACGCCGAGGCCCAGGACGTCATGGTCTGCATCCAGAGCGGAAAGACGATCGACACGCAGGATCGTCTGAAGATGATCGACCACCCCGAGCTCTACCTGAAGAGCGCCGAGCAGATGGCCTCACTGTTCCCGGACGACCGCGAGGCGCTGGAGAACACCGCGCGCATCGCGGACATGGTCGACATCAAGCTTCCTCTCGGCGAGCTGCAGCTCCCGGCCTTCGCCGTTCCGGCCGGCACCACCCCCGAGGAGCATCTGCGTCGCATGGCGGAAACCGGCGTGCGCGCGAAGTACGGCGACGTCACGCCGGAGCTGCGCGAGCGGCTCGACAAGGAGCTTTCCGTCATCGGCAAGCTCGGCTACTCGGGCTACATCCTCATCGTCCAGGACTTCATCCGGTACGCGCGCGAGAACGGGATCCTCACCGCCGTCCGTGGATCCGCGGGCGGGTCGCTGGTGAACTACGCGATCGACCTCACCGACATCGATCCGATCCGGTACGGCCTCATCTTCGATCGTTTCCTCAACCTCGAGCGTTACACCCTGCCGGACATCGACGTCGACTTCATGGACAACCGCCGCGACGAGGTCATCGCGTACGTCACCGAGAAGTACGGGGCCGACCGCGTCGCCCAGATCGGTACGTTCAACACGATGCTCGCGCGCGCGGCCGTCCGCGACGTCGCGCGCGTGCTCGGCATGCCGTACGGCGAGGCGGACCGCGTCGCTAAGACGATCCCCTTCGGCGTGACGCTGGAGGATTCGCGCCGCATGGTCGCCGAGCTGAGGGACCTGGAGCAGGAGCCGCATGTCGAACGCCTGCTCGACCTCGCGGAAAAGGTGGAGGGCCTGGTCCGTTCGACGGGCACGCACGCCGCGGGCGTCGTGATCACGGCCGAGCCGCTCAGCGCGTTGGTCCCGCTCGAGCGCTCGAAGGGCACCTCCGCGATCCAGACGCAGTACGAGGACAAGTCCCTCGAGAAGCTCGGCCTCCTGAAGTTCGACTTCCTCGGCCTGTCGAACCTGACGATCCTCGACGAGGCGTTGAAGCTCATCAAGGCGTCTCGCGGCCTCGATATCGATCGCGCGCGCATCCCGCTCGATGACCAGAAGACGTTCGACCTCCTGGGATCGGGCGAGACGACCGGCATGTTCCAGCTCGAGTCCGCGGGTATGCGCCGTCACATCCGCGATCTGAAGCCGGACCGGGTCGAGGACGTCATGGCGATGGTCGCGCTCTTCCGCCCGGGACCGATGGACTACATCCCCGCGTACATCCGCCGCAAGCACGGGCAGGAGGCCGTCACGTATGCCCACCCGCTCCTCGAGCCCGTTCTGCGATCGACCTACGGCGTGATGGTCTACCAGGAGGACGTGATGGCCGTGACGCAAGCGCTGGCCGGCTTCACGCTCTCGCAGGCCGACGTTCTCTGCTTCGCGATCCGCAAGAAGATCCGCGAGAAGCTCGATGCGCAGAAGATGAAGTTCGTCGAAGGCTGTCTGCGCAACGGCGTTCACGCCGACGTGATCGAACAGGTGTGGAAGGACTTCGAGCCGTTCGCGCGCTACGGTTTCAACCGAGCGCATGCGGCGATCTACGGGGTCATCGCGTATCACACCGCGTACCTGAAGGCCAACTACACGCTCGAGTACATGACCGCTGTGCTCTCGTCCGATATGGGCAACTCGGAACGGATCGCGATCGCGGTCGCCGAATGCCGCCGGATGGGCATCGCGGTCCTGCCACCGGATGTGAACGAGTCGGAGTTCGGATTCGCGATCACGGCGAAGGGGATCCGCTTCGGACTCGGTGCGGTGAAGAACGTGGGTGCCGGCGCGGTGGAGAGCATCATCGAAGCGCGCCGCGGCGACGGACGGTACCGCTCGCTCGACGATTTCTGTGGGCGCATCGATCTCCAGCGCTGCAACAAGCGCGTCCTCGAGTCGCTGATCAGGTGTGGCGCGCTGGACGCATTCGGTCCGCGCGCCGTCCAGCTCGCGCACCTCGACCTCGCGCTCGCCACCGCGCAGCGCGAGCAGCGCGACCGCGAGAGCGGTCAGGTCGGGCTCTTCGCGAGCATGGGATTGACCGACGAGATCGTCGCGCAGCCGCTCCCGACCGGACCGGAGGCCCCCAAACGCGAGCTTCTCGGCTGGGAGAAGGAGCTTCTCGGCATCTACCTGTCGGAGCATCCGCTGCAGCGCATGGCGGAGCGCATGGGCGATGTCGTGACGGCGTACCTCGCGGAGCTGAAGGAGGCGGGCGACGAGCTCGTGACCGTCGCCTGCGTCGTCACGAGCGCACGGAAGCACATCACCAAAGAGAAGAGGCTCATGATGTTCGCGCAGGTCGAGGACCTCACCGGGACCGTCGAGGTCACCGTCTTCCCGCGGACGTACGAAGCGACGGCGTCGCTCTGGAACACCGACGAGATCCTCCTCGTGCTGGCGCGCGTCGAACAGCGCGACGAAGCTCCGAAGCTGCTGTGCGAGCACGCCGTGCGCTTCGACGACGCGGGGATCGCTGAGATCCGACGCGTTGC
>Ga0114129_10010798_pt1 | contig 13010 bp, 15 predicted proteins | sample RhiMetdeltSRZDD1_FD_80071 | JGI IMG/M metagenome (GOLD analysis project Ga0114129, IMG submission 80071) | Populus rhizosphere microbial communities from Tennessee, USA - Rhizosphere MetaG P. deltoides SRZDD1 (version 2) (version 2) | ecosystem: Host-associated > Plants > Roots > Rhizosphere >...
CTCCAAGCGCCAATTGATAAAGCACTTGATGCTGTATTAATAACAACCCAACAGCAAGACAAAACATACATAGTTGTATACGCGACTGAGGCTGGAAGGATGGGTCAATATCAGAATGCATTTGATACAATGCTTAATTCAGTTACGATTGGTTCCGCTTCTTTTTCAAGTGAACCGGTACCTTGAATAGCCTTTAGTACAAATTCATATTAGTAGTAAACACCAAGGGTTACCATTCCTTTAACTAGTAACTTATAAGAATTTTCTTCTCCATTATCCTATAGATGTGCAAGATAACTTCTAGTTTCAACTTGTTCATACAATTAATTATTTTCATGATTAAAGAGCATTATCTAGGTTTGAACGAAATTAATAGCGCAAACTGTAGCCATTTCCAATAACAATCTACATCCTGAAATCCGATTCTTGTCAACCAGTGAATTTCAGTTTCAATATCGGTTAAGCGCTCTTCATGATCCTTATTAGGTGCTCTTTGTCTTCCCATCGACTTTCTGAAATACTGACTCAACCTTTGAGACTTTGATGCGAAGTGATCAAAATTGTAAAATATACCACCTGGATTTAATACTGAATAAATTTCTGAATAAAGAGACTTTTTACGATCATGCTTTAAATGATGAAGAGACAGGCCAGATACTACTGCATCAAAATATCCTATGTCAGGAAGACTTGACTCTAGATTATGTTGAATTATGGTGATTGAGTTATTATTTCTAAATTGTCGTTTTAGATTCCTGAGCATTGGTGGAGAAAAATCTATTGCGACACACTTCATGGTTGGGATTTTAGTTTTTAATAGCCTTATCAACCTCCCATCGCCTGTACCTAAATCAAGAATTTTCCTAGTTGTTTTTGGAATAAAGTCCAGTAGTACATTCTCACCCTCTGTTCTGTGGGGGATCTTATCTGCTCTCTCAAGATACCCTCGTACTCGTTCTGAAGTTAACCAGCGACTAGGATCATTAATTATTGAATTCAATTTGTCTATTTCGAGTATTTTGGAGAACTTGGGACATATAAGGTTGATATCAGTGTAGGTTTCGCTGAAAATGGAAATGCAACTTTTACTACCGACCGCACAGGAAATCATTCTTGAACATAAAGTCCGAACTGTACCGAGAGACTCAATCCTCCCGACAATATGAATTAGCACCAAGCCAATAATACCTTTTAGGTTTCTATCATTAAATCTATTAGTATATCTATCTCCAAGATATCCGCCTATCATGGCTGCAGATCAAGAAAAGTTGTTCGGTCTAATTTTGTTCAGACCTGCTAACATGTGATATCAATGTAAAACGATATTAATCTTGATAGAGTCTAAAATGCATGAGAAGTAGTATTGAATATCCACCTGGACCTTCCACTATAGTCCCTTATTCAATGGGCCGTAAGTTCGTACGAGATCCGATCAAGACATTACTTGACCTTTCTCATAAATATGGTGATATTAGCCATTTCAAATTTGGGAGGCAAGATGTTTATTTCATAAATAATCCAAATTACATTGAAGATGTCTTAGTTACCAACCACAAGAATTTTATTAAAAGTAGAGGATTACAGGTTTCAAGGCGTCTCCTTGGCAATGGCCTAGTTACTAGTGAAGGTGAGTATCATGACCGACAGCGGCATTTGATACAACCTAAATTTTATCCAAAGCAAATAAGATCTTATTCTGATGTCATGATAAAGTGCGCTCTCAAAATGTGCGCTAATTGGAAGGACGGTACCGTAGTTGACATTCATAAAGAAATGGCACATGTTACATTAGCAATAATAAGCAAGAGCGTATTAGGTTATGAAGTCAAACAACAAGGAGATGAGATAGGCAAAGCACTACTAACATGCATGGAATATTTCAACCGCCTTTTAATGCCATTTGGTGAATTGATTGAAAAGATCCCCGTATTACCAATGAACAGAGAATTTCAGAGAGCCAAACGCACTTTAGATTCTACGGTGTATAGCATGATTAGCGAACATAGAAAGAGTTTGAATGGAGGACAGAAAGAAGGAGATGATCTCCTATTCACACTTCTTCAAGCTCAGGACGAAGAATCTGGAATTGGGAAAATGAGCGACATACAGTTGAGAGACGAGGTCATGACAATATTTTTGGCCGGTCACGAAACGACTTCAAATGCACTTACGTGGACACTTTATCTTTTGTCATTGCATCCAGATGTCGAAGCAAAACTTGACAAAGAGCTTCGCGCAGTATTAGGAGACAGCCGGAAAATTCCTACTATTTTCGATGTCCCAGAGTTGGTGTATACAGAAAGGATTCTTACTGAATCGATGCGACTATATCCTCCAGCATGGGCATTGGGACGCCAGGCCATAAATGAGTACAAGATTGATAAATATGCAATTAGAGCAAGCTCGATAATTCTAATGAGTCAATATGTTATGCACAGAAACCCTCTCTACTACACAGATCCTGATCTTTTTTATCCAGATCGTTGGACTCCAGAGTTCAAAAAACAGTTACCAAGATTTAGTTACTTTCCTTTCGGAGGTGGTATCAGAGGTTGTATAGGTGAGCCATTTGCCTGGTTGGAAGCGATCCTCTTAATTTCCATTATTTGTAAACAGTGGAAGATGACTTTAGATCCTAGTCAAAAAGTCGCGTTGAAACCACTGATTACTTTGCGTCCCAAACATGGCATGCGCATGTTGTTAACTAGAAAATAAGACTTAACAACCGAATCGGTTTTAGTAGGAAAATAAATTCATTCACATGTTGTATGAATAAAATACTTCTTTCTCTAACTAAAGCTGCATTTGTGGATGTAATACATAAGTGTATGTAATTTATTCTGGATTTGAGCTCATTTGGTAATATATCATAGCCATAGATATTCTAAAGACTACTTTAAACTCTAATAGTAGTTAATATCATGTATGAATGAGTTAGCTGAAATGTATCACCCAAAAAAATCAATGGAAGTTTTATCCGTCATCTTGTTGTTTGTGTTGATTATCCCCACTTCTATGATAACAACTAGTATGCCACTTGTTTATGGTCAAACAAATCAGAGTATAGCGGAGAATGAAGGCTTACTGAAGATACAAGAAATGCCAGCAAAGAAGGTTCACGTAGGAGATATTGACATCGCATACAAGATGTTAGGTAAAGGTGACCCTATTTTACTTTTGAATGGCGCTTCTGATGGTATGGACGCATGGGACCCGTCCTTACTAAAAGGTCTCTCTTCAAATCACACAGTAATTGCGTTTGATTCTCGTGGAATTGGAAATACAACAGTTGGTTCCAAACCATACACTTATCAGCAACTAGCAAACGATAGTGCTGGTTTGCTTGATGCTCTGAAAATACCAAAAGCAGATGTTTTGGGATATTCTCTTGGATCATATATAGCCGAACAGATTGCAATCATGTATCCAGACAAGGTTAACAGTCTTATACTTGTTGGTTCATCATGCGGAGGAAAGGATCATACACCTAAACCAGCTGAGTTTATAAAATTGCAATCCGACATTGTAAATAAATCTCTAAATAATGTTTCTATTTCTCATGAGGAGATGAAAGAACTTGTAGCTGCTTCAGTAGGATCTGGATGGATCAAACTACATCCTGAATCTCTCGACATTCCAGCAAACCTTACATCATTACAACAATTGAAGCCTGGTTTGCCCCCTGAAATAGCGAATAATCAGAATATCGTAGGAAAGCATTGGGAGGACAATCCAACCTGGGCAGGTGCTTGTGATGAGCTTGCGACAACACCCAGACCTACTTTGGTCATGACTGGAACCGATGATGACAAGTACCAGCCGCATGTTAATTCCTTAAAGATTGTAGAAAAGATTCCAGGAGCATGGCTTGTCCAGATCAAAGATGCTGGTCATGCAGTAGTGGATCAGTATCCGGAAAAGATCGGTAAGATATTGAATACATTTCTATCGACGACATCAACTCCTCCTAGCTAATGCAAGTATTATGCGCAAGTCATAACAGTATACCATTAGCAATCCATAAATGTAAATTTGAATTTATTCAAAATTTCTAGTTGATACTATATCAACATATCTAAATTGGTATTCAGTTTACACCAAAACTGGTGACATTGGTGATGCCGTGTTACTGTGATTTGAGGGAAGCCATATCAATAGAGAAGCGATACTTTACTTCCGCACGAGATAGTCTCTCGTAAGCCTCGTTGATCTTCTGGATAGGGATGACTTCTACGTTGGCAGTGATATTATGTTTGCCACAAAAGTCGAGCATCTCTTGTGTTTCGGCAAGACCCCCGATGAGCGAACCAGAAAGGCTACGACGCTTGAACAGGAGGCCAAAGGCTGAGACGGGATGAGGCTTGTCCGGTGCGCCGACGAGCGTGATGTTACCATCGCGGCGGAGTAATTGTATGTATGTGTTAATGTCATGCTCGGCAGAGACGGCGTCGAGTATGAAGTCGAAGCTGTCTACATGCCTTCTCATTTGATCGGGATCTCGCGAAATGATCACGTCATCTGCGCCTAGGCGAAGCGCGTCTTCTTTCTTGTTAGATGAAGTGGTAAAGACTACAACATGGGCCCCAAGCGCATGAGCAAACTTTACCGCCATATGACCCAACCCACCGAGACCGACCACACCGACTTTCTTGCCTTTGGTAACACCCCAATGCCGCATAGGCGAGTATGTTGTAATTCCGGCGCATAAGAGAGGCGCGGCTCCGGCGAGATCCAGGTTGGAAGGAACGTGTAGGACAAATTGCTCTTTGACGACAATACTGTCGGAATAGCCGCCATAGGTGACGCCTCCAAGGTGCACGTCTGGAGCATTGTAAGTGAGGATCATGTGTGGACAGAACTGCTCGAGACCGGCCTGACACTCGTGACAGTCGCCGTCGGAGTCAACCAAGCAGCCGACTGCAGCAAGGTCGCCAGGTTTAAACTTGGTCACTGCAGAGCCTACGTTAGTAACACGGCCGACGATCTCATGTCCGGGAACGCATGGATAGACTGTAGGCATCGCACTCCACTCGTTACGGACTTGGTGGAGGTCAGAGTGACAGATACCACAGAAAAGAATTTCGATCTGAACGTCGTGTTCGCCAGGATCGCGTCGAGGGATCGTGGTGGGTGCAAGCGGTGATTCCGCACCTGCAGCAGCATAAGCCTTCGCTTTATACTGACCACGTGATTCAGAACTAAATTGTGTTGTTGATATGACAGAACATCATTAGCATGACATAAAAGCATTTAGCCGAAGAAGCCTGCCACTTGCCACTTGCCAATGACTCGAATACCTATTTAATCTTACTGAGCGTCTGTCTGTCTGTCTGTGGTTTCCAATATTTGGAACAAACAGTCGCCGCCAGCTCACCCATTTTTGTTTGTGACTTTACTTAAGGTATGTGCAAATTAACTTGACCCATGGTTTTAACATAACATAACAAGATAAGGGATAATAAATGGGAAAGCTAAATAATTCTATTGTCTAAAGGATTTATTGATAATTTTTCTCGTCATTCAAAAGAATATTCTTTCTCAAGACCAACCTATCCGGATTTACTATTTGAATTTTTATCTTCAATAACACCTCAAAAAAATCTTGCTTGGGATTGTGCAACTGGGAATGGGCAGTCTGCCATAGGGCTAATGCAAATATTTCGAGAAGGTAATCGCTAGCGATGCGAGCAAAAATCAGATTCAACATGGTTTCCAAAGAGAAAATATAGAATACAAAATATTTCCAGCTGAAAACGCGAACTTAGACAACGATTCTGTAGACCTTGTGACTGTAGCTCAAGCATTACATTGGTTTGATTTTGAAAAATTTTATAGTAATGTAAAAAGAGTTGGTAAAAAAGATGGTATTATAGCGGTATGGTCATATGATATGCATAAAATAAATCCGCAAATAGACAACATTAGCAGTCGGCTTGATGTTGGCGGTGAAATTCTTGGTAATTATTGGGCCAAAGAAACAAAATATGTTAAAGAAAAATATAAAACAGTTCCATTTCCATTCAAGGAAATTTCTGTTCCGACATTTAGAACAACATTATACTGGAATTTACTTCAACTATGGAATTATATGCAAACTTGGTCTTCTGTAAAAAAGTATTGTTCTGAAAAGAATCAAGATCCATTGGATCTCGTAAAGTCAGAACTAAAAGGTTTATGGGGAGATGAGCATGACAAAAAAGAAGTTACTTGGAATATAAACATCCGTGTAGGATTCATAAAATAGTATGAATAACTAATACACTCAGATGGCAACTACCGATTTTAAATAAATCAGTTACCATTATTCCTAATACACCTAGGACCTCACAATGTCAATATATTCAAATCATTTATAGTCAGACTCGCAGGCGGATCTAAACAGGCTATGTCATATATAGAGTCTTATAAAGCAATATGTTATACATAGGAAACGAGCATTGGACGTGCTTTCAAAATTTGTTCTGCAGCACGTTTGGCACTTGCAAAGCTCGCATCAGCTAGTATACCTTCTGATCCAATCCAATCCCCTACTATGTAGAGGTTTTCGGTTTCTGGAACTTTTGTATCTGGCCGTCCTAGAGTACCTCCCTGTTCAGCAGTAACTATTGCATTATAAACTATCATGTTAGGCAAGAATCTCTGCCTAACCACCACGTTTCTCCAACCAGACTGGATTGCGTCTAAGAAAGCTTCTAACTCTAGTTTGTCGGTACTCGGATTTGATTCATGAGTGGAACCAAGGTACTTGATTACATGAATTAGCGCTCCGCCTTTTGGAGCAAGCTTTGCCGAAGCTGAGTGAACAGAAAGAAAAAAAGGACTATCTATTCCTACGGCAACAGGTATGCTTGGATCGGGAAGAGTGTTTAAAGCTACATCAAGGCATGCTGCTCTTACAGGATTGATCCTTTTACTACTGCTTGCCCTTTCACCAACAATATATGATAAGTGTTTTGGTTTACTATCTCTAAAGAGCCCTTGAACATCTGTTGGACTTCCAGCTATGACCAACGTTGATGTTAATACGCTACTACCATCAGAAACATTAATTCTCCATAATGGCATTGTTGTTTCTGCTGACGTTGGGCTGTCGATAATAACTTCTTTTACATTGGATACTCTTTTACCAGAATAGATCCTAACGTGTGCCTTTAGAGCCTCTGATATCAACTCATTTACGAGTGTCTGCCAACCGCCATCCAGATACAAGACTCCACCAAATATTGCCCTTTGAAGTTGGGACAGTGTTGAACCAGCACTTTGAACTTCAGGCTCGTTCGCATATGTAACAATACGGCATAGTGTTATCAAAAGATCAAAAACGTCTCGATGGTGAATCCTCTTTTTTAGCCACTCTTCTATAGTGATACTTTGAATCTCGTTAAAATTCATCTTCCTTAGTGACATAAAAAACCGGATCAATTCTATTTTACTGCCTAACCCTCCAAGTAATTTTGAGGTAAGGATTGAATAGAAATTTGCTCCTTGTTGATATTTCATATCATGTTTCATAAAATATTGAGGGGTAGGAGGAGGACTACCTCCATACTTTATTCCTAATTCTTGTAAAACCTTGGCACCTTCTCCTGAAAGATAAAGAGCATGTGGACCTTGATTAAAATAAAAACCATCTACATTTTCTGTTCTTGCTCTTCCCCCCACTTTGCTTGATTGTTCAAGCACCGTGACGGATCTTCCTGCACGAGCAAGTATGATAGCTGTTGTAAGACCAGAAAGTCCAGCACCTATTATAACTATATCTTCTTTTTTTTCGCGATTATGGATTTGACTAATTACGTTTGGATTTTGGTTGGACATTCAACCAACTATTAAGTTTCAGAGTAATATAAGTATTTGGTTGTACGTCCAACTTAATTTATATATTCCAGATATCCAATACAGTATGTATTGGCTCCCGACAGAGAAGAAAAAATAAATGCTATTTTACAAGCTGCGGTAAGGGTACTTGCCGAAAAAGGATATAACGATGCGACGATACCCGAAATATCCGAGGCAGCTAATGTAAGCAGGGGTATTTTGCATTATTATTTCAAAGACAAAGAGGATTTAGTCTGTAAGGCATTAGCAAGCATTACCAGCCGTATGGTCCAATCGTCTCTCGAAGGACTGAGGGGTAGGTCTGCAGAAGAAATCGCTGAAAATGTAGTAAATATACACAAGCGAAATCTCAATGAGCACCCAGATTTTTATGGTTTTCTGTTTGAAATGTGGTGTATAAGCAGGCGTAGTAAAAGGATCAGAAAGGAATTTACTAACTGTCAGGAAAAGGTGCTGAGTGCTATTAAAGGTTGGTTAGAAAATGCGTCGGAACAGGGTATAATTAAAATTAGTTCAGGCCAATCAGAGCCCATAGCTCAACTACTAATGGCTATAACAGATGGAACAGCTTTCGAATTAACAGATCATCCCGAAAAGTTAGATGACAAGAGGGTTTTGGTATTGTTAAGAAAGATGATCCTCTCTGTTTTGAAGCAATGAAATAATAAACTGACAATTTCACTTTCGCCGGAACATTTGATTATTCTATAATCTATTATTACATGACAGGAACGTCATCGTCTGGTATCATAACTGTCGTCAAATTTAAGACATTCCTGAAAACCATTAACTATTTTCCTTCGGTGACAGTAAGGACATTGTAAATAACTTGGATCAGTTGTGGGCAATAAATAGCCTATTCCGCAATGGCATTTCTCATATTCTGTAAAAACCAATGATTTCATAGTTTGAAGGTAATTATTAAATTAGAATACTTAGTGTTAGTCCCTGCTAAGGTTTAACTTATTAGATACGTCCTTTCTGTTGACGCTACTTATTTTTTGGTAGTCTTAATGCTAATTATGATTTGACTTACCACGCTTGGGATGGGGACACAGTACTGGTCTTGCTCATCAGCCCTATTCCAGCAGTCACACACATAGTTATCGACGAAAATCGGTTACTTATTTAGCTCTATGCTGCACCAAGATTTCTGGCGTAGTTGCGTCCTTAGATAGCAACTTATAGTAGTCAATAAATTTCTCAGCCAAGTACGGATCATCATACGTGGATACTGCGACTGTAAATTGCTCTGGGTTAATGAAATTGATAGTTTCGTAGACTACCTGAATCCTGTCTACAACTATGAAGCTAAGCGGCAAGTCAGGTAATCTTTTTAAATCAAACCTTGGTGACTTTAGCACTTTCTTTACCAAGGCAGCAATCTCCCTATTTGGCGGAGTTCTGATAATGGCAGCAAGCCTATTTTCTACACTTATTTGTTCTGGATTGCCATCAAGTATATGTATTGCAACACCTTTACCAAATTTTTGAAATACCAAGTTGGACACATGAGGATCATGATATCTGGTTGCAAAATAGACCTCCTTCTCTGCATTATCTAGAACTTTCATAACATCTGGTATTAGATTTTCAAATCTCTTCACGACATTAAAACTTGATAACTGAGTTGGATTAATTACTCGACTTAAATTTAATGTAGCAATGTATTCATTCATTAGATTCTCTTTCTGCGCTAGAGGGAAATCGTTCTTTGTTCTCAATACATCAATACTTTTGATTTGCCAGTAATTTGGAATCACTTTTTCCATGGTCTTGAAGTGATTCTCATAGACGAGCATGCCAAATGTTGTTAACTTGTAGATAGAATCTTGCTTTTCTATCAATCCCATCTCCACCATGCGTTTCAATCTCACGTAATACTGCTTCTTGGACTGATTAGGTACGCAAGCGGAACTTGATCGAAAACCTGTTGATGCAGCACTCAAAATACTCATTGATGACTTATCTGCAAGTGTAGCAAAAACGTCCTCAGCTACCACTGGAATAGTATTTTGGTGCTGCAATCTTATTCCTTCACTGTTTTATCGACATACGTTGCTAATAAGGTTCCGAAAATTTCGAAGCTTTTCGCCTGATTTGGCTAAATGTTCTATATTTCCCTGGCGATCGTGATAATGCCTTTATATATCCATTATAAAATTTACAATAATATCCTCATGGAACAACATTCACTAGTTGACATATTGAAAGCTATAGCAGATAGCAAGTCGCTTGATATTTTTCAGGCAATAGCTAAAGGTCAGGTAGAAAGTGAAGTGTTGAAACAGAAAGAAGGTCTAAGTAAAAAGCAGTATTACGTCAGAACTGGACAATTGTTGAACTCAGGTCTTATACAGAGAATTAAGGGGCAGTTTTCACTTACAAATTTGGGAGCAGTTATTTTTCATGCCCAGCTCATCATGGAAGCTGGCGTTAATAATTATTGGAAGCTAAAAGCGATTGACTCAATTCAGGGGTCAGGACAAATAAATGAAGAAGAACGCATTAAGCTGATCAAGACCCTCTTAGGCGATAATCAACTTCAAAGCATTTTGGTAACACAAAAATAGTATATTGTCTTTTATGGAAACATTTTAGTTTCTCTGAAATTTTGATTCTATTTTCAGAACAAGTCTACTTGTTTTTGCTTTTGCACTTTGTCAATGAAAGCGAATATAGAAAACATTGAAAATATTCTTAATGAAATGACATTCTCCATTATTTCTCTAAATACACGGGACGGATGAAGGAACTTGCGGGAATTACTCTTGCCTTTGCCTTATAATAAGATGGTGAACACGTTTAGAGCACGATAGTCACTTTACAATAGAACTTACAAAGTGTCTCATAAGGCGCAAAATTGTAGTGTTTCTAAATGTTGACGTGATTGAACCATCCTTCTATGCATGAACCTGGAGTAAGTAGATCCATAAACTGTTTACCAATTTTAACTGCATTTTCATTTTTTTGCACGTCTTCTACAAGATCATCTAGATGCTTTTGATCTCGGTAGAATTGTAACTCCAACCAAACTTCTTCGTCTTGTTTGGCTGCTATGGTTTTCGCTATATTTGTCATTCCCATCTGTTCAGCCATTTTGTCCTGTTCATCTGATCCTACCTTGAGTAGAAATATCTCTTGATTTACGCCAGTGTTCTTAAAGAATTCCTTGATCGGTTTTTCAAGCTGCATCAACGCTTCGTGGTTCGCTTTTGGTATCCGCCAGACAGAGAAACGGATAATATTTCCAATTTCATTCTCTATATTCAAATCGCTACCATTAGATTATGAAGGTTATTATATTAAGCTGCAAGTAACCACCTAGTAATCAAGGATTGTATTATATTACAAGTACACATTAATGAATGATATAGATGGATCAGAGCAAACCAAAGAAGAAGGATAAGGAGAGTATTCCAGAAGAGATTAACGACCATCTTAAGATATTTGGTAAAGAGCCATGGGAAGTTGACTATAATAAAATGGGACGATGCGAAGTATGTGGATCACGAATAGATGAATATGGATATTGTGCCTGTGGTGCGGGTAGTGTGGGTTAAATTATTAGTCATTAATTTCAATTAATTTCAATAAGTTTAACTGAATTAAGAGATTAGCTTTATTCTGGTTGCTAGCCATTTCATTATTCTCATCAATGCCAATTCGTTTTAGCTTCATAATCTGACTTTCGCGACCAACTTGAGCTTTCATTAATCATCTTTACCACTACAATTTGGAGAACAGAGATTTGCAAGCCTTATTAGACATAGTGAATAACGTAACACTGTGAGCGAAATAATTTCCGATGGTGCTGTTCGTAAACTTTTTGAAGGAAAGAATCTTGTTTACGTCGCTTCGTTGATGAAAGATGGTTCTCCACATGTTGCTCCAACGTGGGTGGATATTGATAACGGCACCATCCTAGTTAATACTGCTGTCGGTAGAGTCAAGCAAAAAAATATCTCACGTGATGGTAGGGTGGCCCTAGCAATAGCAGATCACGATAATCCGTATAATATGGTTACTCTAAGAGGAAAGGTAGTTGACCAAATAACTGGACAGGAAGCTGAAGAACATATCGACAAGCTAGCAAAGAAGTATATTGGTAAGGATAAATATCCTGGCAGAGCTCCTGGAGAGAGACGAGTTATACTCAAGATTAAGCCTGAAAAAGTATTTCATATGAATTACTAGAGCGTTAGGCTCGTCAGCTCTAGCATATTGACAAAACAATCATCTCATCGATAAGTCGAATTTTATTGTCCTACAATTTACACCATCAAACTTTGGTTCCGAAATTTGGAAGGTCTTTAGCATGTCCTCAAAAGCAGAAATATAATCATCATAATAGGCTGAGTTACTAGCATCGTATGTAATCACATATTCTCTATCAAAAGCAACCAGTAACACTTTCATCTTCTTGAATCCGCTATTGTCTGGTGTTCCTTCTGATCCCTCGGCATAGACTATCTTCTGTGCAGGATAACCTGCAATTTGAGTGCCTTCTGATGTTATAATCCTGCTTAGACCTCCTTGTGTCGTTGCCTTCTCTTCTTCAAAGTCTTTGATTCCAGCAAATGATCTATTCGAAAGTCCTGAAATATCGTTCAATTCGATATATACTGGACTCCTAAAACCATCATCAGTACCTGGTTGAATTTCGACAATGAAATTGGTTAGAGTGGTTGAGTCATCATTATCTTCCCCACTTTTCCAATTTGAAGGATACTGAATAGAGATTCCACACTGAGTGTTTGCATACTTTGCATCTAAAGATTCTCCTGAAACTTTAGGAATACTGACTATGAATAATACAATGATAATAAAAAGAGGAATAGCTCCCAAGTAAGTCTTGAGTCTCATGAAATGAGTAATGCAGTCTCACCTATTAAGATGACGAAATTATAGATAAAATATCTAAAAATAATGATGATCGAAATTATAGATAAAAAATCTAATCAATAAATCAGTGTCAGGTTTTGACAAACATAATATTTGAAAATTGATGAATGCAACCGAGGAGCAACTAGATTCCTGAATGAGTCCTAAATATCATGTGTAAAATCTTACTTCAATGGATTCAATACTTTTCAGAAAAATGATATGTTAAATTATTCAAAATTTGGCGGAAAAAAACTAGTTGATGTTTCTGTTTGAACAAATGAAGA
>Ga0114129_10010800_pt1 | contig 13009 bp, 10 predicted proteins | sample RhiMetdeltSRZDD1_FD_80071 | JGI IMG/M metagenome (GOLD analysis project Ga0114129, IMG submission 80071) | Populus rhizosphere microbial communities from Tennessee, USA - Rhizosphere MetaG P. deltoides SRZDD1 (version 2) (version 2) | ecosystem: Host-associated > Plants > Roots > Rhizosphere >...
CAGAAGCACCAAATCAGATTCAGATGCCCGTGGCCATGGTGAAAGCGAAAGAAGCAGAACGTGAAGGACATCGCCGCGACCATCGCCGCCAGGTGATCGCGCGTGTATCGCCACGCGAGCGCGTGGACGGCAGCCGCCGTCAGCAGGTAACAGAGGATCCACACGAGGTTGTACGCGAGGACTGGATTCCGCGTGATTGCGTAGATCGGCAGCGTGAAGAGCGAGATGCCGAAGAGATGTTCGCCGTACGCGAGCGCGTTCGGCAGCGGATACAGCTTGTTCGCATCGAACAACGACGGGACGCGGTCGAGCACCGCGTGGTTGTCCCAGGCGAGCACCCAGATGAACGCGCGTGCGTCGCCGCCGTAGCTGGCCGTCGCGAGCTGTGCGAAATTGCAGATCGGCGCCAGCATGATGCGGCACGCCGCGAGGTAGACGGCGCCGATTGCGGCCGGAACGGCGTACCGGCGCCAGCGCGATTCCGCGACCGATCCGGTTGTCACCATGCGAGGATGCGAGACAGTGTACGTGGACGGTAGTATATCGGCGTGATCGCCGTCCGCGATGCTCGGCACACCGCTGCTCTCGCGGCGAGCGTGTTGGTGTTCGCGTGGCCCGAGCTCTCCACTGCCGCGCGCGGCGTACCCGCGTCGTACGCGCACGTTCGTTATCGCCGCCGCGTCGATCGTCATCGTCATCGTCGCGCTCTTCCGCTGGACGCGGCTCGCGGCGTGGCAGCCGTACAACGCCGACATGTGTCGCGTCGACGTGATGAAGAGAAAGGAATGATCCGCCAGGAGCCGGCGCCGGGATTCTAGGCATGAACGGCAGGGGCGGTTGCCAACTGCCGCGACAACCTCGTCCGCGCGACGAATTGCGCGCGTTTTGCATGAAATTCGAGCCGGAGGTGTGTGCCAATGAAATACGTACTCATCCTGGGCATGGTGATGTCCGCATCGACGGCCTTTGCCGATGTTTCTTCATCGGACGCCAAACGGTTGAGCGAAGCATCGACAGTCGTGCGCGAGCTGCGCGCGGCGCCTGACAAGGGCATTCCGGAGGACATGTGGAACAAAGCGGAATGCGTCGCGGTGATTCCCGGGCTCAAGAAAGCCGCCTTCATGATCGGCGGCGAGTTTGGTAAGGGAGTCGTGAGCTGCCGTTCGGGTCAGACGTGGAGCGCGCCGGTGTTCATCGAGCTGCAGAAGGGCAGCGCAGGCTTCCAGATCGGCGTCGAACAGGTCGATGTCGTGCTGTTGATGATGAACCGCCGAGGCGTCGACAAGCTTCTCGACAACAAGATCAATCTCGGCGCCGACGCATCGGTCGCGGCTGGGCCGGTCGGGCGTGCCGCCTCGGCGAGCACCGACGGAAAGCTGACCGCTGAAATCCTCGCGTACTCGCGCGCGAAGGGTGTGTTCGCCGGCATCAATCTCTCCGGCGGCGTGCTGCGTCCGGACAAGGATGCGAACACCGGCGCGTACGGCTCGACCGCCATTCGCGACGTGCTCTTCGAGAACAAGGCGACTCCGCCGGCCGCAGCGGAGGCGTTCCTGCGCACGCTGCGCGAGGAGACCGCGACGACCGGCCGCAAACCATAAGAGACAGAAATGGCTGATGGCTGATGGCTGATGGTTATGGTTGATGGCGTTCCATCAGCCATGGCCATTCAGCCATCAGCCATTAGACGATCGGCAGGCTGGACGTCAGCGCTCCGGTCGGCACATCCGACGCCTGAATCACTTTCCCTTGTGCCACTTCGAGTTGAGCGGTTACGGTGTGTTTGTGTGCGCCGTCGACCCTCGATAGGCAACCTCGTGTCAATTGCACGGCTCGCAGCGACGCGAGGATGACGAATTGAAAAGCGCCGACTCCCGATGGACGATGGATCACAACATTCTCCTGGAAGCCCGGCGGAGCCGCCCGACGTGCAGCGCACGCGCTCCGCTGACCGTGTCCTCGAACAACTCGAACGTGACCGCGTCGCCGATCCGCAGATCGTTGAAAGCCGTGCCTTCCTCCACATCCGCACGATGGAAGAACACGTCGCGCTCGTTCGCGAGGCGGATGAAGCCATGGCCCTGCCCGATCAACAGCTTGGCAATTCGGCCGGTGGCATGCTGGCCGTGACGCTCGGGTGGTCCTGGTACTTTTCCGGAGCGCACGGCCGATGGTCGTTTGCGGATCACACCGTAAAAGTATTCGCCGCTCATATGGGGGCTCGAAGATCCCCTCGAGCCTACCAGCGCGGCTCGGATCGGCGACGGCGTGAGTGGTCGCCACCGCCGAAGCCGCCGCCTCCGTGCGCCGGCTTCGGCCGCGCTTCGTTGACAGTGAGGCCGCGGCCGCCGATCTGGTAGGCGTTCAACTCGGTGATCGCCCGCTGCGCCTCTTCCTCCGTGCTCATTTCGACGAATGCGAACCCGCGTGCCCGCCCGGTGGCCATGTCGCGCATCACTTTGACCGTTTCGACCGTTCCCGCGCGCGCGAAGAGCTCCTGGAGCTCGGCTTCGCCTGTCTCGTACGGAAGGTTGCCAACGTACAGCTTTCGACTCATCAACTGACTCCTCAGTCGCCTCAGGCGACGATTCGCGCGTCGGGACGACACGCGGATGGATTTCGTCTCGTAGCTAAGCAGGAGTTCAGGTGAAGCGAGTCCGGGAGGCTCGTTACGCCCAAAAGTGGCAGAGCACGTGGCGAGATCGACGCAGGGAGAATATCACGAATGACACACCGATATCCGAAAAAGAACCCTGCTCACCTCTTCCACGTAAAGAGCACACCGAACGTGACGCGATGGCCGCTGCGGCTCTTCGTTTTCGCGAAGAAGGCAGGCGCGTCGCTGTTCGTGTTCACGATCAGATAGCGGTAGTCGACTCGAAATCCCCAGTCGGGCGCCTCGGCGCCGCGGAAGATCTTGACGCCGCCGCCGACGTTCTCCGCGGTGAACGTCTCGAAGCCGACGGTGTGCGTGTCGTACCCGAACTGCGTGGTCGGTTGGCGCGACTGCAGCGAGACGGCACCGACGCCGCCGGTGACGTAGAACGGCAACCGCCGGCCGGCGGTCCCGTCGGGGAAGAACACGACATTGGCGGAATAGGTCCAGACGTTCGGCATCTGGACGTGCAGGACCTCGGCTCTCTTGAAGAGCACGTCCTGCGCGAGCCCGAAGCCGATGCCGAATTCGCCTTCGACGGCGGCTCGCTCGTTCAGATAGTAAGTAAGGTAGGCGCCGGACGAATAGACATTGAAGTTGACTTCAGCGTCATCGTCGCCGCCGGTGAAGAACGCCCCGCCCACCGGATACAAACCGATTTCGACTTTTCCCGCGCCCAACGCCGCCGTCTGCGCCGACGCCGATGAAACACGCACGAGCACGAGGAAGACCGCGGCGAGAATTTTCAGGGCGCTCACCATTTGAATTGATACGCGATGCGGGGGAAGCGGCCCGGCAGAATGGCCGTCACCTGACCGAGCGACGTGCCGACGCTGTCGGTCATGGTGCGGATGGCGTTGGCGTTGAACAGGTTGAACACGTCGAACTGGAACGTATGCACTTTGCCGTGGCCGTAGTGAAAGTTCTTCTTGATGTTCACGTCGAGCTGATTCCATCGTTCGCCGTAGAGCGAACCGGGCTCGTTGAGCACGATCGTCTGCGCCTGCGTGCGCTGGCCGTTCGGGTAGAGAGTCGCGGCCGGCTGCCACGTGATGACGCGCTCGAGGCCGGGATAGCTTTGCAGCACGGCGCCGACGTCGATGCCGTAGCGCAGCAGATAGTTGCCGGCGAGCTTGAACTCGTGGAGGAACGGCATGTGGAACTGCCGCTGATCGCAGAAGCGGCCGCCCTCCGCGACCTGACGCCCCTGATACAGATCCGCAGTCGGCGGACCGTTCGGGTTGTCGTCCGATTCACAGAACACGGAGACATTGCGCTCGGCGGTCCAGCTGCCGAACACCGTCCCGTTGTGCGCGAGCCGCGCCGAGAACGACGCCTCGAATCCGGTGTAGAGCGATCGGTTCTGCTGACTGCTGCGATCGACGAGGCCCTGACCATACACGGAGTTCTTCGCCTGATTGAGGTTGTAGACGGTGATCATCTCGTTCGGATCGAGCACCGCGGCGACGTCCGGATCGGTGATGGCCGGCATCCGCACCTGGAACGGCGTGTAGTCGCTCGGCGTGATGAACGTGCGATCCGTCATCTGAATGTTTCGGATCGTGCGTTTGATGAAAAGCGCGCCGAGGGCGAGCCCCGGCCGCACTTGCCGCTGAATCCCTGCGGTGTATTCGAGGTTGTACTGGCGTCGGAGATCGCCGGGAAGCGCACCGGATCGCTGGCCGAACGTTCCGCCGGCCGGGCTCGGACCGATCTCGGAATCCTGCGCGATGCCGTCGTTGTTGGTCGGCAGCACGACGGCAGAACACGCAGTGCCCGCCGCGTTGAGCGCGCAGTCGAACCAGTTGCGATTCTCCTGACGAAGTCCCGCGTCGGCGTACGTGAGAAACGGATCGGCGTCGTACTGCCGATGGTATTTGCTGAAGCTGGTCTTGAGCGCGGTCGTGCCGTCGCCGAGCAGATCGTAGACGGCTGAAAGCCGCGGCGCGTAATCGGGCCCCCACGTGATCAACCCGTGCTGCGCCGGGAAGAACCGCGCGGGCACGAACCGGCCGCCGAGTGAGCTCGTTTCCAGCATCCCGACCGAGAACCACTCGACGCGCAGGCCATAGTTCAGCGTGAAACGCCTCATCGTCCAGGCGTCCTGCGCGAACAGGCCGGCGTCGTACTCGACTTTGCCCGGCGCGTTGAGCGGCGTGTTGTAAACCGTCACGGTGCTCGGCCGTCCGGCGTTGTAATTCAGTTGGATATCGCCGTTGTGCTCGTTGTCCATGCGGTAGTCAGGACCGATCTCGTGCGTGTACCCGATCTTGACGTTGTGCGTGCCGGTGACGTACGAGACGCGGCCGTCGAACACGTTGCGCGTGTTGTCCTGCCGCTGCTGCAGGAGCGAACCCCACGCCGTGCAGCCGGTGTCGTACGCGCAACCGGGGTCGATGTGCCGCTGCGTATCGGTCTTCTGGACGAGCGTGTACCACAGCGGTGTGCCGCGAGGTTGGATGATGCCGGCGGCGGGGCCGCCGAGCCAGTCGAACGCCGCGGTTGAAAATCCGGCTTCGACGAGGAATGCGCTGTGCGGCGTCCAGGTCCATTTCACGTTGCCGGCGTAATGATGCGCGCGGTGCGGATCGCGGAACTGGCCGACTCGCGGATCGGTTCCGGCAGTGAAGTCCTTGCCCTTCCTCTTCCACCACCTCGAGGCGAACATCGCGATTTTGTGATTCGGCGTCGCCTGCCACGTCAGCCGCAATGACGGACCGCGCACGTACGTGTCGATGTACGAGTTGATCACCTCGCCGTCCGGCGCGACGATCTGCGCCGGCACGTCGGCGACGAGCTCGTCCGACGATTGATGCCGCATGGTCGTCAGAAACCACAGCCGGTTCTTGACGATCGGTCCGCCGAACGACGCCGAGAACATGTGAATGTGCTTGATGCCGTTCGCGGATCGGATGCTGCGCGGCGAGGCTCGCAGCTCGTCGTCCACGTTGTCCGTCTGCCAGTCGCCGCTGCTGAAGCCGAGAAAGGTGGCGCCGCTGAAAATGTTGCCGCCGTCCTTCAGCACGCTGTTCAACCGGATGCCGCCGCCGGAGGTGTCGGCCGGAATCGCGCTGGTCATCACCGTGATTTCCGACTGCAGCATGTCGTCGAAGTACGACTGCGACGGTCCTTCGAGACTTTGAATCGACATGCCTTCGACGAGCTGCTCGGCGTCGTTGCCGGCGAGACCGTGCGCGCGCAGCGCCACCTGCTCGGTCATGCGCGAGCCGCCGATGTCGGGCGTGCCGGCGCGCACACCGGCGGCGAGGACGCCGATCGACATCACGTTGCGCGAGACCGGCAGCGCGTCGATGATGTCGCGCGTCAGCACCTGCGTGCGCGACGCCTGCAGCACGTCGACCTGCGGCGACTGTCCCGACACGGTGAGCGATTCCGCGAGCGCGCCGATCTTCATGTCCGCGCTGACCGTGACGACGGTGTCCGACGGGACGTCGACACCGGTCCGAGTGAACGTGCTGAACCCGGACAGCGTGAACGTCAGCTTGTACGAACCGGGGCGCAACGCTTCGATGCGATAGCGTCCCTGTTCGTCGGTCGTCGCCGTGCGCGCGCCCTCGATGAGCGCGGGGCTGGCCGCTTCGACCGTGACGCCCGGCAGCACGCCGCCTGATTCATCGCGAACGACGCCCGCAAGAGAGGCCTGGGCCCAGGCCGACGTGGGGAGCACGAACACGCACGCGAACAGAAGAATCGATTTGCGGACCATAGTGCCCTCGAGCCGGGAAGACGCTAGCACACTTGGCCCGCGTTGGTGGCCGCCGATCTACAATTCATGACCTTTGGTACGCCTATGAAACTCAATTTCGTGTTCATGACCATGCTCGCGGCGGCAGGCGTGGTGCAAACGCCGACGTTCACGCCGGCCGCGAGCGATATCCGCGCGATCGAGGAAAAGTTGTCGGACCTTTCAGCGCGCGTCGATGCGCTTCGAGCAAGGCATGCCGACGCGACGCTCGTCGCGGACGTCGACGTCTACCGGCGGGCCGCCGAGCTCATTCTGAAGTTCCCGGAAGAATTCGCGACCAAGGGGTTCGTCGCCGACACGCTCGCCGTGCTCGACACCGGCGCGACGCGCGCGCGCGAGGTCGAGGCGGGCGCGCCGTCGTGGCCGAAACGGAAAGGACACGTGATTCGCGGCTACGTGTCGCGGATCGACGGCACGTCCCAGCCGTACGGCCTGACGATTCCCGATTCGTACGACGGCACGCGGCCCGTGCGGCTCGACATCTGGCAGCACGGCACGAACAGGACGCTCAACGAGGTCGCGTTCATCACGCAGCAGGACGCGAACAAGCCGATTCCTGCGGCGCAGGATTACATCCAGCTCGAGCCGCTCGGTCGAACGAATGTGTCGTACCGCTGGGCGGGCGAGGCGGATCTGTTCGAGGCACTCGCGTCGGTGCAGCAGCGCTACAACATCGATCCGAAGCGGATCGTACTGCGCGGCTTCTCGATGGGCGGTGCGAGCTCGTGGCATCTCGGATTGCATCATCCCGGCCGATGGGCGGCGATCGAAGCGGGCGCGGGCTACACGGAGACGCGGCGGTACGGTAAGCGCGAGAACCTGCCGCCCTATCAGGAAGCGATGCTCCATTACTACGACGCCGTGGACTACGCGCTGAACGCATTCAACACGCCGACGGTCGGATACGGCGGTGAAATCGACGCGCAGCTGCAGGCATCGGTGAACATCCGCGAACAGCTGATGCGCGAAGGCTTCCGCTTCGAGCAGGACGGACCGTTTCGATGGGTGACGAAGGATCTGCGCGCGCTGTTTGTGATTGGTCCGAAGACCGGCCACGCGTGGCATCCGGACAGCAAGGCGGAGTCGAACGCCTTCATCGCGAAGGTGCTCGAGTCCGCCGGCGCATCTCCGTCGCATCTTCGCTTCGTGACGTATACGACGCGCTTCAACCGGTCGCACTGGCTGACGGTCGACGGTCTCGACGAAACCTACAAGCGTGCCGAGGTCGACGCCACGCGCAGTGAAGATGGAAAGCACTACACCGTCGTCACGAAGCACGTCGACCGCATCACGTTCGACGCGTCAGGCGGAGCCTTCACGATCGACGGTCAGCCGCTGAACGGCGATCGACATCCTTCATTCGCGAAGACGAACGGCAAATGGGCTGTCGCGACCACGCCCGCCGGCCTGCGAAAGATCCACGGACTGCAGGGCCCGGTCGACGATGCGTTCATGGACGCGTTCCTGTGCGTGCGGCCGACCGGCACGCCGTGGAACCCGGTCACCAAACAATGGGCGACGAATACACTCGAGGTGTTCGGCCACAACTTCACGAAGTGGCTGCGCGGAGATGTCCGCGCCAAAGACGATCGTGCGGTCACCGCCAGCGACATCGCCGACAACAATCTGATCCTCTTTGGCGATCCCGGCAGCAACAGCCTCATCGCGGATGTCATCGGGAAGCTGCCGATCCGCTGGACGAGAACGGACATCACCATCGGCGCGCAGAAATTCGCCGCCGCGGATCGCATCCCCGTCCTCATCTATCCGAACCCGCTCAATCCGAAGCGTTACGTCGTCATCAACAGCGGCCACACCTTCGGCGACGAAGATTTCCGCGGCACCAACGCGTGGCTCTATCCGCGGATTGGCGACTACGCGGTGTTGACCGAGGACGGAGCGATCGCTCTGTCAGGTTTCTTTGACGAGCAGTGGCGGATGAAATGAGGATGTTCCACCGCCACCAGTATTCGGAGCCTTTGTTTGTCCTGGCACGTCGACTATTGCTTCTTCGCCGTGAAGCCGCCTCTCCCTTAGGAGCAAGGCCGAACGAAGCTTCCTCATTTCACACCTCCTCCGCTTCCGGCAGCGTCTTCTTGTACCGACGGCCCGTCGGCGCATCTGGCTGGCGGATGTTCGATAGCCCAACTCGCCGACGAGTAGAGCTATTCGCTCTGAATCAGCGACCGTAGCGGCGCGGATTGCGAAATCTGCCATCGACATCTCGCTCGCAGGCACTCATCTTCACTCGCTCCGCCCAGCGCACCACCGTAGGACATCACGCGTGCGTTCGCACGCCGCGTGCCTGCCTCGTCAGGCATTCTTGGCATGCGCCGGAGTTACGAAGTCATAGAACACACGGAACAGGTTGCCGTCCAGATCTGCGGCTGTGAACTCGTGCAGACCCCACGGCTTCGACTCGGGTGCGGACATCAATTTTGCTCTGCTGGCACTCCACGCTCGGTACAGCTCATCGACTTCCTCTTTGTTGTCCAGATTCAACCATGTCAATGTTGGACCAACATTTCCGTATTCCTTCCGATACTCCCGGTCTGCCAAGAATATCCGACAGTTGCCTTTCGAGATGCCGGCCAATCCGAGCTCCTCGCCACCCCAGTCCAGAGTGAAGCCCAGACTGCTTTGGTAGTAGGCAACGGCTTCATTGATATTCCTCACCGGTATCTCGGGAACGGCACTGGGGAATTCCGATTTCATCGCGACTCCTCAACTTGCTCGCGGATGCCGTTAGAACGGCCTGGCGATGACCCGCCGGCGCAGAATGCCGCGCGTCCAGGAGTACTAATCGAGCCGGTCGGGTTCATCGCCTCGTTAGCCTGCCGTTGGACGGCCGCCGAAGGAGATGACGTAGCCGTCGGGATCCTCAACGTAGAAGTCCTTCGTGCCCCATGCGGTAGCCGTGAGCGGCTGCAGAATCGTCACACCATTGGCGACGCACTGCCTGAAGAAGGCTTCGATGCCGTCCACGCCGGCCGCGGCGTCGAGGTGCTCATTGTCACGCCGGTATCGGCGCTCGTCTTGGTTCTTCGGCGCTTCCTTCAGGTGTAATTCCAGTCCGTCTAGATAGCCGATGGCGTAGAAGCCCTCCCACGGCTCGCCGAATGTGAAGCCGAGCTTCTCGTAGTACCCGATCGAGCGCTCGAGGTCGTCGACGAGAAACTGGGGAGCGAAGGATGTGACGCGCGGCTTCATCGCAGTCGCAGTCATCGATGCATCCTTTCATCGAAGTCACTTACTGGGCTTTGCGATCCAGGTCGAGTGTAGCAGCGCCACCCGCCAGCGTTTGCCATACCGTCGTAGGATCGCGCTCTCGAGCCACTCTCCGGCATGCTCCCTCCTCGCGCCTTGCGATCCGGGCGCCTCGGCACCCAGGAATGACACCGTTATTTCCGGACGGGCCCTAACGCGCGGCTTCAGCAGCGGCGGCTCATCCTCGCACCAGCCGCCGACGCTGCAAGAGCCGATGTCAGAACGCTCCAAATGAGCCGCGCGCGCGTTCACAGTTCGGTGCACGTCGGCTCCATTTGGATGTTATGCCGGTACTCGAACCTCGTCGTGCAGGAATTCTGGTCGAGGGCGACGCGTCCCCGCCTCGCCGCCGCACTTCTTCGGGATCCTCAGGCGAGACGATGTCGTCATCATGCTGCAGCAGCTGGGCGGATATCAGAAACCCGAGCTCTTCGCCGAGCCCGTGTAAACTGAGCGCGCTCGAGGCGATCGCGGAGGAGGGCTATGAAGAGGACTGTGCATCCGCTCGCAACGCTGGCGATGCTCGCCATTCCTGTCGGCTTTTGCGGCGTGGCTTTGTGGGCTGCGATGGGCGCGCAGGCGCAGTCGTCGTCGGTGCCGAAGTACAAGTTCGATCCCGACTGGCCGAAGCCGCTGCCGAACAAGTGGAAGATGGGCGGCGTCACGGGACTGGCTGTCGACAAGGACGACAACATATGGGTGTTGGATCGTCCGAATGATCTGACCGACATCGAGCTCCATGCCGAGCTCAGTCCACCGATTGCCGACTGCTGCGTGCGCCCGCCGTCGATGATTCACATCGACAAGAACGGGAACGTGATCGGATCCTTCGACGCGCCGCAGGGGCACGGCATGGACGTCGACACCAAAGGCTTCGTCTACATCGGACAGGACACGGTCCGCAAATACGATCCGAAGAGCGGCAAAGTCGTCGCCGAAGTGCCGCGCGCGCCCGAGCGGCAGCCGGGCGGCGGCGGGCGCGGCGACGCCGGGCGCGGTGCTCGCGTTCCGGGACGCGGCAGCGCGGGCCCCGTGGCCGGATTCCTCACGCCACCCGGCGGCCGCGGCCGCGGCAATCCCGAAGACGCCGCGCGAGCGGCGGCCGCAACCGCGGAGTTCCGCGCGAAGTATCCGCCGACCACGCCGATGATCGTGGGACAGATCGAAGAAATCCGCATCGACGAACCGGCGCACGAGCTCTACGCCGCCGACAGTTATCTGGGCGGACGTGTGATGGTGTTCGACCTCGACACGTTCGCGTTCAAGCGCGGATGGGGCGCGTACGGCCACACGCTGTCGGAGATCTCGACCAACGATGCCGATCGCGCATACACACCGAACGGACCGATGCCGAAAGAATTCAGAGGTCATCTCACGCTGAACGTCTCGAACGACGGCCTGGTCTATGCAGCCGATCGCAACGCGAACCGGATTCACGTCACGACCAAAGATGGAAGATTTTTGAAGGAGTTCGTTCTCGCGCCGGGCACCGGTGAAGGCGGTTCCACTGGTGGCGTGGCCTTCTCGCCCGACAAGCAGCAGAAGTACTTGTTCGTCTCCGACCTCACGAACAATCACATCTGGTTCTTGAATCGCGAGGACGGCAAGGTCGTCGGGCAGATGGGCAGCATGGGCGAAAACGGCGGACAGTGGTTCGGCCTGCACATGATCGCCGTCGACTCGAAGGGCAACATCTATACAGGCGAAGTCTTTGCCGGCGAGCGCGTGCAGCGATTTGTTCCGGTGAAGTGACCGCAGGAGGATTCTATCCGGCGAATCACCTGGGGCTGATGTTGGAAAGGGAATCCCGGTGTGGGACTACGACTTGACCGCTGGCCTCCGGATCTCTCTCATACGCCAAACACTCGCTTCAAAGCTTCTATTAATCCGTGCAGAGCAGTGAGGCCCCTGCGTGTTTGCGACGCGTAACCGATCCACTGTCGGAGCGTCGCGTGTTTCTTTCGGCGCCGCAACCCGCCCGCCGGCGGCGGCCCGAGATCTCCGATCTCGCAGTCGACGGATGGGGTTTGGGTGCCCTTGGCGACGACGCTGACTCTGATGTCGAGAATCTCCCAGAGCGGCCGGCTCTCGGCCGGTTCGCAAGCAATGGCGCTGTCGTGCCGACCATCCAGATCGGCCCGGGCGGCGCGCGCCGTGGAGGGCGCCCGACGCCGCTGAAGCTCCGCCTTTCGTGAACCCCCCTTTTTCGACATGACCCCCTCTGTTCTGCCCAGCCCGGGTTGATGAGCGTCCCCACGCCGGTCGCGGTTCTCAGGCAAGTACGGATTTGCATGGGACGGATTATAGATCTGTTGCAGGCGGCCATTGGGAGTACGTCTTCACACTAAATTCTTCAGACGGGCGCGCGTCACAGACGACGGATCTCTTCGAGACAGATCGCAAAATATGCCGAAATATCGTGACTTTTCGTTGGCGAGCGGTGCCGACGCTGTGCTATCGTTCGGTTTCCTTTTGAAGATGAATGTCACTCCACATGGAGTGCCAATTGCTGCCATTCTGGGTGAAGCGCTACGGCAATGACCGACAGGAGGAACCACATGAGCTTAGGGACTCCGGACATCGACGTCGAACCAGGCGACGCATCGAAAGACGAGAGACCTCTTCCGGAGAAAGCCGAGATGGACGAAAGTGCAGCGAGCCCACGCAGTCGTAAACGACTGCAGCTCGAGATGTCGGAGCTCGCACTGCAGCAGTTGAACGTGCTCGTGCAAAACTCCGGGTGCGATTCCCTTGCGGAATTCGGTCGCCGGGCGCTGCGATTCTACGCGCTGGTCCTCGACTACAAGCAGCGTGGGTACTCCATGCAGTTCGTCAAGGATGCGCAGATCGTCGATGCCCTGGACGTCGAAAATCGTTGGGCGACATTCACGACGACGCCTGGGCCAAAGTCGGACTGACCATCATCCGCGTCATTCTTCCAACCACGTGTCACGGCGCCGGTGGCAGCGCGAACGCGACGATCTTCGATCCCGCCGCGGCGCCGAGGAAGCTTCCGCCGCCCGCAGCGACGACGACGTACTGACGCTGATCTTTGCCGAGGAAGGTGATCGGCAATGTGTGCGCGCACGCCGGCAGCTCCGTCTCCCAGAGCTGCGCGCCGGTGCGCGACTCGAACGCGCGGAAGCGGCAGTCGATCGTCGCGCCGATGAACAGCAATCCGCTCGCGGTCGCGATGCTCCCGCCGACGTTGAGCGCGCCGGTGTGGTCGAATCCCTTCGCTTTGAGCGACTCGACGAAGCCGAGCGGGACTTTCCACGCGATCTCCGCGCGGTTGACGTCGACCGCCACGAGCTCGCCGA
>Ga0114129_10010801_pt1 | contig 13007 bp, 10 predicted proteins | sample RhiMetdeltSRZDD1_FD_80071 | JGI IMG/M metagenome (GOLD analysis project Ga0114129, IMG submission 80071) | Populus rhizosphere microbial communities from Tennessee, USA - Rhizosphere MetaG P. deltoides SRZDD1 (version 2) (version 2) | ecosystem: Host-associated > Plants > Roots > Rhizosphere >...
GGACTCCATTGCTAATGGCTTCGATACCCGTTAGTGCCGTGCAACCTGTGGCAAAGGCGTGCAAAATCAAGAATATGTTTAAAGGTTGAACCGCGACCGGGGCGCTGACCGAAAGAGGTGTTCCTCCATCTCTCCATAAAACAAATAGACCATATCCCAGCATGGGAATGTATGTAAATAGAAATAAATAAACTGGAATGGAAATCAAGGTGCCCGTCTCGCGCAATCCACGCAGGTTCGCAAGCATGATCAAACCAAGCAAGATAAGCGCAACCAAAACCCGATGCTGCCAGAGAGAGGGGATGGCTGAAGCAATTGCCTCCACACCGGCAGTTAGACTAACAGCCGCTGTCAAAAGATAATCGATTAATAACGCGGAGCCAGCAATAAGTCCAAAAATGGTTCCAAGATTTTCACGCGCCACAACATAAGATCCGCCACCAGAGGGATAACCATAAATCGTCTGATAGTAGGAAAGGGCAACAATAATCAATAAACCAGTAATTGCAATCCCGATGGGCCACGCCAGCGAAAGACCAGTGCTCTCGGCTACCAACAACCCAAGATAAATTTCCTGATTGGCATAGGCAATGGATGAAAGTGCATCTGGCGAAAATGCCGCCAGCGCTCGGATCTTATTTAATTTTTTCTCGTGAAGTTGTTTTGTGGAAATAGGTGGGCCGATTAAAAAGTCTCTTAACCGATTAAACATAAACCTCCTTATTAAATCAGCAAAACTTCCACCACATCTCCTGCACTTAACCCGGTCGCGTCAGGAGGAATGCGCAAGAGTCCATCGGCAGATGCCAGGGTAAAGATCAAATTACTTTTGCCAAAGATGGGGTTGGCATCGACCTCATCTCCGCCCCCTCTCTTGGAAGGAAAAGGCGACTCTCGAAGTTTTACAGGCCACCAATCTTCGCGGCCAGCTTGTGAAGGCAGGTTTACAGTTAATCGTGCAAGGATTGTTGGTTTTGGTCGTGGGTGCGCACCAAGTAGTTTTTCGATCACCGGCACAACAAATAAATATCCATTCACCAACGCGCTGACAGGGTTGCCCGGCAAACCGATTACAGCCTTTCCGTCGCATGCTCCCAAGATCGTTGGCTTGCCGGGACGCGTATTGATACCGTGTACCAGCACGCCCGGCGCGCCCAGGGAGCGAATCACATCCGCGGTCATATCGCGCGTCGAGGCGGAAGAGCCAGCTGTGATAATTACAACACCACATTCTGATAACGCTTTCGCCGCAGCTTTTTTCAACGCGTCAAACTCATCAGGTATGATTCCGTACAGTCTTGCAATTCCACCTGATTTCTCGACCAGCGTGCCCAGCGTAAATGAATTGACATCCCGGACTTGTCCCGGTCGAGGTGATTGACTCGGATCGATCACCTCGTCACCTGTGGAAATGAGCCCGACTCGGACTTTTCTCACGACTTTGACTTTGACAATCCCCAACGCCATGAGCCCGCCAATTTCAGCAGGACGCAGCAGACTCCCCCTGGCTTGGATTGTTTGTCCCAAAGCCACATCCTCCCCGACGCGTATCACGTTCTCGCCATCCGCGGCCGCGCGAAAAATTTCGATTTCCTTTTGCTGTACCGATTGAGTGTATTCCAGCATCACAACCGCATCTGCGCCATCTGGCAGCATTCCACCAGTATGGATTAACGCGCATTGACCTGAACTGATTTCGAAGGCAGGCGCATTACCCATTGGGACTTCGCCGATCAAGTTGAGATACGCCGGCAACGAGTCGCTGGCTCCGTGCGTATCCCCGGCGTGGACTGCGTACCCATCTACGGTGGAGCGTTGAAAGTCGGGCAACGGATGCGGCGCGATAATATCTTCCGCGAGGATGCGGCCCAAAGAGGAGGGAACGTCTATGAATTCAGAATCAGGGATCGGCTGGGAAAGATGCGAGAGGAGGAGAGTACGGGCTTCGTCTGGAGGGAGGAGAGTCAAAAATTCAGGCATACGTTTATCGAAGCCAGAATGTCAAACTCAAAAAATAAGCGGTGAGTCCAAATACGGAGAGGGCAGTCACAGTGAGGAGAGTCCAATTGACAGGCGCGCCCAGAGAAAGGCTGCGAAGTTGGAAAATCTGGAAGAGCGCGAAGGGCAGGGTAAGGAAGGCGGACCAAAAGAGGGACAGCGAGAGGCCAAAAACAGGAACTGTCAGGAAGAAAAGATAGGCGAGTAAAACAAAAACATGATGTAAAGGTACAACGCGTTCGTAGCCAAGACGTGTGAGTAACGTACTACGGTTATATTTGACGTCTGAAGCAAAGGATGGGAAATCCATCACAATAAAATACGCAAAGGCCAGGAATGTCAGCGGGATAGTAATAAGCAGGAAACGATGTGTTTCGTCAGATTGAAGAATATAGGCAATGGAGGGAATGATATAGGCCATATGCGCGGCGAGCAGAAATTCCCCAAACCCTCGATTGATAAGTCGAAATGGAGGAATGGCATATACGAGAATAATAATGAGGGAGAGTAAAAGAAAAAAGAAAGCGGAGACAGAAAGATGATGGTTGTTATAAAGGATAAACGCGATCACTGCGTTTGCCGTTAGCGATGCAATCGAAATGTAAAGCGCATTGTTGCGAAAAGTGAGTCGTTGTTTGCGAGTTTCACCATCGATGATGGCTTCATTACTCGGACGAAATACTTCGGCCAAAAGATTCATGCTCGCTTGGGCAAGAAGGACGGCAATGAGTCCGAGCCAAAAAGAATCTGCGCGGAAGGGTTTGCCGAGATAATTGGCGATGCTCGCGCCGAGGAAATACGTCAGCGCGGTGAGGAGGAGATGAAGAGGGCGGGAAAGACGAAGAAGATTGCGAAACATAATATATGAATGCACTTTCCTTTTTTTATTTCCTAAAGAATACTAGATAAATAAAGTTCTGCTAAGAAATTCATCTCTTACCAAATGACCTAAATAAGTTTTCTCTATAGTTTATCTTGCTTCCATTACAAAAGCACGAATTTCATTCTTTACTTAAATACATCTCTAACCTTTGGACTGCTTGCGGCAGATTCTGCCTTCCAAGTCCAAGGCGGAAGTGATTCCGCGAGTCATCATACATCGAGCCAGGAAGAAGAAGTACACCTGCTTTCTTTACAAGAAGATCACAGAATTCTTCAACATCACCCTTGAGTAGTCGTGGGAAGGCCATTGAGCCGGCTTGTGGGCGAATCCATGCGAACAAGTCAGCGTGATGGGCAAAAAAGTCATTCATCACCGCCAAATTATTTTTGATAATACCAAGATTCCGTTCAGCAAGTTTTGTGCGATTCCGCATGGCAACTTCTGCAAGAAACTCGCTGGGAGCGGAGTTGCAGATCGTAGTGTAGTCCTTGAGAGATGCAATCTTTGCATAAATTTTCTTGTTCTTGGTGGCGATCCATCCAATGCGCAAGCCAGCTAGACCGTAGGTTTTAGAGGTCACGCCGAGGGAAATAGCGTGATCACCAAAATCACATGCAGCGGGCAAGCGAGTTGTAGGATCATATTCAGATTCACGATAAACCTCATCTGAAAAAAGGAGAAGTTTATTTTCTCGCGCAAACTTATGGACGGCTTTGTAATCTTCATGCGCCATCAAATAGCCAGTTGGGTTATGAGGCGTGTTAATAATGATGGCTTTTGTGTTGGTCCGCATGAGGTGACGGAGTTCATCGAGGTCGAGCGCCCATCCATTTTCTTCGCGCGCCCGCCAGGGGCTCACGTCACAACCTGCCGCACGGGCAACGTCCGCTAAAGACTGGTAACCAGGCGAATGGATGATGACATGGTCATATTCTTTGAAAGCAGAGAACATGAAGAGGAAGATCGCTTCTTCCGCACCAGCATGAACGAGAATCTCTTCTGGCTGAATGGTTTCGTAAAGTTTACAGATTTCCGCGCGCAGAGCGGGACTTCCCTGCGATTCGGTGTAGCCCAACCAGACCTGTTGAAATTTCTCGACTGCATCTTCTTCCATGGCAAGCAATTCTGCAATGGACATGGATTCGCAATCTGAGGAACAGAGAAGATATTCAGTATTGAATTCGTACTTGGCAAAGTAACGTTCGAGTTTGAAAGGAGGGAGATTCATGCTTTTTAACCACTAAGGACACAAAGGTCACTAAGGTTTGGTAGATATCAGGCTGTACTAGCTTTCCTTAGATTTTCCTTCGCGTGCTTGGAGTCCTTTGTGTTTAAGTCTTCAATGCTTTTTTCATATCACGATAATGGAGTTGGTTATGCAAATATAGCATTTTGATCATTTCACGGATCACGGTTTGCCCTAGAAATGGATGGCGGCCAGCGATCTCAAGTTCAGCTTCATTCAAGCCCGAAACCCACTGAATGGCATTCGCACGCACTTCTTTATACTGTTCGATCAGCTCTTGAGGAGTCGCTCCTTTTGTCCTTTCCTGCATGGCCGCGTTGTAGCGATCAATGGAGAAATCTTCTGAGGAACCCGCGCCGCCTTGACGGATCTGTTCAAAGAGCTTGATCAATCCACGCTCAGAGGTGACGAAATGCGAAAGCACATTGCGAATCGTCCAGGTTGTGCCTTCTGTGTAGACTTCCATTTGCCATTGATTCTCTTTTAAATCAGAGAAAATGGCAACAAATTTTTCACCTTCTGATTTTAGTTTTTCGGCGAGTTCTGTGATTTCAGACATCTAAAATTCTCCTCCAAAGTGTGGCCTCGACACTGGCACCTGGCGCCAGTGCAGGTGTACGGCGGCGATGGTTGAACAGGATAAAGTCTGTATCGAAACCCGCCGCCTACTCGACCATCGAAATTATATGAGCGAATATCCACCATCCACAACAATTGTCTGCCCGGTAATATACTCGTTCTTCAATAAAAATTCGAGAGCGGAGGCGATCTCTTCGATCCGCGCGGGACGTTTGAGCGGAATCCGGTTGATCAGCCGCTGCCACTCCTCGTAAGAGACAATGTCCGATTGCAGGACGAATCCCGGCGCAATGGCATTGACACGGATCTGCGGGGCAAGCGCGCGGGCAAGGATCTTTGTCAGCGATTCGAGCGCGGCTTTACTGACTGTATAAGATGGATAGCGACTCCATGCTTTTTGCGCGCCTACATCTGTGATGTTTACAATGAGTCCTCCAGCGTTCATTTTCTTTGCACATTCCTGAGCAAGCAGAAAGGGAGCACGTAAATTCAAATCAAGCGATGTATCCCAATTATCAAGGGTAAGCAGGTCAACATTTCCACTCGGCATGAAAGCGGCAGAATTGACTAGAACATCAAGAGTGTTGAGATGAGAGACTAGAGACCGAATTTGCGCGGGGTCAGTGAGATCAGCCTGGAGTAAGATCACATCCCTTCCAACGGATTCGATTTCCGCCTGAGTCTGAAGCGCTTCATCTGACGATTGATGATAATGAAGAATGATATCGAATCCTTGATGCGCAAGAGTCAAGGTGAAGACTTTTCCCAATCGATGCGCCGCGCCGGTGACGAGGGCAAGAGGAGACATGAAACAATTATAAACGTTGACGATGGTTTGCCACAAAAATTTCGCCGCCGAATACGGCGGCGAAAGCGTTTATTTTCTAAAATAATTGGAAACGAAGAACCAGATATTGGCGGGACGTTCCGCAAGGCGGCGCATGAAATAAGGATACCAATGAGTGCCAAAAGGAACGTACACACGGACAGGATAACCTTGATTTACAAGTTGCTCCTGCAAATCGCGCCGAATGCCATAAAGCATCTGGAATTCAAGAGCTTCCTTGGGTAAGCCAACTTTTTCAGCATATTGTTTTGCAAATGCAATCCGCTTTTCATCGTGCGTCGCAATCGCAGGGATCGGCGGTACACGCCCATCTGTGCTGATCCTGTTGGCTTCGATCTTGACAGCAGCATCGATCATAAGTTTGGTCAACAGATCAAAATTTGCATCCACATCAGCTTTTTTGGGGAAGGCCTTGTCTGAGGGTTCCTTATAGGCCCCTTTGACCAGACGAAGATGTGTGTTGTATTCAAGTAACTTACGCACGTCGGCTTCCGTGCGATATAGATAGGCTTGCACGACCAATCCAACCTGGCTTACGATGAACCCACGCTGCAACATGGAATAGTACATGGAAAGAGTAATATCGGTATAAGGGGTATCTTCCATGTCAATACGCAGGAAATTTTTGCATTCCTTCACTCTCTCCAGAATTCTTACCAGGTTTTGGCGGCAAATTTCCTCGTCAAGCCCCATGCCAATCTGGGTTAACTTGATTGAAACGTTTGCTCTCACCCCTGCCTTATCAATTTGATCGAGAATTAAGAGAATGTCTTCTGTAGCTCTATCTGCCTCGTCCACGGTGGATGTATGCTCCCCTAAATGATCCAATGTGGCACTAATACATTTCTCATTCAACGCGCGAATCACACGGATCGCATCGTCTGCTGTCTCCCCCGCGACGAAACGAGAGGCCGCAAGCCACGCGAAGCTCCAACTGGTCACCAGTTTCTGCGCCCAAGGAGCCTGGGAAAGATAAATGAGAAAAGAGCGTACCATCGTCCCGTCCTTAAATGGATTTGGAGTAAGAATGCCAAAACCCTAAAGGGTTTTGTTTGACAAGTTGCTTAATGTGATAAAAAATCTTCTCACAAATAATCAATCCGCTCTTGCCAGAAAACCTTTAGGGTCTGTTTCTCCAGATTTACGGAATGGCGCAAACTACGCACCATTCCAAGATTTATTCTAGCACAAACGCAAAATTGAGTGTGTTATACTTTTTCACGATATTTGTCATATTTTCGGAGGCAGTGTGAGGAACCGTAGTTCTGTTCCTATCTTACGCGGGATATCCATCGCGATCTTATCCATAGCACTTGTGTTGGGTGTCATAGCACTGATCGGGTATAGCCGTCAGCGCAATAACTATCCACGCGGTATGAAGATTGCGGGTGTCGCTGTTGGTGGCGTTGACCCTCAGATCGCGTCGGAACGCGTATTACAGGTTTATTCGTCGCCCATCGAAGTTCAATATAGCGAATCAGTTATTCATGTTGAACCCTCGGTTGTTGGCTTTGAATTGGATATGGATAGCATGATCGCCGCCGCAGACCTTGAGCGGACGGGCGGTTCTTTCTGGGGTGGATTTTGGAACTACCTGTGGAACCGTGATCCCAGCCCGGTCGAGGTTCCGCTAAGCGCTACCATCGCGGAGGACCGTTTAAGAGCTTATCTCCAGAACGAAATCTCAGCCCGCTATGATGAACCTCCTACTCCGGCGCAGCCAGTCCCTGGCAGCACAAACTTCTCTCCTGGCACGCCTGGTGTCACCCTAGACTTGGATCGCGCGGTCCGTTTGATCGAGGATACACTTCGCTCGCCTAACAATCGCAAAGTGGCACTTTCTTTTCAGCGCAGTGCGGCAGCTCGTCCCACGATGCAAAATCTGGAAATATTGCTTCAGCAAAATATCACACTTGCTGGGTTTGATGGCGTGATGGGAGTCTATCTACAGGATTTGCAGAATGGACAGGAAATTCACTTTGCCGTGGATCACGGCCAATTGATTTCTGTCAACCCGGATGTGGCATTTACCGCATCCAGCACTGTAAAAATTCCCATCATGGTTTCGTACTTTATCAAATATGGCTCGGATGCCTTGAGTGAGCAGTCATCCAATTTGATTATGGATATGATCCGTAAGTCAGAGAATCCACCGGCTGATCGTTTGATGGAAAGCCTGGACGCTCTTAAAGGTCCTCTAATTGTTACGGAAGACATGAAAAAGATCGGGCTTGATAATACTTTCCTGGCAGGTTTCTTTTGCAGTGCAGAGTTTCCCTGCCCGCTGTTACAGAAAATAGATACTCCTGCCAATCAGCGTACAGATGTTGTAACCGATCCCGACTCATTCAACCAGACGACTCCCTCTGATATTGGCATGTTGCTTTCCGATATTTACCAATGTGCTGAGACCGGTGGTGGCGCGTTGATTGCAACATTCCCTGATAAGCTAAATAGTGAAATCTGCAAGCAGATGATTACGTTTTTGGCAGCTGACAAAATCGGCGTTCTGATCGAAGCAGGAGTTCCCGAAGGAACTCAGGTGGCTCACAAGCATGGCTGGATCAGTGATCCCTCTTCGCTTGTCATTAAAAATATCAGCGATGCAGCGGTTGTTTATACCCCGGGCGGGAATTATGTGCTGGTGATTTATGCTTATCACCCTGTGCAAACCGTCTGGGAACCGGTCTCTGCGCTCTTCGCACAAATGTCGCAGGCTGTTTATAACTACTATAACTTACCCACTCAATAAAGGACTTCGAATATAATCAAACTATGAGCGCTGCGCTGGGATTGTATCGTCTACAACAGGTAGATAGTCAGATCGATCAGATTCAGGTCCGCCTGAAAGCTATTCAGCAAACCCTCGAAAACGACGTTGTGCTCCGCGCAGCCAGCGAGCATTTTACAACGGCTGATGGCAAACATAAGGATGCCGAGCGCACCTTGAAGCTAAGTGAATCAGAGGTTGAGAAGCAACAGATCAAAATCCAGCAAACGGAAGCCAGTCTGTATGGAGGGAAAGTCCATAACCCAAAAGAGCTTCAGGATTTGCAAAAAGATATTGTTTCTCTGAAACGCTATTTGGAAACCTTGGAAGAGCGTCAACTGGAAGCCATGCTTGCGATCGAAGATACGGAGAAAAATTTACAGACAGCAAAAACGGATCTGGAACGTGTGCAATCCAATTTGAAAGAACAGAATAAAGACTTAGCTCAAGAAAGTGAAACGCTCCGCAAAGACTTGGAGAGACTCAATTCAGAACGCCAGGCGGTGGTCACCGACATCGCGAGTCAGGCCCTCAATGTTTATGACCAGTTGCGCAAACAGAAACGCGGCATTGCAATTACAACAGTCACAGACAATTCCTGTGAAGCATGCGGTACAACCCTTACACCCTCGCAACAGCAAACGGCTCGCTCGACAAGCCAATTATTCCACTGTCCAACTTGCGGTCGAATCTTGTTTGCGAATTAACATGACTTCACTTCCAATACGCACTGTGCAAAACCAGGAATAAAAATGGATCCGCTCTCATTTGCCATTGGTTTTGTCGCGGGCGTTTTGTTTACCTGGCTTTTGAGCCGCGCACGGCCGCTGCTCACGCAGATCCGCGAGAATGCAAAAGAACAACGCCAGGCTGCACAGACGCGTCGTACGAGTGGGTTGGAAGATAATCATCGCCGCATTACCCTGCGCCGGGCTCAGGGAATGCATTTAGCCGCCTCTTTATTTTCATTGGACGAAATCTTACAGGAGCCGCGATTGATCGCCCCACCGGCGCGCGTTGAGCCGGGCGTGGTTGGCATTCAGGAAGATATCATTTCGCAGACGCTTCCCTACATGCCGGCCTGGCCTGAACTGGCCGCGATCTATCGCGCGCCAACCATTGGAGTGGCAGAAGCAATCGCGGGTGGATCGAATATCGTGATCGTTGGTGCAGCGGGCATGGGAAAGACTGTCGCACTCGCGCACCTTGCATCCATGGCGGCCAACCTCCAGGTCAAGCATGAGGCGGACTCGGATTTGGAAGCAGTCCCCTATCTATATCATGTCGCTGATCTGCAATTCCCAATCGACGCCTCTAAGGATCCAGTAAGTAATATTATCAATGCGGCAAGTGAACATGCGCCGATATTCGATCTGAGGCGTTTACCTGGATTCATCCAACAAACATTTAAAAATGGACAGGCCCTTCTCTTAGTCGATGGCTTCGATGAACTCGATCCGGTAGGACAAAAAAATATAGTCGAATGGTTCAAGGCTTTATTGCAAGCTTATCCAAAGATCAGGATTGTCACAACGGGTTGCATGGATCAACTCACTGGATTGATCAGCCTTGGATTCAATCCACTGGCGTTAATCTCATGGGACATATCCAGGAGTTTGCGCTTCATCCAGCAATGGGGAGAATTGTGGTCGCGAACCGCGGCATCGGAAGCCTGGGCACAAACTGGACCTGAACTGGTAGACCCAATCCTGCTGAATACATGGCTGACAAATGACAACAACGGTCTGACTCCTTTTGAACTGACTCTGAAAGCCTGGGGCGCATACGCGGGCGACAGCCTGGGTCCGCGCGTACTGGATGCAATAGCGACGCATGTGAGGCGCGTTGCCCCAAGCGGTACCCCAGTCGCTGCATTGGAATTGCTCGCGATGCAAGTTGTGCTGACATCACAACCCATCTTCGATCCTCGTCAGGCGCGTGGGTGGGTGAAACAGTATGACATTGTAGAAGATAAGCCGATCGAGAGCGCCGAGGCAGTTACAAAAACAGAGGCAGGTGAAGAGGTTCCTCTGACCGATTCGCAAAAAATAAGAATCAAAAAGTCAAAGGCTGGCGAGGCTGTGCCGACTTACGGCTTGCTGAGCAAAATGGTCGAGAGTGGATTGCTGGTCTCGCATTCGAATAACAAGATGCGATTCCTGCACCCGGTTCTAAATGGCTATCTTGCAGGTCAGGCCATCGGCGACAATGACGCCGACACAACTTTACTTGCCCTGCCTGATTGGGATGGAAAGACGCTATCCTTACGGTATTTGGCTGCGCGCGGAGATGCATCCTCAGTCGCAGATATCATGTTGAAAGAGTCGAATCTTCCGCTTTACAATTCTGTTTTTGCGGTAGCGCGCTGGCTGCGCGATGCGCCCAAGGAAACTGCATGGCGTAGTAAAGCCTTTGCCAGTTTATTGACAATCCTTCAGGCGGAAGGTCAGCCGCTTGGTCTGCGCGGCCAAGCGATGGCGGCATTTGTCACCAGTGGCGACCCGGGCGCGGCAACGCTCTTCCGTCAACTGTTAAGCTCAAGATCATTTGAGCTAATTCCACTTGCCGCACTGGGAAGCGGCGCATTAAAGGATATGAAAGCGACCGATGCACTGGAAGAGTTGATGCAAGCGCCGGTAAGCGCGGTGCGCCGCGCCACCTGCCTCGCTCTGGTAGCAATCGGGACAGAGAAATCCCTAGAAGGAGTCGCACGCGCCCTGCTTCAGGGTGATGAAGAGCTGAGACGAGCCGCCGCAGAAGCACTGGCGAATGATCCCATTGAGGGCCATCCTGTTCTCAAGGAAGGCGCGACGCTTTCAGATATCCTGGTGCGCCGCGCAGTCGTGCATGGACTGTTTCGAGTAGGACAACCCTGGGCAATCGAAATACTCCAGCAAATGCAGGTGCAAGATGACCAGTGGGCAGTTCGCAACCTGGCGAATCAATATCTTGAACAAATGCAGAAAATCGATCCGCGTGTGCCGCGTCAACTTATCATACCCTCTGAATCACCGTGGCTGATCGAATTTGCCGGCAAACAAAAAATGGGCATCCCGCGCGGCGGTCCCGCAACAGGCGTTTTACTAAACGCTTTCAAACAAGGGGATACAGAAGAGCGCCTTGCCGCTTTGCCTTATCTCAAACGTGTCGCGAACGAGGGCATCATTGGTGCGTTATACAATGCTATGTATGGTGAGGATCCCGAGGTACGCGAAGCGGCCTTCTACGCGATAGAAGAAATTGGTGCAAATGGAGTCCAACTTCCCCATCCCAACCAATTTGGATTAGGTTAACATTTGGGGATTAGAAAATCGCCTTTTCGATAAATGCGCCCTTTTGAAAACAATTGGATAAGAAATAGCAAAAGAAAATGCTGAAGATTAATAAAGGAGAATTTGATGGCGCAAGAAACATTATTGTTGACAATCGCGGTCCTGGGTGGGACAGGGAAAGAAGGTAAAGGACTTGGGTATCGCTGGGCCAAGGCAGGCTATCAAGTCTTGATCGGTTCACGCTATTCTGAAAAAGCTGTGACCGTTGCGTCAGAGATTATGGAGTTACTGGAGGGTGAATCATCTGTAGTCGGTACAACCAACCTGGAAGCCGCGCAACAGGCGGATATTATTGTTGTCACGGTACCCTACTCAGGACATCGAGATATACTTGAAAGCGTGAAAGATGCACTCAAGGGCAAACTTGTCATTGATACTACCGTCCCGCTTGTCCTGCCAAAAGTAAGCAAAGTGCAAATGCCCGCCGCGGGATCTGCGGCGCAAGAGGCTAAAGAGATTCTTGGTGATAATGTGGAAGTGGTGGCTGCATTCCAAAATGTTTCCTATGAACACTTGCTTGGTGATGAAGAAGTCGAGTGTGACGTCTTGGTCACTGGCTCAAGCAAAAAAGCGCGCCAAGAGGCACTGACGCTCGTCGAAGCTGCAGGGCTGATCGGTTGGGATGCAGGTCCTATCGAAAACTCTGTTGTTGTCGAAGGACTCACCAGTGTGTTGATCAATATCAACAAACATTACGGTTCCACACACGCGGGGATCAAGATTACGGGCGCGCAAAAGCCGTCTACAGCTTGAAGAGATTTCACAAGAGAAATCTACCCCGTCCGTATAACTCGGTAGATAATTTTGATGCTTACCCTCACCCCACTTTCCGAGATTCCCCTCATCCGCCAGGGCGACAACCTGGCGGATATTGTTCTCAACGCCCTTCAAGAAAATATTATTGTCCTCGAAGACAATGATATTCTGGTCTTTGCACAAAAGATCGTGTCCAAAGCCGAAGGACGTGCGGTTAATCTCGTAAGTGTAACGCCATCCCAACGCGCCATTGAACTCGCAGAACAAACGGAAAAGGAACCGCGACTTGTTGAATTGATCCTTCAGGAAAGCAATGAAGTATTGCGGACGCGGCCCGGGACGATTATTGTTGAACACAAACTTGGATTCGTCTGCGCAAACGCAGGTATCGATCACTCGAATGTTGCTGGCGCAGGGAACGCAGCTGAAGAGTGGGTACTGCTCCTCCCCGCCGAACCAGATCGCTCTGCAGAACTGATTCGCAAAGAGATCGAAGCCAGGACAGGTAAGCAAATTGGCATCCTCATCATCGATTCACATGGACGTGCCTGGCGCACTGGAACGGTTGGTGTTGCGATTGGAATTTCAGGGTTGCC
>Ga0114129_10010802_pt1 | contig 13006 bp, 9 predicted proteins | sample RhiMetdeltSRZDD1_FD_80071 | JGI IMG/M metagenome (GOLD analysis project Ga0114129, IMG submission 80071) | Populus rhizosphere microbial communities from Tennessee, USA - Rhizosphere MetaG P. deltoides SRZDD1 (version 2) (version 2) | ecosystem: Host-associated > Plants > Roots > Rhizosphere >...
CCGGCGGAGAGCTTGCCGGCGTTGATATACGCCTTCACCGTCTCCGGCAGCTTCAACAGGCGCAGCGTGTTGGCGACGTGGCTGCGGCTCTTGCCGACGATCTTCGCGACCTCGTCCTGGCTGCGCCCGAAGTCGCTGATCAGCGCCTGATAGCCCATCGCCTCTTCCAGCGGATTGAGATCGGCCCGCTGCACGTTCTCGATGATCGCGAATTCCAGCGCCTCGCTGTCGGTGAGCTCGACCGAGACGATCGGCACGTCGTGCAGGCCGGCACGCTGCGCCGCGCGCCAACGCCGCTCGCCGGCGACGATCTCGTAGGTGTCGGTCGTGCCGCGCACCGGACGCACGATGATCGGCTGCACAATGCCGCGCTCGCGGATCGACGCCGCCAGCTCGTCGAGCTCCGTGTCCGAAAACATTCGCCGCGGATTGCGCGGATTGTGTTTCAGGAACTCGATCGGGACGCGGCGCTGCATGCGCCCGCGCTCCACCGTTTTGGTCTCTTCGCCGACATCGCCGATGAGCGCGGCAAGGCCGCGCCCGAGCCGCGATCGCCCTGCTTCTTCCGGCATTGCCGATTCTCCCGCCCGCGCCGCCACGTCGCTTCGCCGTCCCCGTTTCGCCTCGTCGATCAAACGCACGTCGCCGTCATCATCCCGCGCGCAATTCTTTCTCGCGCTGGATGATCTCGGTCGCGAGCCGCAGATAGGCTTCGCTGCCGACGCACTTCAAATCGTAGACCAGCACCGGCTTGCCGTAGGACGGCGCTTCCGACACGCGCACATTGCGCGGAATGACGGTGTCGTAGACCTTGCTGCCCATGAACTGGCGCACGTCGGCGACGACCTGGTTGGAGAGATTGTTGCGCGCATCGAACATCGTGAGCACGACGCCGTGGATCGTCAGATCGGGATTGAGCGTCGACTTCACCTGCTCGACGGTGGCGATGAGCTGCGACAATCCTTCGAGCGCGAAGAACTCGCACTGCAGCGGCACCAGGATCGCGTGCGCCGCCGCCATCGCGTTGATGGTGAGAAGATTGAGCGACGGCGGACAGTCGACCAGCACATAGCTGAAATCGTTCGTGCTCGGCCGGCCGGTGTTGAGCGGCGCGAGCGCGGTGCGCAGCCGATAGGCGCGATCACGCGCCTGCCCGATCTCGAGCTCGAGGCCGGACAGATCGAGCGTCGACGGCGCGATCGACAGCCGCGGCACCGCCGTCGCCAGCACGGCGTCGCGCAGCGTGGTGCCGCCGGTCAGCACGTCGTAGGTCGAGACACGGCGGCTGCGGCGATCGATGCCGAGCCCGGTCGACGCGTTGCCCTGCGGATCGAGATCGATGATCAGCACCTGCTCGCCGATCGCAGCCAGCGCGGTGCCAAGATTGATGGCGGTCGTGGTCTTGCCGACGCCGCCTTTCTGGTTGGCGATCGCGAGCACCCGCGGCGGCACCGGCTTTTCGATGCGGCTGGCGAGGTCGATCACTTGCGCGGGTTGCGCCGGTGATTCCGATGTGTCGGTCATTGGCCTGTTCCGCTCCGCGTTTGATCGCAGTTCGACCGAATCAGTGGGCTAGTTTCGCGCCGCCGCGCTCCGTTCCAAAGCGCGAACGAGCACGATACGGCCTTTGGGATCTGTCCGGCTGGGGACCAGGGACGCGTCGATGTTCCAATATTTAGCGGCCTCGGTCAATTCAGCCCCTACATCTTGTCCTTTCGGGAATAACGCGCGGGTGCCTGTTTTGAACAGGCCAGCGCTTTGGTCGAGCAGCAGCTTAAGCGGAGCAAGCGCCCGAGCGGTCACGATATCTGCGCGGACGCCCACGCTGTCCACGAAATCCTCAATGCGCATCCCGTGCACTTGAGCCGGCGCGCCCGTCACCCGGGCGGCTTCGCGCAGGAACGCGGCCTTTCGGGTGTTGCTTTCTACCAGATGGACGGCGGCGCCGGGCGTCCCGACGAGCGCACAGGCGACCACCAGGCCCGGAAACCCGCCGCCGGAGCCGAGATCGATCCAGATCCGGGCGTCCGGCGCCAGATCGATGAGCTGGAGCGAATCGGCAATGTGGCGGGTCCAGAGCTGCGGCACCGTCGAGGGCGCGATCAGATGGGTGCGCCGCTGCCAGGTCAGCAGCAGGTCGGCGAAACGGTCGAGTCGCTGCGCTGTTTCACGTGAAACAGGGGTGAGGGCGAGCGCGCGCTCGCGGTCGGCATCAGCTCGCGGCACTTGCGGAGGACGCGCGGCGACCGCTGCGCCGCAGATGCGCGACCAGGAGCGTCAGCGCCGCGGGCGTCATGCCGTCGATGCGGCCGGCTTGGCCGATGGTGCGCGGGCGAATCGCGGCGAGCTTCTGCCGGGCTTCGTTGGAGAGGCCTTTGATGCCGGCATAGTCGATCTCCTCCGGCAGTTCGAGGCTTTCGTCGCGGCGGAAGGCGGCGATATCGGCGGCCTGGCGCCCCAGATACACATCGTATTTGGCGTCGATCTCGAGCTGATCGGCGATTTTTGCGGGGAATTCCTTGAGCCGCGGCCAGATCGGCGCGAGGTCGGCGAGGGCGATATTCGGATAGGAGAGGAGCTCGAACGCGCTGCGCCGCTGGCCGTCCTTGTTCAGTGAAAGCCCGTGCCGCTCCGCCGCGCTCGGCGTGAGCGAGACCGAGCGGGCGAAGGCGCGCGCTGCGTCGAGCGCGGCCATCTTCTCGGCGTGACGTCGGCGGCGCTTCGCGCCCACGCAGCCGAGCGCGATGCCCTTCGAGGTGAGCCGCTGATCGGCGTTGTCGGCGCGGAGCGTCAGGCGATATTCGGCGCGCGAGGTGAACATCCGATACGGCTCCGTGACGCCGCGCGTCACCAGGTCGTCGATCATCACGCCGAGATAGCCTTCGGCGCGATCGAACACGATCTCACCGCCCTCGCCTGCCTTCGATGCCGCGTTGAGGCCCGCGACCAGGCCCTGGGCCGCCGCTTCCTCATAGCCGGTCGTGCCGTTGATCTGGCCCGCCAGAAAGAGCCCGCTCAGCCGCTTGGTTTCGAGGGTCGGCTTGAGCTCGCGCGGATCGACGTGGTCGTACTCGATCGCGTAGCCCGGCCGCACCATGCGCGCCTTTTCGAGTCCCGGAATCGTCGCGACCAGCGCGCGCTGAACCTCCTCCGGAAGCGAGGTGGAGATGCCGTTGGGATAGACCGTGGTATCGGCGAGCCCTTCCGGCTCGAGAAAAATCTGGTGCCCGTCGCGCTCGCCGAAGCGCACGATCTTGTCCTCGATCGACGGGCAATAGCGCGGCCCGCGGCTGGAAATCTGCCCGGAATACATCGGCGAGCGGTGGACGTTATCGCGGATGATGCGGTGGGTCGCGTCGTTGGTGCGGGTGATGCCGCACTGGATCTGCTGATTCTCGATGCGGTCGGTGAGGGTGGAGAACGGCTCCGGCGGCTCGTCGCCGGGCTGCATTTCGACTCGCGCCCAGTCGATGGTGCGGCCGTCGAGTCGCGGCGGCGTGCCGGTCTTCAGGCGCCCCAAGGCAAAACCGATGCGCTCCAAAGTCAGCGACAGTCCGATGGCGGGGGCCTCCCCCACCCTCCCCGCCGGCGTCTTCCGCTCGCCGATGTGGATAAGCCCGCGCAGAAAGGTGCCGGTGGTGAGAACGACGGCGCCGGTTGCGATCTCGCGGCCGTCCGCGAGCTTGATCCCGCAGACCCGGCCCCCGGCGATCAGCAGATCGTCGACTTCCGCCTCGATCACCGTGAGATTTTCGGTCTCGCGAATCGCCTGCTGCATGGCGGCGGCGTAGAGCCTGCGGTCGGCTTGGGCGCGCGGCCCGCGCACCGCTGGGCCCTTGCGGCGATTGAGCACCCGAAACTGGATGCCGCCGAGGTCGGCGACCCGCCCCATCAGGCCGTCGAGCGCGTCGATCTCGCGGACGAGATGTCCCTTTCCGAGCCCGCCGATTGCCGGATTGCAGGACATGGCGCCGACGGTCGCGAATTTGTGGGTAACGAGCGCGGTGGCGGCACCCATGCGCGCGGCCGCCGCGGCAGCCTCACAGCCGGCGTGCCCGCCACCCACGACGATCACGTCGAATCGCGCATCCATCGGTCGGTCTCTTCGGATGCGGCGCTTGTACTGGAGGGCGCCCGGCAGGTCAAAACGGCCCCGAAACGAGATGTTTCACGTGAAACACCGCCCGCCCCCGAGGGCGCCGGGCGTCCGTTAGTAATTTGTTAACCTTAATTTCAGCCTCCCGCGGGCCGACGGCCCACTGGCCGATCAGCCATTGGCCTAGTCATTTCCCGATGCAGAACTCGCGAAAGATGACGTCGAGAATCTCCTCGACGTCGACGCGGCCGGTGAGTCGCCCGAGCCCGGTGGCGGCGAGCCGAAGCTGCTCGGCGACGAGCTCCTCGCCGGCGCCCTTCTCGGCGAGCGCGCAGCCCTCGCCCAGCGCCTCCTTCACGCCGGAGAGCGTCGCCTGCTGGCGCTGGCGCGTGACCAAAGCCGGCTCCGGCGTGAAGAACGTCTCTGCGAATTTCGCCGTCGCGGCCGTGAGCTGGTCGAGCCCGGCGCCGGTCTGCGCGGACACGTAGTGGACGCCGGAATGCCCCTTGAGCTTCGCCTCGATCCCCTGCCCTGCCCGCGCGTCGACCAGGTCCATCTTGTTGACCACGATCCACCGCGCCGTGTCCGGCGCCAACGGTTCGCGATCGAATGCCGAAATCGTCGACCCGTCGATGCTCGTCGCATCGATCACCCACAGCACCAGGTTCGCGCGTCGCGCCGCGTCGCGCGCGCGCCGCATGCCCTCGCGCTCGATCGGATCGTCCGACGCCTCGCGGATGCCCGCCGTGTCGAGCAAATTCACCGGATAGCCGTGCAGGTCGAGATGCACCTCGATGACGTCCCGCGTCGTGCCGGCGTATGGCGACACGATCGCGGCCTCGCGCCGCGCGATGCGGTTGAGCAACGTCGATTTGCCGGCGTTCGGCGGGCCCGCGATTGCCACCCAAAGCCCCTCGCGCAATCGCTCGCCGCGATCGGCGCCCGCAAGCGCCTCGCCAATTTCATTCGCCAGCGGCCGCGCGATCGCGACCGCCTGCCCGACCAGATTTTTCGGAACGTCGCCCTCGTCGGAAAAATCGATGCCCGCCTCCACGAGCGCCAACGCCTCGATGACGCGCGTCCGCCAGATCTCGGCGCGATCGCCGAGCAGACCGCGGAGCTGCTGGAACGCCTGGCGGCGCTGCGCCTCGGTCTGCGCCGCGACCAGATCGGCGAGGCCTTCGGCGGCGGTGAGATCGAGCCGCCCGTTCTCGAATGCACGCCGGGTGAACTCGCCCGGCTCTGCCAGGCGAAAACCGTCGAGCTTTCCGAGCGCGCCCAGCACCGCCGCGATCACGGCCTGACCGCCGTGCACCTGCAGCTCGGCGACGTCTTCGCCGGTCTCGCTGTGTGGTTCAGGAAACCACAGCGCCAGCGCTTCATCGATCAGCTCGCCGGTCGACGGATGGCGAACGCGAGCGAGCGTCGCCTTGCGCGGCTCGGGCACCCGCCCAATCAGCGTCTCGAGACCGAAGCCGCTGCGCGGACCGGACATGCGGACCACGGCGATCGCCGCCGGCGGCCGGCCCGACGAAAGAGCAAAGATCGTGTCGCGCGTTGGGGTCATGCTACCGCGACTGAACCGATATTCTGAGCTTTGAATTATAGTTCATTTCTTTCTCCTCGCCTGGAAAGTCAACAAAATCAGGCCTTACCGCCGTCGCGCAATAGTCCATCGGCTGATTCGGCCAATGGCGCAGCGGCACCAGTTCAAATCCGTCGTGCGCGTGATTTTTTGCGGCGAATTTGTCCGGCCGCGAGCCGACGCGCGTTATCCTAGAACCCCGCGCGAATGGATCGGAAGGCCGATGGCAGAGCAACAGACCCTGCACGAAAACCGCCTCGGGCAGGAGACCAGTCCGTATCTGCTCCAGCACAGGTCGAACCCGGTCGACTGGTGGCCGTGGGGACCGGACGCCCTGGCGGAGGCGAAGCGCGCCAACAAGCCGATCCTGCTTTCGGTCGGCTACGCCGCCTGCCACTGGTGCCACGTGATGGCGCACGAGAGCTTCGAGGACGAGGCCACCGCGCGCGTGATGAACGACCTGTTCGTCAACATCAAGGTCGACCGCGAGGAGCGTCCCGACATCGATCAGATCTACATGTCGGCCCTGCACCTCATGGGCGAGCACGGCGGCTGGCCGCTGACCATGTTCCTCACGCCCGCCGGCGAGCCGTTCTGGGGCGGCACCTATTTTCCCAAGCAGAGCCGCTACGGCAGGCCGGCCTTCGTCGACGTGCTGCGCGAGATCGCGCGCATTTTCCGCGAGGAGCCGCAGAACATCGAGCAGAACCGCAGCGCCCTGATGAAGCGCCTGGCCGAGACCGCACGGCCGCAGGATCGCGTGGTGATCGGTGCCGCACAGCTCGATCAGGCGGCGCAGCGGCTCGGCGGCCTGATCGATCCGATCCACGGCGGCATCCGCGGCGCACCGAAATTCCCGCAGGCGATGCTGTTCGAATTTCTCTGGCGCGCCGGCGACCGCACCGGCGAGGAGCGCTACTTCGCGATCGTCGAATTGACGCTCGAGCGCATCTGCCAGGGCGGCATCTACGATCATCTCGGCGGCGGCTTTGCGCGTTACTCTGTCGACGAGCGCTGGCTGGTGCCGCACTTCGAGAAGATGCTGTACGACAATGCGCAGCTTCTTGAGCTGTTGGCGCTGGCGCACCGGCGCTCCGGCAATTGGCTATTCCGCGCACGGGCAAGCGAGACCGTCGCCTGGCTCGAGCGCGAAATAACGACAGAGGAGGGCGCCTTCTGCGCCTCGCTCGACGCCGACTCGGAAGGCGAGGAAGGAAAATTCTACGTCTGGTCTTCCGACGAGATCGCCAAGGAGCTCGGTGCCGAAGACGCGGAATTCTTCGCCCGTCATTACGATGTGACGCCGGCAGGCAATTTCGAAGGCCACAATATCCTCAACCGGCTCGCGCGCGTGCCGGCAAGCCCCGAAGACGAAGCGCGGCTGGCGGCCCTCCGAGAGAAGCTGCTGGCAGCGCGCGCGCCGCGCGTCCGGCCGGGGCTCGACGACAAGGTGCTCGCCGACTGGAACGGCATGATGATCGCCGCCCTCGTCAACGCCGGCCTCCTGTTCGACGAGCACGGCTGGATCCAGATGGCGGCGCGGGCATTCGGGTTCATCGCCGCCAGGATGAGCCACGGCGACCGTCTCGGGCATTCCTGGCGCGCAGGCAGGCTCCTGTTTCCCGGCCTCGCGTCCGACCACGCCGCGATGATCCGCGCCGCGCTCGCGCTCTACGAGGCCACCGGAGAAGGCGACTATCTCGAACGCGCGTGCACCTGGCAGGGCGCGCTCGACCGCTACTACGCCAATCACGACAACCACGGCTATTTCCTCACCGCCAAGGACGCCGAAGGCCTGGTTGTGCGCCCGAGCAGCACGTCTGACGACGCCACGCCCAATGCCAACGGGATCGCCGCGCAAAACCTGGTGCGACTGGCACTGTTCACCGGCCAGGACGCCTGGCGCGCGCAGGCCGACCGGCTGTTCGACGGCATCCTGCCGGCGGCGGCCGAGAACCTGTTCATGCATCTGTCGCTGCTCAATGCGCTCGACCTGCGGCTGCGCGCCAAGGAGATCGTCGTCGCCGGCACCGGCCCGCGCGCCGACGCGCTGGTGGCGGCCGCGCTCAAGCTGCCTTTCATCACGCGCACCGTGCTGCGCGCGTGGTCCGCCGACGCGCTGCCGCCGACCCATCCGGCGCAGGAGAAGATCAAGGCCGCGAAGGAGCCGGCGGCCTTCGTGTGCGTCGGGGAGACTTGCTCGCTGCCTGTCACCGAGCCGGATCAGCTGGTAAAAACCGCAAACGACATGCGGCGATAGACGCAATAATCCGCGTCGCTTCAGGGGGAATGATGGACGGGGACGGCATCGCGCGCGACGGCATCCGGCCGGGCGACACTGTAGTGGTGACGGGAGGCGGCGGCGGTTTCGGTCAGGCGCTGGTTCGCCGGTTCGCCCGCGATGGCGCCAAGGTGGCGGTCTGGGATGTCGACGCCAGCTTGGGCGAGGAAACCGTTCGCCAGGTGAAAGGCGAGGGCGGACAGGCACAATTCTTCAAGGCCGACCTCGTGCAGCCGGGCGAGATCGACGCTGCCGTCAAACAAACTCGCGATGTCTTCGGCGCACCCTATTGCGTGATCAACAACGCCAGCATTTATCCGCGCGTGAGCATCCTCGACATGGCGCCGGAGGCCTGGGAGCGCGCCTTTCGGGTCAACATCACGGCGCCCTTCCTGATCGCCAAGGCCTTCGGCGCGGGCATGATCGCGCGCAAGCGCGGCGTCATCATCAACATGTCTTCCGGACGGGCGCTGCAGGGCGCGCAGGACGGTGCCGCCTATGCCTGCACCAAGGCCGCGCTGCTGTCGCTGACCAAGAGCCTCGCGCTGGAATGGGCGAAGCACAACATCCGGGTCAATGCCATCATTCCCGGCATGTCGCTGACCGCGCAGCCGCTCGCGAACGCCACTGCGGAGGAGCTGATTGCACGCGGGCGGAAGGAAAATCCGTTGGGACGCATCGGCTATCCGGAGGACGTAGCGGGGCTGGCGGCGTTTCTCGCAAGCTCCGATGCCGCCTTCATGACCGGGCAGGGCGTGGCCGTGAATGGCGGGCGGATCATGATCCCCTGAGCGGTCGCGCGGGCAAGCAACAGGAGACCATTATGGCGTTCACAAGCTCGCGCGGCACCGTGGGCTGCATCAAGCCGACCATGCGGCCGGGCGGGCTCGAGGAGCTCATCCGCATGCTCCCGGAAGGGATCGGCGTGATCCCGCTGTTCCTCGGCATCAAGGAAGGCACCACCGACGAATTCAAGCGCGCGGTCGCGCCCTACGAGCCCCTGGTCAGGCAGCTCGCGGAGGCCGGCTGCGATCTCATTCATCCGGAGGGAGCGCCGCCGTTCATGCTGCTCGGCTTCAAGGGGGAGGCGGCGCAGCTAAAGGCATGGGAGAAGACCTACAAGGTGCCGTTCTTCACCTCCGGCAGCAATCACGTGCGCGCGCTCAAGGCGCTCAAGGCCAAACGCTTCGTCGGCGCGACTTACTTCACCGGCAAGATCAACGACCTGTTCGCAAAATATTTCGTCGAGGCGGGCTTTGACGTGCTCGGCATGGAGGGCATCTCCGTGCCGTTCGACCAGGTCGGGCATCTGTCGTCGCACGAGGTCTACGCGCATGTGAAGCGCGCCTTCCTCAAGCATCACAAGGCCGAGGCGATCTATCTGCTCGGCTCCGGTTGGCGCGTGCTGCCGGTGATCGATCTGCTCGAGCAGGATCTCGGCGTGCCGGTGGTGCACCCGGTGCCGGCGCGCTGCTGGGAAATCCAGCATCGGCTTGCGATCCGCGAGCCGGTCGCAGGCTACGGGCGGCTGCTGGCTGAGATGATTCCGGGATAGCCGACGTGCGGCAAATCCTTACGGCCAAAATCCGCGCTCGACGAGCTGGTGATAGAACAGGTTGAGGAACGCCTTCAGCCGCTGCGGGCCGCGGTAATGGGCGAACTCGGCCGGCACGTTGAACTCGGCCTGGATCTGTTGGACCGTTTTCCCGGCCGCGATCATCTTCGACACCTCGTCGCGCATGACCACGAAATAGCGGCGCTGCTCCTCGAGATCGGCGACGCCGCGGCCGATGTGCACCGGTCCATGCCCGGGGATGTAGGTGTCGACCGGCAGCCGCCGCTCGATGATGCGGTCGAGCAGCGCGATCCAGTTCTTCGCATTGGAGAAGAACACCATCGCCGACTCGCCCGGACCGGGATGGATCTCGGTGTCGAGCAGGTCGCCCATCAGGAAGACCCGCTTCTGCGGCACGTAGAGGGTGACGTCGCTGGTGCTGTGGGCGCTGCCTTCCTCGGTGATCTGGAACGTGAGCCCGCCGAATTGCAGCGTCATGGCGCCCTCGAAGCCGATGTCGGGCAGCGTCAACTGGGCGCCTTTGTAACGGGCGAACTGCGGCTGGTCGGATGCGCGGCGCTCCGCGAATTCCTGGCCCTCCTGCATGTACAAGTCGCGCATCTGCTTGCGGGCGGCGATGAAGATCGGCTTGTCCTCGCGGAAATGCCAGACGCCGGTGGCATGATCGCCGGCTGGATGCGAAATCACGACGTAACGGACCTTCTTGTCGGTGATCCGCCGGATCGCGGCCAGCACCTGGTCGGCGGTCCTGATGTCGGCGTCGAACACCAGCACGCCTTCGCCGGTGACGACGAAGGTCGAGTTACTGGAGCCGAACGGATGCTGCATCGTATAGACGTCGTCGGCGACCTTGCGCAGCTCCATGGTCGGCGGCGGGGCAAATTGCGCGGGCGCCGGCTTGCTCCCAAGCGCGGTTGCAAGGCCAAGCGCCCCCACGACGCACAAGTGCGTGCATGCAACTTTCATAATGATGCCCCTCTCGCCCGGCCGTCCACTCCGGCGCCGCTATTCTGAGCGATTTCGCTCTGGCGCTGCTACACTGAAATTGTGCGGCCGCTCGCCGCGCTGGCAAATTTCCCACATTTCGCGGTAGGCCGCCTGGATATTGCGGCGGAAGCGATCGGTGTCGAACAGCGGGCAGGTCTCCCGGTTGCGCGCAAGCTTGTCCCGGATGCCGCGCAAAGCTGCCGCGTCCGTTGCAAGACGCCATGCCAGCGCTTCGTAACCGGCGAGGTTGCGGGTCACCAGCTCCGGCAGACCGACTGCATGGAGCAGGCTTGCGGCGACCCGGCCCGCAAACGCCTTGCCTTCGCAGGTCAGCACCGGAAGTCCGGCCCACAGCGCATCGCTTGCGGTCGTGTGGGCGTTGTAGGGAAGCGTATCGAGGAAGAGGTCGGCGAGCCGGTGGCGGGCGAGATGATCCTCGACCTTCATCCTGCCGGCGAACACAAGGCGGGTGGGATCGACGCCGCGCGCCTGCGCTTCCCGGCGGAGATTGCTTTCCGCCGCCGCGTTGTCGCGCAGGAGCCAAAGCACGCTGCCGGGCACGCCGTTCAACAGCCGCATCCAGACGTCGAAGATCGCCGCCGTGATCTTGTAGCTGTTGTTGAAGCAGCAGAACACGAAGCCTCGCTCCGGCAGCCCGGCTTCGGCGCCGGTCGGCGCTCGCTCGGCGATCCGGCGCCGGCTGTCGTTGGCCTGATAGCAATCCGGCAGGCGCACGATTTTCTCGGAATAGAACGGCTGCTGCTCCGGGGGCGCTACGATGCCGTCGGCAATAATGTAATCGATGAAGTCGGCGCCCATCGTTCCGGGATAGCCGAGATAGCTGACCTGGATCGGGCAGGGGCGATAGCTGAGGATTTCGGGGCGGGAGTCCTGGGTGTAGCCCTTCAGATCGACCGCGATGTCGATGTCAAGATCGCTGAGCAGCTTGGCAATCTGGTAATCGCTCTTGCTGCGTACGTCGTAGAAGCGGTCGAACGCCTTGACGATGCGGGCACGGATTTCGCTGCCGTCGTCGCGATCGAAGCCAAATCCCAGAATCTCAAATCGTGAGCGATCGTGCGCCTCCAACAGGCCAGCGATCAGGTAGGCGGTGGCGTGGCCATGAAAATCCGCCGACAGGTAGCCGATGCGCAACTTGTCGCGCGAAGGCGCACGGCCCTTCGATAGCGGCGCGCGGTCCCCGCCAATCCGGTCCGCGATGAACGCCCGCGCGCACTGCAGGTGCAGTGCCGCGTCGTCGTTGAGCCGGATCAGTGTGAACGGATTGACGATCGCGGTGTTGTTGGCGACGCGGGCCGCCAACTCGCCGGCGAGCTTTTCGGTCCGTTTCCAGTCGCAGATCGCCAGCGCCGATTCCGCCAGCCCGCTGAACGCATAGGGGTGGGCCGGCGCCAGCGCGATCGCCGCCTCGTAGCTCGCGATCGCCTTCTCGTACTGCTTGAGCTCGTGCAGCACGTCGCCGCGACTGAACAGCGCTTCGACGTAGTCGGGCTTGAGCACCAGCGCCTTGTCGTGAAACGTCAGCGCTTCCTCGGTGCGCTTGAGCGCCTTGAGCGCACTGCCGCGGTTGTAGAGCGCCTCCGCGTAATTCGGCCGCAGCGCGAGCGCGCAGTCGTAGCATGCGAGCGCCTCCTCGTACCGGTTGAGGCCCTGCAGCGCATTGCCGCGGTTGTTGATGGCCTCGACAAAATCGGGCCGCAGCCGCAGCGCCTGGTCGAAGCTCGCCAGCGCCTCGTCGTGGCGCTTGAGCTTGTGCAAGACATTGCCGCGGTTGTTGAGCGCTTCCAGGAAATCGGGTTGCAGCCGCAGCGCCTGGTCGAAGCTCGCCAGCGCCTCGCCATAGCGCCCGAGCGCGTAGAGCACGAGCCCGTAATTGGACAGCGCACGCGTCGAATCGGGGTTCGTGCGCAACGCCGTGCCGATCAGCTCCAGCGCCTCGGCGCTGCGGCCCTGCTGGTGGCGGATGACGCCGAGCAGGTGCCGCGCATCGAAGTGCTGCGGCTCGGCCTGAAGGATTTGCCGATAGAGCCGCTCGGCCTCCGCCAGCTGTCCGCTTTGGTGACAGGCGATTGCCCGCTCGAGCCATTGCTGGCGGGCGCCGGAGGCCTGGTCGTTCGGCGGCTTGGCCATGCGCGACGTTATAGCGGCGCGAGTGCGGCTCGCGCCATCGCCGGCCGCGGACCGCGGCCGGCCCGCGTCACGTATTCATCGACTCGAAGAACTCGGCGTTGTTCTTGGTGTTGCGCAGCTTGTCGAGCAGGAAGTCGATGGCGTCCATCGTGCCCATCGGATTGAGGATGCGGCGCAGCACGTACATCTTCTTGAGCTGGTTCGGCTCGGTCAGCAGCTCTTCCTTGCGGGTGCCCGACCGGGTGATGTCCATCGCCGGGAAGGTGCGCTTGTCGGCCACCTTGCGGTCGAGGATGATTTCCGAATTGCCGGTGCCTTTGAACTCTTCGA
>Ga0114129_10010803_pt1 | contig 13006 bp, 15 predicted proteins | sample RhiMetdeltSRZDD1_FD_80071 | JGI IMG/M metagenome (GOLD analysis project Ga0114129, IMG submission 80071) | Populus rhizosphere microbial communities from Tennessee, USA - Rhizosphere MetaG P. deltoides SRZDD1 (version 2) (version 2) | ecosystem: Host-associated > Plants > Roots > Rhizosphere >...
AATAGCCAAGGGAGGATACCTCCATCGATCAGAATTTTGTTGGATGCTATATTCTTTACACACCCCTGAGAGTTAAGGTATTTGGCGCTAAAGCATCTCATGTATAAAAAAGTTAGCAGGTATAACCTGAATAATTATGTTATAATTTATATATAATAGACAGGCTTTCATCAAAAGCTATAGGTTATGCTGTAACGTATGTTATAAAGAGACAAAACGTATGAGCAAGCCAGAACAAAAGCTTGAAGCATCGGCATTGGTTGCAGGTGCGGATAATATCAGTAGTAGTGGAATTGCGTCAGTAACAACGCGAGGAGGAACGGACCATAAAAACAAAGTTAGTGCAAAGACTATTAGAATTAGACAGGAAACCTATGATAGGCTAAAGAAGCGCGGCGAATTTGGCATGGACTTTGACGATGTTGTTACTTAGGTTTTGGATTCTTTGGAAAAGTGCGAGAAGGAACACCATGAGCGAAAACAATTAGAGCAATTGTGATAACGCAGTTGATTACTTTTTGCGTGCTGCAAAAACCCTAGAAGATAACCCAAAGGTCCCACGCGAAAAAAGAAGGTGATATTACGAGGCTATCTGTGCTATTATAGTGTGCATCGGCCCCCTTACTCATTCAAATAGCGCTTCTGCGAATCCTAGGTAGTCATCAGTCATTAACCTGGCTTCTTCGCATTTTTGGCTATCAAATGTTGCAGAATCTGTACTTTCACAGAATTGTGCAACTCCTTGGTTTATCATATCGGTACATTGATCTTGTCCTTGGATATCTCCAGGTGTATAGGCTGTTGCAGAACCTGGGGCTTCTCTAAACTGTGGATTTGCTTCTACCTTTGCATATATTTGGTTTAAGTCATTGAGACAGTCTGCTGTAGTTTGTGCTAACTTTGCAAAGGCTGGGTCTGTGTGCTGATACTGAATGTTCTCAGGACTTAGTTGATCGACTCGACCGTCAAACCATGTCAAGTTAGTTATGATGATGCCCGTTGTCGTTGTCGTTGTTGCATTGGTAGCCGCTATTCCTGCTGCTGTAGTGTTGGTAACATTAGTAGTAGTATTCGTCATATTCTGAGATACCGTTGCATTAGTCGCCGCTGCTGTCGTGTTAGTAGTCGTCGTCATATTCTGCGGTGCAGTAGATTGTTGTGCATAAACTGTTGTTGCCATTGGTTGAGTGGTTCCAAGAATAATGCCCGCTGCAAGTATTACTATTGTTCCAATAACTAAAAGTAGTTTCATCATATATTATCTCACTATCGCTGTTTGGTTGTATTTGAACTAAAGAGCCGCATGTCCTAAGCTGCACCGTTGCCGTTGCTATTGCCGTGTAGGGCCTGTGGGCTTTCCAAAACAGTGGTCTCTATCGGGTTCGCCGCCCTGATTGCAAACTATCTGTGGTACTCCCACAATTTGTTCGGGGATAGTAGTAAAGTCCCAACAAAAGCCACCCATTGCAATGCTTCCAGGAGCGAAACTACAATCTTCTGTGATAGGATAGAAACAAGTCCCTCTTTCGAAGGAAACGGCTGTGTCGCCACAAATCTTTTTGATGGTTTCTCCATTTGGCTGTGCGAACGCTGCAGGTGTTGCTGTCGTCATGAAACTCGTAGTCAGTGCTGCTAATGCTAGCAGACTTACTGTTCCTAACATAAGATTGGTTTTAGTTGTTACGATTAACTTCATTTTCTTATCGGAATCTTGTCTAATTCGGTTATGAATTTAAGAGATAAGTCTAAAAATTCTGGATTATTACACATAAGTGCCGACTAGAAGATAAAATTACAACCCAGAGCGCCAGGTATTACAACATTATCTATATCATGAGATTTTCATACGAAGGACAAAAGCAATTTACATATCAGTTGTCAATGAGCAGATAATCAAAATAGCCCAAAAGATATGAGAAACCCCCACATTAAACGGCCTACAAAAGGTAATGATGCGTAGTTGCTTGAACATGAAAATCAAATATTGTCGTAAGATATATGCTAGTTTGCTTAAGCAATACTGCATTGAAACGGAAATTATAAACATGCTTCAGGGGAGAATAGGAAAGGACATCTTTTTGCGTCATTATATGACTCCTAGCAGCAATTTCAAGATGATGTCTTGGTTGCTCTATAGCAGAGCTGCAAAAACAAATAGAATAATGATTTTAATAGAAAAACTGCTTACATGATCATAATGGAATTCATTGGAAGAATATCTCATTTTGGAGCCTGCTAGCAGAAAGCCTTAAACGAAAGCTTCCTTTCTAAAACATACAAATGAATAATACGACATTCGCAGTAATAGCCGTAGTATCAGCACTAGCATTGTTTGGAGTAGTCATGGTAACGGTATCAGTGACTATGCAACTGCAACAAGCAGAGGCCATAGGGTGCAGGCCTGGTTTGACAGGATTTAACGCTTCACAGGGACGATGCTTCCGAGGATAGAAGTAGAGAAAGAGCAGATTATTTTCCTTATTATTTCTTGACCAACACTCAAGAATCAGCACCCATTTTCGACACCCGCTAAGCCGACAGAACCATTATTGTTATTATTATTACTACTGCTGCTGTCATTTCTCTTTGTTCTTAACCTCCGAGCGAAGCCACATATATGAGAGCGTCAGAGATGTCCCCACAGCCCTAGTAGCTCAGCTGGCAGAGCGAAGGTTTCGTAATCCCCCGCTCTTGTTTTCGTAAAAGAAGGAGGGGCGGATACCTTAGGTCGTGGGTTCAAATCCCATCTAGGGCTTTTACTCTCATTATCAATCTCATTTTGATGATTATAGACGAAACCTCGCTCTGCCAGCTGAGCTACTAGGCTATTTGAACTATTGCGGAATTCTGCAATGTCTGAAAGATAGCCCTTTTCCAATAACAACGGTAACTCCTGGTCAACAAACACTTTCAGCTTTTTGTTTAGTCTGGACTTGACTCACACACATAATCGTGATTATTCTGCTCTTTACCTAGCAAATAGTCACGTTCTGCTTTGCTAAGAAACACCTTGTAAAATAAGGGAAAATACTTACTTTTATCCGCTTTGCTAGATATTACTTGTTGCAAATTTATTTACCGACTTAGCAGATTTCTATGTGGGTTATAGTACTATCAAGATAGAAAATTGCAAAGAGCTCTGGAATAAGAATGAATATCAAAAAAGAGGAGAGTGCGAGCACAGCCAGTTAGACCGTTGCAATCCTAGCTGTTTCGTGGGGCCTAGTCTTATCCCATAATGCGCCAAGAATCAAGCCTAACAATCCCCAGAACGCGCTCATGGTCAATCCACTCGCTATTCTAAAACCAATTACCAAATCCATCGGTGCTGTAATTTCGTCTGGGTTAGGAGGCAATATCATGAAAGCTGCCGCAATTATTCCTATGTATATGACTGGTACTAGTATCTGTTTCCCTTTTTTGTCTCCGAGCTTTCTATATAGGAAGGCTAATCCGAGGGCACTAAAGCTTGATACCGTGAGTAGTATGATATACAGCGATTCCCTGTAATATATCGTCTCGGGGTCGCCCACCGCAGGAGGATTTGCAGGATACTTTAATGCTGGAACAATGTAGATTATCAGTAGCATTACACCCGCTAATATCAGTGCCTTTTTCTTGTCATTTGAACCTGGAATTGAATTACGAGTTAGCGCAAATACCACTCCAAATAGAGCTCCCAATGAGACTCCCAAGATTGTGCCAGCTACTATTTCTCCACTCTTTTGCCAGAGTCTGTAGTCGTTGAATTCTTGCGGATTAATAACCTCTCCCTGTGCTATTGCATTCTGGTTCTCAAGGTTTATGGCCTCGTCAATATAAGGCTCCACTATCCCCAGATTTAGGATAGCTAGGAGAGTACCCGAAATCGCACCTGCAATGAGCGTTATTGCAATGAATGTTATTGTCTTCAATTGTGTTCCTTCACTTTAGTGGCATGGGAATCCTGCTGCATGTCTCATATCGTGGTAGAATTCATGCATCCACATGGTGTCAAATGCTTGTTGGCCTTGGGCCACGCTGAATAGGTGTCCTTGGTCATAGCCTACCATAAAGATTCCAATCAGCATTACTCCTAGTAATATACCCACAGCAACCTTTGGAACGCTACTAGGGCTTTTAGTTATTTGGATACTTTTGCCTATAGTTGACATTAAACCGTCCAGTATATCCCGCACTATTTAAACGGTTGGTTAGATTATCCAACTCTTTATATATGTCTCCTCCATGAAGTGGAACTTAAATGCATACGTTCGTAAAAGCTATAACGAATGTAGCTATGAGATACGCACCAAGTAGAGTGCTTTCATTCAGTGAGGTGCATGTTTTCAAAACGTTGCAGTTAATGAAAGAGAATCAGCGAGTAAGCAGAGTTATGCTATGCAGGGAACTGGTACTTGGAGAAGGTGCTATCAAGACCCTTATCAAACATATGAAAATGGACGGTTTAATATCAACAACTAATGGTGGAACAAAAATGACTCCCAAGGGAAAGGAGATATGCTATCAACTCACTTCTTCTATTCCTTCTGAGACAAGACTTCCAAAGTGCTCAGTAGCCTTAGGGAAATTCAATCATGCGGTATTATTAAAAAATCTAAGCTACGTCGTAAAGTCTGGAATTGAACAAAGAGATGCCGCTATCAAAATGAATGGCACTGGCGCCACCACTCTGCTCTATATCGACAAGAAGCTGGTAATGCCTACAAATTTACATCGCGATTCGTTAAAGGAAGAGCCAGCAATCCGAAAGCTCCTGATTGGAAAACTGAAACCTATACAAGAAGACGTCATTATAATAGGAAGTTCCGATTACAATTCTAAAACGGCCGAGCTGGCAGCTAAGAATGCCGCACTTTCTACTATTGTGACTCATGAAACGCATTCAAAGTGAAAAGCTGACTTCTCAAGCATTAATTACCTCCAAGTTAGTCTCAATTTTGAGCTCAGTATTTTTTGGGCTATCTTGATTCTTTGCGACAGAATTCATTGTTTATGCAGTTTTGTACGTTTTTCAATCTTTTTCCACTTTGTTATGGTTTAGAACCCTATAGGGTGACACGGTCTGGTGTTTGTTCATGTGATTGCTCTGATTTGTGTGCTGTCTGGGAATATTTTTGTCACATACCGCGCTCATGATTGCAAGCTGTTAGTATGATATCAATCAAATGCGTTTCTCCCAGAAAATAGAGTTACTTCAGGTAATACATTGGCATTTGCAGGAAGGGTTGAAGGTTCTTGAGAAGCTGAAGAAGGTGCACAGGAGGATGGGTGTGTCGCAACAAGAGAAGATGATGAATAACACGATGATGACAATTTTTCTGATTCACCTTTAACTTCTCCTGATACCGATATAGCTATTTCTTCTTCTGCTGCTTCATTCTCTACGGATTAGGAATGAGTGTTAATCAGGAGAAGTATTCTAACTCAGCATTCAAGGTTTTACATGCGAAGGAACGAATCCTCATCCAACTAACAAGCGTTTGATGTTTTCTCTCCTCTTGCATGAGGAATTTTTGATACTATATTAGATTTTTACCTAGATCTTTTCTTTTCCTACTCTTCTCTGCCTTTTATATTCCTGCAAACTAAAAATAGCACCACTTTCAACATTTCGATCTCTGTTACCAATATCTCGGTATCTTTCCTCTCCATTGTTTCCTCCTTCTGCTTTCTCTTTAATTTTAAAATGCGCTCTAACTTGTCTGGATCTCTCGGCGCATTTCGAAGAGTCTTAATTTGTAACTCTAAGTGGCTCTTAGTAGCAGGAGTCATCCCTATCGTCGATGCTCCTTCTATTTCTTCATTACTGCTGCCTATTGTTATCATTCTCTGACTTGCCTCAATCATCTTTTGTATGGCTACTTCTGTAGAGTCATAGATTGAAAAGACCAAGGCTATTTGGACGTAACAAAGTAATGCTGCGATGGTTATAAACAGCAGAGCACGGTTGGGAGAGAGGGGTAGGCGAAGAAAAGGCTGAAGCTGGCACACAAAGGGAAATGTCTGGAAACCTTCGTCCGTTTCAAACAGCCACTGCCAGGGTTCTTTGAGGACTGGAGCATGGGCACAGTCACATACACGTATCTTACTCACATGTAACGTTGGAGTTACAATTGAAGGTCAACATGTAAGGGACTGTTGTTGCTATTGTAATGCGGAGGCATTATGATGTAATATATATGGAGCAGTTCTAGTACTATAGAATAAAATCCAATCTAAAATAACAATTCTCTAAAAACTTAACATACCAAAAATGCGGTTGGAAGATGTGTGGGTCTCTGCGCTTATGGAGACTCACACAGATCGCATCCTCGCCAGCTGGTCTTCAAGAGACCAGCTGGCGGGTTTTGGTACTATTCGAAATTACCAATATTATGCGTTTCCCGCATGATGTCTACAGGCATGACAAACGCTTGATACGATACCACCGTCGATTCATTGATACCGTACTATTATCCAAGATTAATTTCCATGGTTGTTTGATATTTAAGCTGCGCGTAATTATTTTCTTTACTCTTGCTAATAGAAATTTACGGGACAGATGGAACATTGAATTATTTCCATACACTCTAAACCACAGATATAACTACCATTTCTTGTTGCCAGATGATACACACAAACAAACCGCTCGCTTTCAGAGTGCCAGACAAACCCAAACATAATGAATAGTAGGATTCTTCTATAATACTGAAACCCCCCTCCCTCCAAGGTGCTTGCTATGATATAGCAATCCATTCCCAGCTCAGCTTTACGATATATGATAACCACAACTCTACAACAAATAATCGATGAGAGAATATCTTTCCTAAAACATGAAATTAATCGTGATGAGAACAAGCAGCAAGTAAATGAGTCATTCCATATACAAATTCACGCCATGAGGTTTGTCGACAACGAGGATATTGAATATGTTGAATCGATCATTCTGCCAAAGAAGGCACTATTGAAGAACAGTAAATATGTGCATGAATGTGACAGGTATTTGTGGAGCTCTACGGCTTGAAAGGACGACAGCGTCAGATGGCCGCATATACTCTTGGGAGGAAGGAAGGAATGGAGGTGCTAACGCAAGATATATGATCCCTACTAACATGACATTCCTAATTAAGAAATCGCCTTCTTGTTTCGTCTGCTGCAAATGCGCTACGAGATTAGCTAACTATTACGTACTAATTGGAAGGAATACTAAGTCGGCGACTCAAATAATTCCGATTTGTGATGTTCGCTATAGTGAGCAGTATAACACCAGAAGGAGGAGAAACAACAGAAGATGATATTATCACCAGAATCTCTGAAATGGCGAGGTGCATTCTATGCTTGTCGCATCTGTAAACAAGATGCTGATTTTATATGTCCTAGACCTTACTCCAATCTGCGCAAACTGTAAAGCCCGCTATGTTGGAATCTGGCTATAAAGCCTTTGAAATAATGAGAGAAGAGAAGAGGAGGAATTAGAGAGAAAAATCACACACTGTTCAGAGGATAATAGAGAAGCGAAGGCTTCAATTTCTTGCTGATGAAGTCAACATGATAGAGGATTCAATCCCATTTAATGCTCAGAAGTTGCTCTATGGATTAGCCGGATCACAGTTCATCAGAGGAAGAAACAGAGACAGAAAGAGGCCCTATGGAGATGTTTGATCTCCTAGGTGTACATCTGCACGTCCTAATCCTGTTCAGGACACAAGACTGTAATCAATGTTGTTGATATCCTTGTTTACTATGGAAGACGGGATAAAAAAGAAAAAAGAAAAGAATAGGAGTTGATTTCCTATTTTAGCGCACTACCACTTGACCAGCTATCTAAGGATGGAGCAATCAGATACACTCACACGTTCCTCTGTTTGCAAACTTGACGCTGAATGATGTGATCGGGTGGTAAACCTGGAGTAATCTGACCTTTTGGCCATATACAACCCGAGTGAATATACGATTCATCTCCAACCTTAATGTAGTTGCATTTGGCCCCATGTACGTGGCATTATTCTGAGCATCTATGACAACGGGGCTGGCAGCTCTGTTATTGGCTACAATGATAGTGTTGTTTGTAGTAACATTCGGGCTTGGTATCATGCGTGGTTCAGTATTTTGCTCATTTGGATTTGCAGGTAAATTCTGGAAAACATGGAATCAAATAGGATGATCCTAAGGCCACAAAATAGCTTTCTTGTCTGATAAAGGTAACCGTATGAGGCTCGCCTACTGCAGCTGGATTTATCCAGACGACTGTTTTACCCCCATTTATAGTAACATTTTGTGGGTTAGACCAAATAACGACAGTTTCCTTTCCTCCGTCACCTGCTTCACTTGTACTGCACCGTTTTGTGCTTGGTAATTTGCTTGCTATTGCTGTTGTGCTTTTGCCACTGTTCTAGCAGCTAAATGCTGCCTGCTAAGAGAAGGCGTTCCTCCAACGGAGAAAAGGAGCGCCCCCATACCAGCCGCGCTAACTAGTGCCTAAGTAACTGTTACTACTCTTTATTGAGCTGTGCAAACATTTTTCGGTCAATGTAAACAGATTCAGAGAATAATAAGTCAAGCCGAACCTTGCGCATCTTCTTCCTTTTGATTTCAATTATGATCATCGGTCTAGGATTTATTTATCCTCGTTGTCGTCCTTGTTATCCCTGCTCGTTTCTATGTGGGTAAAGTTTGTTCCTAATCCTCTTTGACCCGCAGGTGGAAGTTGAGGATCAGTACCAATTTCTTGCACATTGACATCTTGTGGTTTTTTCCTCATCTTGACCCATTTCTCGACCCATTCCTCGATTTGGCATTTTCTCCTTGTATGGATTCGTTCCCATCCTATCGACTTTATATTAGAAAATATTCCTTATATAGGAAGTTCAATAATCTATCAGGAGGTTTCTACTCAACACTGCAAAAACACGTAATGTGTGTGTTAAATGAGTGTGTTAAAGTTTGCAATACAAGGAATTTTGATGCTAGTATGCCATTAAAGGCGTGTTACATCATAATTGAGCACGACACAGCATAAAAAAACTATTACATATATTACGCACTATTTTTATCAGGTAACCCAAGAACGTTTTGAGGCAGCATCCCTATAACAACCAGTCAGTAATCTTCATGTTTTGGTACTCTGAATAAATACTACATAACAACACAAAATAGGCTTATATCATTAAATATAATCAATAACAGAAATTATCTGATGTTCGGAAACATTAATGTAAACAAGAGCACAAAACAGCGGATGTTGTTTAACCCGATTTCAAGAACAATCAAAGATCCTGACAAGGTTGAAAGAACAATGAGGGCAAGAACTCTGGAGTTGAATTGTACAAAATGATTTCATATTTTAATGAGTCGTTGTTTTCGACCAATAGAGATGCGCTTGTGCCGGAGGAATTTAGAAACGCACGCCTTCGTGCATCATTAGTGTTAGAACATACAGTCAAATAGGAGATTTGGAGATTTGACAGTTGATAACATTGGAAGACATACGAGCAGCAGCATCAGTTGTCCAAATTGCTCAACTCCGATGCAAGAGATTAGACGATATGATGCAGATATCGACTACTGTCCTTCTTGTAAGGGAGTGTGGCTGGATAGAGGTGAAATAGACAAGATAGCAGTAGCTCAAAACAGAATCGACGAAGAACATTATCAGCGTTATCACAGAGACAGAGATTATGATGACTATGATGACGACTATTATCGTTATGGAGGTCATAGAAGGCGAAGAGGCTTCCTTGGCGACCTGTTTGACTTTGATTAAATATATGAAGGAGCAGATCGATAGCTACATAGAGAGACTTTACTTAATGAAAGCAAAAAGAGCTAAGATATATAATGCTACATCTATCATGCATGAATTTACACCTTCTCTTATCCTTCAGGTTCCTGAAGGTACTATGCGCTACTTAAATTTACGGGACTCTCATTTTATTTTTATTAATTCATTCTGAAAGATGCCATATCTTTTCTTAGTCCTCTCCATAAAGCTCATGATAGACTTTAGCATCAACATGTTGGCTTATCACTGCCAATAATGTCAATAACTCCCTCACCTCTTCGTCCTCTGTTAACTAAGCATACACGATTGTAGATAATAAGAGATTAAATTTCTGGGATAATTCGAGAATTTGAAAGCCATGTGCTAAATATAGTCTAGCATCAAGGTGGTCTCCTTCTGATGCTGCCAAACAGAAATCAAATAACAGATATTGAGCAGGATATGTAATCCTATTTTTCGTAGTTCATCCAATCGTCCTCCAGGGGCTACCTTGATTCTTTAAGATTCGCTACTTTGAGAAATTTGATCAGGAGCCGAACAAGATCTCGGAAGCTGATAGTATGCCTTTTCATATTCTTGTAATCAGCAATAGTCTCCTCCTGTCCGAATATGACCATCAAGGTCTTTTCATCGATTTTGTTCTCAATGTCGTTGAGAGGAATCTTTGTATTGATAGTTTTTTGAGCTTGCCATTGTCAATAGGAATAATTTCGACCAAGCTTAAGATATCAGAAAGTTCTACCGTGTTGAAAGCTTTGCTTTTCATATATGGTACAAGAATTGATTTGGTCCCATACAGGTACCTTCTCATTATGAATCAAGAAACGATACATGAGAAAATGTAACAGAGAAACTTGGCATTAAGATAGGTGATAGATAGGAACAAGATCGTATGAGACGACCCAAAATGCAAATCTATGGCTTTTTATGCATATTCAATATTGTAGATAGCCTTCCAGTTATCGCCATATGAATTAGCTCTTTTTTTCGGATATGTGGGTTTTTTCATCTTCTGAGAGGGTCAACTGTCGCTGTAGAAATGGCTACTAATTATAGTACGCACGCAAATAATATTTTATTATGTTATATCTCGAATCTCCTCATACAAATATAATTATGACCTGTGTTATGAGCAAGCAAAGAAATCTATTCACTCCTAGCTAGTCCTCCTATTTTGTAATCACCTGATAAATGATAATTTAAAAATTCTCAAATATCAATTGAACGAACAAAAAAGATTAAATGGTGTGCTGAATTGCTTAGCTTCACAGGCTTTTGTTAGTACCAAGTAATGACCTTAGGTTGGACAAAGCGATTCTCGACTTCATCTAATCTCCTCATTGCACCGTTGCCTTTTCTGAGGTTTGCAAAAGATATATCATTGCGAACTCTAGAAAACATAGAGAAAACTTGCTCTAAGGTAACCCCGTGTTTAATATCGTACTCAATCTGTCTGCAAATAATTGCAAGATTGCCATATTTTTTATGATTCCTCTTTTCCCATCCTGTTGCATTTTCAGATAGACCCTTAACGTACTTTACGACTGTTTTTTCCATGTGTTCAACATGCCATTCTTTCATTGGAAAACTATTTTGCACTAAAAAAAAACCTACCAATATGTAACTCATCAAGCACGTATATAACTGATTGGAAGATCGTGTTCTACCCAGCGATCAAATATTAATACATGTAAAAGTTAAGAAAAGATTTGCTTTACTAACTTTAAATTACTTTAGCAACATGAATTTGAATAATATGCTCCTTTATTGTAAAAAATAGCAAATTCTATCTGGGCTTCCTAATCCTCATCAAGTATCCAATAGTCACTTCTTAAATTTTTTGCGACCTCATGCAATGTTATCACTATATTTGTTCTTGGTTTTTCTGATTATTTCCATCTTCCATGTAAAATAGAGATGCTGAAGAGTTGAGCAGATATTCATTAGAGCTTGATGGCATTACTCATATTTTCAAACAATACAAATGCCCTGCTAGGATTCTGCGATCTGAACTACCCTATATATATTGATATATTGATTATACAGGCTTCTAGTGCTTAATTTGCCCCAGTATTGCGTATCTAAAGTAGATAACATATACTCAAGTGGACACAAAATTGAGTGTAATACATTAGGTTATATGGACTGGTCATAGATTGTTTTGATTATCAATATATTTGATTCTTAACTATCAATTTGTTCCTCAGAACCGTCTTTGACTCGGAAAATAATAAGGGAAAAATTAATCTTGAAGGATGCGTATATGCATGTAGGTTGCTCATTGAGCAAGAGCGAGAGAAAAAATATGGTCGAGGACACAGATGAAGAAAAGTTTTTTCGCAATAGGTATGCGGACGAGCTTAGAAAGAAAAAACAAGATGAAAGGGCTGATGAATTAGACGACGAAAGAAGAAAAGTAAAGCAGCAAGGAATGAAAACGCCGGGAAGGAGAGGAGAGGAAATAAAACATGAAGAGATTGATAAGGAGATCAGCCGACGGTATAACGTGGAAAGAGTGAAGAAAGCTAATGAAAAGAGCGATAGCTAGGCTTTATCTATTTCATCCTGCAGTATATATCTGCTTGAATTATTTTCCTTATCCATGACCTCTCCAGTAGCCTTGGCTTGGCTACTCACATCACTATATGAAATGCTCCACTATTCAGGGCCTAATTTTTCGATTGTGAAAAATTAAGAAGATATATTCCCAGCTGATCATTATCATCTTCTGGATGATGTTCCTCCCCGAGTATGTGAGGGAGAACAATAGCCGCAATAGTCAGTATTTGGTCTTTTATGACAAATACATTCACACTTTCCGCCACTGCTTGAATATTTTCTTTTCAACTAAGCAAATGGTGAATCATAACCTAATTAAAACTATGCATGTCAGACAATCGTTCTAAAGGTAAGAAAAAACACCTGTGGTACTTTCCGTCTATCAAAATGGTAGTTGCCACATTCTTTTTGTTGATGGGAAATTCTGTGATTTTTGTATATCTTACTGTTCTGTTGTTGTCGTTGGTGGTGGTGAAGTCAATTCTGCAGTTGCAAACCTTGCACCTACATTAGTGATTTTCACCTTGCAGCTTTGGCCAACTTTGCCACCCTTTACAAAAATGACAAACCCTTGCACTCTGGCAATACCATCGCCCTGTCTGCTTGTTTCAGTAATTTGCACGTCGTATTCCTTACCTGTTTCTACAGGCTTTGGACCGAAGCTACCGCCGTAGCGGTTACCTC
>Ga0114129_10010804_pt1 | contig 13005 bp, 10 predicted proteins | sample RhiMetdeltSRZDD1_FD_80071 | JGI IMG/M metagenome (GOLD analysis project Ga0114129, IMG submission 80071) | Populus rhizosphere microbial communities from Tennessee, USA - Rhizosphere MetaG P. deltoides SRZDD1 (version 2) (version 2) | ecosystem: Host-associated > Plants > Roots > Rhizosphere >...
ACGTCGTCCACCGCCAGGTAGCGGAGGATCTTCACGTTGCCGGTCTCGCGCTCTACCTCGACGACGCAAGCATGGGCGCCGAACGGGAAGCAGAAGTTCGACGGATCGTAGAACGAGGTCTCCTCGAGCCCGGGCTCGAGGCCCTCCGGATAGTTGTGAGGCACGTACGCGGTCAGCGATACGGCGCCGAACGGCACCGCCTTGCCCGGTGCGCCCTTGACGCTGAACTGACCGCCCGCGTACTCGATGTCGCCGGGCGACGCCTCGAGCAGGTGCGCCGCGATCTTCTTGCCCTTCTCGATGACCTTGTTGAGCGACATGAGGATGGCGGTGCCGCCGACCGAGGCCGAGCGGCTGCCGTAGGTGCCCATGCCGAACGCCACTGAGCCGGTGTCCCCGTGGACGATGTCGACCTGCTCGAGCGGGATGCCGAGCTTGTCGGCGACGAGCTGGGCGAACGTCGTCTCGTGCCCCTGCCCGTGCGAGTGCGAGCCCGTGAACACGGTGACCATGCCGGTCGGATGCACGCGCACCTTGCCCGACTCGTAGAGGCCGGCCCCGGCGCCGAGCGCACCCACGACCTTCGAGGGCGCGATCGAGCACGCCTCGATGTAGGTCGAGAAGCCGATCCCGAGGAGCCGGCCCTGCTTGCGGGCGGCCTCCTGGTCGGCCCGGAACTTCTTGTAGTCGAACATCAGCAAGAGCTTATCGAGCGCCGCCGCGTAATCGCCGCTGTCGTAGGCCACGGCCACCAGCGTCTGGAAGGCGCCCGAGAACTTCGGGATGAAGTTCTTCCGGCGCAGCTCCGCCACGTCCATGTTGAGGGCCCGGGCGCCGGCGTCGACGATGCGCTCGAGGACGTAGCACGCCTCGGGGCGCCCGGCGCCGCGGTACGCGTCGACCGCGGTCGTGTTGGAGAAAACGCCCGTCACCTCGCAGTGAATGGCCCCGATCGCGTAGACACCGTTGAGCAGCGTGCCGTAAAGGAAGGTCGGGATCGCCGGCGCGAACGTCGAGAGGTAGGCGCCCAGGTTGGCGGTGGTCTTCACGCGAAGCCCGAGGATCTTGCCCTCGCGGCTCAACGCGATCTCGGCGTCGGTCACGTGGTCACGGCCGTGCGCGTCCGTCAGGTACGCCTCGCGGCGGGTCGCGGTCCACCGCACGGGCCGCTTGAGCTTGCGCGAGGCCCAGGAGCAGACCACTTCCTCGTTGTAGAGGAAGATCTTCGAGCCGAAGCCGCCGCCGACGTCCGGCGCGATCACCCGCACCTTGTGCTCGGGAATGCCGAGCACGAAGGCGCACATGAGCAGCCGGTGCACGTGCGGGTTCTGCGACGTCACCCAGAGCGTCAGGTCGCCGGTCGCGTCCTCGTAGCGCGCCACGCACGCGCGGGGCTCCATCGCGTTGGCCACCAGGCGCTGGTTGACGATGCGCTTCTTCACGGTCACCGCGGCGCCCTTGAAGGCGGCGTCGGTGGCGGTGCGGTCGCCGATTTCCCACTTGAAGGCGACGTTGCCCGGCGCGTCGGCGTGAATCTGGGGCGCGCCCGACTGCGCCGCCCTCTCGGTGACGGTCACGGCCGGCAGCGGCTCCCAGTCGACCTGGACCTTCTCGGCGGCGTCGACCGCCGCTTCCTGGCTGTCGGCGATGACGACGGCGACGGGGTCGCCCACGTGGCGCGCCGCATCCGACGTGAGCGGCATGTGCGGCACCATCGCCAGGTCCTGGACGACGCCGGGAATGTTCTTCGCCTTGCGAAGGTCCCAGCCGCAGGGCAGCGAGTTGACGCCGGTCATGTCCTTGCCGATGAAGACGGCGACCACACCGGGGTGCTTCGCCGCCGCCGCCGTGTCGATCCTCCGGACGCGCGCGTGGGCGTGCGGGCTCCGCACGAAGGCCGCGTAGGTCATCCCCGGCAGGCGCACGTCGTCGACGTAGTTGCCGCGGCCCGTGATGAAGCGAGGGTCCTCCCGCCGCTTGATCGACTTGCCGAACAGACGGTCAGGGGCGACGGTTGCCATGGCGTCCCCTCACCTCTTCGCGGGCATGTGCTCGGCGGCCCACTCGATCGCCTTGACGATGTTGTGATAGCCGGTGCACCGGCACAGATTGCCCTCGAGCTGATGGCGAATCTGCTGCTCGGTCGGCTTGGGATAGCGCTCGAGCATCTGGTAGGCCGCCATGATCATGCCGGGCGTGCAGAACCCGCACTGCAGCCCGTGCTTCTCCCAGAACCCCATCTGGATCGGGTGCAGCTCGCCGTCCTTGGCCAGCCCCTCGATCGTCATGATGTTGGCGCCGTCCGCCTGCACGGCAAAGAGGGTGCAGCACTTGACGGCTTGGCCGTCTATGAGGACGGTGCAGGCGCCGCACTGGCTCGTGTCGCAGCCCACGTGGGTCCCGGTCAGGCCGACCGCCTCACGAATGTAGTGCACCAGGAGAAGGCGGGGCTCCACTTCGTGGCTGTAGCTCTGGCCGTTGATCGTCATCTTGACTGGCAGTTTCACGACTCGTCCTCCGGGATTCGGCGGTTTGAGAGCGGATGGCCCCCGATCTGCGCGAGAGAGCGTAAGTCTTCAGCCCCGGCGTGTCAACGGGGCGTCGGCGGCTACGGCGCGAGGAGCCGGCGGCCGTCGGCGCGGGCCTGGTCGAGCACCTCGCGCACCGGCAGGGACTTCTCTCGGGCGATGCGCGCCACGTCGGCGAACTCCGGCGTGACTGTCACGACCCGCCCCGAGAGCCGGGAGACCTTGAAGGGAATGGCCCCGTAGGCCGTCGTCAGCGTGACGATCTCGCGCTCCAGACGCGCCCGGCGCCGCTCGGACCAGCGCACGCCGATCGTGGTCGACTCCTCGAACAATGCCTGGGAGAGATCGCCCACCCGGTCGGGCGGGCACAGCGCCGTGACGACGATGCCGGGCCGGCCGCGCTTCATGATGACGGGCTGCAGATAGACGTCGAGCGCGCCGGCGCCGAAGAGCCGCTCGATCAGGGGCTCGTAGAGCTGGGGCGACATGTCGTCGATCGTGGTCTCGATCTCGAGCACGGTCTCGTCGCCCGCCTCCGACGCCGTCGTCTCGCCCAGAAAGCAGCGCAGGACGTTGGGCGTGTCAGGCAGGTCGACGGTGCCGGCACCATAGCCGACGGTGTCAACGGTCAGGGGCGGCATCCGGCCGGCCGAGGCGGCGAGCGTGGTGAGGATCGCAGCGCCCGTCGGCGTGACCAGCTCCGCCCGCACGCCCGTGTCGACCACGGGAAAGCCGCGCAGCAGCTCGGCCGTCCCGGGACCCGGAATGGGGATCTTCCCGTGGGCGCCCGGGACGTAGCCCCCGCCGATCGGAAGCGCCGAGACGTGAACCGCCCGGACCCCCGCGAGATCGAGCGCGAGCACGGCGCCGGTCACGTCGACGATCGCGTCGACGGCGCCCACCTCGTGGAAGTGCACCGACTCGCGGCTCGTGCCGTGCACGCGCGCCTCGGCGTCAGCCAGGCGCGTGAAGATTCGGCCGGCCCGCTCCTTCACGCTCGGTGCCAGCCCGCTAGCCTCGAGAATCTGGAGAATATCCCGCAGCGACCGCTGACGCTGGTGAGCGCTCCGGTCGATCTCGACGTCGACCTTGGTGGCTCGAAACGCTCCCTTCATGACCTGGCGCGTCCGGAGGTCCCAGCCACCGAGCGCCAGCTTCTCGAGCCCGTCTTTCAGCGCGGCGAGCGGTACCCCGGCGTCCAGGAGCGAGGCCATGATCATGTCCCCAGCCGCGCCGCTCGGACAATCGAAGTACGCCACCCGCATGGACGAAGTCAGCGAAGCTTCGCGATGAGCCGATTGATCTGGCTGGCCTGGTGCGCGGCGCCGTAGCCGTTGTCGATGTTCACGACCGACACCCCGGGCGCGCACGAGTTCAGCATGGCGAGCAGCGCGGCGACGCCGCCGAACGAGGCGCCGTAGCCGATGCTCGTCGGCACCGCGATGACCGGCCGATCGACGAGACCACCGATGACGCTCGGCAAGGCGCCTTCCATGCCGGCGACCGCGACGATCACATTGGCCTCGGCGAGCAGGTCGTAGTGATCCAGGAGCCGGTGCAGGCCCGCCACGCCGCAGTCGTAGACCCGCTCCACGCGATTGCCGAGGGCCTCGGCAACGAGGGCCGCTTCCTCGGCGACGGGAAGATCGGCGGTGCCCGCCGCGGCCACCACGATGAGCCCGCGTTCTTCGCCCGGCTCCGGCCGGACGACCAGGAGCCGCGCCTCCGCGTGGTAGACGTGGGGCAGACCGGCCTCGGCCACCGCCGCGGCCACGGCCTGGTCCGCCCGCGTGGCCACGACGTTCGCGTGATGCTCGCCCAGGCGCCGCGCGATCGCGACGACGTGAGCCGGCGTCTTGCCGGGACAGAAGATTGCCTCGGGAGCACCGCCTCGCAGCGCCCGGTGATGGTCGACCTTGGCGAACCGGAGATCCTCGTACGGCAGGCTCCGGAGCTTGTTGACGGCACCTTCGACATCGACGCGCCCGGCTCGAAGATCCTCGAGGAGAGCCCGGATCGCTTCCCTATCCACCGCTCGTTCGCTCCCGGCGCTTGAGAAGGAGGTTCGCGCTCCCCGACTGGAAGCCGGCGAGGTCGAGCGTGACGTAGACGTAGCCCAGCTCGCGCAGGCGCTCCACGATCGCCTCGCGGCGCCCGTCTTCCCAGACGCGCGCAAGCTCGTCGCGGGCGATCTCGAGCCGGGCCACCCGGTCGTGGTGTCGGACCCGGAACTGGCGGAAGCCGAGCGAGCGCACGAATTCCTCGGCCGCGTCGACCTGGCGGAGCTTCTCGGCGGTGATCCGATCGCCGTACTGAAAGCGGGAGGACAGGCAGGCGAACGAGGGCTTGTCCCACGTGGGCAGTCCGAATTCGCGCGAGAGCGTGCGGATCTCCGCCTTCCACAGCTCGGCCTCGATCAGCGGGGCTCTGACGCCGCGCTCCTGCGCCGCCTTCATGCCCGGGCGATGGTCGCCCAGATCGTCCATGTTCGCGCCGTAGACGAGCGCCCGACACCCCTCGCGCTCGGCGATCGGCGCCAGCCGGGTGAAGAGCTCCTCCTTGCAGAAGAAGCAGCGGTTGACCGGGTTCTTCGCGTAGTCCGGATTCTGCAGCTCCTCGGTGCGCACGACCACATGCCGCATGCCGAGGAGCGCGCCCAGCCGCCGGGCCTCCTCGAGCTCGCTCGCGGGATAGGTCTCGGAGTCGGCCGTGACCAGCACCGCTCGCGCGCCGAGCGCATCCTTGGCGGCGCGGGCCAGGAACGTCGAGTCGACGCCGCCCGAGAACGCCACGACCACGCTCTCCATCTGGCGGAGCAAGTCGAGCAGCCGGTCGTACTTGGCTTGCGCCATCTACGGCTCGACCCGGATCAGGTCGTGGAACGCGGTGTAGCGCGCGCCGATGTCGGCCGGATCGAGCCGTGTCAGCCGCGTCAGCGAGAAGTCTTCCACGGTGAACGACGCCATCACCGTACCGTAGACGATCGCCCGCCGCATCGCGGCCGGATCGATCCGGTCCTGAGCGGCCAGGTAGCCCATGAAGCCGCCGGCGAACGTGTCACCGGCGCCGGTCGGATCGTAGACCGATTCCAGCGGATAGGCCGGGACGAAGAACAGCGTGCCGTCCGTCATCAACAGGGCGCCGTACTCCCCTCGCTTGACGATGACCGTCCGCGGGCCCATCGCGGAGATCGCCCGCGCCGCCCGGATCAGGTTCGGCTCGCTGGCGAGCTGCCGCGCCTCGCCGTCGTTCACCGTCACCACGTCGACCTCGGTCAGCACGCGCCGCAGGGCATCGCGCTTGCCCTGGATCCAGAAGTTCATGGTGTCGAGGGCGACCAGCTTTGGACGCTCCTTCATCTGATGGAGCACCTCGAGCTGGAGCTCGGGGTCGATGTTGGCCAGGAACAGATAGGGCACGCGGCCGCGGTCATCGTCGAGCTCCGGACGGAATTCGGCGAAGACGTTGAGCTGCGTGTCGAGGGTCTTCGCCTCGTTCAGATCGTAGCCGTACTCGCCCGTCCAGCGGAACGTGCGCCCCGTGGTGACCTGGAGCCCGCCGATGTCGACGCCGCGGTCCTCGAGAAGCCGCAGATGCGTCTCGGGAAAGTCCTGGCCGACCACCGCGACCAGCCGCACCTGCGTGAAGAAGCTCGCCGAGTAGGAGAAATAGGTCGCCGAGCCGCCGAGCGCCTCTTGAACCTTGCCGAACGGCGTCTCGACGCTGTCAAGGGCGACGGAACCCACCACCAGGAGGTCAGCCATGTCGTCGTGTGCTCCTCGAGGACGATCGAGATCGAGCTGGGAAGTACGTGTCGAGCAGGAGCCCGAGCCGCTTGCGCGTCGCGGGAGGAAACGCGTTCGGGCTGGTGATGACGGCGTTTTTCAGGAGATGCGGACAGCCGCAGCTTCGCGCCGGCGGGATCGCGGGGATGACCCGGCGCAGCACGTCCTTGGCCGTCTCGACGTTCTTCATGAGATTTCGCACGACCGCCTCGACTGACACGGCCTCGTGCGTCGCGTGCCACACGTCATAGTCCGTGGCCAGGGCGAGCGTGGCATAGCAGAGCTCCGCCTCCCGCGCCAGCTTGGCCTCGGGCATGTTGGTCATGCCGATGACGTCCACGCCCCAGCCGCGATAGACGCGCGATTCGGCCCTGGTCGAGAACTGCGGCCCCTCGATACAGATGTAGGTGCCGCCCCGGTGGACGGTCGCGCCCGTCTGGCTCGCCGCCTTCTCGAGCGCCGTCGCGAGGTCGGGGCACACGGGGTCGGCCATCCCCACGTGGGCGACGATGCCGTCGCCGAAGAACGACGACACGCGCCGTCGCGTCGCATCGTAGAACTGGTCGGGGATGACCAGGTCGAGTGGCCGGATCTCTTCCTTCATGCTGCCCACCGCCGAGATCGAGAGAACCCACTGGGCGCCCAGGAACCGGAGCCCCCAGATGTTGGCCCGGAAGTTCAGCTCGCTCGGGGTGATCCGGTGTCCGCGGCCGTGGCGCGGCAGGAACACCACGCGCCGGCCGGCGAAGCGCCCCACGCAGTAGGCATCCGAGGGATCGCCGAACGGGGTGCGCACCTTCTGCCACCTGACGTCGGTCAGCCCCTCGAGCTCGTAGAGCCCGCTGCCGCCGATGATGCCGATGGCGGGATCGTTCTTCGATTTCATGCGAGCTCGCCGACCGTACGCGCCGCGTCGGCGGCGGTCACCCGGACGCGCGCGAGCGTTCGCATGAGGACGTCCGGGCCGTCGAAGGCGACCTCGACGTAGTTGCCGGTGAGGCCCACGAGCGCGCCGGTCGCCCGCTCGCGAGTCTCCAGGACGAGCACGTCCGGGGCGGTGCCGACGAGGCGCAGGCGAAACGCGTCGCTCTTCGCGCGCCCCAGCTCGCGCAGCGCGCGGCTGCGGCGCGCGATCGTGCGCTGATCGAGCTCTCCGCCGAGCCCGACGGCTTCCGTACCCTTCCGCGGCGAGTACGGGAACACATGCAAGTACGAGAACGGCAACGCCTCCACGCACGCCATGGTCTCGGCGAAGTCCGACTCCGACTCGCCCGGGAAGCCCGCGATCACGTCGGCGCCCAGCCCGAGCCCAGGCCGCGCCGCGACCAGGCGCTCGATCAGCGCGCGGTACATGCGGGCGTCGTACGGGCGCCGCATGAGCCGGAGCACGCGCGCGCTGCCGCTCTGCAGCGGAATATGGAAGTGCGGGGCGACGACCGGCGAGCCCGTGACGATCTCGATCAGCTCCGGCGTGAAGTACGCCGGGAGCAGCGAGGATAGGCGCACCCAGCGGAGACCGGGAATCTCGACGAGCGAGCGCAGCAGGGCCGCGAGGGTCGTGCGGGGAACGAGGTCGGCGCCATAGTGGCCGAGATCGACGCCGGTCAGCACGATCTCGAGGTGTCCGGAGTCGACGAGAAGCCGCGCCTGATCGAGGACGACCTTCGGGTCGAGGCTCCGGCTGGACCCTCGCGCCAGCGGGACCACACAGAAGGCGCACCGGTGCTGGCAGCCGTCCTGGACCTTGAGAAACGCGCGCGAACGGCCGTGCCACCGGGCGACGGGCGCCGTTTCGCTGATCCTCGCCCGCTTGATATCGGAGACGTGCGTCCCGGCCGCGCCCGCGCCCTCGAGCAGGTCAGGAAGACGATCCTTGTCGGCGTTGCCGACGACCAGGTCGACCCCGGACAGGGCGGCGACCTCGTTCGGGCTCGTCTGGGCCCAGCAGCCCGTCACCACCAGGGTCGCGTCCGGGCTCACCCGCGCTGCGCGACGGATCATCTGCCGGTCGGAGAACTCGGCGCGCGCCGTCACGGTACAGGTGTTGACGACGACCACGTCGGCCGGCTCGTCGAAGTCGACGGTCTTGAAGCCGCGGGCCTCGAGCATGGTCTGCAGCACGCGGGTGTCGACCTGGTTGAGCCGGCACCCCAGGGTGGCGAAGGAGACGGTGCGCGACGCCGTCAACTCAGCCGCTCTCGCCCACGCTCGCCAGCGCCGGCGACTCGCGGAGCTGACCGCACGCGGCGCCGATGTCCTCGCCCTTGCTCCACCGGACCGTCGTCGTGATCCCGGCGTCGAGCAGGATCGACTGGAAGCTCAGGATTCGCGCGAGCGGCGGGCGGCGGAAATGGGCACCCTCCCAGTCGTTGAACGGGATCAGGTTCACCTTGGCCTTCAGGCCGCGGAGCAGCTTGGCCAGACGGCGCGCGTCGTCGGTCGTGTCGTTGACGTCCTCGAGCATGACGTACTCGAAGAACACGCGCTGCCGGGAGGCCAGCGGGTAGCGGCCTACCGCCGCCATCAGCGCGGCGAGGTCGAACGACCGGTTCACCGGCATGAGCCGTGATCGCACGTCGTCGGTCGTCGCGTGCAGCGAGATAGCCAGGTTCACCTTGAGATCCTCGCGCCCGAGCTTCTCGATGCCCGGCACCAGGCCCACCGTGGACACGGTGAGCCGGCGCGGCGAGTAGCCGACACCGAGCTTGGCGTCGGTGAGGATGCGGAGCGACTTGACCAGCGCCGCGAAGTTCGCGAGCGGCTCGCCCATTCCCATGAACACGATGTGGGTGGCGCGCCGGCCGTCCGGGTCGAGCAGACGGTTCGCGGCCAGCACCTGCCCCACGATCTCCGCCGCGGTCAGGTTACGCTCGAGCCCCATCACACCGGTCAGGCAGAACGCGCACGCGAAGCCGCAGCCCGCCTGCGTCGACACGCACAGCGTGATCCGGTCGTCGTCGGGCATCAGCACCGAGCTGATCCGGCTGCCGCCGGCGAGCGCGAAGACGAGCTTCTGGCTGCCGTCCTGCGACGGGGTCAGCCGCTCGGGCTCGGGCACCTCCACGACCGCGCGTTCGGCGAGCGCCGCGCGGAAGTCCTTCGGCAGGTCGGTCATCGCCTCGAGGTCGCAGACGGACTTGCGATAGATCCACGTCGCCAGCTGCCGGCCGCGGTAGCGCGAGGCGCCGAGCTCGACGGCGAGATCCTCGAGCTCGGAGGGCAAGAGTCCGACGAGATTTACGCGCGACATGGCGGCAAAAGAATATCACGGCCATCCCCGGCCGTTCTGCCTGCACCCTGTGCAATGTTTTACCCACCGCGCTTGTGACCGACACGTGGATAACCGTGTTGGTGAGCCGGACCGCCGGACGCCTTTTCGGCCCTTTAGACCACTTCGCTCATTCGATGAGCAGATCGGTCGCGGCGAGCATGGCATCGATCTGCCGGGGCAGGCCGAACAGACGCAACCGGTCGCCGGCTCGCAGCACCGTCTCGGCGGTCGGCTGGAGCACGACCTCGCCGCTGTGGCGCGTGACGCGGACCAGCATGACGCCGAAGCGCTCGCGCATTCGCGTCTCGCCCAGCGGCCGGCCGACCGGACTGCCGCCCTTCAGACGGACCTCGCGGATCAGCGGAAGCCCGGTCCCGGCGTCGGCCGCGGCCGCTTCGGCATGCTCCATCGCGGTGCGAAAGCGACTGAGATAGGCGAGCACCCGGTCGCGGGGCAGCGCGAGCCGCTCGAGCGCGTGACGGATGAGGGTCGATGCCGCCTCCTCCTCGGGCTGGATCACCTCGGCGGCGCCGGCTTCCATGAGCCGGGCACGCCACTCGGAGTCGAGGACGCGCGCCAGGATCGGCGCGTCTGGATTCAGCACGCGAATGCGGCCCACGGCCAGGCGCGCGCGGTCGCTCTCGGGAATCGCCAGGATCACCAGCGCCGCGCGGTCGGTCTGGGCAGCCGCCAGGATGACCCGCTGTGCGGAGTCACCGAACACCGCGGGCACGTTGCGCGCGCGCAGGCTCTTGACGATGTCGGGGTCGGTCTCGATGGCGACGTAGGGAATGCCGAAGGTCTCCAGCGCCTCGCCGATGGCGCTGCCGACGCGGCCGAATCCGCAAAGAACGACGTGGCCCTCCAGCGCCCCCGCCGAGCGCAGACCCCAGGTCAGCGTGGATTCATCGAGGCGCCCGGGCCCGATCCAGCCAGGCACGACTCGGACGAGCACGGCGTTGAGCAGAATCGTCACCAGCGAGGCGGCGAGCGTCGCGTTGTAGACGTCCAGGCCCACGTGGCCGGCCTGGCGCGCCACCTGGACGAGGACGAACGAGAACTCGCCGATCTGCGTGAGGCCCACGCCGACCAGCAGGGCCGTCGAGAGCGGCTGGCGGAAGATCAGCGCGACGATCGTCCAGATCGCCCAGTTGCCGATGACGATGATCCCGACCAGCACCATGAGCAACCCGAGGTTCGTCGAGATCACGCGCGGATCGATGAGGACGCCGACCGTCACGAAGAAGAGCGCCACGAACGCGTCGCGCAGGGAAAGAAGCCGCGCGAGCATCTCGTGCGCGTAGTCGGACTCGTTGATCAGGAGCCCCGCCAGGAACGCCCCGAGCGCCAGCGACAGGCCGGCCGCCTGCGTCAGCGCGGCCGCGCCGAGGCCGATCGCGAGCGCCACCAGCAGGAAGAGCTCGTCGCTGCGGGTGCGCGCCACACGCGCCAGGAGCGGAGGCAGGATGCGCCGGGTGAGATAGAAGAACGGGATCAGGATCACCGCCGCCGTCACGAGCGCCCGGGCGATCGCGACGATGCGGTCTTGAAGCGCGCCGAGGGCGGGAATGAGGACGATCAGCACCACCACGATCAGGTCCTCGACCAGCGAGATCCCGATCAGGATGCGGCCGTGCCGCGAGTGGATCTCGCCGCGGTCCAGCAGCAGGCGCGCCAGGACCATCGTGCTGGCGACCGAGACGACCATGCCGACGACCGCGCTGCGCGTCGGGCTCCAGCCGGCCTGGGCGCCGACGGCCATCGCCAGCCCGATGATCATGAGGATGCCGAGCGGACCGCCCAGGATCGCGATCCACTTCACGCCCGCCAGATCTTTCAAGGAGAATTCGATCCCGAGCGAGAACATCAGCAGGATGACCCCGATCTCGGCGAAGCGCTCGAACGTGTGTACGTCGGCGACCGACGGGCCCGGCGTCAGCGGGCTGATCAGGAGGCCGCCGAGGACGTAGCCGAGGATCAGGGGCTGGCGGGCGTACCGGGCCAGCGCGCCGCCCACGACGGCCGCCAGGAAGACGTAGGCCAGGTCCCTGAAGAGGCCGGGCTCGCTGATCATCTACGCGCGCAGCACGAGGTAGAGGTCGAGCAGGTTCGTCCGGGTGGCACCCGAGACGATGAGGTCGCCGCTCGCGGTGAGGAATTGATAGGCGTCGTTCTCCTCCATGGCCCGGCGCGCGTCGCCGCCCGCGCGCGTGCCGCGAGTCACGCTGTCGGCGTCGACGATCGCCCCGGCGGCGTCGGTCGGGCCGTCGCTGCCGTCGGTGCCGGCGGCAAGCGCCGTCATGCGGTCGGCCGGCGTGATCTCGAGCGCCGCGGCGAGCGCGAACTCCTGGCACCGCCCGCCTCGCCCCTTTCCCTTCACCGTCACCGTGGTCTCGCCGGCCGCGATGAGACAGGCCGGCGGCTCGAGCCGGCGCGTCCGCGCCACCAGCTCGCGCGCCACCTCGCGCGCCTCGCCCTGCAGCTCGCGGGTCAAGAGGTGCGGCCGGTAGCCGAGACGGCTCGCGGCGGCGACGGCCGCGTCGGCGATCAGCGTGTTGTTGCCGATCACCACGTTGGTGACGCGATCGAACAGGCGATCCCCGGGCTTTGGCGTCTCCTCGATCTCGCCGCGCAGACCGGCGTCCAGGCGCGCCGCGATGGAAGCCGGCACGCGCCCGGCGAGCCCGCGCCGCGCCAGCACCTCGCGGGCGTCGGCGAATGTCGTCGGGTCGGGCGCCGTCGGCCCCGAGGCGATGACGTCGAGCGGATCGCCGATGACGTCGGAGAGCGCGAGCGTCAGGACGCTCGCCGGCGACGCGGCGCGCGCGAGCTGGCCGCCCTTGAAGCGCGAGAGGTGCTTGCGGACGGCGTTCAGCTCGCCGATGGTCGCGCCCGAAGCCAGGAGCAGGCGCGTGAGCTCCTGCTTCTCCGCGAGCGTGATGGGCGGCGCGGGCGCCGGCGTCAGGGCCGAGCCCCCGCCCGAGACGAGGAACAGGACGAGGTCCTCTTCCCCGGCGCCCTGCGCCAGCTCGAGCAGGCGCGCGGACGCGGCAAGCCCGCGCGCGTCGGGCACGGGGTGGCCGGCGTCGGCGATCTCCACCCGGCGAACGGGCACCGCGCAGCCGTCCTTCACGACGACGAAGCCGCCCGCGATCCGGTCCCCCAGCGCCTCCTCGGCGGCGGCCACCATTGCGGCGCTCGCCTTGCCGCAGCCGAAGACGAGAACGCGCCGGTGGCGGGACTCGAGTGCGAGGTGACGGCGGACCAGCGGGGTCACGTCGCCGGCGGCGAGCGCTGCGTCGAAGATGGCGCGCGCCGCGTCGCGCGGCGTCACGGGCGAAGCTTGAGGAGACGCTCTCCCGCGTCCCGAAGCATGTCGTCGGTCTTCGGGAAGCAGAATCGGATCTTGGTCCGGCCGAGC
>Ga0114129_10010806_pt1 | contig 13005 bp, 9 predicted proteins | sample RhiMetdeltSRZDD1_FD_80071 | JGI IMG/M metagenome (GOLD analysis project Ga0114129, IMG submission 80071) | Populus rhizosphere microbial communities from Tennessee, USA - Rhizosphere MetaG P. deltoides SRZDD1 (version 2) (version 2) | ecosystem: Host-associated > Plants > Roots > Rhizosphere >...
GCGGAAGGGCACATGGTCAGTTCAGCTTGATCGGCTTGCCGGAGACGGTGAGCTGGCCGTCGGCGCTGATCTCGACCTGCGCCGCGCCCAGGGTGAGCTTCCTGGTCGCCCGCACCTCGATCTCCTGGCCCTCCAGGACCAGCTTCTGCTCGGCGTGCAGGTCGCTCTCGTCCTTGGCCAGGTGCAGGTAGCACTTGGCGTCGCCGAGGTCGAGGTTGACGGCTCCCTTGTCCTCGTCGCGGAGCTCCAGCCGGTGCCCGTTGCGGCTCCGCCAGGTCCTGGCCCGGGTCTTGCCACCGTCGGCCGCGTCCGGGTCGGGAGGCTTGTCCTTGCGGTTCCAGAGCCCGCCCAGCACCAGCGGCCGGCGGTGGTCGTCGAGCTCGAACCCGACCAGCACCTCGTCGCCGACCTCGGGCAGGCACATCAGACCACGCTGTGAACCTCCGCCCGGCGCGACCAGCCGGGCCCACGCGCTCTCGTCGTCGTCGCTCAGGGTCGGGAACTTGACTTTCACCCGGCCGAGGTGCTCGGCGTCGTCGTTGTTGGTGACGACGCCGACCACCAGGCTGCCCCAGCCGCGCCGGCCCTCGGCGGGCGCGGCCCCGGCCAGCAGGTCGGGCATGGACAGGGGGTCCTTGCCGCCGGACACGAACCGGGTCACGTACGGGGCGGTGGCGCCATAGAGGTGCTCGACGCTGGTCAGCCGGTAGCGGCCGGCCAGCCGGCTGCCCACCTGTTCCAGGGTGACCTCGGCGCCGGCCGCGAACCGTGGGTCGCCACGTGCCTCGCCGCGCAGGACGACCTCCCCACCCGACGTCTTGAGCAGCAGCGAGGTCGCCAGCGCGTCCGCCTCGGCCTGGCTGGATACCGGGAATTGGCCGGCGAACCGGGTTACCCGCCCGAACGCGTCCCGGGCCGAGCTGGCCAGCTCCGAGGCGGCGGAGGCGGTGGTGCCCAGGTCCCCCTCGGTCGCCCGCCCGACCACGGCCTGCTTGCCGGCTGCGTCCCAGCCGCGGACCGTCACCTGGTCGCAGCGGTCGGCGGACGAGAAGCGCACCTTCAACCGCAGGAGATTCTCGCCCCAGCGCAGCGGCGGCGGGGCCGCCGTCGCCTTGGGGCGCGCCTTGAAGAAGAACTTGCCCTCACCGATCCAGACGTCGAAGCCGATCCGCTCGGCGCGCTGGCGCAGGAACGCATAGTCGGTCTGGCTGGCCTGCAGCACGTACTCGTGCACCTCGTGGGTGGCCTCGATGTCGGTGTCCAGCCCGTGGTCGGCCGCGATCTGGGCGGCGATGTCGGCGTCAGTCATCTGCACGAAGCTGCGGGTCTTGGGGCCGCGGGCCAGGCGGTGGGTGACGTCGAACCCGCCGAGGACCAGCTCGTGGCGGCCCCCGGCGCCCGGCTCGACCGAGAGGGCGGTGACCTCGCCGCTGGTGACGGTGATCGGGTCGCCTTCGGCCCGCAGGGCGATCTCCAGGCGGGTCCCGAGGGTAAAGGTCCCGCGGTCCAGCAGTTGGAAATAGGGGTCATCGAAGCGGACGGTGAAGGCGTCCGGGAGCAGCACCGACTCCTCGACCCTGACCAGGGTGAGCTGGGTGTACAGCTCGGTGGCCAGCGGCCGCCCGTCGACGGTGAGCACCACCCCGTCCAGCCGGCGCTGCTCAGCCACGACCGACCGCCTTCGGCTCGGGGATGATCAGCGCGGTGCCAACGGGCACGGCCAGCGGGTCCACGACCTGGTTGGCCTCGGCGATCAGCCGCCAGCGGGCCGGGTCGCGGTAGTAGACGGCGGCGATCCGGTCCAGCGTCTCGCCTGGCTGCACCCGGTGCACGCCGTGGGGCGCCGGCGTCCGCGAGGTCGGGTTCTGCAGCCCCCGCCCCTGCCCGTCGGCGTACTGCTTCAAGGTGAGGTCGGCCTTGGCCCGGAGCGGGGTGCCGTTGTTGGCGAAGAAGGTGAACTTGATCTGGAGGCGCTCCAGGACCGCCCGAAAGGAGTGGAGCTGGCCCCAGTGGAACTCCACCCATGGGGGCCGGGCGCTGTTGGTCTGGTTGTCGGAGGCTGGCAGCTCGGGGTCGACGCGCATGAGCTCCAGCAGGGCGTTGGTGTGCACCGTGACGTCAGAGACCTTGCTGTCGGGGTCGGTGACGTCGAGGATGAGCGTCATCGTCAGCGTGCCCGACTGGCCCACCTGAAAGCGCAGCTCGGGGGCGTCGATGCCCTTGGCCTCGCCGGCCGACCACGAGTTGGTCTTGGCGATGGTCAGCTCGGCCGGGTTGAACAGGCAGTCGATGCGAGCCTTCTTCTCGGTCATCAGGTATGCCTTCGCCGGCACGGCCATGGTCTAGAACACCCCCGCGTAGCGGCCGCCGCGACGCTCGATCTCCGCCAGCAGGCGTTCCTCCAGCGCCTCGAGCAGCTCGCTGACCTGGCTATGGCTGAGGGTGCCACCGCCGGGGGCCGCGCCGGGTGCGGCCGGCCCGGCAGCCGCCGTGGCCGCGGCCGGGCCCGCCGGCGTCCCGGTCGAGGAGCCAGCGCCCACGTCGCCGGGTGCCGCGCTGGATGCGCCGGCTGCCGTCATGGCGGGAACGGCCGGCCCGGCGAGGTCGGCGGCCTCGGCGACGGTGCTGGCGGCGCCGCCGGTCAGCCCGGCGGCCGCGTTGAGCGTCGCCTGCCTGGCCGCCCCGGCGACGCCGGCCCCGCCCCCGACCGGCAGATCGGCGACTCGGCTGCCGCCCGCCACCGCGGCCAGCGGCCCGGCGGCCATCCCGCCGACTAGGTCCGCGGCTCCGGCCCGGGCCGCCTCACCGACCCGACGGGCCTGCCGCTCGCCCTGGTCATGGGCGCCGCCGAGCGAGCCGAGCAGGAAGCGGGGCCGCGGGGTGCGCTCGGCGACATGGGCCAGCTCGTGGGCGAGCACCCCCAGCGCCCGTGGGGCCATGCTGGGCGGTTCGGGGAGGTGGACCACCGAGCCGCTGGTGGCGCCTAGGGCGCCGGCCGCTAGCAGGGCATGACGGGTGGCCGGCCCGGTGGTGTACCGGGGGGCCTGGGAGCGTCCGGTGACGGCCCTGGCCAGCGGGAGCACGGCCGTCGGCAGCAGGCTTGGCCGCTCCAGCGGCCGCTCGGCGACCGCCGCCCGGAAATGATCCTCCGGGCTGGCGGCGGCCACGGGCCGGTCCGCGCCGAGGCTGGGGGAGCCGGCACCCACCCGGTCTGCCGGTCGCCGGGCGCCGGCCGGCCGCGTCTGGGTGGCCGCCGTCTCGCCGCCTGGCCGCCAAGCTGGCCGCGGCCGGCGCCCGGGCAGCCGGCCAAGGCCGGCGACCGGCACGCCTTGGCCGTGCGGGGCGGTGGCCGGGCGGCCAGCCGCGGCCCGGATCCGATCCAGCGCGAGGGGCCCAGGGTGGGCCGGCGGCGCCGCCGGCTTCCGCCGGTCGGTGGCCGGCGGTGTCCGGGTCATCAGGGGAGGTGGCCGGTCGGATCGACGAGACAGGGCCGGCAGGCCGGACCGGGACCGGGCATGCGAAGCCTGCGTCCCGGGCGGTGCCGCCGGCCGTCCTCGGCCGGACGGCTCGGCCGGCCGCTCCGGCGCCGCCCGGGCGCGAGCGGCCGGGAGGAGCGGCGGCGTGGCGGCGAGGCGACCGGGACGGGTGCCCGAACGGCGCGCGGCTGCCGCCCTGGCTGGGACCGGTTTGCTCGGGTTGCCTTCCAGTGCCGGCGCCCCGGTCGGGTCGCTTGCATGGCGTGGGGGTCGCGGCGGCTGGATCGTGGTCCGGCCGAGCGCAGAGACGGAGGCTGCCGGCGACCACTTGAGGAGCTGTGATCGGGCGCGACGACGCGCTCGGCTCGGGAAGGAGGCCAGCGCCGCCGAACCGTGCCGGGTCGGTGAGCCGGGCATCACGGTTGCGAGCGGCAGCCCGGCCGCGACCCGCGCCGACTGCCCGGGCGGACGGTCCGGGTGGGGCGGGTCGCTGTTGAGCGACCGGCCAGGCCCGGGCCCTGGCGTGCGCTCGCGCCGCCCCCGCCCGATCGGGTGGTCGCGGTCGCCGGACCGGCCGGGCCCGGCCGCCGCCGATCGACCGGCCTGACCTGGTGGCGGACCTGGTCGACCGGCCCAGCCGAGGAGCAGGAACCTGGGTCGGACCGACCGCAGGGCGGAGCCTCCCGGTCGCGGCTGCAACCCGGTCGACCGCCGGGGCGCGGCCCGGGCCAGCGGCTGGTAGCGGCCAAGGTGCGCGCGCCGGTGACCCGCGGCTCGGGCCAGGGGATTCCGCCCGCCTAGCCGGCCCGGTCGCTCAAGGCGTCCACCGCCGGTCACGGCCCCCGCCCGGCGCCGGGGCAGCCACCTTCTCGGCCTGAGCGCCCGCCGGCCGGCCGAGGAACCAACCGGTTCGGGGGACGTTCCGGCCGGTCCCGCGCCCCGGCCGTCAGGAGGTTGGGCTGATTCCCTCATGAGTGAACTCCAGCTCCTCGGTGGCCAGGTCCGACGACCCGGCGGCCAAGCGCGGACCGGTCCACTTGACCGGGAACGCCCCGACGAACCGCCAGCGGCGCAGCGGGCGGCGCGCGGCGTCGACCAGGACGATCTCGCCGGTTTTGCGCTCCAGCCGGTTGCCCTGGCCGGCGAGGCCGTTGCCGGAGGTCTTGGAGAACCACTCGAACAGGCTGTCCGAGTCGGTCACCCCTCGCTTGAGCACGATGTTCGGCCATTTCATCTGGCCGGGAAGCCGGTGCACGTAGTGGTTTTGGCCTCCCTCCCTGACCTCCTCGACGTCGACCTGCACCGACAGCCCGCTCACCTCGGTGAACGCCCCGATGACGAGACCGTCGACGGTGAACATGAACTGGCCGGTGAACGGCGCGTCCATGGTCCTGGCCGCGTTAGCCATCCAGCAGCACCCCCTGCAGTGCCCGCTCGTTCAGGTCGGCGACCTGCCTGAGCAGGCGCATCCGGTCGCCGTGCTCGAGATCCAGCAGACAGTCCAGGCTCCAATGGACGTGGTAGGCCAGATAGACGATCTCCTCCCACAGATCATCGGTGTCGAGGCGGCCTAGCCCGCCTCCGCGGTCATGGCGAAAGGGGTGCCCGGCTCCATGGCCTCCAGGATCGATGGGTCGCCGAAGTTGATCACCCGGTAGAAGTCCTGCAGGTAGGCGAGATCCGCGGCGAACAGACCCTCGATCGTCTTCGGGGTCACCTGCCCCACCGTGCCCAGCTCGGTGATGACGCGGGACAGGACGATCACCGTCAGGTAGGCCTCGTTCTCCTTGACCCTGGCGTCGCGCAGTGGCTCGATCTCGTCCCGCGCCGTAGCCAGGCGCATGGTGCCCTTGTGGTGCAGGGTCCCGCGGTCGTCGACGAAGCCCTTCGGCAGGGTGAACGGGTACTCGGTCTGCAGGCTCATGCGCGCTCCAGCCCCTCGTGGGCGATCTCGACCTTCTCAGTGGCGACGTCGCTTCCGCCGGCGTCCAGCTCGGCCCCGGTCCACTTGGCCGGCCAGCCGTCGACGAAGTTCCACCGGGCGACCTCGGTGTGCTTAGAGTCGTACAGGACGATCGAGCCGTTCCTGCGGGCCGAATCGACATCGCCGTCGATCACCTGCTTGCGCCACTCCCACAGCGCCGCCGAGGCGTCGATGCGCCGCTCCAGGCTGATGTTCGCCCACTTCATGGCGCCTGGGACCTTGCGGATGATCATCTTGCCGTCCTTGGTCGACTCCTTGAACTCAATGGTCTCGGTCTCGGACTCCACGCCCGAGCACTTACGGAAGTAGCCGAGGGTGACGCCGTCGGCTTCGACGGCGAACTGGAAGTTGGCGCTCAGATCCGGCATGGCAAGGTCCCCCTACTCGGCGGTGCCCGCGCCGGCCTGCCACTGGCTGACGCGGAAGATGACAAACTCGGCCGGCTTCACCGGGGCGATGCCGACCTCGACGACGAGCTGCCCCTGGTCCACCTGATCCGGTGGGTTGGTCTCCTCGTCGCACTTGACGTAGAACGCCTGCGCCGGCGTGGCGCCGACCAGCGCGCCCTGGCGCCACAGGCCGACCAGGAAGGCGTACAGCGTGCGCTTGACGCGCTCCCATAGGTCTTTGTCGTTGGGCTCGAACACCACCCACTGAGTGCCGCGCTCGATGGACTGCTCGACGAAGTTGAACAGGCGACGGACGTTGATGTAGCGCCAGCTTGGGTTCGACGACAGCGTGCGCGCCCCCCACAGGCGGATGCCGGCGGTGCCGAAGGCCCGGATGCAGTTGATGCCGTCCAGGTTGAGCGGGCCCTGCTCGCGCATGGTGATCGGGGTCTCGACGTTGAGCGCCCCGCGCACGACCTCGTTGGCCGGCGCCTTCCACACCCCGCGGTTGGCGTCGTTGCGCGCCCAGATGCCGGCCACGTGCCCCGAAGGAGGCACCGTGAGCCGCTTGTCGTCGCCGTTGCTGCGGTCGGCCAGCGGGTTGGCGATCTCGATGTGTGGATAGAACAGCGTCGCGAACTGGGCGTCGTACAGGACCTGCCTGCGCCACTCCTGGACCCGCTGCGGCCCCATGCCCGGTGGGGCGTCCAGCAGCGCCATCCGGCTGCGCGCGCTCTCGCAGTGGTCGATCAGCGACATCTGGACGGCCTGATAGAGGCCGAGGTCGACCTCGCCGTTCCTGGTGGCGACGGTCTCCAGGTCGGGCACCGCGATCATCGTGGTGTCCTCGGCGATGGTCAGTCCCCGGATGCCGGTCCGTTCGGATTCCGAGCCCTCGAAGTCGCTGCTCGAGACGGTGCCCGCCTTGGGCTTGGCCGGCTCGAGCGGGTAGGTGCCGGCCGCCGGGACGCGCTCGGCGACCGGCACGCCGGGGGTGGTCGGCGTCTCCACGCGGATGCGCGTGGACTCGGTGTTGACCACGGTCTCAACACCCCGGGCGCCGCGGCCCATCGTCAGGTCGGGGAACGTCTCGACGTCCTTGCTGTCCTGGCGCACCTTGAGCGTGAAGGTCCCTGGTGGCTGCCCGCCCTCGCCCTCGGCCGGTGCCGCGGGCAGCTCGACCACGACCTCCGTCCGGGTGCTGGGATCCAGCGCCCGGACGTGCAGCGTCTCCAGCTCGCGCCGGCCGGTGGCCGGGATCGCCCGGCGGGGTTGCTCGGCGTCTTCGCCGTTGTGCGGGATCCGCACGACATAGCAGGTGCCGCCGCCGTTGTTGAAGTAGCCATAGACCGCGTGGGGCAGCATGGCGCCGGGCACGAACCCGCCGTACGAGGTCTCGAACTGGCCCCAGTTGGTGATCCGGCGCGGCTTGACGCCGAGCGGGTCGCTCTTGTCGTACAGGGGGTCATCGACGTCCTTCGGATAGGTCTTGGTGAACCCGATGAACGCGGCGACCGCGGTGCCCACCCCCTCGATTGGCTTGGATCCTCGGTCGACCTCCTCGACGTAGACGCCGGGTGAATGGTACGGACCAGGCATGGGCGACCCTCCTGTGAGTCAGGCGTGGATGGCGCAGGTGAGCCGGGTCGGGTCGAGCTGTGACCGGTACGACTCACCGTGATGGAACGGTGGAAAGATCCGCATGGTCGGTGTCGCGGACGAGCAGGCGATCACCTTGACCGCCGGGAACTCGGAGGCGATCCGCTGGGCCAGTGAGATGACGCCGTCCTTGTCCAGGTCGAGCAGGACCACGTCGGGCATGGACTCGACCAGGCGGGCCAGAATGTCCAGGGTGTCGGCCTCCAACAGCTCAACGTCGACCCGGCGGAAGACGTCCCTAAAACCGAGCCGTACCAGGGCGTCGAAGTCTCCGAGCAGGACGCGGGTCACGGATCACCTCCGGTCGAGCCTCGACGCGCCTCCGACGGTATGGACCCGGGCGGGCCCCGCCTAGGACCGACCGGGCAGACGTTCGGGCAACCCGACCCCGCCCGTTCTGACTGCCCAAAGGTCTGCCCGACCGCCCGTCGCCTGGGGGGCCCTCCGGCAGTACGGTGGCCGGGTGATCCAGCGCGCCGCGGAGCTCGAGGAGCGAGAGCGGTCCTCCGACTCGCCCCTGCCGATCCCGATGGACGTCCCGGCGAGCCTGCTCGACGAGCGGCTGCCGGTGAGCAATCGGGCGGTCGCCGAGCGGCTCGGCACCTCCGCCCCGGCACCCCCCGACATCCCAGGCCAGGGGCTGGTCGGCATTTTGGCGCCGGGCATGCTCGGCAACGGCGCCACCGCCCTACTGGCAGCCCAGCTCACCCCGGCGGAGCCGGCCCCGGCCGCGACCTCCCCGGCGGAACCCACCGCTGGCGCACCCGGGGCGGCGGCCGGGGCCGCCCCGGCTGCGGCCTCGGCCGGCCCGGCCAGCGCCCCCGGCGCCGCACCCGCGGCCACCACGGCGCCCAGCGCCGCCCCGGCCGCGGCCGCCGGGATCGCGGCGCCCGCACCCGCTGAGGGCCCCGCACCGGCCGTCGGGGTTGCGGCGCCTGTGGCCGCTGAGGCCGCCACGGCCGCCACCCCTCCGGGCACCGGACCGGCGCCCCGCTCACCCGCCGACGACCCGGCCTTCCAGGCGACGGTGGCACGGGTCCAGGCCACGGCCGCGCGCCAAGGCGCCCACCAGCCAGCGCCGGCGGCGGCAGCGGCCGCCCAGGCCGCCGCCCCCGGCCCGGCCAACGAGGCCGTCGGCGGGGCCGCGGCGCGCCAAGTCGGCCGGATGGAACAAGAGCAGCCGCGGCCGTTCGACCGGGCAGGCTTCAAGGCCCGGCTGCTGGAGCGCATCAGCGCGATCGCCCCCAAGAACCCGCAGGAGGCCCGCGACTTCGCCGACAGCGACAAGCTCGCGTCGGTCAAAGGCGACCTGTCTGGCGAGGTCACCAAGAAGAAGCAGGAGGCCCAAGGGGGGCTGCAGCAGGCCGCCGCCACCCCGCCCGACCCGAGCGGCATCCCCGCCAAGCCGGTCGAGCCCCTGCCCGCGCCCGACGCCGGCCCGCCGCCCGCCGACCTGGGCGCGGAAGCCGCGGCTCCCAAACCGCTCGACGAGGCCGAGGCGTCCGGCCCCATGGTCGAGGGCAGCCAGGAGATCGACCAGCGCATGGCCGCCGCCGAGGTCACCGACGAACAGCTCGCCGCCGCCAACGAGCCGGCGTTCAGCGCCGCCGTACAGGCCAAGGGCGAGGCCCAGGCACACGCGGTACAGGCACCCCAGGCCTACCGCCAGGAGGAGAGCGCGGCGATCGCCCAGGCCCAGCAGCAGGCGATCGCCTCGGCCCAGGAGCAGACCCAGGCCATGCACGCCGACCGCGAGCAGGCGGTCGCGACCGTCGCCGGCGCCCAAGGCGCCACCATGCGCGCCGACCAACAGGCAAGAGCCGAGGTCGCCGCCACCATCCAGGCCATCTACGAGCGCACCAAGCAGACGGTGGAGGCGCGCCTGACCCGGCTCGACCAGCAGGTCAACGACGCCTTCCAGCGCGGCGCCGAGGCGGCCCGCAAGGGGTTCGAGAACTACGTCGAGGAGCAACTGGACGAGCGCTACAGCGGCCTGAGCGGCAAGGCGCAGTGGCTCGAGGACAAGTTCACCTGGGGCCTGCCAGCCGGGGTGGAGCAGATCTTCCAGCGGGGGCGCCAGATCTATCTCGCCCAGATGGACGCCGTGCTGGACCAGGTGGTCGCGATCGTCGAGACCGGGATGGTCGAGGCCAAGCTCAAGGCCGCCGAAGGCCGGCAAGAGGTCACGACCTACGTGACCGGTCTGCCAGCGTCGCTCCAGAAGGTGGGGCAGGACGCCGCCAAGGACATCGACGGCCGCTTCGATGCCCTGGAACAGAGCGTCGACGCCAAGCAGAACCAGCTCATAGACACCCTCGCCCAGCGCTACACCGAGAACGTGCAGCAGCTCGACGCCCGCATCGAGGAGCTCCGGACCGAGAACAGCGGTCTGCTCTCGAGGGCGTTCGACGCCATCGCCGGTGTCATCGCCACCATCCTCGAGCTCAAGAACATGCTGCTCAACGTCCTGGCCAAGGCCATGGACGCGATCGGACGCATCATCACCGACCCGATCGGCTTCCTCAGCAACCTGATCGCCGGGGTCAGGCAGGGGCTCGACAACTTCGTCTCCAACATCGCCAGCCACCTGCAGCAGGCCTTCATGTCGTGGCTGTTCGGCGCCTTGCAGGGCGCCGGGGTCCAGCTCCCCGACGAGCTGGACCTGGAAGGCGTCCTGAGCATCGTCATGCAGGTCCTCGGCCTCACCTACCAGGCCATCCGGGCAAGGGCGGTCCGCATCCTCGGCGCGGACGTGGTCGAGACGCTGGAGCGCTTCGCCGAGCCGTTCATCGTCCTCATCCGCGAAGGCCCGGGCGGGCTGTGGGAATGGATCAAGGAGCAGCTCGCCAACCTCAAGGACATGGTGCTGGCCGAGATCGAGGACTTCGTCGTCACCCGGATCATCAAGGCCGGCATCACCTGGGTGATCAGCCTGCTCAACCCGGCCTCGGCCTTCATCCGGGCTTGCAAGCTGATCTACGACATCGTGATGTTCTTCGTCGAGCGTGGCCGCCAGGTTGTCGACCTGGTTAACGCGGTCATCGACTCGATCTCGGCCATCGCCCGCGGCTCCCTTGGCGGCGCCGCCAGCATGATCGAGAACGCCCTCGCCAAGGCCCTCCCGGTGGTCATGGGCTTCCTGGCCAGCCTCCTCAACCTCGGCGGTATCAGCGACATGATCCGCGAGATCATCGAGAAGTTCCGCGCCCCCGTCACCCAAGCCGTCGACTGGCTCATCGGCAAGGCCGTCGACCTCGTCAAAGCCGCCGGGAGGCTCCTCGGGTTCGGCAAGGAGGAGCCGGTGGCAGAGGCACCCACGACCGGGGACCCTGAGCACGATGCGAAAGTCCAAGCGGGATTGGCCGCGATACCAGAAGCGGAGAAACAATTCTTGGAGAACCGAAAAATTACAAGGCGCGGGGCTGAATCGGTTGCCTCCATCGTTCAGCAAGCGCATCCGGTATTCAACCAGATAGCAATTGCCGACAAGGGCGCTGCATGGGCGTATGATTATGTCGCTAGCCCTACCCATACTGGGCCTCAGACGCCCAAGAAGGAAGAAACCCGCGTAATCAAAGCCTATCACGGTACGGACGGCGATAAGATCCTTGGCATCATGGCGTCAAGAGCAATGAACCCAGGCGCGAGTGGAATTGTGTTCCTAGCCAAGGGTGACTACTCCAAGGCGTTCATGCACGGGGGCGACCGTGTCCGAGGAGCCAGTTTCGTTGTCGAGGTAGAGCTGACCTTCGATACCAGTAAAGTTGCGCAAGAGGCCGGCTCAACTTCGGGAGTGGAGGACTCCGTGCTCCTCACAACCTCGGAGCCCGTTCCGGCGAAGGTTACGAGACTCTTCATTCGTAGGCGAGAGCAAGACGAGGAAGGCGAGTTCGGTGAGTTCGTATTCGACTCCCGCGATGGTGAAGATGCGATCAAGGAATATCTTACGGGAAGGCCAATGGCGAAGTCGCCAGAAGCCTCGCAAGAGGGGCTGGTTTTTGCGGAAGTTATGCGTGAGAGGATACTGAAAGCAATCCTAGAGAGGGAAAATCCTGATTTCGCGGAGGCTTGGGAAATCGAAGAGCTTGTGAAAGTGAAGACGCGCAGCGAGGACCCGGATCTCGTCCTAGGCAACAGAGCTACTACCCAGCAGCGCTACTACGTGACGGTGCGCGACGACTTCACCAAGGAGCGTGTGAAATTTACAGTAACCTATGATTCTTCTACTGGACAGTTTGGCACAATCAAGCGATCTAGCAGACAGCCGCGTCGTTGACTAAGTTCTGCCTACTGAATTTGGGCTACGGATAGCGCTCGGCAAGGGGCTGCTCAAGAATGCGAGCTGGAACAGCAGGTCGAGCTACAGGGATTTCTGCGCCAGGACAATATTGACGTGCATTTGCGCACTTTGCTTTGCCTGTCAAGGTGGATGGGTCATCCTGGGAGCCGCCATGGGCACTGCAACCGTTGCGCAGTTCGTAGCACGGCGGCGCAGGACGCAGCACCATTGCCACTTGGAACTGCGGTCGAAAGGACCGTTGGGTAGCAGGGATAGCAGTCGTCCTCAGGGCGACGGTGCGCTTGAGGCAGCGGCGGGTTTTCGCTTTGCTGTTGTCTGCGGGGCCGCGGCCCCACATCCTCCAGCCGGACGCCTTGTCCAGACCTTCACTGTCCGAGACGGCCAGTTACGACCCGAGCCACTTGCCCCACTGGGCACGAGCCAAGTCAGAACCAGACGATGCCACTGGAAGCATCACAGTCATGATCCCATGCTCGATGGCCTTGGGCGTTGTGGAATCCAGCGAAGCCGACCAGTCGCCTCGCATATTGCTAGTTCTGTGCGCGTAGTATCGGGTAATGCCGTCCCAGGGCTGGTCGGCCCGCCGGGCAGCCCATCAGAAGAGGAGCGTGCCCTCTCGTCAGTCCCGCTGAGGGCGACGGCGCTGGGTGAAGTTGAGGCGACCCCTAGGGCTGACGCGTTGGCGTTGTGGGGGAGTGGTTTCGAGTACGACCTCGTCGCCGGGGTCGGCGGGGATGAAGAAGCGGCCATCCTTGTCGACGGTGGTGACGCCGCGGGGGGAGCGGACCACGGTTCCTTCGGCGTCGGGGGTGGTTTGTCCGGCGACCCGGGTGCGGCTGGAGGTGGCGAGCCGCTCTTCTTCCGGGGCTGGTTTCTTGGGCAGCTTTAGGTCCGGGATCTCGGTCAGGCGCAGCTCGTGGCGGTCGGTGGGCTCGCCGGCTTGGGCGAGGAGGGTGGCGTCGATAGTCACGGTGATGACGACGTCGAGGCCTGGCTTGAGCTGACCGCCGAGGGCGGACCAGAAGTCGGGGCTCTGGTTGCTGTCGGGGAGGGCGACCTCGATCGAGGGGAGCGGGAGCACGTCGGCGAGGGTGCCCTGCAGGTGGCCGGCGGGCAGCTCGGGGGCGACCAGGAGGGCGCTGAGGAGGTCGCCGAGCAGGCGGTGCTCGTCCTCCACGGTGGGGGTCCAAGCGGTGA
>Ga0114129_10010807_pt1 | contig 13005 bp, 11 predicted proteins | sample RhiMetdeltSRZDD1_FD_80071 | JGI IMG/M metagenome (GOLD analysis project Ga0114129, IMG submission 80071) | Populus rhizosphere microbial communities from Tennessee, USA - Rhizosphere MetaG P. deltoides SRZDD1 (version 2) (version 2) | ecosystem: Host-associated > Plants > Roots > Rhizosphere >...
AGGGCGGTAGCCCTGACGAACGGCTGAAACAGGTTGTTGAAGAACTCGTAGCGCGCCTTGCTCGCCTCCGGCGCAAGCCCGTTGGTCGTCAGCCACTGGCGATACTCCGTGCCCTCGAGGTTGAAGATCGCGGGCCGGCCCCGTGCGAAGGCTGAACTCATTTCTGCGAAATGCGCGACTGGGGGCGCCAGTTGGCCAGTGCGGGCGCTGTCGACGACGGCGGTACCGATGCCGCGCCAGCGGTCGCGGGAACTCGCCGGCACGGCCGGAGGAACGATCGCGAGCACTTCGGCGCGCGACACGCCAGCGAACGGCCGGGCGAACGTGCGCATCCGCTCCGCGGTCGTCTGGTCGATCGCCTGCTGCTCTTTGCCCTGCTTCGCGTGGACGACGACGCGCAAGTCGATCTGATACTGAGACAGACCCGCGGCGAAATCGTAGGCGATGGGCTGGCCCTGTGCTTCGTGCTGCAGGAAGGTGTTCGGCTGGAGGCTGTTCTTCAACCGCTGGTAGACGGCGAGCCGGTTCCGAAGCCTGAGGCCCTCGCGCTGCCACTCGCTGCGGCTGGCCGCGTTGACCTTGCTGCTGATTTCGAGCGCCTGCGTTCCGATGGCGGCAAGCCGGGGTTCGAGTTCCCTAAACGTGAAATAGATTGGGCCGGAACCTTCGGTCTGTTTCAGATCGAGCGTGCGGAGCAGCGTCGGATCCTGGATGGGAAAAATGTGGCGTGCGTCCGCCGCGTCTGGCTTCGCCATCACCTCGAGCAGCCATTCGGTGGCACCGAGGGAACCGCGCGTGAGAAGGCCGGTTTTCTCCAGCGGCACGGTCGTCGTGCCGCGGATCTGGAACAGCCCCAGGCGCGCCACCGAATCGAACGGCTGCACGCGGCCGCTCATGAGCAGCGGCAAACGGCCGAACTCTGCGAGGTCGAACCCCTCGCGCGATCGATCTGGCCGGAACATCGCGACGGCCAGGTAGACCAGAAACACGCCGAGGTTGAACCAGGGCAGAAATCGCTCCATGCCGCCTCCGCCGCGCCGATCCAGCGTCACGTCTGGAAATCTCGACTTGCAGACCGTAAGCGTTCGGCTCGGGGCGCGGTAGCCCGATAATCCCCGTCGGACCTGGAGAATTTCGCGGTGATCGTGAGAGGGAAATCCTGGCGTCCGCGTCGGCGTGTCGGTGCTACACGAACCCGTTGAAAATCGCCCACCCGGCGAAGGCGGCTTTGATGACGCCGTGTCGCACCGCGTAGCGCACGAGGCCCGCCGTGTTCTGGACGTCGAGCTTGCGCATCAAGCGCGCCCGGTACGTCTCAGCGGTCTTCGTGCTCACGCCGAGAACGACCGCCAGTTCTTTGTTTGTCTTTCCTTGAGCGATGAGTTGTAGCACCAGACGCTCCCGCGGCGCGATCTTGGCTGGCGGATCAAAACTCGCCAGGGAGGTGCGTTCGACTTCGGCCCCGCCATCCGTACTCAGATAAGTCGATCCTGCGGCGACTTGCCGAATGGCCGCGACCAACTCGTCCGCCGCTCGGGTCTTCGCAACATATCCACGAATCCCCGCACGGATCGCCGCGAGAATCTGATACTCCTCAGCGTGCATCGTCAGGAGAACGATCTGGGTCCGAGGACAAACTTGCAGGATCTCGCGGGCCGCATCCAGCCCGTTCAACCCCGGCATCGAGAGGTCGAGAACAACGACGTCGGGAGCCTGTGCCTTTGCCAGTTCTACGGCCTCTCGACCCTCGGCGGCTTCTCCGACGACCTCGAGGCCTTCGCGCTCCAGGAGAATTCGGCAGCCCTGGCGAACGATGTGATGATCGTCAGCCAGGATGATTCGCAGCGGCATGCTCGCCGGACGATACGCGCGCTGTCGCCGTCCGGATAGTCGGCAATTCCCCGTAACTACACGGGGATTTCAGGAGGGCGGGTCGCTAATCTCGCGTAACTGTGTTTGCAGCCGCCAGATCAGGCCTGGATCAATCCGCGCCGGATGGCGTACCGGACGAGGCCGGCCGTTTCATGGATTTCCAGCTTCTCCATGATCCGCGATCGGTACGACTCTGCGGTCTTGACACTGAGGTTGAGGACGCCAGCGATCTCTTTCGTCGTGTGTCCCTCCGCGACGAGCTGAACCACTTCACGTTCGCGCGACGTCAGCGGATCGGACACCGCATTCCTCCCGGACAGATACGCGCCCACGACGACACCGCAGACGCCGGGGCTGAGATAGATGCCGCCCGCGATGACCTCTCGAATCGCACTGATCAAATCGTCCGAAGCTTGTGTCTTGATGACGTAGCCGCGGATCCCGGCGCGGAGAGCGGCGATGATCTGGTGCTCCTCGACGTGCATGGTCAGGAGGATGATTGCTGTCCGGGAGTGCGCCTGCAGAATTTCGCGCGCGGCGTCGAGGCCATTCAGCTGCGGCATGGACAGGTCGAGGATCGCCAGGTCGGGAGGGTGGGCCTGTGCAAACTGGACAGCCTTGCGGCCATCCGCCGCCTCGCCCGCAACCTGAAAGCCATTGCGCTCGAGAATGGCCCTGAAGCCCTGACGGACGATCTGGTGATCGTCGGCCAGAAGAATCTGCAGCGGCATGGCTATTCCTCCAGCGGGATGCGGATGACCAGCTTCGTGCCCGCTCCGGGAGCTGAATTGATCTGCATCATCCCGCCCAACGCCGTGATTTGATCGCGGGCACCCGCCAGCCCAAATCCCGGTTCGCCGACTCCGGGCACGATTGCAGACGCATCGAAGCCGCCACCATCATCGTCGATGGTGCAGAGAAGCATCCCGGGCACCTGGGAGAGCCCGATGCCGACGCGAGTCGCCCGGGAATGCCTCCCGACGTTGGTCAACGCCTCCTGGATCACACGATAAATGGTGGTCTCGATAACAGCAGGCAGACGATCGAGCGCGGCGTAGACTGTGACGGAAATGCCGCGCCGCTTCCCGAAACCGTCGGCCAAAAACTCCAGTGCGGGCACCAGCCCCAGGTCGTCCAGGATCCGAGGCCGGAGTTCGTGCGCCAGCCTCCGCAATTGCTCCTCGATCCCGTTCAGGTGGGAATCGACTGCCCGTAGACGTTCCCGCGCCGGGGCCGGCAGGTCACGAGCAGCCTCAGCGAGCGCCATGTGTGCGGCGGCGAGCAATTGGCCCGCCTCGTCGTGCAGAGCTTGGGCAATTCGTTTCGCCTGCCGCTCCAGGCTCTCGTTCAAGGGTTTTGGGATGAAGCGCGAAACCGGCTGTGCCGTGGCCTCCGCCGCCGGGCAGTGGAAGATTCGCTCAGCCGCGTCCGCCTTCTCGTAAGGCCCTGCGCTACTCATTTCGTTGGCTTGTATCAGATCGGAGGCGCGAGCCTGAAGCCCGGCGGTTGCCCCGTGCAATGTGTCGTCGCTTCCCGCTTTCATACAATAACAAGACTTGTCGTTCCACAGTGTGACTGCAGCGCCGCACGTGAGCATAGGACAGCACAGCAGTTTCCTGTCAACATATATTCCTTTCATTTACGCCGAAATATTCTTTTCATTCGATGTTATTTACGCCGAATAACATTTTTGTCAGGATTGTCTGGCTGATTTGATCCTCTGAAGTCCGCTAAAGTTCTGCGCTGTAAGACGTCCACAACTCCGGCGATCGCGCTTTCAACGAACTCATCGATTTCTTCTTCATCGATTTCTTAGCAAGGTTCCCGGAGCGGCGAGCGCTGGCGAATCGTCGTGCACGATCGCGTTGAGCGTCTCCGCGTGGGAGTCGCGATCGAGCGAGGTGCCTCACGGCGCCGATGGCAGCGCGGTGCAGTCCCGTCGCGCGGTAGTGCTACTGTTCCACGGTGATTCGTCACCTGCTGACCGTGTGCGTGGCACTGCTGGCCGCAGCCGACGTACGCGCGCTGGTGCTGGAACTCAAGCCCGCCGACGTCCAGCGCGTGCTCGCGCTGGCGCGCTGGCCGCACACCGATGCGGAGCGCGCGCGTTTTCACGCGCGATACTTCTTCCTCGTCAATGGTCCTACCGTCGAGTACTTCGCCGTGCAGCGCGTGGAAGTCATTACCGAATACCGCCGCCTCGAGCTCATTGCGGAAGAGCACGCGCGGATGAACGATCTCTTCGGACGCGGAGGCCTGCGCGACGTCGAAGAGGCGATGCAGCCCGGGCGCGGCCGGCTGACCATCGTCGTGTACCTCACGTTCGATCCGAGCAAGTACATCACCGGCGTGCCCGAAGTCAGATTGGCGATGGACGGATCCACGATCCTGCTGCCGATCGAGATAAGCGGCGCCGGCGTATTCGGCGGCGGCAATCAGCCGGTGCTGACTGGCGCGCGCATCGAGGCGGTGTTCGACGCCCGCGCCGTGGGTCAGGAGACGCGCCGTTTATCGGTCTACCGCGAAGGCAAGGAGATCGCGCGCGTGCCCATCGAATTCGCAAAGCTCGAGTAGCGTGTGATTACGTTCGCCGTGTTGTCAGCGGCGGTGTTCGCCGCGCTGTATGTGCCGGCGGTCGCGCGATTCTCGCGTTCGCTGGCCTCGCCGTACGGCAAAGCGAATGTCCGCCAGCGCCTCGCGGCCGCCGCAATCGACAGCCTGCTCGTGATCACCTGTCTCGGTTTCTACACGGCGCTCGGCTCGCCGTCATTCGTGGCGGCGGGCGCCGCGTACGCGCTGCTGCGCGACGCGGTGAGCGGCCAGAGCATCGGCAAGTTCATGTTCAGTCTGATCGTGATCAGATTGGAGAACGGACGGCCGTGCAATCTGTCGAGCTCTGCCGCGCGCAACGCGATGTTCCTGCTGCCCGGCGCCAACGTCGCGGCGGTGTTTCTCGAAGCGCTCACGATCGCGCGCGATCCGCAGGGCCAGCGTCTCGGCGACCGCATTGCGCGAACGCAGGTGGTCGAAGGCCTCGGCGCGCGCGAGCTGATCAAACTGTTTCAACAGGAACTGCTCGGATTGTCGGGCGAGATTCGCGTGAGAAAACCGCGACGATCGCCCGCAGAGGTCGGGTAGACCCACTGGACCTGCCAGACTTCATGGGCGTCGGACTTGCACGATCAGGCTGTATGGCTGAAATCGCTGAGCGGCATGAAGTGCGCGTTCGCGGTCGAGATCGCACGATTGTCTTTCTCGCCGATTCCGACGACGGCCGGCTCGTCATCCGACAGGAATCAGGCGGCAAGAATCCCGATGAAATCTGCGCGATCACGCTGTCCGATCCGGACGAGCTCCGCGCGTTCTTCACCGGCTTGCGGAAGATTCTCGCGGCGCTCGGCCACGCCGTCGAGCCTCCCGCACGCGACGCGGAGCCGGTTCGCGAGCACCCACGAAGAGTCGGCGGTCGGCGCGACGAACAGCGCGAAGCCGTCGTGGCTCAAGCGCGCGAGCGCAACGCGCAGGCGTTCGCACCGTGGACCGAGGACGAAGAACAGCAGGTGAGCAGGCGTTACGAAGCGGGGGAAACGATTCAGGCGATCGCGCGCGACCACAAGCGATCGCCGCGGGCGATCGAGTTGCGGCTGCAGCGCATGGGTATCCTTCCGGTGGAATGAAGAGCAGACATTAGTTCATCGAGATGAGGACATCGTCGCCGCTCTGCTCGTCGTCGGTCGCGTCGGTCGAGTCGTCCGCCATCGCGTAGGTCACCACCGGAATCCACGACGTCGCGCTGTCCAATTTCAGCATCGACAGCACGTGGCAGCCGTCCGGATCGTTCACATCCAGGCACAGCACCACGAGATTGGGGATGACCCGCTTGATGTGCGAGTACGCCCGCGCCGCCGATTCGACGATGACGACGTCGTAATCCCCTGCGTCGGCAAGCGTTTCGAGCACGCGTTGATTCGGCTGGCTTCCGACGACCATCACCCTGCGCAGCGCGGGTGCCGTCGGGCGGACGTAGGGTTGTTCGATGTGGGTCATCATGATTGTCTCTCCGGCGCGGGGTGCCGCTGTCCTGGTTGTGTACCGGTCGCCAGGGTCCAGTTGCTGGTTCGTCCCGGCGCCAGGCTGTGGTCACTCCCCATGACACAACCATTAGGCAAGGATGGTGCCGTCATCGAAGTCATGAAAACCCGCCTAAATGCGTCCGATCGGAACACGACCGTGCGCAGAAACCTCCAAGTTGCATCGGCGTGGACACTTTGTGGTCCACAGCGATGAGAACCTGATTGCGTAGTGAAGCGACTACCCAGGGAGGGACGTGTGGGGACTGACGACTAGTTGGCCGAACCCTCGATGCCGGTCGCATACACGATGACCGGTATCTGCGACGTGGCACTGTCCAAGTGCAACATCGACAGCACCTGGCAGCCGTCCGGATCGTCGATGGCGACGCACGCGATGATGAGGCTGGGGACGATCCGCTTGATTTGCGAATACGCGCGGGCCAGCGATTCCACGACGATGACGTCGTACTCGTTGCCCAATTCCGCCGCCGTGTCGAGCACGCGTTGATCCGGGTTCTTCCCGATGACCATGGCTGTCTGAGGTGTCACCATACGTTCCTCTTCCTGCCCAGTAACGCGCAAGGGCCAGGAACGGCGGCTCACTCAGCGGACCGAAGCCGGCCAGGCGCCCTCGGACATCGGAACGGGCGTGAATTTCGCCGGGTCGATCACCACGTGCTTGATGCGCTGACGTTTCCACGTGTACGTCACGTGCAGAAGGCCGCCGGCGGCTTGAATGACGGCCGGGTACGAGTACTCGCCGGGCTCGCTTTCGAGGACGAGCGCAGCGTCCCATGTCGCGCCGTCGCGTGAAACGGCGAGATTCAACGGGGAGCGTCCGCGGCTCGTGTGGTTGTACACGACCACGTGACGTCCGTCGCCGAGCGTCGCCGCGTCGATGCCGGAGCTCGGATTCGGCAACGGCGTCAGCGCGATCGGCGTCCACGACCGACCTCGATCGCGAGACCAGGTTTCGAAGATGCGTCCCGACCTCGTGCGCCCGATCGCCTGCAGCCGGCCGCCGGCGTGCACGAGGATGCTCGGCTGGATCGCATCGATAGGGCTGTTCGGATTGTCCGACGGCGCGGGACGCACGACGGTCCACGTCCGTCCCGCGTCGGCGCTGCGTTCGAAGTGCACGCGCCAGACGCTCGGGCGCGCGGGCGATTCGGTGCTGCTCCCGGCGAGCAGCGTGCCGTCGGACAGCCGCACCGGCTTGTTCTTGATTGGGCCGAGAATCCCGTCGGGCAAACGTCGCGCGTCGCTCCACGTCCGCCCGTTGTCGCGAGACGTTCGCACCATGCCCCACCATTGCTGGGGACTGGGACCAACCTTGTAGAACAACGCCAGCGTGTTGTCCGCCATCTGGAACAGGACCGGATTCCAGCACGGATACCGCACGCGATCCGGCTGCACGCCGGTCGCCACTTCGATCGGCGCGGTCCACGCACCGGTCACGTGTCGCGCGAGCCAGATGCCCACGTCCTCGGCACCCTCGCGCGTCCCGCCGAACCACGCGGCGACGAGTCCGTCTTTCGTCTCGACGATCGTCGACGCGTGCGCGCTGGCGAACGGCGCCGTCTCGAACACGAATTCGGATTTCACGATGGCCGGCGCGTCAGCCGCCGCCAGGACGCTGGCCGCGACGACGACGGCGAGGAGCGGCAACGTCACGCGAATCATGGCGAGCTTGCCGAATCCTGCCCAGTACGACCACGCCGCGAACAGCACGAGCACTGGCACGAATGGCCCGTACATCCAGAAGTAGTCCGAGCCGGCGCCGCGCCACGCGCCCGCTTCGACGATGCCCCACGTGAACACGATCGCCGAGTAGAGCGAGACCGTCAGCGTGACCGTCCCGAGCCAGACGCTCCAGCGGGCGCGACGGAAGAACGCCGCCACGAACACGACCGAGAGGATCGCATTCACGAAGTCGGCGGCCGCCGCGCCGTTGAGGAATGCGACGAGCTGCGGGTGCCATCCCCCGGGCGGCGGGGCGAACGGCAGCGGTCCGGACTGCAGCAGATATCGCCCGTTGAATAGTGCATGAAAGGCCTGAAACATTGCGTACCAGATCAGCAACAGCCGCGAGATCGTGCTGGCAGGATCCCGGATGTCCATTCGGCCCGCGCTACTTCGCGACGATATCGAACTCCACTTTCACCTCGTCTTTCACTTTCACGGTGCCGCCGGCGATGCTGATCGGCTGGATGCCGAAATCGCGCTGTTTCACCGTCGCCGTGCCGCGATATCGTCCATCGCGGCGCACGACCGGCACCGTCACCGATCGCGTCTGGCCGTGAAGCGTCAGACGGCCGGTCGCCGTCCATCGATCGGGTCCCGCCGGTTCAATCGCAGTCGACGTGAACGTGATCTCGGCATACTTCTCGGTGTCGAGAACCTCCGGACCGAGCATGCGCGTTTGCACCTCGGCGCGCTTGTCCGCCGATAGCTTCGGGTCGAGCGCCTTGAGCGCCCCGGCTTGCACGCGGACCTCGACGGCCAGCGGCGCGTCGGCGGAGATCGAGCCGCCGGCAATCGGCGCCTGAATGATGTGATCGTCGGCGAACGCCGAGAACAGCCCCGACTTGTAGACGAACACCGTCAGCGTCGAGCGTCCGGTGTCGATCGGCCGCGGCTCGGCGCCAAGCCCGGCCGTCGCAGCGATGATCGCGAGCCACGCCACTGCGACGACGTTGAACGCAGAACTCGCGTCCCTCGACAGGCTCGGGACGCCCTGAGCGTGTCGTCCCTCGACTTGGCTCGGGACGACGCTGAGGCTCTCGAAGGGTCGAAGGGCGGAAACCGCAGAGCGAATCGGCTCTGCGTGTTCTGCGGTTTCCGCGTTGATCGTGTCCACGCGAGAGGACCGCCGAACCATGGCTAGAACGAAATCTGCGCGCCGAGCTTCAGGTATCGGCCCTGCAGGATGTTGAACGGCTTCAGCCATTCGGTCGATGTTGGCGAGTAGGTCGTGTTGATGGCGGGCGGCGGCTCGCCCGCCTGCGAGGTCGCGCCCACGGCGGCGTTCGAGTTGAACGCGTTGAAGATGTCGACCATCGTCTGCAGCCGGCGGGTGCCGCGCAGCCGGAACGTCTTCCCCAGACGCAGATCCACCTGCGTGCGGCGCGGCGTGTACATCGTGCCCGGCTCGATCAGGTTCAGCGTGCGCGACGAGGCGCCGGTCAGCGCGCGTCCGAGCGACGGCCGCGCCTCGGTGCTCGTGAAGTTCCACGCGGCGAGAATCTGCTGCCCCGGCAGGTTCTGCAGCACGGCGCCCAACTGAATGTCCTGCCACGGCAGCGTGTAGGAGCCTGACGCTTTGATCTGCGTCAGCCAGCCCGTGTGCGTGTCGCAGAAGTTGTCGAGCGTCGCCGAGCCGACGCGCTGGCTCGGATTGTCCACGCGCGCCTCGCATTCGTTCGCGTGAATGTCGCCCGTCGCAATGCCGCCGTTCAGGAAGAGGCCTTTGCGAAGGCGCGCGTTCACCGAGATGTCGACGCCGCTGAACACCTCGCTCTGCCGGCCGTAGTTGTCCGCGAACGTCACCAGGCTGTCGACGTTCGGGACGCGCGCGAACGACGCCGGCGTCTGATCGGAGAGCCCGCAGATCTGACTGCCGCTCACGCTCGACGGCAGGCGCGAATCGGTCGGCGCGGTGACGCAGAACGTTTCGAAGTCGGCCGGCGAGACCACTTTGTTGTCGGTCACCTGGAAATGTCCCTGCGCCCGGCGGAAGAAGGCGACTTCCGCGGAGATGTTCGACCGCAGCTCCTGCGTGACGCTCGTCGACACTTCCCAGTTGTTGCGGCGCTTGAACCAGCCGGTCACGAGATCCGGATCGAACCGCGTCGTGGTGACCGTCGTGCCGAAGCTGTTGTTGGCGGGCGGCCCGAGCTCGCTCACTTGTGGGATGCCGTCGCCGTTCGTGTCGGTCGTCCAGTTGCGAGTCGTGGAGTTGTTGATGAGGAGCGGGTTGACCTGACGCGCGAAGCCGACGGTGGACGTCTGCACGTACCGGCTGAGCGTCGCCTTGAATGCCGTCTTGCCGTTGCCGAACACGTCGTACGCGAGACCGACGCGCGGTCCGATGTCCTTCCAGTTCGGGACGTTCGTGATCTCGTCGAAGTGACGCGGACCGATCCACGTGCCGCCCACCGCGTCCTGCGCCGAAACCTTGTTGTTCAAGTAATCGAAGCGGACGCCCAGATTGAAGGTGAATCGATTGACCGTCCACGTGTCCTGCGCGTAGACGCCGAGATCGGCGACGAGCCGCTCGAGGTTCGTGTACGGCGTGGTGCGAACGGTGACCTGAAACGGCTGCGCGGCGCGCAGGATGAGCGCCGTGTCGTAGGTCGTCCAGACGTTGGTCCGAGACGGACCTTCCTGCAGGGTGAAGCCGACCTTGAATGCGTGCGAGCCGGTGACGTACGAGAGCGAGCTGCGATAGGAGCGGAGCGACGTGATGTTGTGCGAGTAGTTGCCGTTGTAGGCGCGGAAGTTCACGCCGGTCGTCTGCTCGGTCAGCGGATACATCAGCGAGGTGGTGGAGTCCGGATTCGGCTCGCGCGTCCAGTCCTCGGTGAGGTTGCCCATGCCCGCCTCGATCAGCATCTTGCTGCTCAGCGTCGATCGAAACGTCACCGTCTCGAAATGATTCGGGTTGACGCGCTGCAGCTGCGCGGCGTCGGCCTGCGTCGTGCGGCTCAAGTTCCACAGGTTCGTCTGGCGCGGCGCGAAGTTGTAATACGCCGACAGCTTGTTCTTCGGCGTCATCTGCCACGTCAGGCGGATGTCGTCGCTGATGTTCGGCTGGCTGTCGGCGCCGGGATGATTCAGATCGGGCTCGTACCGGAAATCGATCGGGTTGACCTCGTAGTACGCGTCGGTCCGGAAGATCTTGTAGCCCCAGTAGCGATGCGCCGTCCAGAACCACAGCTTGTCTTTCTTGATCGGCCCGCCGAACGCGAAACTCGTGTCGTACAGATGATCGATCGTATCGGTCGACGTCACCCCGCGTTGTCTGAGCTCGCTCGTCAGGTTGTTCGCCTGCCACTCGTGCGTCGCGAAGTTGACGAACGCCGAGCCGCTGAAGATGTTGCCGCCTTCCTTGGGAATGATGTTCACGCGCACGCCGCCCCCGCCGGTCTCGGCTGAAATCGCGCCGACTTCGTAGCTGAGCTCCTGCGTGGAGGCGTCGTTGGTCGACACGCCGACGCACGAGTAGTTGCACGCCATGTTCGAGATCATCAGGCCGTCGAGCTGGATGAGACGGTCGTTGAACGATCCGCCGTGCGCCTTCAGCTGATTCTGATGTTCGCCCGCCGTGCCGCCCACGTCGTTCTGATTGCTGCTGACGCCGACCGTCATCACGCCAATCGTCGACCAGTTCTTCGAGGTCGGCATCGCGTCGATCGTGTCCTTCGTCACGACGGCGCGCCGCACCACGCTCTGCGTGTCGACGACGGGCGAGGCGCCGGTGACGGTGACGGTTTCTTCGATCTGTCCGACGCGCAGATCGGCGTTGACCGGCGCGGTGAACGCGGCCGTCAGCTCGATGCCTTCGCGTTTGACGGTGCTGAAGCCGGGCAGCGCGAACGTGACCGTGTAGATGCCGGGCCGGAGATCGACGATCTTGTATTGTCCGCGCTCGTCGGTCGTGACCGATCGCACGCGTTCGATCAGCGCGGGGCTCGACGCCTCGACGGTGACGCCCGGGAGCACGGCGCCGGTCGCGTCTTTGACGACACCCGCGATGGCGCTGGCCTGCGCGGACGCGACATGCGGCCGCGCCAGACCCAGCGCGCAAACGACCAGGAGCCCGCTCGCCATCTTCCGCATGACGCCTCCTGCGATACGACGGCCTTCGCCTGTGGCGCAGCCCTTAGGGCTGCGTGAACGGGGCCACTATACTCTTGCGCGAGTTGCTGGTGCCCATGCTGCTTTCCCTGATCTTCCAGTTACTCACCGCTGCGCCGGCGGACGAGGTCACGTTCACGCGCGACGTCGCGCCAATTCTGTACGCGCGCTGCGTCGGCTGTCATCGGCCGGACGGGCCTGCGCCGTTCAGTCTGCTGACCTACGGCGACGCGAAAGAGCGCGCCACACTCATCGCGGCCGTCACCCGACAGCGATACATGCCGCCGTGGAAGCCCGAGCCCGGCTATGGCGATTTCGCCGGCGCCCGCGTGCTCACCGATCGAGAGATCGAGGCCATCGATCGATGGGCCGGCCGTGGCGCCGTGGAAGGTCGCCCGGCCGATCTGCCCGCGGCGCCGCGCGGGAACGCCGGCTGGCAGCTCGGAACGCCGGATCTCGTCGTCACGCTTCCCGAATACACGCTGCGGGCAGACGGCGCCGATGTGTTTCGCAATTTCGTCGTGCCGGTTCCTGTGACCGGGCCGCGGTATGTTCGGGGTCTCGAGTTCAGGCCGGGCAACCGTGCCGTGCATCACGCAAATATCCGGATCGATCGAACAGCCGCGTCACGCCGGCTCGACGACGACGATCCGGCGCCCGGGTACGAAGGGGTGATTCTCCGGTCGGCCGATTATCCCGACGGGCACTTTCTCGGCTGGACGCCCGGCCAGATCGCGCCGCTCGCGCCGCCGGGTCTGGCGTGGACGCTCGAGCCGCCGTCCGATCTCGTCGTCCAGCTGCATCTGAAACCGGACGGCAAGCCCGAGCGCATACAACCGGCTATCGGCATCTACTTCACCGGCGAGGCGCCGGTGCGAACGCCGGCGATGTTGCGGCTCGGACGGCAGTCGATCGACATCGCGCCCGGCGTCTCGGAGTACCGCATCACCGATTCGTACGTGCTTCCGGTCGACGTCGAGGTGCACGCGGTGCAACCGCACGCCCACTATCGCGCCCGCGACGTCCGCGCGTGGGCGGACATGCCCGACGGCACGCGGCGATGGTTGATTCGCGTCGCGCGCTGGGACTTCAACTGGCAGGTCCAGTACCGCTACAGCGCGCCGTTCTGGCTGCCGGCCGGGACGACGATCCGGGCCGAGCTCGTGTTCGACAACTCTGCGGAGAATCCGCGCAATCCGCA
>Ga0114129_10010808_pt1 | contig 13004 bp, 10 predicted proteins | sample RhiMetdeltSRZDD1_FD_80071 | JGI IMG/M metagenome (GOLD analysis project Ga0114129, IMG submission 80071) | Populus rhizosphere microbial communities from Tennessee, USA - Rhizosphere MetaG P. deltoides SRZDD1 (version 2) (version 2) | ecosystem: Host-associated > Plants > Roots > Rhizosphere >...
ATAGGCGAGGCTCATGATCTGGCCGATGTGCTGGATGCGCGAGGCGGCCGAGCCGCCGAACGCAAACGCCAACGCTGCGACCAGCGCGCCGCCGGCATGCCAGCCGCGATCGCGGAAGAACAGGATCACGCCGACGCCGCCGAGGAACAGCATCGCGAATACGACTGCGTCGGCGGCGCGGAAGCTCGGAGCCGGATCGAACCATGCCAGCAGGAAGTGGGGCGGCGAAAAGATCAGCGATTGCGGGTCGGCGATTTGCGGCCAGCCGGCGAAAACGTGCGGGGCCCAGGCCGGCGATTCGCCCTTGGCGAGCGAGGCGGCCAAGAACCGCAGCTGCGGATGAAACTGCGATTTCGCGTCCCACGGAATGGTGACCGCTTCCGACAGCCACGGCCAGGCCAAGGCGCCGAACGCCGCCGTGAACAGGGCAACGACGGCGAGCAGCGGGAACCGGTGGCCTGCGCGTTGGTCGAGCCCGTCGGGCATCCGTCTAACGCGGCTCTGACATGAGGCGGGTCGTCATTGACTTGAGGGCGGCCGGTGGCACACGCTTGGCCATCCTGCTCGTTACCACACCACAAGCCAAGTCTGACGAGCGACGGCTCAGGGGAAAAACACGTGCCCAAAATGTCCGGAAAGCGCGCATTTCTCGAACTGCTGAAGCAGGAGGGCGTGGACATCATCTTCGGCAATCCCGGCACCACCGAGCTGCCGCTGATGGATGCGCTCGCGGTCGACAACGAGATGCGCTACGTCCTCGCGCTGCAGGAAGCGGCCGTGATGGCGATGGCGGACGGCTACGCGCAGGCCTCCGGCAAGCTTGCCGTCGTCAATCTCCACGTCGCGCCCGGTCTCGGCAACGCCATGGGCATGCTCTACGACGCCAAGAAGGCGGCAGCGCCGATCCTGGTGACGGCGGGCCAGCATGACCAGAGCTTCAACGCCACCGAGCCGATCCTGTGGGACGACCTGCCGACCATTGCGCGCCCGATGGTCAAGTGGTCGAGCGAGGTGCGGCGTCTTGCCGATCTGCCGCGGCTCGTTCACCGCGCGGCGAAGACCGCACTGGCGCCGCCGACCGGGCCGGTGTTCCTGTCGCTGCCGGGCGACATCCTCAACTCCGAGGCCGATGTCGACCTCGGCGCGCCAACGCGCGTAGGCCCGCGCGTGCGCGGCGATCGCGACGCCATTGAGGCCGCCGCCGCGGTGCTGGCGGCCGCGGAACGGCCGCTGATCATCGCCGGCGACGCGGTGGCGCAGAGCCAGGCGCATGCCGAAATCGTCGAGCTGGCGGAGCTGCTCGGCGCGCCGGTCTATGCCGAGTTCGTACCGAACACCGCATCGTTCCCGTCCTCGCATCCGTTGTTCCGCGGGCAGCTCGCGCGCGTGACGCCGGTGCTGCGCAGGGTGCTCGACGCGCACGACGTGCTGTTCTCGATCGGCGGCGACCTCTTCACGCTGTCGCTGCCATCCGACGTCGAGCCGGTGCCCCCCAACATGCGGATCGTCCACCTCGATCCTGACCCGTGGGAGCTCGGCAAGAACTGGCCCGCTGAAGCGGCGATCCTCGGGGATCCGAAAGCGACGCTTCCGGATTTGACTGCGGCGTTGCGCGAAAAGATGACCAGCGGCACGCGTGCGCGAGCCCGGGAACGGCTGGAGGCGGCGAAGCAGGCCATCGCCGCCGAACGCCAAGCGCTCGCCGCCAAGGCGCGCGAGCGATCGGACAAATCGCCGGTCGACGCGCTGGCATTGCTGCACGCCGTCGGGCAGACGCTGCCGCGGGATGCCGTGGTGGTGGACGAGACCGTGTCGTCGGCGGTCGGCATCCGGCACATGATCACGAGCGATGACCCGCAGAGCTTCTTCGGGCTGCGCGGTGGCGGCATCGGCTGGGGCCTGCCGGCATCGATCGGCATCAAGTTCGCGCTCTCCGACCGGCCGGTGGTCGCACTGGTCGGCGACGGCAGCGCCATGTACACGATCCAGGCGTTGTGGACGGCGGCCCACCATCGCCTCGACATGGTGTTCGTGATCTTCAACAACACGTCCTACCGCATCCTGAAGCAGCGCGTGCACGCGATGCGCGGGCACGCGGCACAGACTGACACCTACGTGGCGATGGAGCTCGAGAACCCCGCGATCAATTTCGTGGCGCTGTCGCGCGCGCTCGGCGTTGCGGCCGAGCGCGCCGAGACCGTGCACGAGGCGACCGACCTGTTGCGCAAGGGCCTTGCCGCCGGCGGCCCGAGCCTGATCGATGTGGCGCTCGACCGATCGTTCAAGCCGGTTTGAGGCCGGCGAGCCGCCGTCCGCCGGCGGGGTCTGGATCGCCTCGCTGCTCACGCTCCTCGCGTTGACGCAAAAGTCGAGGTAGGGTCGCGTCAGACCGGCTGCGGAAGACGAGGAGAACCGGATGAGCCGCTGGCTGCCAGTCCTCGCCGCGGGTTGCGCGCTGCTCGCCAGTGCCGCGCACGCGCAAACCTACCCAAGCAAGCCCATCACCATCGTGGTGCCGTTCGCGCCGGGTAGCGGCACCGATACCGTTACGCGCCTGGTCGGGCAGTATCTCGGCATTGCACTCAAGGCAAGCGTGGTGGTCGAGAACAAGGCCGGCGCCAACGGCGCGATCGCAGCCACGCAGGTCGCGCGCGCGGTGCCGGACGGCCACACGCTGTTGATGGCGACCAACAGCACACATTCGGCCAACCCGAGCCTGATGAAAAGCCTCGCCTATGATCCGGTGAAGGATTTCAGGGCGGTGACGCGGGTCGGCAGCTATATTTTCATGTTGGTCATCCATCCGGATATTCCGGCGAAGTCGCTGGCGGAGCTGATCGCGCACGCAAAGGCGAATCCAGGCAAGCTGTCGTATGCCTCGGGCAACACCACCGGCATCGTGGCGGGGGAGACGTTCAAGCGCTGGGCGGGCCTCGACATCCTGCACGTGCCCTACAAGAGCACGCCGCCGGCAATCAACGATCTCATCGCCGGGCGCATCTCGATGATGTTTCTCGATCTCACTGCCGGGTTGGCGCACGTGCAGTCGGGCGCGCTGCGCGCCCTCGCGGTGACCACGAAGGAGCGGACCGCGTTGCTTCCCGACCTCCCGTCGCTGCACGAATCCGGGGTCGCGAACTACGACATCACCTCGTGGGCCGGATTGTTCGCTCCGGCCGGCACGCCGAAGGAGCTCGTCGCACGGCTCAATGCCGAGCTGCGCCGGATCGTCGACAGCCCGGAAGTCAAGAGCCGGCTCGGCACCGCCGGGTTCGACGCGTTCTCGAGCGCTCCCGATGAGCTCGACGCCTTTGTGCAGGAGCAGCTGGCGCTGTGGACCCGGCTGATCAAGGACTCCGGCATCGAGGCGCAGTAGGCCTGAGGCGATGGATTTCGCCCTCTCGGAACAGCAGCAATCGATCCGCGACGCGATTGAACGGATCTGCGCGCGGTTCGGCGACGGGTACTGGCTCGAGCGCGATCGCGAAGGGGGATTCCCGCAGGAATTCCACGCCGCGCTCGCCGCCGACGGCTGGCTCGGGATCTGTATGCCCGAGGCCTATGGCGGCGTCGGCCTCGGCGTCTCCGAAGCCGCGATCATGATGCAGACGATCGCGGCCTCGGGGGCCGGGCTGTCGGGGGCGTCTGCGGTGCATATGAACATTTTCGGGCTCAACCCGGTCGTCGTGTTCGGCAGCGAGGAGCAGAAGCGCCGCATGCTGCCGCCGATCGCGACAGGGCGCGAGAAGGCCTGCTTCGCCGTCACCGAACCGAACGTCGGCCTGGACACCAGCAGGCTCCAGACGCGCGCGGTGCGCAAGGGCGACCACTACGTCGTCAGCGGCGCGAAGACCTGGGTCTCGACCGCCCAGATCGCCGACAAGATGCTGATCCTGACCCGCTCCACGCCGATCGAGCAGGCGGCGAAGCCGACGCAGGGGCTGACGCTGTTCTACGCAGCGTTCGACCGGCGTTTCATCGAGGTGCGCGAGATCGACAAGATGGGCCGCAAGGCGGTCGACTCCAACCAGGTGTTCATCGACGGGCTCGAGGTGCCGGTGGAGGACCGGATCGGCGAGGAGGGCAGGGGGTTCGAATACATCCTGCACGGCATGAACCCGGAGCGGATCCTGATCGCCTCCGAAGCGGTCGGCCTCGGACGGGCGGCGCTGCGCCGTGCAACCGAATACGCGAAGGAGCGCGTGGTGTTCGGTCGGCCGATCGGGCAGAACCAGGCGATCCAGCATCCGCTGGCGCAGTGCTGGATGGAGCTTGAAGCCGCTCACCTGATGGTGATGTCGGCGGCGTGGCAGTACGACACCGGTCGGCCGTCAGGTCCGGCCGCCAACGCGGCGAAGTACCTCGCCGGCGAGGCCGGCTTCAAGGCCTGTCAGACGGCGGTGATGACCCACGGCGGCTACGGCTACGCCAAGGAGTTCCACGTCGAGCGCTACCTGCGCGAGGTCATGATCCCGCGGATCACGCCGATCACGCCGCACCTCATCCTGTGCTTTATCGCCGAGAGGGTGCTCGGACTGCCGAAATCCTACTGAACAAGCGAAGAGCAAGTGGCATGAACGACAAGGGAAGTGCCCCTGGGCAGCTGCACACCCCCGGGACACCGGGTCCGCTGGCCGGCCTGCGCATCGTCGACCTCACGACCGTGATCATGGGGCCCTATGCGACGCAAATCCTCGCCGACTATGGCGCCGAGGTGATCAAGGTCGAGCCGCCGGAGGGCGACGTAATGCGCACCAGCCTGCCGGCGCGCAGCCCCGGCATGGGTTCGATCTATCTGCAGGTCAACCGCAACAAGCGCAGCATCGTGCTCGACCTCAAGCGCGAGGCGGGGCGCGACGTGCTGTTGCGGCTGTGCCGGACCGCGGATGTCGTGATCAGCAACATCCGTCCGGCCGCCATGCGGCGCCTGCGCCTGGCTGATGCGGACCTGCGCGCCGTCAACCCGCGGCTGATCAACGTCAGCCTGGTCGGCTATGGCCAAGATGGCCCCTACGCCCGCAGGCCCGCCTACGACGACCTGATGCAGGGCATCAGCGGTGTCGCCACGCTGTTCGTCGCCGCCGGCGGCGAGGAGCCGCGTTACGTCCCGCTCACCATGTGCGACCAGATCGTCGGCCTCAATGCCGTCCATGTCGTGCTCGCCGCCGTCATCGAGCGCAATCGCACCGGACAGGGCCAGTCGGTCGAGCTGCCGATGTTCGAGACCATGGCGCAGTTCGTGCTCAGCAACCATCTGGCCGGCCGTTCGTTCGAGCCGCCGGTCGGCAAGGCCGGCTACAACCGCCTGCTGACTGCCGATCGCCGCCCCTACCGGACGCGCGACGGATACGTCTGCGTGCTGATCTACCTCGACAAGCATTGGCGCGGATTCATGGATGCGATCGGGCGCGGCGATAAGCTGAAGTCCGATCCGCGGCTCGCGACGCAGACGGCGCGCGCGCGCCACTTCGACGTCGCCTATGCCATGGTCACCGAGGTCATGCGCGAGCGCACCACCGGTGAGTGGCTCGAGCTGTTCGAGCGGCTCGATATCCCGTGCGTGCCCCTCTACGACGTCGATGCGCTGATCGATGATCCCCACCTTGCACAGGTCGATTTCTTTCAGGAGCGCGATCATCCGACCGAGGGCCGCATGCGCTACACCGGCATCCCCAGCCGCTGGAACGGGACGCGCCTCGAGGTCAAGCGCAATGCCCCGAACATCGGCGAGCACAGCGTCGAAATCCTGCGCGAGGCGGGCCTTGGCGAGGCCGAGATCGGCGCGCTGCTCGCCGACGGCGTGACCGCCGACGGCATGGTACGGGTGCAGCAGGCGGATCGCGAGCGTGCCTGAGCCCAGCGGGCGTCGATCAAGCCGTGACGCGACCGAGCGTAAGCCCCGCGAGCTTGCTTTCGTCAATCTCGATGCCGAGCCCGGGACGATCTCGCAGCCGCGCGTGGCCGCGCTCCAGGCGGATCGGCTCGACGACGATATCCTGCGCCAGATAAAGGCAGGTGATGCTCGCGTCCCAATCGAGCTGCGGCAGTGCGGCGCCGAGATGGACGATTGCGGCTGAGGCGACGCTCGAATCCGCGATCTTTCCGGCGAGGTTCACGTGCATGTCGAGCGCCGCCATGCGGCGGCCGGCGGTCATCACCCCGGCAAGACCTCCGAGCTTGATGGTCTTGAGGCTCGCACCGCGAGCCGCCCCGAGTGCATGATGATGCTCGATATCGTTCAGGCTGTGGATGCCTTCGTCGGCGCCGATCGGAACGCGCGTTGCACGCGCGACTGCCGCCATGCCGTCGAGGTCGTGCGCATCGACCGGCTGCTCGATGAAATCGAGGCCGGCCGCTTCCGCGCCCGTCGCAAAGCCCAGTGCCTGTGCGCGGGAGAACCCCTGATTGGCGTCGGCCGAGATGCGCGCCTTTGGACCGAGCGCGGCGCGCGCGGCGGCGCAACGCGCCAAATCGGCGTCGACGGCGGCACCGTCTTCGCCAGCAACCTTGAGCTTGAACGCGACGAAGCCCTCGCCTGCCATGCGCCGGGCGGCTGCGACATCGGCGGCTCTTTCGCCGGCGGCGAGCATCCACAGCGCCGGCAGCTCGCGCCGCAGCGCGCCGCCGAGCAACTCGGCCACCGGAACGCCGCGCCGCTTGCCGGCGAGGTCGTAGAGCGCCATTTCGATCGCCGATTTGGCACCGCTGTTGCCGTACATCAAGGCGTCGAGCCGCCGCCCGAAGCCGCCGACGTCCTCGACCTCCGTGGCCTCGAGTTGGGGACGCATGAAGGCGACGGCCGCGAGCATGCTCTCGGGCGTTTCGCCGGTCATCAGCGGCGCCGAGGCGGCCTCGCCCCAACCGACGTGGCCGTCGACGTCGGCGATCCGGACCAGGAGATTGTCGGCGTTCGCGACGGTTGCGTTCGCCATCTTGATCGGCTGGGCCAGCGGCAGACCGATACGCAACGGAACGACAGAGCGGAGGCGCACGGAGGAGCTCCGGAGACGGGCGACGAGCTGTAACGCTAGACCACAATTGGCAGGTTGAGGGGAGCGGCGGTTCAATGTACCGGCACCGCTAGCTGACCTGGTCTGTGACGCGTTGGTCCGATGGGCAATCGCGCCCCTTTTTCGATTTTCCCCAAAGAAATACAGGGAACTTCGTTAAAAATGCCCTTGCGCGGAGCGCTCGGAAACCGGCTTTTGTCAGCAATTATGGGCACTTGCAAGCGAATAGCAGCACTTGCGGAACAGGGAACGTTTGTCGCCATAACAGCGAATTTGGTTGGCTACGCAGGTAAGCAGAACAGGGAATTTCGTTCGTGCACCTTTTGTCGGCATAGCCGAAACTTTGACCCCGCGGCCAATCCGCCCCCCTCGCAGCCGACGTGGCACGCTCGACGGTTCGGCGCAAGCGGCTCGGCGCACGCTCCAATGCCAGGCCCGTCTGGGCGAGGAGCGGCGCAAGGTCGGACATGCCGCTGGCGCACTAAACCGGTGCAACGGCTCGCCAGATTCCCCTGACGTGTCCTGATCGGGCCGAGCGGGGGGCAGGATCAGGCGCGTTCCAAATCGGAACGTATTCATCTCACCTTCACTCGACGCATGGAGGCCCGAGCACTCCACCGCGTTTATGTGGACGAACAGGCCCCAGACCACCATCGTCGGGGCGAAGAGTGTGCATTAAATAAAGAAGCGGTGCTAGCCTACCAGGGGAGGCCCCCCGGCTCTGCAACCCGGCTCTGCTGGGGTGGCAGCAGAAGTTTGACGTTTAAGGCGGTCGTCCATCGATGAGGCTCCCCGACGTGAGCCATCACTCACACGAAGCGGAGTTTCACGATGAACGATTATCAGAGCCTAGCCACACAGCGGGACTGCAAATATCACGTGGTCTTCATTCCGAAGTGCCGCAGGAAGACCTTGTACGGGGAGTTGCGACGCCATCTCGGGGAAATTTTTCGCAGACTTGCGATGCAGAAGGAGTGCCGGATCGAGGAGGGGCATCTAATGCCCGATCACGTGCACATGATGATCTCGATCCCTCCCAAATACGCCGTCTCTCAGGTCGTGGGGGTACATCAAGGGCAAGAACGCGATCCACCTGGCTCGGGTCTCTGGGGAGAGGAAGCTCGCCTCGACCAGATGAAGCTGTTGGCGCTGATCAGCCGCCTTCAGGCGGCTCCAATCCACGGGGGTCGCGTCAGCGACCCCGGCAGCCGCTTTGAGCGGCCCAATTCCTAAAGCCCCCGGCTTTGCCGGGGGATACTTACCAGCTTTGTGGGGCGCTCGGCACGGCCGCAATCATATCACAGCCGGACTCGGAATTCGGGCCGATTGGACCCATCTTCAGGCCGTGAAAAAGCCGAGGGAAGTCATCGAACGACGCTGCGGCGTGTACGCCTTGCGCCGGAAGGCCGAGCGCGTAGGCGCGGTCGAGGCCAGGGAAGGCCGCTATCGAGCGCGCGCTGAAGCTGAGTACTGGGAGGCGAAATTCGCGGGCCTCCTGGGGGCAATAAGGGGAGCCGCTTTGCCGGCCAGCCTTTCGGCGCTGGGCGTGCCCCCGCGACGGCCGGGCCCCTCTGCGGCGCACTGTCGGCCGCTTTCTTCGACCAGGGTCGCGCCGGCCGGGATTGAGGCAATGAAATTCGAGGTATCATCGTGAGGTCCGGCAGGGGGCGAGGGAATGGGGTTCACCTCAGGGTCTCGTGCAGGGCGTTGCTACTGGCCCGCGGTACTTGGGGACAGCGGTACTTGGGGACAACAGGCGAGACGCACTACATCGCCCTTGAAGGAAGGTTCGAGGCGAGAGACGACAAGAAGCAAGATTCTTGCATTCGAACGCGCGGACTCCGCACTCGGAATGGTCGGGCAATCCTGCTCTCGGTATCATTGCATCACATGTTCATTCTCGAGACCTGGTTCCCGATGCTGTGGTTGCTGCTGGCGCTCGCGGATCGCATGCTTGCCGGCCCGTGTTCATCGACGTGCCACGTCGATTCGCAGTGAGCGCCGCGAAGTTCTCGGGACAGCTTGCCATTCGCTTATGATCGTCAACAGCAAAAATGTGTTCGTCGCGTCCGCGCTCCTGGTCTCGTTCGCATACGGTGTCGCGTCGGGGCACTATCAGCTCTTTCCGTACCCGCTGCTCAAGCAGGCACGCGAGGCAGCAGCAGATCTCCGTGCACACTGGCGCACCTACGCGGCGCGTGCCCCAACGCGCTGGCTCACGCCTGCACGTCCAGTGCCCGCCGTCGACAATGCGGCTGCACGTGCGGGCACGCAGCCCGGACTCACGTTAGTGAGCTCGTTTTTCGATGGCGACGTGGCTTTGCGGCTGATCGATGCCAATGGCGCGCCATTCCACACGTGGCGCATCCGCTATCTCGATCTATGGACTGCGGAAGAGCAGGCGCGCATGGAGACAACGCCCCTGTCGAACTGGGACGTCGCTGTCCTGGGTGCATTGCTTTTGCCGGATGGCGCCGCGATCTTCACGTTCGGCTACGCGGGACTGGTGAAGCTCGACTGGTGCGGGCGGGTGGTCTGGAAGCACACCTATCCCACGCATCATCCGATCTTCCGGGCGGAGGACGGCACTCTTTGGGTGCCGAGCATCAAGCACGTGTATCCGGCGGGGGCCCGGACGCCGTTTGCGAACATCGTGGGGCCGTTCATAGAGGATTCGGTGCTGCAGCTGGACGAGAGCGGCAGGATACTGCGCGAGATCTCCGTGCCGGAGCTGCTCATGCACAACGAGCTGGAGTCCGTCCTGCTGGCGAACGGCGTTACGGCGACGAGGAACCTGACGGATGACCACACTCATCTCAACAAGGTCGCGCTGCTCGCTTCGCGGGATGCGCCGGCTTTTCCCCAGTTCGAGGCCGGGGACGCGGTGCTCTCCCTGCGTAATCTGAATCTCATTCTTGTGTTCGACCCGGACACCAAGCGCATCAAGTGGTATCAGACGGGCCCGTGGTTGCGCCAGCACGACCCCGACTTGCGGCCCAATGGAACGATCTCGGTATTCGACAATCGCACCGACAATGCAGGTGGTCGTGCACTCGGCGGCAGCCGCATCGTGACGGTGGATCCGCAGACGCGTGCGGTGCGTGAGGTCTATCGGGGGAGCCCCCTCGCACCGTTCTACACCGACGTCGGAGGCATGCACGTCTATCTCGACAACGGCAATCTGCTGATCAGCGAGACGATGACAGGTCGCATCTTCGAAATCGACGCCGATGGCCGTATAGTCTGGCAATTCGTCAACCGCTATGATGACACGCACGTGATCGCGGAAACCCATGCCTATGGCAGATACGCCGAAGAGAATTTCAAGGCCGCTCCGAAATGTGCTCAGTGAGGGGTTGCACGCGCAGCGGCGCGTGGTCGGCAGTGCAACCGTCCCCGTGTTGGGCGTTGCGCTGTTTGCTCTAATGTTTGCAGGAGAAGCGCAGGCTTACGTCGGGCCGGGCACCGGGCTCGGAGCGTTGGGGGCACTGTTGGCCGTGGTCGGCGTGGTGTTCTTCGCCATCGTCGGGCTCCTATGGTATCCGTTCAAGAGGCTAATCCGGCTCTTGCGCGCGAAGCGCGCCACGCGACTCCCGGAATGAGACAGATCGCAGCCGCGCTGATTTGCGTAGTGTTCGCCGTGGCCTTTCACTTCGCGGAGGCAGTGACCCTGAGCCGTAAGATCATGCGCACCGCGCGCTCCGCTACGACCAAGCTGTTCGACTCGGGGGTTTCTGACATTGAAAAGGAGCGCGCGTCGCAGCGCGCCGCATTCGATCTGTTGCTACTGCTCGGGCCACTCCTCGTGCGGCTCGCAGTCGCCGTCGCCCTGGCAGGGGCTGCGGCGTGGATTCTGGAAATCGCCGGGATCGCGCCGATAACGGCGGCGCTGGCAGAGCTCACCAGCTGGCCGCTCATCGCCTTCGCCACCGTCGTCATGGCGGCCTTCTTCGTGTGGGGTCGGCGAGGTGCGTGAGGGCAGGTACGGACTCGCCGACCGGTTGATTCACTGGATGGCCTTCCACAGCGTTCCCATCCAGATCGCCCTGGCTGATCTCGAGGAGACGCTTTTCGCGAGCACGCTGGAGCATGTGCCGATCGCCCGGCCTGTGTTCGTGACGTCGCTTCCCCGTTGCGGGACCACGCTCCTCCTCGACCTCCTGTCGGAGCAGGGAGCATTTGCGACGCATCGATACAGCGACATGCCTTTCGCATGTTGCCCGATGTTGTGGAACCTACTGACTCGATGGTCTCGACGCCGAGGGGTCAAGCGCGAGCGTGCCCACGGGGATGGCGTGCTGGTCGATTGGGACAGCCCTGAGGGATTCGAAGAAATCCTGTGGCGGGCTTTCTTCCCACATCACTATGAGTCTGGCCGCATTGCGCTGTGGGATGAGCGCCCGCCCGAGGTCACGTTCACCGATTTTCTGCGGCAGCACATGCGCAAGATCATCGCGTTGCGCGGTCCGACGCGCACGCCGGGCATGCGCTATCTCTCGAAGAACAACGCCAACATCGCGAGAACGCGCTGGCTCGGCAAGGCATTCACAGACGCGACGGTGCTGATTCCTTTCCGCCATCCCGTGGCGCACATCGGATCGTTGCGCCGTCAGCATAAGAACTTCGGGGATCTGCAGCGGCGGGATCCATTTGCATTGCGCTACATGCGGTACGTCGGCCATTTCGAGTTCGGTGAGCTGCTGAAGCCGATCGCTTTCGACGGGGCGCCCATCGGAGGCGTCCGGCCATCGTCGGACGCTTTCGAGTTCTGGCAAGCGTACTGGTGCTCGGCCTTCAATCATCTTTTGCAGCACCGATCCGAGCGCATCGTCTTTCTGGACTACGACCGTCTCTGTGCGAAGCCCACGGAGTCGCTCACGTTGCTCGCTAAGCGGTTGGACGTGGCGGCGGAGCACGAATGGCTGCAATCGGCGCAGCGTATCAGAACGCCGACGACCTATGACGCCGCGGCTGACACACCAGATGCGGCTGCGCAGACGCTGTATGAAAGGCTATTAGCCAACGCACTCAATCGCGGCTGATCGCCGCGATGGACGGGTTCGCAGGAAGCGCGTATCCTTGAGTCCGATAGGCCGCGATTGCGCTATTGCTGCCGGTCTGGCAAGGAAATAGTGGCGTCGGACCTTATCGCAGTCGCGGCCTAACGGCACCGCCAAAGTCGTGCTTCCTAGACGGTCATCCTCTTTGAGTGCGACGTCGTAGTAGTCATTGAGATTGTCGAGGCCGACGACCGGACGACCTGCTCCAGCAACCGTCTGGCCAGGTGGAAGCCGATGAATCCCGCCGCGCCGGTAACCAATGTCGTCGTGTTCATTGTCTTGACGGCTTGATCGGTCGGCAAACAATCCCGCGCGTCAAAGGTTCATGTCGACTGAGCGAGCTGTTGCCGTGGCAGGACCACTCGCTGTTGGCGAGGCCGAAGGGCGCGGGGATCGACCCGCAGATTGCGCGCCTCATCTCCGCCGCACCGGTGATTTCAACCTTCAGAAGCCCGATCTTTGCCGCCGAGCTGCGGAAGCGCCGAGCCAATTACTGCGATCAGGAACGCCCAAACGCCACGGTTTGGGCTTAGCAAAGTCGCATCACCCTTGACCTGTACAGCTACGTCTTGTCCGGCATGCAGCGCGCGTTGACGAGGCCCTGCCCCAGCGCTACAGAAGCGCCCCTGCGAGATCTTGGTAGCAAAAGAGCAGCAACCGCCCTATCTGTGAATGGCGCATGGTTGCGGAAACGCTTGCGCCAGAATGATTTTGGAGAGGTGGCTGAGTGGTTGAAAGCACCGCACTCGAAATGCGGCATACGGGCGACCGTATCGGGGGTTCGAATCCCTCCCTCTCCGCCACAAAACCGATGTCCGGCCCGGAGACATGGGTAACGGATTGTACCTAAGACATGGGTGACAACCTCGGACCGAACGGGTTGTCGAGGGGTTGCAAGGTTCTCTGCTCCAAGTCGATGTAACCGAGATCGTAG
>Ga0114129_10010809_pt1 | contig 13004 bp, 9 predicted proteins | sample RhiMetdeltSRZDD1_FD_80071 | JGI IMG/M metagenome (GOLD analysis project Ga0114129, IMG submission 80071) | Populus rhizosphere microbial communities from Tennessee, USA - Rhizosphere MetaG P. deltoides SRZDD1 (version 2) (version 2) | ecosystem: Host-associated > Plants > Roots > Rhizosphere >...
GTGTGGCGGCTTCCGGGTTCTTGACCTTCGCCGCTTCGGGATTCCCTTGTGCCGCGATGGCGATGCGACCGAGACATGCCAGCGCGAGCGCCGCGACGATCGTTCGAAAAAGACGTGAGTCCAAGGGATTTGCTCCTTCGTTCGAGGTAAATAAACGGTGCACATTCTACCGCACAGAGTGCGCGTGATCGCAATGCGTGGTTTCGGACGAACCCGCCCAACCGACGAAACTGCCGCATCCACGAAACCCGCAGAGCTGAGTTATATTCGGCCATTCGCAAGGAGGCGCTCGTGCGTCCCATGACTACTCGGCGCGCCGTGCTGCTCGGCGCCTTCGTCGCGACACTCGGGGCCGGCCATCCGTTCGCACAGGATCCGCGCCTCACGATCAAACCTGAGGATGTGAAGTGGCCGCCCGCTGCCGCGGGCGCGGCCGGGACCTCGGGGGTAAGCGCGATCCAGACCGTTGTGCTGAAAGGCGATCCTTCGAAAGCTGGCCTGTACACGCTGCTGCTGAAAGTCAGCCAGCCTAACGTTCGCATCCAGGCGCACGCGCATTCTGATGACCGCGTCGCCACGGTCATCAAAGGAACGTGGTACTTCGCGTACGGAGATAAGTTCGACGAAGCGCGGCTTGCGGCGCTGCCTCCCGGAAGCGTTTACGCGGAACCGCCCAACGTGAATCACTTCGCGATGACGAAGGGTGAGGTGATCATTCAGATCACCGGCACGGGTCCTTCATCGACGAAGTACGTCGAACCGACAAATGATCCCGCGGCCAAGCGATAGGCAGGCGTCGCCTACTTGACCGGGGGTTCGCGTTGCTTACCGCAGCGGAACCATTTCCTGAGCACTTGTCGATCGGTTCCAATTCGCGTGGGTGGACATCACTGGCCAGCGCGCACGGGGCAGTTTTGAGCGCCGATCTTTTCGGCGACAGCTAATCGAGCAGCGCTCACGTTGTTTTGAATTGGAAACCCTGCCCGTGATTCCGCGACGTCCGATCAGCGGAAGTACGAACCCACGAGGGCCGAGACGACGGCGAGAAGCGCCGCAACCTGAATTCCTACCGTCCAACTGAAGTTTCGGTCGACCTTTTGATCCAGGGTTTCGAACCGGCGATCCATTTGCGCGCGGAGTTTCGTGATGCTGTTGCACACGTCCACCATCCCGGAACGCAAATCGCCGGAGGCGGCACGGTGGTCCTCGACTTTCCCTTCCAGATAGGCATGCCGTTCTTCAACGCTTGGCATTACTCCGCCCCGCATCCACCAGGCCGGCATGGCCCGATTCTACATCGTCGTCTCGCGTGAGCCGTGCCTATCCTCTCCGCCATCGGCGCCGCCAGCATGGGCGAGGTGTATCGCGCTCGCGATCCGCGCCTCGGCCGCGATGTCGCCCTCAAGGTCCTGCCGGCGACGTTCAATAGCTTATGACCGGCTTGCAGCGGGCTATTTATTACTTCGCAAGCGGATCCGGGCGCAGCTGGAACTGCGCGGCAAACGGCGTGGATCCCTTGCCGCCTTCTTTCAGCCACGGCGTGCGATCGCCGCTGGCGGCCCACAGTCCTCGTCCCTTCCAGCCGGTGTTGGGATCGTCGATGCGGCCATCGAGCCCCTTGGCGTAGAAGCCCAGCGGATACGGCACCCGCAGCGTGACCATCTTGCCGTCCTTGAGCGCGATGAGACCGTCGTTCAGATTGCCTGTCGACACCGGCACGTCTTCGCCGAGTCCGAACGTGTTGTGCTGGTCGACCCAGCTGTAATAACTGGACTCGGCGCTGTTGTCACCGATGCCCTGGAACCCGGGTCCCGGGTATTTGTAGAACGTCCAGCCCTCAGGGCAATGATCACCGGTGGCTTTCGGCCCGTTCAGCGGACCCTTGCACTTGGTGCGATCGAAGCTGCCAAGGTGACCGCTCGCAAGCGATACCCACACGACACCTTTTGAGTCGATGTCGCCGCCGCGCACGCCGAAGCCGGGCGCCGGCACGTTGTAGAGCTCCGCCAGCGCCGTCTGCGGCGGATTGGATCCAGGCACGAGCCGGACGACGGCCCCCGGATTCTCGCGATACGAGCCCCAGATGGAGCCGTCGATCGGACTGGGCATGACGGCGTAGAAGCCCGCGACGATCCGCTTGTCCTTGGTGGGATCCACCGGCTTATCCGGCTCGACGTAGTCGTCGCGCTTACCGTTGCCGTTGGTATCGAGAATCAGCGCCGTCCAACCCTGCGACTTCGCGGAGTCACCGGTCGCGTCGAACATCTTCGTGTTGACCCAGCCGACGACAGGGCCGCCGCCACTCGTCCACAACGTTTCGTTCGCGTCGAACCCGAACTCCGGGTGGTGCGTTCCGAAGCAGGTATCGACGAAGTTGTACTTGTTCGTCTTCGGGTCCCACACCGCGACCTGCCGGTTCGAACGCTCCAGCGGGAACGCCTTGGCCGATGGGTGCTCCGAACCCTTCTTGCAGAACTCAGGGTTGTCCGCTCCGCGCACCGATGCCGCCAGCCAGACTCTTCCAGTTCTGTCCAGCATGGAGTTGTGGTTGTTGACTCGCGTGTCCCAGATCGACTCGCTGCCCCAGTAGGCCGACGGTTGCATCGCGGTCAAACCCGCGGCGTGCCCAGGGCCGAGACTCAACGGCATGTTCTCGTCCATGACCGGCGCATGGAATGTCGTCGCGCTGTTCTTCACTGGATCGAGGATGGGCAGTATGTCGGTGCTGTACTCAGGCGATCCGTATACCAGGCCGTTCGCGTTGACCGTCGGGTCCCGCTTGTCCGTGGTGATCACGTCGTGCAGGTAATGCTTCTCATCGCCCAGCGCGCGGAGGGTGACGACAATGTTGCGTTCGACGCCTTGCGGCCTCGTCGGCTTTGTTTGCGGAAGCTCGCCCTTGGCGATCCGATCCGTCCACTCGCCCAGGTACTGGTATCCCAGCGGCCCGAGTGAGAGCAGCTGCCCTGTCATCTGTTCGCCGGACTGGCCGGACATCGTGCGGCGCATCCACGCCTGGGCCGACGAGGGGAACTCGCCGAAGGAGGCGGGAATCGTCCGCGTGGACTTCTGACCCAGCTGATGGCATCCGACGCAGCCGTTGTTCTTCATCTGGTTGAGCCACGCCGTTTGTGTAATGGTCGCCGGAATCTTTCCGTCCTCGCTGAATTCGTCTTTGGTGGGGATGTGCAGCATCGAGTACCAGTAGATGGCGGGGTAATACTCTGCGGCGGCGGCTTCGTTCGGCGCTGGTGTTGCGGAGAGATTCACCAGCTTGCCGGGAGCGCTCGTCACCTTCGCACTATCCACGAGACCGTAGCCGCGCACCCATACGTTGTAGTTCGATTGGGGCAGATCCGGGACCACGTAGCGCCCGCGATCGTCGGTGACGACCGCCTTGATGTACCTGACGGGCAGGTCGCGCGTCTCGGCGATGACCCACACGCCTGCCTCCGGCCCGTTCGGGCTCGTGACGACACCGCCGATGTCGTCGCTGTCGATGGCGACTGACGCGTCCTGGGCGTATGAGCGCACGAAAAGCCATGTCACGAGCAGGCCCAGGCAGGCTACTAAAACGAGATTTCGGGGTCTTAGGCTCCGGGGCATAGCACGTTCCTCCAGGCTGTTCTGTTGCGGGTAATCCGTCGGCTCCGCCACCGCAAGCGTGGGCGAATTCGCCGGTAAGTATACGACCTGACGCGGAATTCCGGTGTAAATGGAAGCTAGGGCTTCGGAACCCGAAGTGTCGCGCTGATCATCGCGCTTCCGCTCGCGGCATATACCAGCGCAAGAGGATGGAGCAGCGCCGGACCGACCGTGTATACGCCGAACCAGAGATCGGCGTCGATTTTTCCCAGCCGGAACGCGGCTCCAAGCAGCGCCACGATGAGGATGCTCGTCGGAATGGGGGTGCCCTCGAAGTACTTCACCTTGCCGGTTTCGGTGTCGGCGAGGTCGGCCGCTGTCACGTTGAAGCGAGCAAGGCGGCTCACGCCGCAGACCACGAAATAGGTGAGGCACAACATGTCCCACCCGCCGCGCAAGCCCAGCGTGAAGCCGAGCACCGCGGGCGCCACGCCAAAGGAAATCACGTCGGACAACGAGTCGAGGTCCGCGCCGAGCACCGACTGCCGCTTCGGGTTCAGGCGAGCGACGTAGCCGTCGAGCACATCACAGACGAGCGCCGACGGCAGCAGGATGAATGCGGTCCACAGGTACCGCGGATTTCCCGACGCGATGTAGTCCAGACAGAGAAAGATGGCGATGGTGCCGCAGGCCGCGTTCCCGATCGTCAGCGCATCGGCCGGGGTGTACGACCGCAGCATCGAGAGATGCCGGCGGGGCGGTGTCATGGACTTTGCTATCTGGTTGTCGCCGCGCTCGGCCGGATGGCCGTTTGGTAGCTGAGGGTCTCGACCCACCGGCCATCGCGTGTGACCCACACGCGCGTGATGCGTAACAAGTCGCCGCGGTCGGGCTGGTGCTGCGACGTCATGACGACGGCGGTTCCGAAGTCGAAGAGGCGGGCGGAGAGGAGCTTCGTGGGTGAAACGCCGCCGAGTGTCGAGCGCTGGATCGCGGCAACGCGGGTCGGCTTGTCGAAGACACGGTCGCCGTTCGAGCTCACGAGTGCGAACTCCTCTGCGATGTACCCGCTCCATGCCGCGGCGTTGCCCGTCATCGCCGCCTCCTCGAGGCCGACGTACGCCGCGATGACCGCGCGTTCGTTGTCGCTCCTTGGTGTGTACGGGACGGCGCCGCACGGGTTCTCACAGTTCTTGCCCGTCCTGCCCGCACCAAGTGTTACCGTGGGCGTCGCATCAAGCGACCTGACTTCCTGAAACACGAGCAGTCGCCAGCCGGCGGGCCGCTTCACCCAGACGCGCAGCCCGTGCAGCTTGCCGGCGTTGACCTGTACCACGCCGACCTGGTCGTAGCCATACTGCTTCGTTTCGGAGCGCGCTTCGTCCGAGATGGCCGCCTTCGGCATCCCTTGACCGACCTGCGACGCGTTGAGCGTGGTCCCGTCAGCGGTCGTCCATGCGGCGTCCCGATCGAGAACGATCGCCACAGCTTTCACATCTCCCCGCGCGACGGCCTGTGCGAAGGCGCGGTCAGCGGCGAGCATCGCCCGGTCCGCGGCGGGAGCAGCGGCCAAAGCGGTTCTTGATGAGAACGCGAGACCGAGTAGAACAAGGAGCGCCGCCACGACGCCGGGATTTTTCGTAAGGTGATTTCGCATGGCGTGCGCAGTCTAGCCCAAGCGAATCGCCGTCCGCACGCCGTTTTGCGCGTCGAGATTCGGCAGATGCGCTGCACCTCGTTGAGCGCTACACTCCCACCGACGAGCATGGTGCTTTGCCGCCGCACCGAGCCGAATTCCAGATTCTCGCGGACGAGTGCCATGCGATGGCACGTCATCAACCAACTGAGGCACCATGCGCCCTCATCTATCCGTTGTAGCCGCCGCGGTGGGTCTCGCCGCCATGATGGCTGGCGCGGTGATCGGCCAGTCGAATACGCTCGACATCTACTTCATCGACACCGAGGGCGGTCAGTCCACGCTGCTCGTCTCGCCGTCGGGTGAGACGTTCATGATCGATACCGGCTTTGCCGGTCTCGACACCCCGAATCCGGACAAGGACGCGGGGCGCGATGCCGCGCGTATCGCCGACGCCGCCAGGATCGCCAAGGTCACCCGGATTGACACGCTGCTTGCCACGCATTTTCACGGCGACCACTCCAGTGGCACTGCGCGCCTCGCCGAGAAGCTGCCGGTGCGTACCCTCGTCGATCACGGTCCGGCCCTGCAGGACGTGCCGACGATGAAGCAGACGGCCGGGGCGTACGCAGAGGACTGGGCCGCGGCGTTCGCGAAAGGGCAGCACCAGGTTGTCGCGCCGGGCGACAAGATTGCGGTGAGGGGCCTCGATGTCACAGTCGTTGAAGCCCTCGGCAAGCAGATCGAGCGAGCGGGTCCGCCGAACCCTAACTGCTCGAACATCCCGCAGCGTCAGGGCGGCAATCCCGAGGACACTGCGTCTGTCGGCGTCGTCGTGCAGTACGGGATGTTCCGCTTCGCGAATTTCGGTGACCTGCCGTGGAACCAGGAAGTTCTCCTGCTCTGTCCCAACAATCGCGTCGGCGTGATCGACGTGTACGAAGCCGCGGGGCACGGGCGCGAACCGACGCCGGCGGCCTACGCAATGGCGCCACGCATTGCCGTTCTCGACAACGGCGCGCGGAAGGGTGGCGGCGCCGCGACGCTGAAGGGATTCAAGGCCTCTCCGGGCTTCGAGGATCTCTGGCAGCTCCACAAGAACGTCATGGGGGGCGTCGAAGGAAATCCCCCGGACGAGTTCTCGGCTAACTTCGAGGATACCGATAACACGATGCGCGCCGCGCAGTATCTGAAGGTGTCCGCAAAGGACGACGGCTCTTTTACGATGTTCAACTCGCGCACCGGCGCGACGAAGACGTACCCCGTACGCAAGGGCACGAATGAGACACGTGAGGCGGACCGTCGGGCCCGCCCCAACGATTGATAAACCGACCCCACGCCCGGAGTTAGTCAGGGAGCGCGAGGCATATCCTCGCGGGAGGTGAATGATGACGTCGTCGAACCCCAGGCGATTGATGTTGGGCCTTGCCATTCTTTTCTTTCCAGTCCTTGCGTTTGCTCAGGAAGCAACGGTAAGCGGCACAGTGGAAGATTCGACAGGCGGTGTCCTGCCGGGCGTCACCGTGACGGCAGTGAGCGCGACCACCGGCAACACCTTTCTCGGCGTGACCGACGAGCGCGGCACCTTTCGTGTGCCGATCCGCGTCGGCCGCTACAAGATGACGATGGAATTGCCCGGCTTTGCGACCGTCGCCCAGGAATTCGAGGCGCTGGTCGGGCAGACCCTTACCATCAACGCGCAGATGAAGCCGTCGACGGTTCAGGAATCGGTGACGGTGACGGGCGAAGCCCCGCTGATTGAAACGACCTCGTCGACGCTGGCGGGCAACATCGATCCGCGGCAGACCAAGGATCTGCCGGTGAACGGCGGGAACTGGCTGGACCTGTCGCTGCTCGCGCCGGGCAACCGGTCGAACGGCGTTGATCCGAATACGCCGACCGCGCGGCAGCGCTTCGATTTTCAGTTGAACATCGACGGGCAGCAGGTCACCAACAACGGACGAGCGGGTGCCGCGAATCCCCGTGTGTCACAGGAAGCGGTCGGGGAGTTTCAGTTCGTGGCAAGCCGGTGGGACGCGTCCCAGGGACGGTCGAACGGCGTGCTGGTGAACGCGGTCACCAAGTCGGGAAGCAATACCTCGACCGGCGCATTCACCGCCAGTTTCCGGAGCGACAAGTTCAACGCGAAGGACTTCGTCCAGAAGCGGGTGCTCCCGTACAAGAACCGGCGGTTCAATGGCACGTATGGCGGACCACTCCGAAAGGATCAGGCGCACTACTTCGTCTACTACGAGCGCGAGAGCGAACCGTCGACGATTACCTTCAACAGCCCGTATCCTTCGTTCAACATCGACCAGGCGAGAGACGTTCTCGACTGGAACGGGGGCGCGCGCCTCGACTTTCAGGTGGGATCGCAGCAGCATCTGATGGTACGCGGCACCAAGTGGCATCGTACGGATCCGGCGTATTCGGGCCTGAATGGCGCCACCAGCCACCCGTCCGCCCAGGGCTATTCCTCTGCACAGTCCGACACCTTCTTCGCAACCTTCTCGAAGGTGCTGGGGAATCGGGGTCTGAACGAAATCAAAGGCGGATTTACCGGCGCCACCGAGAGGAACCGCAGCGTCGTCACGTGGTCCGGTCATCCGCAGGCGGTCGTGGCCGGTGTCACGAACGGGGCGCCACGCATCAATTTCAACGGCTACGCCTTTGGAAACAACAACACGAACTGGCCCCAGACGCTGGGACAGCAAGTCATCTCGATTCGAGACGATTTCGCCTACTCGTTCAACAAGGGCGGGCGCCACGACATCAAGACCGGCGGCGAGCTCCTTAACACTTTCTTCTACCTCTACAACTGCCGCCCGTGCGTCGGGATCTATGACGCCTCGACCGCACGGCCGCCAGCGAACATCGAGCAGATCATGCCGGTGTGGAACAACCCGAACACGTGGAACCTCAACGCGCTGAACCCGCTCATCCGCTCCTATCAGATCGGCGTTGGAGAGTTTGGTGGCCAGGCGCGGCGAAAAACCGTTGCCACGTGGATACAGGACGACTGGCAGTTGATGCGAAGGCTGACACTGAACCTCGGCTTACGCTACGACCTGCAACCAAATTCGTTCGCGAATTTCATCGAGGTCTATCCGATCCTGAAGAAGGACCGGTCGAACGACAAGACGAACTTCGGTCCACGGGCCGGCTTTGCGTACAACGTCAACGACCGGATGGTGATTCGTGGCGGAGCAGGCCGTTACTACGGCCAGGTCGTCGACAACCTCACCTCGTTCACCCTCTCGGCGGCGACGACATACGTCGCGCAGGTCTTCAACGACGGCCGGCCGGACTTTGCCACGAACCCATTCAGCGGGCCGCTGCCGACTCTCGAGCAGTTGAGGAGGTCGGGCATCGCACAGAGCACCGGGTCCGCCATCGCGACTCCGTACATGAAGATGCCATACAGCTGGAGCTCCTCAATCGGGTTCCAGCGGCAAATAGGCAGCACCATGGCGCTCACCTCAGACTTCAACTTCGTTGGAGCGCGCCACGAGCGGCTTGGGCTGACGAATCTGAATCTGAGCTACAACCCGGCCACCGGTCTGAACTATCCGTCCACCGATCTTTCGCGGCGGCCGATTCCCGGCTGGGCGCTGACGGGAGTCTCGGTGAACACCGGCCGATCCAACTACCGTGGGTTGGAGACCGCGTTCAACAAGCGGATGGCCAACCACTACCAGTTCTCGGCCACCTATACCTTCGCGGGCTTGTGGGACGACGACGCGCAGCCCTACCTCGTGGACTGCACGAAAGAGACTGCGGAATCATGGTGCACGATGGGACCACTGCCCTTCAAAGTGGCTCCGGATCTGGGTGGCGAATACGGACTGGCGACCTCCGATCAGCGACATCGCGCGGTCTTCAACGGAATCTTCGAGCTTCCGAAGGGCTTCCTGGCGAGCGGCCTTTACTTCTTCGGATCGGGCGCTCGGGCGGGGGTAACTTCCGGTGGGGACCGCCGGGGTATCGGTTCCGCGGCTGGCAGCCGTCTGCGCGCGGACGGAACGCTCGTGCCGCGCAACAACTTCGTCGGCGACGCAATTCACAGGGTCGACTTGCGCATATCAAAGGTCTTTCCTATCGGTCCCCGATTCAGGATTGAAGGGCTGATCGACGCGTTCAACCTGTTCAACCGCGAGAACTACAACTCTTACACGTTGACCGAAACGAGCCCGCTGCTTGGACAAGGCTCGGATGGCAGCCTCGCACGCCGGCTCCAGATGGGGTTCCGCGCGACATTTTGATCCGCGGACCTGCCGCCTTCGCCGCTTCGCGGCTTCGGCGAGCCAAGGGAGGGTCCGCGCCGCTCTGAACCGCGGACCTACCCGCCGCCCTCGGCAAGCCAGGGAGGGGGAGGGTCCGCGCCGCGCAGTGAAGGCCGGACGGGTTCATCATATTCATGATGCGCGTGGTGACGTGTGCGAGCCTGCTTCTCTTTTCCACGGCGCTGGGCTGGTCCATCATCAGCGCGCGCGGGCCGCGCATTTCAGAAGCCCAGGTCACGTACAGACCGATCCAGATTCAGGAAGGTGGATACGTGTCTTCGGACACGTGCAAAGCCTGTCATCCCGCCCAGTACGAAGCCTGGCACGACTCGTTTCACCGCACGATGACCCAGTTGCCGACGATCGACACCGTGCGCGCGAACTTCGATGGCGTGCGCGTGACCGACGTGCCGGGCAACCCGATCGATCTCGAGTTGCGTGACAACGAGTTCTGGGCCGAGTTCGGCGATCCCGACTGGAAGAGCAGCGAGGCAGGCGAGCGGCCGCGCATCAGGCGCCAGATCGTGATGGTCACCGGATCGCATTATCAGCAGGTCTACTGGTACCGGACCGACCGGACTCGCGTGGTCGGCCAGTTACCGGCGACGTATCTCATCACTGAGCGGCGATGGATCCCGCGCGATTCCGCCCTGCTGCATCCGCCGGTGGAGAAGCCCGGTTCGGAGACGGGGCGATGGAACGCCATCTGCGTCAATTGCCATGCGACGGACGGCAAACGAAGGTTCGATGCGCCGGCCGACGTCGAGACGGTTGGAGCGTCTTCGATGACCGCCGATACCCAGGTCGGAGAATTCGGTATCGCGTGCGAGGCCTGCCACGGACCAGCGGCCGAGCATGCCCGTCAGAACCGCAATCCGATGCGCCGCTACCGCCAGTACCTGACCGGCAAGGCCGACCGGAGCGCGATTGTTCAACCCGCACAGTTGAATCCGGTGCTCTCGTCGCAGGTCTGCGGCCAGTGTCACGGCGTGTGGGAGTTCTTCGATCTGGAAGCGGAACGCCGGGCGAATTCGATTGGGCTGCCGTACCGTCCAGGTGACGAGCTCCGGGAAACGCGCGTCGTCGTGCAACCGACGAAGAACCAGGATTCGCCGACAGTACGCGCCATTCTCGACGCATACCCCGGGTACCTGAACGATTCATTCTGGTCGGATGGCATGATCCGAGTGTCGGGGCGTGAGTACAACGGCCTGATTGACTCGCCCTGCTTCAGGAACGCCACCGACGAGAAGCACACCTTGACCTGCTTTTCGTGCCACACGATGCACAAGACCCCAGACGATCCGCGCCCGATCGCGGAGTGGGCCGATACCCACCAGGTCGCGGCTGGAATGGATGGCAACGGCGCGTGCCTGCAGTGCCACGCCGCGATCGGGACCAACCTGCCCGCGCACACGAAGCACCAGCCGGCATCGACGGGCAGCTCCTGCTACAACTGTCACATGCCGTACACGACGTACGGGCTTCTGAGGGCGCTGAGAAGCCATCAGATCAGCAATCCCACCGTTGCCGCGAGTATCGAAACCGGGCGGCCGAATGCCTGTAACTCGTGCCATCTCGACAAGACGCTGGCCTGGACGTCTGACTATCTCGAGAGGTGGTACGCAACGCCGAAGGTCAGACTGAGCGACGATGAGCAAACGGTTGCGGCGTCGCTGTTGTGGCTCCTCAAAGGTGACGCGGGGCAGCGGGCGGTGGTGGCATGGAGCATGGGATGGGCGCCGGCCCAGCGCGTCTCGGGCACCGGGTGGATGGGCGTTCCTCTTGCGATGCTTCTGAACGATCCGTACGACGCCGTCCGGCTGATCGCCCATCGGTCGCTGCGCTCGCTCCCGGGTTTCGACGGGTTCCAGACCGACTTTCTCGCGCCTTCCAGTGAGCGGATCGCAGACACAGTGAGGGCACTCGACTACTGGCGGCGCACGCTCCGGCCCGGCGACCGGAGGACCGATCCCGCCCTGCTGCTCGACGCGGCTGGTTCTCCCCGGATGGACGCGATCATCAGGCTTGGTCTGCAGCGGAACGATCGCCCTGTCGTCCTCAGGGAATGAGGAAATGGCGGACCGGGATTACGCTCGCCGGCACCTGCGTTTCGGATGGTGGTCGCTGCTGTTCTTCACGATGCTCGGGCTCGTGCTGGAGTCGCTCCACGGCTTCAAGGTGCCTGCGTATCTTGACGCGTCGAACGAAACCCGGCGCCTCATGTGGACCCTAGCTCACGCCCACGGTACGTTGCTGTCACTCGTCCACGTGATTTTCGGCCTGTGCGTACGAGTTGCTCCGGAAATGAACGCGCGCAATCGCCCCCTGATTTCCTGGTCCCTGATCGGCGCTTCGCTGCTGCTTCCTGGCGGCTTCTTTCTCGGGGGAGTGGTGTTCTACGGCGGGGATCCGGGGGTTGCCGTGCTGCTTGTACCCGTCGGCGCCGTTTCGATGATGATCGCGGTCTTCCTGCTTGCCCGGATGGCGGCTTCATCCGGACACGAGAGCGGGAGCCACGACGAGGGCACGCGGCCGCGACAGGAGCGTTCCCGCGGCACCGCGGGTAGAAGGTGAGCCGTCACCGCTGAGTACATAAAAAATCCCAACTCCCAGGACGGCCGCTCGGGAGCGACGCCTTGGGAGTTGGGACTGGGAACCGACTGGAAAGGTCTACCGCGTGCCCGTCGCTGCCGGACGGAGCGTTACCTTCTGCACGCGCCAGTTTCCGAGCTCACCGACGTACAGCTCGTTCTCGCTGCGGCAGTCGATTGAGTTGACGGTACCGAACTCCTTGAGCAACTTGCCCGCGCGCCCGAACTTCCCGACGATCTTTCCGTCGAGCGTCATTTTGAGAATCTCGCCGTCGTAGTCGAGGTTGTTGGGCGGGTTCGAGTTCGATACGTACATGACCTGGCGCGGTCCAGGCGTCACGCAGATCGCCCAGGGCGTGCCGACATTGCGGAACTGCGTCTTGAAGGTCCCTTCCGAGTCGAACACCTGGATCCGCTTGTTGTCGCGATCGGCGACGTAGACGGTGCCCGTAGCATCAATGGCGATCCCGTGCACGACGTTGAACTGACCCGGGCCGGTGCCTCGTGAGCCCCAGTTCTTGATCCACGTGCCGTTCTTGTCGTACTTTGCCACGCGCGCGTTGCCGTAGCCGTCGGCGACGTAGATGTTCCCGGCCGCATCCCAGGCGACGTCAGTCGGACGATTGAAGGTCTCGCCTTCGGCGCCCGCTCCTGGGAGGGGCCCGCCGCGGCCTCCTGCCGCCCCGGCGCCTCGGCCCTCAGCCGGCGGCCCGCCGCCTCGACCCTCAGCCGGCGGCCCGCCGCCTCGGCCCTCAGCCGGTGGCTGCGGAGGCATTCCCGGCACAAGCGCCCACGTGTCGGGTCGGGGGAACATCGGGCCCTGAGGAACATTCATCGCCTCGGGCTTTCTGCTCAGAACCATCTGAATCCGCCCGTTCGGGTCGAACTTGACGACCTGGGTCGACA
>Ga0114129_10010810_pt1 | contig 13003 bp, 6 predicted proteins | sample RhiMetdeltSRZDD1_FD_80071 | JGI IMG/M metagenome (GOLD analysis project Ga0114129, IMG submission 80071) | Populus rhizosphere microbial communities from Tennessee, USA - Rhizosphere MetaG P. deltoides SRZDD1 (version 2) (version 2) | ecosystem: Host-associated > Plants > Roots > Rhizosphere >...
CACGTTCGCGCTCGCGAATCGCGGGCGCCACCGCGCCGACGGATTCGACCTCTGCGATCAAACGCACTGTCAGGTCGTGCGGACCGCGACGTCGTCGACCGAGCGCGCGGCGCAGGCGACGGCGGGCCAGGTTCTGCTGCGCGGCCGCGACGTCGCGAGCGTGTACTACACGGCCTCCTGCGGCGGCCGGACAGAGATTCCATCGGCTGTCTGGCCCGGTCACGACGATCCACCGTACCTGCCGTCGCACGATGACGATGCATGCGGCCGGGCGCCGGCGTGGGTCGCGGAGATTCAGAGCGCCGACTTGTTTCGCGCGCTGCGCGCGGCCGGATTCCGCGGCGACCGTCTGCGGGACATGCGCATCGTGTCGCGGAACGGATCGGACCGCGTCGCGCGGCTGCGAGTCGAGGGTCTGCAGCCGGATCAGATTTCAGGACAGGACCTGCGCGTCGCCGTCGGCCGGACGCTCGGATGGCAGCACATCAAGAGCACCGCGTTCGACCTGCGCAAGCAGGGCGACGCGTACCGGTTCAGCGGTCACGGGTCAGGGCACGGCGTCGGCCTGTGCGTCATCGGATCTGCTCGGCTCGCCGCGGACGGCCGCGACGCCCACTACATCCTGGGCCGCTATTTCCCGGGCCTCAATATCTGGACGCCGCCAATCATTGCAAGTCGGAGTGAAGTCGGAGTGGAGTCGGAGTCCAGTCCGACTGGAGTCGGAGTGAAGCCGAAGTCCGGTCCGGCCGGCGTCGGAGTGAAGTCGGAGTCGAGTCCGACTGCAGTCGGACTGAAGTCGGACTCGAGTCGGAGTGGAGACATCTGGGTGGCGCTGCCGGATGACGATGGGGGGGAGCAGGCGGCGATCGTCAGGCTGACGCTGCGCGCCCGCGACGAGCTCGCGCGGACGCTCGGCGTCGCGCCGCCGCCGCGCCTGACGCTGCGCTTCCACCCGACCACCGACGACTACGAGCGCGCGACCGGCCAGGCGTGGTTCACCTCGGCGGCGATCGTCAAGGGCGAGCTGCACTTTCTGCCGCTCGCGGTGCTCCGCGAACGCGGCGTCCTCGATCGCACGATCCGCCACGAGCTGGTGCACGCGATGACCGACGCGGCGCTCGCGCGGCGGCCGCTGTGGGTCCGGGAAGGCGCGGCCATCTATTTCGCCGGCGAGCCGCCGATTCCCGGCGAGCCGCAGCAGCGGCCTGCGTTCAAGCCGGAGCCCCGCGCTTCATGCCCCGACGACCACGAGCTGCTGCGCCCGGTCTCGGTCGGCGCGCTGACGAACGCCTACGCGCGGGCCCGCGTCTGTTTTGCGAAGCAGATTCACGGCGGACGGAATTGGCGTGAGGTGCGATGAGCGTATCAGTCGCCAGTCGCCAGGCAGGCGGTCAGCGATGGTCGTCCCCACGCTGCCGAATGCCGGTTCGACACCGGAGTTACCAGCAGATCCCGCGGTAATCCGCCTTCACCAGCGAGGCGTCGAACGGCAGCCGCACGAGGTCGATGACGATCTGGTCCGGCCGCGTGCGCGCCAGCGCGTCGACGAACTCCGGCGACTGGTTGCCGACGACGATGACCTCGGATGTGTCGATGATGTCATCGATGGTCGTGCAGAGCAGCGACGAGAGATGCGGAATCTGCTTCTCGATGTACTCCTTGTTCGCGCCGACCAGCCTCGCGAGCGACACGTTCTTGTCGTAGATGCAGAGCGACCGTCCCTTGCCGAGCAGCTGCTCGGCGAGGATGACGATCGGGCTCTCGCGCAGATCGTCGGTGCCGGCCTTGAAGCTGAACCCGAGCAGGCCGATCTTCTGCTTGCCCGTTTCCATGATTTGATCGAACGCCTGCTGAATCTGCAGCTTGTTGCTCGACAGGATCTGCGAGATGACGGGCAGCTCCACATCGACTTCCTTCGCGCGGTATTGCAGAGCGCGCACGTCCTTCGGCAGGCACGAGCCGCCGAACGCGAACCCCGGCTTCAAGTAATACGGCGACAGGTTCAGCTTCTCGTCGCGGCAGAAGATGTCCATCACTTCGTGGCTGTCGACGCCGACGCGCTTGCACAGGTTGCCGATCTCGTTCGCGAAGCACACCTTCAGCGCGTGCCAGGCGTTGCTCGTGTACTTCATCATCTCGGCGACGCGGATGCTGGTGCTGACGAGCGGCGCGTCGATCGCCTGATACAGCGCGATCGTCCCGCTCGCGTCCGCCGCATGGTTGTGGCCGACGAGCGTCAGCGGCGGCTTGCGGAAGTCCTTGAGCGCCGTGCCCTCGCGAAGGAACTCGGGATTGACCGAGACGCCGAAGCCGTCGCCGTACTTCTTGCCCGACTCGCGCTCGAGCGCGGGAATCACCATCTCGTGCGTCGTGCCGGGCAGCACGGTGCTGCGGACGACCACGACGTGATACGCCGGCTTGTGCTTCAACGCGGCCCCGATCTGCTCGGCGACGCGCTCCAGATACGTCAGATCGAGACTGCCGTTCTTCCGGCTCGGCGTGCCGACGCACAGGAGCGAGACCTCCGAGTCGGCGATCGCGTCGGCGGTGTTCGTCGTCGCGCGCAGGCGTCCGTCCGCCACGGCCCGCGCGAGCAGCACGTCGAGCCCGGGCTCGACAATCGGGCTGCGGCCGGCATTGACCGTCGCGACCTTGTCGGCGTTGACGTCGACGCCGATCACTTCATGTCCATCCGCGGCGAACGAGGCCGCCGAGACGCTGCCGACGTAACCCAGGCCAAAAACAGAAACTCGCATGTGTGGACCTATGTCGTTTGTGTTGGTTCGGGGCCGACACACAGGTCGGTCCCTACGGTGATGATTGATTCGCGCTCGACGACGGTCGTCGGGGCGGACCCGCGTGTCCGCCCCGAGAGGCGTACGAGCGCGTCTTCGAGTGCGCCGGCGACGGCGGACCAGTCGTACTGCTCGACCACGAGCGTGCGGGCGGCGGTTTCCAGCTGGCGCCGGCGATCGACGTCGCGCAGCAGGTGCAGCACCGCGCGCGCGAACGCATTCGGCTCGTCAGCCAGCAGCACGTGCTCGCCGTTGGCGACGGGCAGCCCCTCGGCGCCAATCGTCGTCGAGACGACCGCCTTGCCCATGGCCATCGCTTCGAAGATTTTCAGACGCGTGCCGCCGCCGATACGCAGCGGCACGATGTACACCGCCGCATCCCGCATGTACGGCCGCACATCGTCCACGCGACCCGTGACGTGCACGTTCGCGCCGTCCGCGAGCTGCCTGACGGCCGGCGTCGGCGCGCGGCCGACGATCGACAGACGGACGTCGGGCTCTTCGGCGCGAATGAGCGGCAGCACATCGCGGCAGAAGAACTGCATCGCGTCCTCGTTCGGCAGCCAGTCCATCGAGCCCGTGAAAATCAAGCTCGGGATTCGGGACTCGGGATTCGGGATTCGCTCCGCCGGGATTCGCTCGGGAGCGAAGTATTCGGTGTCGACGCCGGTCGGCACGACGTGCACGGGGTTCCGGATCGCGCCGGGATAGATCCGTGCGAACGTCTCGCGATCGGCGTCCGACACGGCGAGGACGCCGTCGAAGCGCGCGAGCGTGGTCCCTTCGAAGCGCAGCATCCGCCGGTACTGCGTCGAGTACAGCCACTTCGACAGCGCGCCGGTCTTGGTCTCGGCGTGCCGCCGCCAGATCTCCGACTCGACGTTGTGCGTGAAGACGACCGCGGGGCAGGGGAGCCGCTTCGGCAGATTGACCGCCGGCACGAGGAAGTCGCAGACGATCAGATCGAAGTGGCCGGTCGCGAGCAGCGTGTCGAGCCGCTGCCTGAACGCGGCCGAGCGGTACTTGCCGATGGCGTACGGCAGCGGATCGGCGAGATGCCTGGCGGCGTCGGCGTAGAACCGCCACGTCCCTTTCGCCGGTTCCGATCGCGTGATCGTTTCCACGCGCGCTGCGACTTCACGCATCCCATGGACATCAGATGATGAATGCCCGGAGGTGTCGCCAGGCTCCGCGAACGCGAGATACGTGATCTCGTGATGCTTCGCCAGGTGGCGCATCAGGTGCCACGTGCGCAGCTTGCCGCCCTTGTCAAGCGGCAGCAACAGATCGGTCTTCAGCCAGAGTATGCGCATGGGGTAGCGTCTGAATGCCTTCGTTGTCGATGAACGTGCGGTACCAGAGTTCGAGATTCAGCAGACTCCAGATGCGATCGCCGCCGTCGGTGCGGCCTTCGGCGTGATCGCGCAGCAGGCGATCGACGGCCGCGGGGTCGACGATGCCGCGCTGGCGCGATCGTGAATCGAGCAGCACGTCGCGCACCGGGGCGTTCCACGGTCCGCGCGTCCAGTCGGCGAACGGCACCGGGAAGCCCATCTTCGGGCGATTGAGGATCGACTCGGGAAGCAGTCCCTTCATCGACTCGCGCAGGACGCGCTTGGTCGTCAGGCCGCGAAGCTTCCACTCGTCGGGGAGCAGGGCGGCGAACTCCACGAGCTTGTGATCCAGAAACGGCACGCGGCTCTCGATCGAGGTCGCCATGCTCATCTGGTCCTGCTTCATCAGCAGCTCGACGAGATACGTCTTGATGTCGGCGTAGAGGAGGCGATCGAGCAGCGTGCTGTGGCCGTTGCGCTTCTCGAAGTACGCCCGCGAGGCGCCGTAGGCGTTCGCGCGCGTCGCGGCGCTGCGCAGGCCGGGCGCGAGCAGCGACCACTGGTCGGCGAGCCGGATCGACGCGAAGTTGTCGAAGAACATCGCCTCCGGCGTGCGGTCCATCGCCAGGAACGTCCGCTTCGCGTAGCGGGCGAACGTGCGCGGCAGATTCGGTACGACGCCGCTGGCAATCGACGTCCGCAGCGCGTGCGGCACGACCTTCTCGTACACCGACCCCGCGCGCCAGTTCCACGCCAGCCGCAGGTATTTCCCGTACCCGGCGAGCAGCTCGTCGCTGCCTTCGCCGGTGAGCACGACGGTCACGTGCTGCCGCGCCAGCGCCGAGACGAAGTAGAGCGGCACGCTCGACGTGTGGGCGATCGGCTCGTCCTCGTGCCACACGAGCTTCGGCAGCGCGCCGAAGAAATCGCGATCGTCGATGACGATCTCGTGCGAGTCGGCGCCGATCGCGCGCGCGACCTCGCGCGCGTACTCGAGCTCGTTGAAGGCGCGCTCCTTGAACGCCACGGAGAAGGTCTGCAGCGGCCGGTCGATCATCCGCGCCATGATCGCGGCGATCGCGGAGCTGTCGATCCCGCCGGACAGAAACATCCCGAGCGGCACGTCGCTCATCAGGCGCAGCCGCACCGATTCTTCCAGCAGCTCACGGAATCGACCGACCGCGTCACGCTCGGCCAATGCCCGCATGCGGCGGTGGTCCTCTTGCCGCACGGGAACATCCCAGTACTGTGCGACATCGACGCGGCCGTTCTCGAAGACGAGCCGATGCCCGGGCAGCAGCTTGTGGATGCCGCGGAACATCGTGGCGGTGCCCGACGTGTAGCGCGTGCTGAGGACCTCGGGGAGGACTTCCTCGTTCGCCTGCGGCGTGACGAGATCGCTCGCCAGAATCGCCTTGATCTCCGAGCCGAACAGGAGCGTGTCGCCGGTGCGCGCCCAGTAGACCGGCTTGATGCCGAGGCGATCGCGCACGAGCAGCAGCCGCCGCTTCGGCGCATCCCAGATCGCGAACGCGAACATGCCGCGGAAGCGATGCACGCAGTCGTCGCCCCACTCTTCGTAGGCGTGGACGATCGTCTCGGTGTCGCACCGGGTCCGGTACCGATGACCGCGCGCTTCGAGATCGCGCCGGATGTCGGCATGGTTGTAGATTTCGCCGTTGAAGACGATCCAGACCGTGCCGTCCTCGTTCGATGTCGGCTGCTGGCCGGTGCTCAGGTCGACGATGCTCAGCCGCCGATGGGCGAGCACCGCGAACGCGTCCGCATGCAGCCCCGCTTCATCGGGTCCGCGATGCGTAATCACGTCGCGCATGCGAATCGCGCGCGACGCGGCGTGCTCGTCGAGGCCGTCGACCGACACGAATCCGGCGATCCCGCACATTTTTTTAACTCGCGGTGGGGCCCCACCCCCACCGCCTGCCACCGCTCGCCTTCGGCTCGCGGCGCTTGTGAGTCGCGTCTTTCCGCTTCATGCGGCGGCCTCCACTGAGGCAGCCGGGCGAGCGCTGCCATCGACGAATTGCCGGAACCACAGCTCCAGCATCACCAGGCTCCAGAGACGATGACGGTGATCCGCGGCCTGCGTGCGGTGCTCGCGCCACAGGCGCGCCACCTCGCGATCGGCGAAGATGCCGCGGCCGCGCAGCCGGCCGTCGAGCAGCAGGTCGTCGACCATCGGGGCGAGCGGTCCGCGCAGCCATTCGCCGGTCGGCGCCTCGAAGCCGTGCTTCGGCCGATCGACGATCGATTTCGGCACGCGCCGCTCGAGCAGCCGGCGCAGCAGGTATTTGCTGCGGCCCTTCTTCAGCTTGAGCGCGCTCGGCACCGTCGCCGCGAATTCGAGCAGCGTGTGATCGAGCAGCGGCTCGCGCGATTCGAGCGACACCGCCATGCTCATCCGGTCGACCTTGGTCATGATGTCGTCGACGAGGTACGTCTTCACGTCGACGTACAGCGCGCGATCGACCGGGTCGGGCGACGCACAGGCGTCGTAGGCGAGGCGGAAGCCGGTGAACGGATCGGCGTCGCGCACTTCGTTCGCGAAGTCGCGCGAGTAGAGCGCCTCGCGCGCGTCCGATTCGAACAGGCCGTACGCGTGCTTGCGCGCGCACGCGTCGGCGGGCGAGAGCGCGAGATGCCTGAGCGACCGCGCCCCCTTGACGGCGAGCGGCAGACCGTTCGCGAGCCGGCCCACGAGACTCGCGCCGCCGCCGAGCCAGCGCCGCGCCGACGCTTCCCACCGCTCGACGCGGTGGCGCGCGTAGCCGGCCCACAGCTCGTCGCCGCCGTCGCCCGACAGCGCCACCGTCACGTGCTCGCGCGCCGCCTTCGACACGTAATAGGTCGGCACCGCGGACGAGTCGGCGAACGGTTCATCCAGATGCCACGCGAGCGCCGGCAGCAGATCGACGATCGCCTGGCCGCCGGCCTTGATGACGGTCTCGTGCTGCTCGGTGTGCAGGTGCCCCGCGACCGCGCGGGCGTGCTCGAGCTCGTTGAATGCCTGTTCGTCGAAGCCGACCGACGTCGTCACCACGCGGCCGGCGCTCGTCGCCACCATGGCCGCCACGACCGCGCTCGAGTCGATGCCGCCCGACAGGAACGCGCCGAGCGGAACGTCGCTGATCATGCGCAGGCGCACCGACTCGGTGACGAGCGCGTCGAGGCGATCCAGGTACTGGTCTTCGTCCTGCTTGCCGATTGCGCGATCGGCCTCGCCGGTGAACGCGAGATCCCAGTACCGCCGAATCGAGACGCGGCCGTTCTCGGCCACGAGGAGATGCGCGGGCGGCAGCTTCCAGACCGCACGATAGATCGTCTGCGGGCACGGCACGTACTGCAGCGTGAGGTACGCGTCGAGCGCCTCGGGACTCCAGTCGCGCGTGACGGCCGGATCCTCGAGCAGCGACTTGATCTCCGATCCGAACGTGACCCCATGCGGCGTCACGGCGTAGTGAAGCGGTTTGACGCCGAGCCGGTCGCGCACGAGCACCAGCCGCCGCGTGCGCTCGTCCCAGAGCGCGTACGCGAACATGCCGCGGAACCGCTCGACCGCCAGGTCACCCCACTGCTCGTGCGCGTGGACGATGACCTCCGTGTCGCTGTTCGTGCGGAACCGGTGGCCCGCCGCGACGAGCTCCGCGCGCACGTCCGCGAAGTTGTAGATCTCGCCGTTGAAGACGACCCACATCGTGCCGTCTTCGTTCGACAACGGCTGATCGCCGGTCGACAGATCGATGATGCTGAGCCGCCGGTGGCCGAGACCGATGCCTGGACCGACGTAGAAGCCGTCGGCGTCAGGGCCGCGATGCGCGACGGCGGAGGTCATCGCCGTGAGGCGCGCCGTGTCGATCGGCTGGCTGGGATCGAAATTGAATTTTCCCGCGATACCGCACATGTTAAGAGGCCGCCCAGAGAGGTTGGCCCGCCGCGACGATGCCGCGGCGGGTGAGCTCGGTGATGTAGAGGGTTTCGAACGCGGCGACCATCCGGTCGAACGAGAACCGCGCGTGCACCTCGGCGCGGGCCGCGTCGCCGAGGCGGCCCGCCAGCGCAGCGTCGGCCATCAGCCGGCACAATCGATCGGCGAGCGACGCCGAATCGCCTGCGCGCGCCAGCAGTCCCGTGCGTTCGTCATCGATCAGCTCGACGATGCCGCCGACGCCCGACGCCACGATCGGCAAGCCGGACGCCATCGCCTCGAGCACCGCGTTGGGAAACGCCTCCGATCGCGACGGCAGGACGAACAGATCCGCCTCCGCCAGCTTCGCCGGCACATCGTCGTGATGCCCGACGAAGGTGAACGCGTGCAGCACGCCGCGCGCTTCGGCGCGCGCCACCAGCGTCGACAGCCCGGGTCCGCCGCCCACGCATTCGACGTGCGCGTCGGGGAAGCGGCGCAGCACGTCGACGGCCGCGTCGATGAGGACGTCGTGACCTTTTTCGCGCCGCAGATTCGCGACGCAGACAATCTTGCGCAGCCGCGCCCGGTGCCGGCGCGGCTGGAATCGTTGCACGTCGAGGCCGTTCGGAATGACGGCGATCCTGCGCGACGGAACGCGCTCGACGATCAGCCGATCGGCCGCCGCGCGGCAGTTCGCGACGATCTTGTGGGCGAAGCTGTAGGCGCCGCGCTGCATCGCGATTTGCGCGGCCGACTTGTCCGGGTTGATCTCGCGCCGGTTGCCGATGCGCACCGGCACGCCCGCGAGCGCCGCGCCCGGCAATCCGAAAATGTTCGAGTAGAGCTCGGTCGTGTGGACGACGGCCATGCGCTGCGCGCGGCACCAGTCAGCGAAGGCCCACAGGCGTCCGAGCGTCTTCGGCGAGCTGAAGCTCGTGATCGGAAAGACCGCGACCGATGAGGCAGCTTCCCGCGCCCGCTCGAACCACGCGCCGCGCGTGTGGAAGCAGGCCACGTGCACGTCCCAGCGCCTCTTGTCCAGACGCCGCACGAGCTCGATCATCTGCCGCTCGGTTCCGCCGGGATCGAAGCCGGTCATCACGATCGCGATCGGCAGGGCGCTGCTCATCGGCACGAACCCATCTGAGCAAGGCAAGTGCCAGCAAAGTTCCGGAAAGGCGGCCGTTTTTACCGTCAGCGCGACTGTACCGCGGCGGCGGAGGGAAGCGCCGGTGCTGAGAGTGGAAAGCGATTGCTGTTCAGATACTCCTGGTGCCAGCGCTCGAAGACGACGAGTTGCCAGAGGCGCAGCGTGTGGTCGCGCTTGCCCGAGACGTGCTCGTCGACGAGCTGACGGACGAAGAGCGGCTGGAAGTAGCCGCGCTGCAGGCTCGCCGGCGACAGCAGCGTATCGGCGAACAGCTCTCGCAGATTTCCGCGGAACCACGTGCCGAGCGGCACGCCGAAGCCCTGCTTGCGGCGGTTCAGAATCTCCGGCGGCAACAGCGTCGCCGCCACCTCTTTCAGCACGTGCTTGCGGCGGCCGTCCTTGATTTTCAGTGAAGCGGGCACCGTCGACGCGAGCTCGATGACCTCGTTGTCGAGGAGCGGCACGCGCGACTCGATCGAATGCGCCATGCTCATGCGATCGACTTTCGTCAGCACGTCCTCGGGCAGATAGGTCTCGGCGTCGAAGCGCATCATCTGACTCGGCCACGGCAGATGCGCGTAGCGCTCGAAATGCGCCGCGAGCCGCGTCTCGGGATCCTGACCGTCGAGCCGCTGCCGGACGTCGCCCGCGAGCAGCGCCGGCTTCTCGTCGGCGCTGAAGAAACGGATCGAGTCGAGATAGCGTCCCTGTTCGTCGCGCGCGACGTGGCGCAGGAAGTTCTTGCCGCGCGCGCCGTGCGGCAGCTGCGCCGCGGCGATGGCGGCCACGCGGCGGAACGCGCGCGGGCTGTAGCGATCGAACGCGACGACGCGCGGATGCGGGACGTAGCGATCGTAGCCGCCGAACAGCTCGTCGCCGCCGTCGCCGGAGAGCACCACCGTGACGTGCCGGCGCGCCATCTCGGAGACGTACCACGTCGGGATCGCGGACGAATCGGCGAACGGCTCGTCGAAATGGCGGACGAGGCGATCGAGGATGGCGACGCCGTCCGGCTTCACGACGAACTCGTGATGATCGGTGCCGAAGTGCTTCGCCACGCGCCGGGCGTGCTCGAGCTCGTCGAACGCCGGCTCGTCGAAGCCGATCGAGAACGTCTTCACCCGGGCGCCGGACGACTCGGCCATCAGACCGACGACGAGGCTCGAATCGATGCCGCCCGAGAGAAAAGCGCCGAGCGGAACATCGCTGACGAGATGCGATCGCACGGCATCGGCGAGCACCCGGCGCAGATCGCGAATCGCGTCGGCTTCCGATCCGCGATACGTCTCGTCAGCGGGGAGCTGCCAGTACCGCTCGATCGCGAGGTGACCGTCGCGCCACGTCATCAGATGGCCGGGCGGCAGCTTGCGCACGCGCTTGAAAATCGATCCGTCGCGAGGGGTGTACAGGAACGACAGGTAATGATCGAGCGCGTCCAGGTCGAGGTCGCGCGGCAGATCCGGAGCCTCGAGCAGGGACTTCAGCTCGGAGCCGAAGTACAGGCGGCCGTTCGCTTCCGCGTAATGCATCGGTTTGATGCCGACGCGATCGCGCGCGACCAGCAGCGACTTCGACCGGTCGTCCCAGATCGCCAGGCCGAACATGCCGCGCAGGCGCGCGATGGCGTTCGTGCCCCATTGCTCGTAGGCATGCACGATGACTTCGGTGTCGGTGGACGTGTAGAAGCGGTGCCCCTCCGCCTCGAGCTGTGCGCGCAGCTCGCGGAAGTTGTAGATCTCGCCGTTGAACACGATCCAGATCGTGCGGTCCTCGTTGTGAATCGGCTGATGGCCGGTGGACAGATCGATGATGCTCAGCCGCCGCATGCCGAGCGCGACGCCTTCGGCGACGAACACGCCCTCATCGTCCGGACCGCGATGCCGGATGACGTCGCACATGCGATGAATCAGATGGTGCGCCGCGTCCGGGCCGAACGGCGCGTGCGCGCCGGAAGATTCTACGAACCCTGCGATACCGCACATAGGCGATCCTTGTCGTTCCTCGTTCGACGTTCCTCGTTCGTCGTTCTTCGTTCGTCGTTCGGTTGGCTCCGAAACAGCTTGTCGACATCCGGTTCGGCGAACGCGACCTCGTCGATGGACCGCGCGCGATGGATGCGGAGCGTGGCCGCGGCCAGCCATTCGACGCTGGAGACGGGATTCGCGGCGTCGAGGCCGAGCACGGTCGCGATCGAGAACGGCCCGTCCGCCTCGCGCGTCACGCGGACTGTGGTGGTCGGCTCGACGCGCCCGTAGGCGGGCGAATACCAGCCGAGTCCCGATGCGTCGCCGTGGAACAGTTCGACGACGCCGTCGGAGACGACCACATCAATCGCAGCGCCTTTCCTCAACGAGCACGTCACGCGCCGTCCGCCGACCTCGACGATCCACCGCGGATCGAAATGCCAGTGGACGGCCGCGGCATGCCGCCCTTCCGCATCGACGAAATCGGCGACCACGATCAGATCGCCGTGTCGCGCGAGGACCGCGCGGCGATGCTCGATCGGCGCGTAGCCGTCGTGCGCGCCGTCGAACAGGTCGAAACCGAAGGCATGGTCCCCGGGCGCCCACCGGTTCATGCGCGCCCGGGCGACGTGCGTCCAGTGGAACGGCCCGTTCGGCAGCGACTGCGAGCGGCCGTCCACGGTCAGCGTGTTGTGCATCGCCGAGGAACGCAGGCGATCGCGCAGCTCGGGATCGGTCGTGTAGCACGCGGTGCCGGGATCGATCAGCAGCGGAACGCCGCGCGTCGTGAAGGTGAGCGACAAGGCATCCGCGTGCGCGTGCCCGCCGTTCCGATATCCGTGAGGACCGGCGTCGATGACGAGATGATCGCCGTTGGCCGATCGCGACACGTAGTAGCCGGTCTCCGGCAAGGCTCGCGACGCAATCTGGCGTGCGGCACGTGGAATCTGGAAGGCGTGAGATTCGCCGTACCACAGGGTCTCTTCGACGGCTCCATCGATCTGCAGGTCCGGCCGGTTCAGCAGCGCCGCCGCGATCGCGAGGCTGTCGCGTGCATCGTCCGGCGCGCGGCCCGTGAGCGGCAGCAGCGTGCCGCCATCGTCGTCGCCGAAGTGCGGTAGACGCCCCGAGTCGTCCGCGAGCAATCGCGCGGCCGACGACAGGCGATCGGCGGCACGCTCGAAGCCGGCGGCCATCGGATCGCCGGTTGCGCGCGCGACGGCCAGCGCGAGCAGGCAGAAATCGAGCGTGTAGCGATGGTAATGCGTCGAGCGTTCGCAGTGGCCGCCGTCGGCTGCGATTTGCCGATCCATCTCGATGGCCAGAATGCGGCGTCCGGTCGCGGCGCGGCGCGCGCTGGCCGCGAGCTCGGGCAGCGCGCGGCCCGCCACGTAGAGCGCAAGCGCTTCGCCGAGCAGATGCGTGTTCGGGCTGAAGTAGTACGAAAGATTCCGCTCGACGTGCGCGAGCTGGCGATCGAGGCCGAGCAGCAGATCGACCGTCCACGGCTGCCGGTCGTCCGCATCGGGCTCGACGAAGAACGGCAGCGCCCAGAGCCACGAGAGCGATCGGAAGGCGAGCTCGAGCATGCTCGCCCAGTTGATCCCCGTCAGCGGCGGGTTCGCCTGCATCCAGTCCGTGAGCTCGGCGACGGCGCGAGCGCGATACGTCGCGTCGCCTGTCAGCCAGTAGGCGCGGCCGAGCGCGAGCCAGTGCTGATGCCGGTTCAGCTCCCAGATGATCTTGTGATCGCCGCACACGGGATCGAGATACGGGACGGAAGACCAGAACGCCTGCGGAGCGCGGCGGTCGTGAACGGGGTCGCGATGCCAGTC
>Ga0114129_10010811_pt1 | contig 13003 bp, 11 predicted proteins | sample RhiMetdeltSRZDD1_FD_80071 | JGI IMG/M metagenome (GOLD analysis project Ga0114129, IMG submission 80071) | Populus rhizosphere microbial communities from Tennessee, USA - Rhizosphere MetaG P. deltoides SRZDD1 (version 2) (version 2) | ecosystem: Host-associated > Plants > Roots > Rhizosphere >...
CCTTGCCGCCTTTCTTGTCGGCCTTCGTGCCGATCCCCTTCCCGATCACGCGGGTCTTCGCGTCGACGGCGAAGGTCATGTCCTTCCCGTCGGCCGTGACCGTCAGCGCCGTCGCGGAGACCGACTTGACCTTGGCGTTGGGCGCCATCTTGGTCTTCGCAGAAGCGGGAACCGCCAGCCACGCGAACGCGATCAGGGCAACGACCACCATCGACGCCGAGCGAACATGCTTCATAGCTGCCTCCTCTATGTGTGACACTGTCGTGGGTTACCAGGCCCCCGGCGCGCGATGCGCGCGCTCGCAGATCGAGCGGATCTCTTCCTCGACGCTGTCGTACGCGTCGATTGCGGCCGGCTCGAACTGCGCGCCGCGGTCGGCGCGCAGGCGCCGCGTCGCTTCCGCGATGTCGAGCGCGTCGCGATACGGGCGCGCGGAGGTCATCGCGTCGTACGCGTCGGCGACCGCCATCAGCCGCGCGTGAACGTGAATGGACTCGCCCGCCAGCCGATCGGGATACCCGCGTCCATCCCACCGCTCGTGATGGCTCCGGACGCCCGGCAGTGACGGCTCGAAGAACGGCAGGCCGCACAGCATCTCGTAGCCGATCGTGACGTGGGCTTCCATCAGCGCGCGCTCGCCGGCGTCGAGCGGTCCCGGCTTGAGGAGCACGGCATCGGGCACGCCGACCTTGCCGATGTCGTGCAGCATGCACGATCGGCGAATCGTCCCGAGCTCCTCCTCGGACATGCCCGCGGCGCGCCCGAGCACCTGCGTGTACGCCGTGACGCGCTCGGAGTGGCCGGCGGTGTAATGATCGCGCGCATCGATTGCGCGCGCGAACGCCTCCAGCGTCGCGCGAAAGTGCTCCTCGCGATCCTCGTAGAGCCGCGCGGTCTCGAGCGCCGCGGCGGCGTGGGCGGCGAACCCCGACGCGTACTGCACCAGCTCGGGCGTGAAGCCGGTCGCGAACCCGAGCAGATCGGCGTAGAGCGCGCCGATCGGCCCCGCGCGCCCGAGCAGCGGTACGCACAGCACGGATCGCACGCCGGCGCGCGCGACGCTCAGCGCCGCCTGCAGGTGCGAGTCGAGCTTCGTATCGAAGACGACGACCGTCTCGCGCGATGCGAGCGCATCGCGGACCACCGTCGAGCTCGCGAAATCCGACACCGACGTGTACGCGCCCTTCGGACGCACGGCCCTCGGCTTGATCTCGCCGGTCGCCGGATCGACGAGCAGGATGGCCGATCGATCGGGCTTGACGATCGTCTGCAATCGATCCAGCACGCGCTCGAGCAGGGCGTGCAGATCGGCGCAGCCCATCAGCTCGCGGCTCGTGGCGAGCAGCGCCTCGAGCGCGACGCGGTCGACCGGCGCCTTCGTGTCCGCGACGGCCATGCGAAGAATAGTGAACGAGGGATCGATCGTCGGCGTGTCGGACTCGACGAGGCGGTAATCGACGGCGCCGAAGCGGACGGCGGCGCCCGGCGCGAGCGAGGCCGCGCGCAGCTGCGTGCCGTTGACGAAGAGCCCGTTCGTGCTGCCGAGATCCTCGATCCGCACCGCCCCGTCGGCGCCGACGTTGACGCGCGCGTGCAGGCGCGACAGGCTCGGCTCGTCGATCACCACGTCGGCGTTCAGCGAGCGGCCGATCGTCTTGGCGTCGCCGGGCGCCAGCGCGATCTCGGGCAGCTTCGACGCGGCGTCGAGCGGCCGCAGGAACAGACGCTTCATGGGCGGGGCGGGCACATTGTACTCAGTTCCGATGGTAAGCTCTCGGTCATGGGACAGTCGTATACGCGGTTGACGCGGCCGCTCGTGCGCGCCGACGGCCGGCTGCGCGCGGCGACGTGGGACGAGGCGCTCGATCGCGCGGCCGCCGGCCTGCGCGCGAGCGTGGCGCGCCACGGCCCCCGCAGCGTCGGGATGTTCAGCTGCTCGAAGGCCACCAACGAGGTGAACTACCTGGCGCAGAAGTTCGCGCGCGCCGTCGTCGGGACCAACAACATCGACAGCTGCAACCGGACGTGACACGCGCCCAGCGTCGTCGGTCTGACGACGGTCTTCGGCGCCGGCGGCGGGACGAGCTCGTACCAGGAGATCGAAGAGACCGATCTCATCGTGCTGTGGGGATCGAACGCGCGCGAGACGCATCCGATCTTCTTTCATCATCTGCTGAAGGGAAAGCGGCGCGGCGCGCGGCTGTACGCGATCGATCCGCGGCGCACGAGCTCGGCGGCCTGGGCGGACGTGTGGCTCGGGATCGACGTGGGATCCGACATCGCGCTGGCCAACGCGATCGGCCGCGAGATCATCGCCGCCGGCCTCGCCAACGACGCCTTCGTCACGCGGGCGACGAGCGGCTTCGAGGCGTACCGCGCCGCCGTGGAGCCGTACACGCTCGAGCGCGCCGAGCGAATCACCGGCGTCGGCCGCGACGTCATCCGCGAGCTCGCGCACGCCTATGCGCGCGCCGATCGCGCCCAGGTGTGCTGGACGCTCGGGATCACCGAGCATCACAACGCGGTCGACAACGTGTTCAGCATCATCAACCTGGCGCTCCTCACGGGACACGTCGGCCGCTGGGGATCCGGGCTCGTGCCGCTGCGCGGCCAGAACAACGTCCAGGGCGGCGGCGACATGGGCGCGCTGCCCAACAAGTTTCCGGGCGGACAGGACGTCGAGAACGCCGAGCATCGCGCCAGGTTCGAGCGCCTGTACGGGTCGGCGCTGCCGGCCGCGCGCGGCTGGCATCTGAGCCAGATGTTCGAGGCCATGGAGCACGGTGAGCTCCACGCGTTGTACGTGCTCGGCGAGAATCCGGCGCAGTCGGAAGCCGACACCGGCCGGGCCGTCCGGCTGCTCGACGGCCTCGAGCATCTGATCGTGCAGGACATCTTCCTGACGAAGACGGCCGGGATGGCCGACGTGGTGCTGCCGGCGGCCGCGTCCTGGTGCGAGTCGGAAGGGACTGTCACCAGCAGCGAGCGGCGCGTTCAGCGCGTGCGCAAGGCGCTCGAGCCGCCGGGCGAGGCGCGCGACGACATCGCGATCCTCGCCGCGCTGGCCAGGCAGCTCGGTCGTGACTGGGAGACGCCGACGGCCGAAGACGTGTGGAACGAGCTGCGGAGTGTGTCGCCGTGGCACGCGGGCATGAGCTACCGGCGGCTCGAGGAACACGGCGGCCTGCAGTGGCCGTGCCCGGACGAGCAGCATCCGGGCAGCCCGTTTCTGCACGGCCGGCTGTGGGCCGAGCCCGTCGAAGGCCCGCGCGCGACGTTCATGCCGGTGGAATTCGAGCCGCCGGTTGACGCGCTGAGCGAGGAGTTCCCGATTCGCCTCACGACCGGCCGCCGCCTCGACGCGTTCAACACCGGCGTGCAGACGAGCGCGTACCGGTCGCCGCTGACGGCGCGCGAGACGATCGATCTCTCGAGCGACGACGCGCGGCGGCTCGGCGTGCGGGAGGGCGAATGCGTCCGCGTCGTGTCGCGTCGCGGCGCCGTGCTGGCGCCGGTACGACTCGACACAGGGCTGCGCGCCGGGCTCGCGTTCATGACGCTGCATTTCCCCGACGAGGTTGCCACGAACGTCCTGACGATCGACGCCACCGATCCGAAGTCGGGCACCGCGGAGTTCAAGGCGGCCGCGATTCGAGTCGAAAAAATCGAGGCATGGACCTCCATCTGATCCCCGGCGCGGTACCGACGGAAGACGAACGGGACGCGATCGATCGATTTTTTCTGGGACCCCGGGCCCACTCGCCTGTCACGCGCCGGAGCCTCCTGCTTCCTGCCCTTCATGCGGTTCACTCGCGGGTCGGATGGATCAGTGAGGGCGCGCTGAACGAGATTTGCGAGCGGCTGCAGGTCGCGCCGGCAGACGCGTACGGTGTCGCGAGCTTCTATCACATGTTCTCCCTCGCGCCGCGGCCGGCGACGGTCGTCCACGTCTGCGACGACATCGCGTGCCGTACGAGCGGTGCCGACGACCTGTGCCGCGAGCTCACGGCGACGCTGGGACCGGCCGGCGAACCGGTCTCGGGCGGCCGCGCGATGTGGATGCGCAGCCCGTGTCTCGGCCAGTGCGAGCGCGCGCCGGCCGCGTTGTTTCAGTGCGCCGGCGAGGGCCGATCGGACTGGACGCTGACGAACGCCTCCGCCAGCGCGATCGGCGCCGCCGTCGCTGTGGGCGCCCCGCCCGCCTCGTCTGCGTCACCCGCTCCACACGCGTCCATGTCGCCGCGCCTTCTGCGCCGGATCGGCACCTCCGACCCCGAAAGCCTCGACGACTATCGCGCGCACGGCGGCTACACCGCGCTCCGCCGCGCGATGACGCTCGGGCCCGAGGGCGTGCTGCGCGAGATCGTCGAGTCGAAGCTGGTCGGCCGCGGCGGCGCCGCGTTTCCGACCGGCCGCAAGTGGGAGGCGGTCGCGCGCGCGCCGGTGCGCCCGCACTATCTCGTCTGCAACGCGGACGAGTCGGAGCCGGGCACGTTCAAGGATCGCGTGCTGATGGAAGGGGACCCGTTCGCGCTGGTCGAGGCCATGACGATTGCCGGCTACGCCACTGGCTGCGAGCAGGCCTACCTCTATATACGCGGCGAATACCCGCTGGCGACCCTGCGGCTCGAGCACGCGCTCGCGCAGGCCCGGCGCCGCGGTTTCCTGGGAGACGATGTGCTCGGCGAAGGCGTGCGCTTCGACATCGAGCTGCGGCGCGGCGCCGGCGCCTATATCTGCGGCGAAGAGACGGCACTGTTCAATTCGATCGAGGGCTTTCGCGGCGAGCCGCGCAGCAAGCCGCCGTTTCCCGTGCAGGTCGGCCTGTTCGGGAAGCCGACCGTCGTCAACAACGTCGAAACGCTCGTCAACGCGCTCGACATCGTCGTGGGCGGCGGGCCGGCGTTCGCCGACGTCGGAACCGCCGGCTCGAGCGGCACGAAGCTGTTCTGCGTGTCCGGCTGCGCGGCCAGGCCGGGCGTCTACGAGGTGCCGTTCGGCACGACGCTCGGTCAGCTGATCGACATGGCCGGCGGCGTGCGCTACGCACGCGCGCTGCAGGCGATTCTCCTCGGCGGCGCGGCGGGCGTGTTCGTGACGCCGCAGGACCTCGACATGCCGCTGACGCTCGAGGGCACGCGGGCGGTCGGGGCGACGCTCGGCTCGGGCGTCGTCATGCTGTTCGACGACACGGTCGATCTCGCCGGCATCGCGCTGCGGATCGCCGAGTTCTTCCGCGACGAGTCGTGCGGCCAGTGCGTGCCGTGCCGCGTCGGCACGGTGCGCCAGGAGGAAGCACTGCGACGACTGACCATCGGACGGCCGCACGGCTCGGCCGCGCAGGACGTTGCGCTGATCAACGACCTCGCGCAGGTCATGCGCGACGCGTCGATCTGCGGTCTCGGCCAGACTGCCTCCACCGCGATCCAGAGCGCGATCGCGAGGCTCCAGGTATTCGCATGCGCCAAATCGAGCTGACGGTCGACGGTCGCACCGCGCGAGTGCCAGAGGGCACGACGATTCTGCAGGCCTGCCGCGGTCTGGGGATCGCGACGCCGACGCTGTGCTTCCTCGACACGCTGACGCCGGTGAACGCGTGCCGGGTGTGCGTGGTGGAGGTCGAGGGCGCGCGGACGCTGGTTCCGGCGTGCGCGCGGCCGGTCGAGCCGAAGATGGTCGTGCGCACGAACAGCGAGCGCGTGCGCCACAGCCGGCGGCTGGTCCTCGAGCTCCTCGCTTCGTCGGTCGATTTGTCGCTCGCCTCGGCGGAGATTCAGGCGTTCATGCGCGAGTACGGCGTCGATCCTGCGCGGTTCGGCGGCGGCGCGACGGTCGCACAGGCGCCGAAGATCGACAACGACCTCTACGTCCGCGACTACTCGCGCTGCATCCTCTGCTACAAGTGCGTCGAGGCCTGCGGCGTCGACGCGCAGAACACGTTCGCGATTGCCGCCGCCGGCCGCGGCTTCGAGGCGCGCATCTCCACCGAATCGGATCGGCCGCTCACCGAGTCGGCGTGCGTCTACTGCGGGAACTGCATCGGCGTCTGCCCGACGGGCGCGCTGATGTTCAAATCCGAGTACGACATGCGGCAGGCGGGCACGTGGGACGAGTCGCGGCAGACCGTCACCGACACGATCTGCGCGTACTGCGGCGTCGGGTGCACGCTGCGGCTGCACGTGCAGGACAACGCGATCGTGCGCGTCACGTCACCAACCGATCACGACGTGACGCGCGGCCACCTGTGCATCAAGGGACGATTCGGGTGGCAGTTCGTGCAGAACAGATAACGGAGATTACGGAGAGAACGGAAATCACGCAGAGAAGCGGAGAAACGGACCTCCGTGACCTCCGCGTCCTACGTCACGCGCTGCGGATGCGTATAGACGTTGCAGCTGGTGCCGCGGACGAAGCCGGCGAGCGTGATCCCTGCCTCGTTCGCGAGCTCGATCGCGAGCGTTGACGGGGCGGACACCGACCCGACGATCGGCACGCCCGCCAGAAACGCCTTCTGCACGATCTCGAACGACGTCCGGCCGCTGACGAACAGCACGCGATCCGAGAGCGGCAGGCGCTCCTGCATCAGCATCCGGCCGATCACCTTGTCCACGGCATTGTGGCGGCCCACGTCCTCGGCCGCGACGTCGAGACGGCCGTCCGCGGTGAAGAGGCCCGCGGCATGAAGCCCGCCGGTTTCATCGAACACCTGTTGCGCGCTCCGCAGCCGATCCGGCATCGACGTCAGCACGTCGTGCGCGATCGTCCAGGCGCACGCGAGCGGCGGCGCGTCCTCGCGCAGCGACTCGATCGTCTGCCGCCCGCACAGGCCGCACGACGAGTTGGTCATCACCTGTCGTCGATCGGCGAGCAGTCGATCGAGGTCTGCCGTCGTGCCGTTGGTCAGTACCACGTTGACGATGTTCTCGGCGCGGGCGCCTTCGGCAACACAGTGCTCGATGGCGCCGAGATCGTCGGCGGTTCGCAGCACGCGCTCGGCGAGCAGGAAGCCGGCGGCGAGCTCGCGGTCCGATCCTGGCGTCCGCATGATGACCGCGAACGAGCGGCCGTGCAGGCGGATCTCGAGCGGCTCCTCGGTCGCCGCGCGATCGACGTCGTCGTGCCGCGCGCGCCCGCGGACGCGCGTGACGCGCACGCGTTCGAATGGCTCAGCCATCACCGACGATCTTACAGCTCTTCTGGTATCAACGTTGCAGACTCGGCCCGTCGTGACGCCGCACAGACGAGTCCATCGCGCGCCGCCACCGCTCGAAGCCGTGTCCGAAGTGGTCACGCGCTGGTGCGGCACTTCCGCGGCGTTTGCGATCGCCGCCGCAGTGATCGTCGTATGGCTGGTGCTCGGGCTGGCGTTTCATTTCTCCGACACCTGGCAGCTCGTCATAAACACCGCCACGACGATCGTCACCTTCCTGATGGTGTTTCTCATTCAGCGCACGCAGAACAAAGAGGCGCTCGCGATTCATCTGAAGCTGAACGAGATCGTCGCGGCGCTCGAGGGCGCCAGCAACCGCCTGATCGACGCCGAGGAGCTCTCCGAGATGGACCTCGCAGGCCTGCAGCGCCACTACGCCGAGCTCGCCGACCTGGCCAGCAAGGACGCCAGCTTCACCCAGTCGCACTCCGTGGAAGAAGCGCGCAAGCGCCACACCACCAAGCACCGTGCCGCGGTCAGCCTGAAGAACGCGCGGAAATAGAATAGGAGGATGGCCGCCACCTCCTCCTTCGACATCACCTCCACGATCGACTACCAGGAGGTCGACAACGCGCTGAACCAGGCGCGCAAGGAAGTCGGCCAGCGCTACGATTTCAAGGGCGCGAAAGCCGACATCGTCCTCGCCGAGAAAGAGAACACCCTGACGCTGACGGCCGACGACGAGTTCAAGATGAACCAGCTGTGGGAGATCGTCGAGACGCGGCTCGTGCGGCGCGGCGTGCCCGTCAAGAACTTCAAGGTGCCCGACAGCGAGCCGGCGGCCGGCGGCGCCGTCCGGCGCGTGATCGCGATCCAGCAGGGCATCCCGATCGAGGCGGCGCGTGAAATCGTGAAGTTCATCAAGGACCGGAAGCTGAAGAAGGTCCAGGCCGCGATCCAGGCCGACCAGGTCCGCGTCAGCTCGCCGTCGAAGGACGAATTACAGGAAGCGATGCGCCACCTGCGCGAGCACGACTTCGGCGTCGCCCTGCAGTTCGGGAATTACCGGTAAGTACTGCCGACTTCCGACTTACTTTTGACTTCCGACTGTACTTTTGACTTCCGACTTTCAACTTTTGACTTTCTTCTCTTCCCACTCGACGCTCGTCGCGTTTTCGGGATCGGTCTGCAGGATCTCGTTCGACAGACTGTCGGTCTTGCGGTTGATCGGGACCTGCACCTCGAGCACGATCTCCTCCGGCGACGAGGCGCGCAGCTCGTGCTCCAGCCGGTGACGGCGGAGCAGCTGCTCGATGCGCGGCTTGAGCGCGGCCGGATCCTTCGCCTTCACCTTCAGCGCGAACGCCTGCCGCGCGCGCGGCTCGAACGATTCGACGATCCACAGCACCGCGAGCACGAACCCGGTCCCGAAGAGCGCCAGCATCCACAACCCGACTCCTGACGCGAGCCCGATGGCGAGCGTGGACAGCATGACGCCCGCGTCTTTCGGATCCGCGATCTTGGCCCGGTAGCGAACCAGACCCGCCGCGCCGACGATGCCGAACGCGCGCGCGAGGCTCGCGCCCACGACCAGCATGACGATCGATCCGACGATCGCGAGGATGATCTGCGTCTGGATGACCGGCGCCTGGCGAGGCGGCGTGCCGCGGCGGCGCGGACGCATCGCCAGCACGGACGCCAGGCCGGCGGCGATCGGCAGGCGAATCAGCGCGTGCTGGAGCTGCAGCACCTGCGTGTACGTGTCCGGCGTGTCGGTGAGCACGTCGCCGCGTTGCTCCCGCAGCTGGTCCTTCGGCGACGGTTGCTGCGCGGACAGCGGCGCCGCCAGCAGCAGCGCGAGCAGCGCCGCGGCGATCGTCGGCCTCATTTGAGCGCCAGACCCTGGTCGACCTTCTGCTTGATGCGCGCGATGAACCGCGTCGTCAGCTCGTCGTCGTAGCCGCCGGCGCGGAATGCGTCGCGCCACTGGCCATCCGTGATCCGGCGTACGCGCTCGCACGTCCAGCGGACGTCGTCCACGGTGATGTGCTCGAGGAGGTGGTAGCGGCGACCGCGAAAGCCGAAGCGCACCAGGCCGTCCTCGACGCCCGTGATGAACGGCTCGCGCTCGAAGCCCTCGATGTAGCCGCGCCGCGGATCGACGCGACCCGATTCGCCGAGCGACGCGCCGAGATCCTTGACGACGTACCAGCGCGACGCGCCCTCGCGCGGGCCGTCGAGCACGTCGTAGATTTCGTTCTGCCGGTTGTTGAGATCGCTGTCGTTCAGGATCATCAACAGCACGATCAGCCCGCTGTACGGATGCGTGCCGACGAAGGGATCGCGCTGCCACGACCACGATCCCGCCGGCCTGAGGCCGAGCGCCGAACCGTGCGGGCGGAAGCGCGCGCCGCCGAGCACCTGGCCGTGTCCGTTGGTTACCGCAATCCATCGCTCGACGAAGTAGGTCGGCGGCTGGTGATACCCGACGGCCCAGAGGACGCGCGACGCGACGACTTCCGGCTGCGCCTCGGGGCCGATCTTCGCGCTCCACTCGCGGCCGTTCTCGTCGCGCACGTGGTAGCTGATACTGAAGCCGGTTGTATCGCGGCTGGTCACGGTGTAGCGGCCGTCGACAGCCGGCTTCGGCGCGCCGCCGCCGACGCCGTTGAACAGATTGCGCGGCTGCGATCCGGGATCGACCCACAGTTCCGCGAGCTTCGCGGCCGAGGGCGGCGGGCCGCTGCGTTTGGGCGACGGCATACACGCGGCGCAGCCAAGCGTCAGCGCGATGGCGATCGGGAGTCGAAGATGCGGCATCCCAACGATTTCCAGCAAAGTCACTGCCGGATCGGCACCGCACCGCGCCGCTGAGCTGGACTTGGCGGTGACCTGCCCGCCGAAGCGTGAGCGAAGGCGGGTGGCGCTCAGCTTGCACCATTGCGGCCGGTGACCGCCCTCCGACAACCGTTCCGCGTCCCGGTCGCGACGTACCGGCTCCAGTTCAACAGCGGCTTCACGTTTCGCGACGCCACAGGGATCATCGACTATCTGCATCGCCTCGGCATCAGTGATTGCTACGCCTCGTCGTACCTGAAGGCGGTACCCGACAGCCCGCACGGCTACGACGTCGCCGACCCCACGCGTCTCAACCCCGAGATCGGGACCGACGAGGAGTACTGGGCGTGGATTGCGGCGATGCAGGCGCGCGGCATGGGCCACGTCCTCGACCTCGTGCCCAATCACATGGGCATCGCGCGATCCTCGAACCCGTGGTGGCTGGACGTCCTCGAGAACGGCCCGAGCTCCCGCTTCGCGCGCTTCTTCGACATCGAATGGCGTCCGGTGAAAGACGAGCTTGCCGACAAGGTGCTGATCCCGATCCTCGGCGACCAGTACGGCGCCGTGCTGGAGCGGCAGGAGCTTCAGCTCGCGTACCGCGACGGCGCGTTCTTCGTCCGCTACTACGAGGACGTGCTGCCGATTGCGCCGGACACGTACGGGGAGATCTTGCGCGCGACGCTCGACGAATGGCTGGAGCGCCGGCCGCGCGACGGCGCGGCCGGATCGGATTCGGACGCCGAAGAGCTGCTCAGCATCATCACCGCGTGCGAGAACCTGCCGCCGCGCGCCTCGCGCGACGCGGATCAGATCGCCGTGCGGGCGCGCGAGAAGGAAGTCGTGAAGCGGCGCCTCGGCGCGCTGTCGGATCGCAGCGCCGACGTGCGCGAGCTGATCGCCGCTGCCGTCGACATGTTCAACGGCGTCGCCGGCGAACCGCGGAGCTTCGACACGCTCGACCGGCTCCTGAATGCCCAGTCGTACCGGCTCGCGCACTGGCGCGTCGCGTCGGAGGAGATCAACTACCGCCGCTTCTTCGACGTGAACCAGCTCGCCGCGCTGCGGATGGAAGATCCCGCCGTGTTCGAGGAAGTGCACCGGTTCGTGTTCGAGCTGGTGGCGCGCGGCGCGGCGACCGGACTGCGCGTCGACCACGTGGACGGCTTGTACGATCCGGGCGACTACCTGCAGCGGCTGCAAACCCGCGACACGCCCGTCTACGTGGTCGTCGAGAAGATTCTCGGGCCCGACGAACAGCTGCCGGCCGAATGGCCGGTGCACGGCACGACCGGCTACGAGTTCGCCGCGGTCGTGAACCAGCTCTTCGTCGACTCGCGGAACGAGCGCGCGTTCGACGACATCTACCTCCGGTTCATTCGCGAGCGGCGCGGCCGGCTGTCGTTTCCGGACATCGCCTACGACTGCAAGAAGCACATCCTCCACGAGACGATGTCGGGCGACATCAACTCGATCGGCCACCAGCTCAATCGGTTCTCGGAGCGGAACCGCCACTACCGCGATTTCACCCTCTACAGCCTGATCTCGACCATCAAGGAAATCATCGCCTGCTTCCCGGTGTATCGAACCTACATCACGCCCGACGCGCCGATCTCGGCGCACGATCGCCGCTACGTCGACGCGGCGGTGCGGTGCGCGAAGCGCCGCTCGCAGCGGACGATGACGTCGGTCGTCTTCGACTTCGTCGAGCGCGTGCTCCTCAAGAAGACGGCGGTCGCCAGCCGCGAGGCGTGCGAGGAACAGGCGCGCTTCATCGGCAAGTTTCAGCAGATTACGAGCCCGATCGCGGCCAAAGGCATCGAGGACACGGCCTTCTACCGCTACAACCGCCTGCTGTCGCTGAACGAAGTCGGCGGCGATCCGACGCGGTTCGGCATGAGTCCGGAGGCAGTGCACGCGTGGATGATCGATCGGCAGCGGCGCTGGCCGCTGGCGCTGTCGCCGACGTCCACGCACGACACGAAGCGCGGAGAGGACGTGCGCGCGCGGCTGAACGTGCTCTCGGAGATTCCGGGGGCGTGGAAGGCCGCCGTCTCGAAGTGGCGCGCGCTGAACCGTCGGCACAAAGTGACGGTGCGCGCCGCGACGGTGCCCGACGCGAACGAGGAGTACCATCTCTACCAGACGCTGGTCGGCGCCTGGCCCTTCCAGCACGATCACGCTGCGTTCGTCGAGCGAATCCGCGCCTACATGATCAAGGCGCTGCGCGAGGCGAAGACCCATACGAGCTGGCTGAGCCCGGACGAGGAGTACGAGCAGGGCGTGCTCGCGTTCGTGCAGGCGATTCTCGATCGGCGGCGCGCGAATCCGTTCATGCAGGCGTTCCTTCCGTTCCAGGCCCGCGTCGCCGAGCTGGGCATCTACGCGAGCCTCGCGCAGCTGCTGATCAAGATCACCGCGCCCGGCGTCCCAGATTTCTATCAGGGCACCGAGTTGTGGGATCTGAACCTCGTCGATCCCGACAACCGACGGCGCGTCGATTACGAACGGCGGAGGACGTCGTTCGCGAGCGATCCGGCGGAGTTGCTCGAGCATCGCGCCGACGGCCGGATCAAGTTGTTTGCGATCGCGCGCGCGCTGGAGGCGCGCGCGAAGCTGCGCGACGTGTACGAACGCGGCGAGTACATCCCGGTGGAGTCGGCCGGCACTCGGCGTGACAGCGTCTTCGCCTTCGCCCGGCGCTACGAGGACACCATCGCGATCACCTGCGTGCCGCGGCTCGTCGCCTCTCTGATCCCCGACGCGGCCGGGCCTCCGCTGGGCCCGGTCTGGGCAGACACGCGGATCGAGTTGTCCGGCTCGCTTCGGTCGGCCGCCGGGCGGACGTTCGTCGACGCATTCACGGGCGCAACGATGACCGCCGGCGACGACGGGTCGCTGAGCGCGCCGGCCGTCTTCGATCGGTTTCCGATCGCGCTGCTGATTCCCGCCGACGCCAGCCGCGCGAGGCACGCCCCCGCCTGAGATACGAACGTCGACGCCGACTAGCACAGC
>Ga0114129_10010812_pt1 | contig 13003 bp, 8 predicted proteins | sample RhiMetdeltSRZDD1_FD_80071 | JGI IMG/M metagenome (GOLD analysis project Ga0114129, IMG submission 80071) | Populus rhizosphere microbial communities from Tennessee, USA - Rhizosphere MetaG P. deltoides SRZDD1 (version 2) (version 2) | ecosystem: Host-associated > Plants > Roots > Rhizosphere >...
CCTTCCGGTGGCACGACGAATTTCGGGATTTGAAACGCGGGCGCCGTGCGGACGTGTTCCGGGATCAGCTCTGTTCCGATCCGCGGCCCCGTCGCAAGCACCACCGCGCGTTCCATGACGTTCTCGAGCTCGCGCACGTTCCCGGGCCAGTGGTATTCCATCATCAAATCGAGCGCGTCCGCGGTGAGCTCGAGGTCCGTCTTGTTGTTGTCTTTGCCGTACTTGACGAGGAAGTGCTGGGCGAGCACGGGGATGTCGTCCTTCCGCTGCCGCAGCGGCGGAAGATAGATGTTGATGACGTGCAGCCGGTAATAGAGATCCTCCCTGAAGCGGTCCGCGTCCATCATCTGCTTCAGGTCGCAGTTGGTGGCAGCGATGATCCGCACGTCCACCTTGATCGTCTCCATCCCCCCCAGGCGCATGAACTCGCGTTCCTGGATCACGCGCAGCAGCTTGGCCTGGGTCTCGAGCGGGATGTTACCGATCTCGTCGAAGAAGATCGTTCCCTTGTCCGCCATGTCGCAGAGACCCTTCTTCGGGTATACCGCGCCGGTGAACGCGCCCTTGACGTGGCCGAACAGCGTGGACTCGAGCAGCTCCGGCGGCAGGTTGCCGGAGTTCACCGTGACGAACGCGCGATCCGGCCGCGATGAGTGCGTGTGGATCGCGCGTGCGACCAGTTCCTTGCCGGTCCCGCTTTCGCCGGTGATCAGGATGGTGGATCGACTCGGCGCCGCCTGGATGATGAGGTCGAACACCTGCTTCATCTTCGGGCTGCGCCCGATAATGCCCGCGAAGTTGTGTGCCTGCGCCTGGAGGTTCTGCCGCAGCGCGGTGTTCTCCGCGATCAGCTGCCGCCGCTCCATCGCATTGCGCACGACGACGAGAACCTCGTCGTTCTTGAACGGCTTGGTGATGTAGTCGAACGCGCCGCGCTTCATCGCCGCGATCGCGTTCTCGACCGAGGCGAACGCGGTGATCATCAGCACCGGCAGATCGTCGTCAATCTTTTTCAGCTCGTCGAGGACGGCCATGCCGTCCATGCCCGGCATCATCACGTCGACGATCGCCGCGTCGAACGGGAGCGATTTCGCCAGCTCGAGGCCCTCGGCGCCGCTCGACGCCAGGCGGACGGTGTATCCCTCGCGCGACAGCAGTGTCTCGAGGATCTCCCGCATGATGTCTTCGTCGTCGATGACGAGGATGGATCCGTGGCGGGACATTCGGTGATTTCCGGGTGTCACTGTGCCGCGCGCGCCAGCCGTTCGGCCTGCGCGGGCGGAAACCGCAGCGTGAACCGCGTGCCCTGCCCGATGCTGCTCTCGCAGTCGATTGAGCCATCGTGCTCGCGGACGATGCCGTACGTGATCGAAAGACCGAGCCCGGTGCCGTGCCCGATGGCCTTCGTGGTGAAAAAGGGATCGTAGATCCGCGCGAGGTGCTCACTCGGAATGCCCGAGCCCGTGTCAGAGATCTCGACGACAGCCTGCCCGTTCTCCATCCGCGAGGCGATCGACAACCAGCCGCCCTTGGGCATCGCGTCCTTCGCGTTGAGAAACAGGTTGAGAAACACCTGTTGAAGCTTCTGCTCGACGCCGAGCACGTTAATCGGATGTTCGCTCAACTCGCGGCGAACCGTGACACGGTGCAGATGGAACTGATGCTCGAGCAGCGACAGCACGTCCGAAATAACGGTGTTGACGTCGACGGCGGTCAGGTCGTTGTTCATTGCGGCGCCCGGCCGCGAGAGATTCAGGAGACCGTTGACGATCTTGGCCGCTCGAAACGTCTGTCGCTCAATCTTCTCGAGCACGCGGGTCCGTGGATCCTCTGGGTCAGCGCCGTCGAGCAGCATCTGCGTGAAGCTGGAGATCCCGGTGAGCGGCGTGTTCACCTCGTGCGCCACTCCGGCAGCCAGCAGACCAATCGACGCCATCTTCTCCGAAATCTGGAGCTGCTCTTCGAGCTGCACGCGGCGCGTGACGTCTTCGATGATCACAATCGTGCCGACCGTGGTGATGCCGCTTTCATCCGCCGCCCGCAGGGGCACGACGGCCGCGTTCACCGTTACCGGCTCTTCGCCGCCGCCGCGGCGTTCGAGCTGCAGCCGCGAGAGCGTCGCACCCGCCGGCGTGTCGCGGCGCGCGGCTCGGAGCGCTTCGACGAAATGACCGTCGAACAGATCGTCCAGGCAACGGCCGGTCGCTTCGCCCTTGGAGACCCCGTACAACGCTTCGAGCGCCGGGTTCCAGCGCACGATGCGATCGTCGAGATCCAGGACCAGCAGGCCGTCGTCCAGCGACTCGAGAATGTTTTCGTTGAAGGCGCGCACCCGATCCAGCTCCAGTGCCTTCACGTGCAGCTGGCGGTACAGGCGCGCGTTTTCGAGCGCCGTCGCAATCTGTCCGGCGACCGCGCCCAGCAGGCTCATGTCCTCGCTGTTGAGCGGCTCGCCCGTGTCCTTGCGGCCCAGAACGAGCACCGCGATCGCACCTTCTTTGGCCACGCACGGGACGAAGTAGTAGAGACCCGAATCGCGCCAGAACTCGATCTCTTCGACGGAAAACCGCGTCGCCGCGATGGGGTCGTCGAGCGCCACGGTGTGGCCCGCCTCGAGACGCCTCCCTATGCCCGAATGTTTCGGCAGCGCCGGCGGATGACCGTCGCCGAATCCCGACGCGCGAACCGACCCGTAATATGGCGCTGCCTCGTCCGCAAGCATCAGGGCCATCCGGTCGACGAGCAGCGTTTCGACAACGCGCGAGACGAGTCGCTCGGACAACCTGTGGAGATCGAGATCGCTATTCAGGTCGCGCGCAAAACCCACGAGCGCACGCCGGTAGTCGTACCGATCGCGGTAGAACGCGCGATCGAGCGCGTTCTGCACGGCGTTCTTCACGGGCGGCGCCAGCAGCAGCGCGACCAGCGTGGCCAGGAATGCGATGATCCAGTTGTGTTCGTTGTCGTCCTTCAGCCAGACGCGCTGGACCCCCTGCAGCATCGCCGCGTAGATCGCGACGATGGCGCCGAGCGCCGCGGCATAGACCAGGGCACGCTTCACGATCACTTCGATGTCCATCAGCCGGTACCGCACGATGGCTGAGGCATACGCGAGCGGAATCAGACCAAGCGGAATGGCGGAAAGCTGCATCGGCAGCGATCCGTCCACGCCAACGGCGAAGGGAAGCGCGTAACCGAGCGCGAATGGCCCGGCCCCGAGCGCCGTGCCCCATGCGATCCAGCGAAGCTGCCGACGGCCCGTAATCGATCGCACCTCGTCCAGTGCGCGCGTGAGCGCCGCCAGGCCTGCGATTAAGCATCCCGCGAGATAGAGGAACTCGAGGCGGTCGAGCGTTTCGAGCAGGCGCATGAAGCGCGCGGGATCGGCGGAAAGGCGCGTGAGGGCCATGACGTGGGCGATGCCCAGCAGTACCGCAGGGACATAGGCGAGCGGGACCACGGCGCGGCCAACCGGGCCTGCCGTCCACCGCCGCGCCCGCTCAGGAAAGACGAGCGTGAAGTGCAAGAAGAGTGGCGGCAGCACGAGCATCGCGACCGCATCGGCCCAGTAGAACACCCAATCGAGACGATCGAGCCGGCCGCTGAACGAGAAGGTGAAGACGCCGAAAAAGGCCACCGACAGCCAGAAAAAATGCAGTGTCGCGGGATCGCGCGGACGCCGCAACCGGACGGCGCCGCCGACCAGCAGCGTAAAGATACCGACGGCGGCAAGCAGGAAGTAGAGCGCGCGCGGTCCGCTCGGGATGGGCGCGATTCGTAGATCCACGACCTCGCGCGTGCCGAGCCTGAGGATCGTGTAACGAACCGTCTGGCCGGCATCCGCCGTCTGAAGCGTGCGCACCACGTCGGACATCTGCTGGACTGGACGGTCATCAATGGCCAGGAGCAGGTCGCCGCGCTTGATGCCAACCGCGGCAGCCGGTGTCCCGGCGCCTATGTCGGCCGCGACGACTCCGTCCGGTTGCGTTGTCCAGAGCACGCCGTCTTCAACCGCATGCCACGTCGCGCGAGCCGAGATGTTCGCGATCCCGAGGCAGAGCAATCCGGAGACGACGAGAAGCGGAAGGACGGGTCCTCCCCAATGCGCCCACATACGTGGCGCGTCCGAGCTTCGTTTCCCGTCTCTCATCTTTGGCAATGCCCGCCCGGAGACACGCCGGGCGGTGCGTCGCTTCGGAGCAAACGATATACCACGATCGGCGGGGTGGCCCTGGTCGTAACTCACTGAAAATCAGTCGCTTAACGATATTCAAGAATACCAGAACCCGTGCCGATCCAATGCGCGGGAACCATCATCCAATCGGATGGACCTGGAAAACGCTCAAGAAATGCGCGTTAGAAGCGAACGGTGACGCCGCCGACGATGTGTTTGGGAGGCCTGGCGACCTGAAGTTCGTCGTACACGGACGCGTCGAGGACGTCTTCGTGGAAGAGATTTCGTACCGCCACGATCATCTCCCATTGGCCGTTGGTGAAGTTGAGGAAGGGCAGCGCCTGACTGACCTGCACGTCGAACCGGGCGCCCAGTTTCGGCCGCAACGTGGTTGCGTCGGACCCCGCGAACCCCGAGTTGATCTTGTAGATAACGAAGACCCGCGTGTCCACGCGAGGCAGCTCGCTCTCGACCGACGTTGTGAGATCGCGCAGTTGTTCGAACTGCCGGCGCATCACCGAGGGCATCACGAGGGCGACACGGGCCGAGCCGCCCGACGACCGGAGCCATTCTGCATCCGCCTGCGTGTAATCGACCGATGCTCGCATGCCGTCCGAAACGATGCGACTCAGACTCACGCCCCATCCGCGCACATCGACGTCGCCGGTATGGCCAACGTAGTAGTGCCCGATGCTCGAGCCGGCAGTGTTGGGCAACGATACGCCGAAGAGCGTCGCGATCTGATCGCCGACCTGCTGTCGGAACGCGCGAATCCCGACGAGCACGTCGTTGGCCAGCGGCTGCTCGGCGGCGACTTCCAGGTGATCGATCCGTTCGGGCCTGAATCCGAGTCGCCGTGAAGCCGGTGAGAACGTGCGGCCTGGTGGCAACCAAATGCCGGTTGAGGGCGGAAGGAATTCTTCGGCGCCCGGTGCAAGCTCACGATGCGAAACGGTGCCGCGCACGCGGAACGAAGCGTCGGGAAGCGGTGTCACCGTGACGCTTGCCTTTGGACTCAGGAGGTTTTCATTTGCAAGATAGTCATAACGGGCGTAGCGGGCACCGTAAGTCACGTTGAGACGGCCAGCAATCGCCCAGTCATCAAACGCGAAGATCTCACCGGCATTGCGGTGTCCGTCAGCCATTGCAGCGAGCGCGTCGGCGTTTCCGCCCAGATAGCGCTGCATCGCATACGACATCCCGGCACGGTACTTGTGCGAAGACCCTGCCGATCGCCACGCGTACGAACCAGCGACGATCCAGGAGGACAAATCGCCCTGCGTGGTGCCGCCGCGCACATTCCACTGACCCGTCGTGGTCGGCGCGGTGAGCGAGACGAAGGCCACGCTCCCCGGCATCCCGCCCTGCCTCGAGAAGAGCTCCTGCGGCCGATCGAACGAGGTTCTCGTGAACAGGTTGATCTGCCCATCGAGCGGCAGTTCCGCGATATAGGACGCAAATCGCACCGGCCCGCCGACCGCCCGCGCGAGCGCCGCCAGCGAATCGTCCATGAAAGAGCCGTCACCGCCGGGGGTGGCGATGGCGCCGTCCAGGTCCTTCAGGACGCTCCGCTTCAGATGTCGCAGGCGCCACGCAATTTCTCCGTGATCCTCGCTGTCGTCGTCCGCGGATGATGACTCCTCGCCGTTCACGCCGCCGAGGCCCGCCTGGAGGATCTGCGGCTGGTCGGATGGACCTTGAACGCGGGTCAGCGCGATCGAGATGTCGCGCGCCGCCGTCGTGACCTGAATGATCTTCGCCCGTGCCGGCGCGTAGCCCTGAAGGTGCGCGCGAACAAGGTAGGGACCTGCAGACAGATCGCGGAGAGTGAAGCGCCCGTTTCGGTCGGACACCGCAAAGGCGGTGGTGCCGCCGAGCGCAGACACCACGACACCGCCGAGCGGCTGGCCCTCCTCGTCGACCACGGTTCCGCGCAGCTCTGTCTGTGGAATCGAGGCGATCTGGACTGTCCGGGACTTGGGAGTGAACGCCGGCGCGAACTGCGCTAAAACGACCGCGGGACACACGATGCCCGCCATGAACACCATCACCGCCGCCGGGCGTCTGGTGAAAAGGCGGGTCATCAGGGGCCCCTACATCTTACGCCTTACGAGGCCGCGACGGAGAAATTGACATTCTGCGTTACGGTCTTACCCGACGGCTTGTCAGTGATCTTGATCTCCAGCCGGTAGTCTCCCGGCGGAAAGCTGAGAAGGGGCACCTGAAGCGTGCCCGGGATCGGACCGCTGCTAGCCGTAAAGTCCGGAGGCAGCGACTGTGCGTTCAATGCCTGCGGCTGCGTCTTGTTGAAGAATTTCTCTCCATCCGCAGTCTTCTGATTGAAACTGTTTTCAATCTGCACATCCGGCTTGCCGGCCGAATCACCGGTAATCCCGTAAATCCAGTAGATCACTTCGAGGGTATCGGCCTTCTTGTACTTTCCATCGCGGGACAGCACAATCTGCATCGGACCGAACACATACGGATCCTCCTGCGCCGAGGCGCCCGCCGGCAGCGGCTGAATCGCCGTCGCGAGGATGACGCTGCTGGTCGTCAGTTCCGGCTTGTTGTAGTCGGGGATGCTCAGTTCCTTCTTCGCGACCGCGACCGTGGGGTTGAAGTTCTTGTCGGCTTTCTCAACCGTGCCCTTGTCCTTCACCGCCACATACACGTCGTAGTCGGTGCCGCCCTTGACCTGGAAGGCGCGCGAGACTTTTCCCTCGGGACTGACCGTCGCGAAATAGACGTTTTCCCACGGATGGATGGCGCCGGCCTTGTCCTTGTTGTCCTTGTTGTCCTTGTTGTCCTTGCTCGGTGGTGCGGGTGCGGCGCCCTTGGTGTCGACGCGGACGTACAGCGCGACGGTCGGCGACGTCAATTTCGAACGATCCAGTTGCACGGTGAAGGGAACGTAGGTGGTGCCGTCCTGCGAGCGGATGAAATGGTTCGATTCCCACGTCACCATCGTGGTCGGAGGGGCCTGACCCGCTGAGACCGTGTCGACCGCCTTGAGCAGAACCTCGATGTCGAGCTGTTCAGCCTTACTGCGCTTTACTTCCTGCTTGTTGTCCGCCTTCTGCGCGAGCAGCGCCGACGAACCAGCAGTCACGCTCAGCGCGACGCAGAGAGCAACCATCCCTCTCATCTTCTTCATGCCTCTCTCTCCCGAAAGTGACGGGGACAATACAACAGCCGTGACGCTCAGAGTCGGGCTGCGGTGGCCGTTTCGATAGCGCGTTTCGAGGCCCTGTCAGGGATGAGAGGAGCCCTCGAATCCGTTGATCATAGGCGTCGTCCCCAGGCAAGTCAAACCTCTGAACAGCTGGCGCGACGCGCGAATTATTGACGGAAAGTCCGAAGGCCGCGCGACCACTGCGGCGCGATTCACCGTGCTATCATCGCTGCCCCTCACGGGATCAGCTGGGCGCCTGGGCGCACTGCAGGCCTGGGGCCACACCCATGGAACTCGACGATATCCTGGTCATCCTGCTCGCCGGTGGAGTCGGTGAGCGACTGTATCCGCTGACCAAAGATCGCGCGAAACCGGCCGTTTACTTCGGGGGCCCGTACCGGATCATCGACTTCACGCTCAGCAACTGCATCAACTCAGGGTTCCGGCACATCTACATCGCGACGCAGTACAAATCATTGTCGCTGAACCGTCACATCCGGATGGGATGGAGCGTCGTGTCGGAAGAGCTCGGCGAGTTCATCGAGATTCTTCCACCCCAGAAACGCGTCGGTGAGCATTGGTATCTCGGCACGGCGGACGCGGTCTACCAGAACCTGTACTCGATTGCCCGCGAGTCGGCCAGCCACATCATCGTTCTGTCCGGCGATCACGTGTACAAGATGGACTACGCGAAGATGCTGCGATTCCATCAGGAGAAGAACGCGGACGCCACCCTCGCCTCGATAGAGGTGCCGGTGGCCGACGCCGCGCGCTACGGAATCGTCAGCATCGACGAATCCAATCGTGTGACCGGCTTCCAGGAGAAGCCGCAACAGCCGACGCCGGTTCCCGGATCGCCCGACACGGCTCTGGCGTCGATGGGAATCTACATCTTCCGGGCCGAGGTGCTCGAGCAGGCGCTCGAGGAAGATGCGGCGCGCCCCGACAGCCAGCACGACTTCGGCAGGAACATCATCCCGTCGTTGATCCGTTCGGCGCCTGTGTACTCGTACCGCTTCTACGACGAGAACAAGAAGGCGGCCAAGTACTGGCGCGACATCGGGACCCTGGACGCCTATTTCGAAGCGAGCATGGACCTGTGCCATGTCAATCCGGAGTTCAACCTCTACGACCCGGAGTGGCCGCTACGCACGTACCAACCGCAGGCACCGCCGGCCAAGTTCGTGTTCGCGGAAGAGGGGCGCCGCTGCGGCCAGGCGCTCGACTCGATTATTTCGGGAGGCTGCATCATCTCCGGCAGCCGGGTGATCGGCAGCATCCTCTGCCCTAACGTGCGTGTCCACAGCTTCTGCGAGATCGAACAGACCATTCTGATGCCCGGCGTGCGAGTGGGCCGGCATGCGCGCGTACGGCGCGCAATCGTCGACCGCGACGTACTCATTCCGCGCGGCGCGCTCATCGGATATAACGTCGAGGAGGATCGCCGGCGCCACTCGATTACCGACGGTGGCATTGTCATCGTCACGGCCGACGACGAGCCGCTGATCGGCCCGATCAGCGAAGAGGCGTTGCGCGCGGAAGCGGAAGCCGATCGCGGCGGTGCCGCGCACACATAAGGGGTTAGGGGGAAGGGGGAAGGGGGAAGGGGTTAGTGGGAAGGGGAAGGGGTTAGGGGCGATGCAGATTACGCGCGTCCACGGACGCGAGATTCTCGATTCACGAGGCAACCCCACGGTTGAAGTCGATGTAACGGCGGGTGCTGCCTTCGGACGCGCAGGCGTTCCATCGGGCGCGTCGACCGGCGAGCGCGAAGCGCTGGAGCTGCGCGACGGCGACAAGAGCCGCTACCTGGGGAAGGGCGTCCGGAAGGCGATCGCACACGTCAATGGGGAAATCGCGGAGGCGCTCACCGGCACCGAGCTCGATCAGCGCGCGATCGATCAGACGTTGATTGCCCTCGACGGCACGCCCGCGAAAAGCCGCCTCGGTGCCAACGCGTTACTGGGCGTGTCGATGGCGGCGGCACGAGCGGCAGCCGTGGCGGAGGATCGTCCCTTATACGAGCACCTCGCGCGGCTCAGTGGACGGCCTGCCGGCGGAACGTACGTTCTGCCTGTGCCGATGATGAACATCCTGAACGGCGGCGCGCATGCGGACAGCAGCGTCGATCTCCAGGAGTTCATGGTCATGCCGGTCGGCGCACCGACGTTCGGCGAGGCGCTGCGGGCCGGTGCGGAAATCTTTCATGCGCTGCGCGCCATTTTGAAGAAAGCGGGCCATTCGACCGGGGTCGGTGACGAAGGGGGATTCGCACCAAATCTGCGCTCCAACCGCGAGGCGCTCGACATCGTGCTCGAGGCAATTGCAAAAGCCGGCTATTCCGCGGGTGAGAATATCTTCATCGCACTCGACGTCGCGTCGAGCGAACTATGGGACAACGGCAAGTACGTGTTCAAGAAATCGGGAGAGCCAACGCGCACGTCCGCGCAGATGGTCGAGCTCTGGACCGACTGGGTGCGGCAGTATCCCATCGTCTCAATCGAGGACGGGCTGGCCGAAGGCGACTGGGACGGATGGAAGCTGCTCACGCGCGCGCTCGGCGAACGGGTGCAGCTCGTCGGCGATGACGTGTTCGTAACCAACCCGGAGATTCTGAAGCAGGGAATCGCCGACGGCGTGGCAAACGCACTCCTGGTGAAGCTGAATCAGATCGGCACTGTGTCGGAGACGCTCGATGCGATCGCCATGGCGCGCAACGCCGGATACGGAACGATCATTTCGCACCGTTCGGGAGAAACTGAGGACAGCACGATCGCGGACCTGGCGGTCGGCACCTCAGCGGGGCAGATCAAGACCGGATCTGCGAGCCGCAGCGATCGCGTCGCGAAATACAACCAATTGCTGCGTATTGAAGAAGAGCTCGGATCCGCGGCGCGATACGCCGGTCGCGCGGCGATTCGACAGCTGGCTATGACGTAGGAGCAAGCTCATGCCGCTAGGACACTTTCAGGGCATTCCCGATCCGCTGACTGTGATCGTCGTCTACGGCATTTTCCTGGTCAGCATACTCACCTTCCTCCGGTGGATTCTCGGAGACGTGGGCGACTTTTGGAAGTGGTTCAAGAACTGGTGGAGAATGCTCTAACAAATGTATCGACTCGTATTGCTCCGCCACGGCGAAAGTCTCTGGAACAAAGAGAACCGGTTCACCGGGTGGACCGACGTCGACCTCACCGACAAGGGATGTGAAGAGGCACGAGAAGCGGGCCAGCTCATGGCTGCCGAGAAATTCGAGTTCGATATCGCGCACACCTCGGTGCTCAAACGCGCGATACGGACTCTGTGGATTGCCCGCGACGAAATGGACCTGCTCTGGATCCCGGTCTATCGCTCGTGGAGACTGAACGAGCGCCACTATGGCGCCTTACAAGGATTGAACAAGTCCGAAACCGCGGAGAAATACGGGGAGGCGCAGGTGAAGATCTGGCGCCGCAGCTACGACATCCCGCCGCCGCCGCTCACGTCCGACGATCCCCGGCACCCCTCCCGCGATCGACGCTACGCGTCGCTTTCGCCGCAGGAGCTGCCGCTGACCGAATCGCTCAAGGACACCGTCGCGCGTTTCCTCCCGTACTGGCACAAGGCGATTGCGCCCGACATCATTGCCGGCCGGAAGGTGCTCATCGCCGCGCACGGGAACAGCCTGCGCGCGCTGGTGAAGTATCTCGACAATCTGTCGGAAGAAGAGGTCGTCGAACTGAACATCCCGACCGGCATTCCCCTCGTATACCTGCTCAACGATGACCTGAAGCCGCTCCAGAAGTTCTACCTGGGCGATCAGGAGGCGGTGCAGCAGGCGATGGCGGCGGTCGCGAACCAGGGCAAAGCCCGTACGTAGAAACTCCCAAGTCCCAACGACCAGCTCCCAAGGTGTTTGGGAATTGGAAGTTGGGAGTTGGGAGTTGGGATTCTCTTCTCTAACCTCTAGCCTTCGACCGTCGGCTCCTTCGCCTCGTCAGCTCCGATGCGGAGCGAGCGGAGGAATCGCTTGTCGTTCGAGGTCAGCTCGAAAGCCCGACGCGCCGGCAGCAGGCGGGCGGGAGTGGTGATTTTCGTCACCGCCGCTCCATTGTTGCGGTTCACAAAACCAACGACCGCTTCGAGCGTCACTCGCATGTCGAAGCCGGCTTCGCGCGCCTTCGCGCGACACGCTTCCACTTGCTGATTTTCGGCTACGGCAGCGGCGATCGCGTCGGCCAGCTCTTTTGCGAACCGGTTTACGACGTCATCCATACCTGCTTCCTCCTCACACCGCCGCCGGGCCGGGATCCGGGGCGTCTCCCGATCCGAACCTGCACATACCGGGGAGGTCTGGCAGGGATCGAGCGCCAAAGATGTTCATCCGTATGGGGTTAGCCTTCGTGAAGACTACGTTTCATTGTAGAGACAGTCCTGATGAGTGTCAACGAACTGGCAGTTTTCGGCCTGTTTTCGCGTAGCTGAACAGATGACCCGCCTGCTCCAGCCACATTGCGGCCGTTAACCGCTGGTACACAAGGGGTTGGAGTAGAATCGCGTCGCACCCCCATGACGAGCGGTCCGACGAGCCGTTTCTACCGCACCCCCGACGATCTGTCAGATATCGACCCCAACACGGATATCGGCTATCCGGGCGTCTTTCCGTACACCCGGGGTATTCAGCCGTCGATGTACCGGGGTCGTCCCTGGACGATGAGGCAGTATGCGGGGTTTGCCGATGCCGCGGAATCGAACCGCCGCTACCGGTATTTACTGTCCCAGGGCGTCAGCGGGCTGAGCGTTGCGTTCGATCTGCCGACCCAGATCGGCTACGACTCGGACCATGCGCTGGCCGCGGGGGAGGTCGGACGCGTCGGCGTCGCGATTGATTCGATCGAAGACATGTCGGCGCTCTTCGACGGCATTCCGCTCGATCGCGTGTCAACGTCGATGACGATCAACGCGACGGCCATCATCCTGCTCGCCTTGTACGTTGCCGTCGCGAAGCGGCAGGGGGTCGCGCCCGTCGCGCTGTCGGGGACCGTGCAGAACGACATCCTGAAGGAGTATGTCGCGCGCGGCACCTACATCTACCCTCCCCGCCCGTCACTTCGCATCGTGACCGACATCCTGGCATTCTGCGAGCGCAACATGCCGCAGTGGAACACGATCTCGATCAGCGGGTATCACATCCGCGAAGCGGGCTCCACGGCCGTTCAGGAAGTCGCGTTCACGCTCGCACACGCGAGCGCGTACGTCCAGGCCGCGATCGATGCCGGTCTTGATGTCAACACCTTCGGTCAGCGGCTGTCCTTTTTCTTCAACGCTCACAACGATTTCATCGAGGAAGTTGCGAAGTTCCGCGCCGCTCGTCGCCTGTGGGCGCGCCGTATGGCGCAGCGGTTCGGCGCCACTCATCCGCGCGCGCAGCAACTGCGCTTCCATACCCAGACGGCGGGAAGCACGCTGACCGCGCAGCAGCCGGATAACAACATCGTCCGCGTCGCGCTTCAGGCGCTGGCGGCGGTGCTCGGTGGAACGCAGTCGCTTCATTGCAACGGCAAGGACGAGGCGCTCGCGCTACCAACCGAAGAGAGCGCGACGATTGCCCTGCGAACGCAGCAGATCATCCTGCATGAGAGCGGTGTCGCGAACACGGTCGACCCGGTCGCCGGCTC